>Ga0316191_10004803_pt1 | contig 10125 bp, 9 predicted proteins | sample Eddworburr2cm_MG_FD_204928 | JGI IMG/M metagenome (GOLD analysis project Ga0316191, IMG submission 204928) | Coastal sediment microbial communities from Maine, United States - Eddy worm burrow 2 cm | ecosystem: Environmental > Aquatic > Marine > Coastal > Sediment | place: USA: Maine | collected... | reverse complement strand
ACCATTCCGCGCTGGAATAACCACTGGGTGGTGCCGGTATACGTGGCTCTTTCTATCGCCAGCGGTGGCTTGCTGTTTACCATCGCCCTGGCCGTATCGGGCGCGGCCAACCAGCCAACCCTGATCCTGATGGTGGCCGTTTTGCTGCTGTCCTGGTCGACCAAGTGGGCTTACTGGCGATTCATCGACCGGCAGGAGCCCGTCAGCACTACCGGAACGGCGACCGGCCTTGGACACCTCGGCAAGGTAAACCAGCTGGAGGCGCCGCACACGTCTGAAAATTACCTGCTCAAGGAAATGGGTTTCACCGTCGCGCGCAAGCACGCCACCAAATTACGCCGCATGGCACTGAACTTCGGCCTGCTTCTGCCTGGAATTTTCCTGGTGCTGGCAGGTGTATCGGATGGTGTGGCCCAACTGGTTTTGCTGGCCATCGGCATGGGTCTGGGACTCACCGGAATCGTGGTTGAGCGCTGGCTGTTCTTCGCCGAAGCCCGGCATGCGGTAACGCTGTTTTACGGGCGTTCGCTATAACAGGGACAGCTGTTGTCCCCAGGCGATGGCAGGCGGATTGTTGGCCCGCGGTCTAAACGATTCCGCGTTTTTCCAGCGCCGCGATTTCTGCAGCGGAAAGCCCCAATAATTCACCGTAAACTTCGGCATTGAACGCACCGACCTCGGGCCCGGGCCAGTCAGTGCGGCCAGGAGTCTCACTGAGCTTGGGCACCATGGCTGGAATTTTCAGCGGCTTGCCATTGACATCGACTTCCTCGAACAATCCGCGGGCAATGAAGTGCGGATTAACCATCATGTCCGCCACGCTGTAGATCGGGCCCGAAGGTACCCGGGCTTCATCGAGCTGCGACAAAACAGTCGTCGAGTCCAGTGCTTCGGTCCACTCGGCTATTGCATCGTCTATTTCCTGCTCGTGCGCGACGCGGCCTGCATTGTGGGCCAAACGGCTGTCTTCAGCCATGTCCGGCCGGCCCATTTTTTCGCACAGGCGCCTGAAGATGGAGTCGCCATTGGCTCCGATGATGATGAATTTGCCGTCTGAACAGCGGTAGGTGTTGGTTGGCACGATTCCGGTAATGGTTGAACCGGACGGTTCGCGAATAATACCGGCGCCGTCATATTCCGGCACCACGCCCTCAAGAAGATTGAAAGTGGCCTCATACAACGCCGTATCGATGACCTGGCCTTTGCTGCCCGGATGGTTTGCCTGGTACAGGCAGGCCATCAAGATCCCAAGCGCCGTATGCAGGCCGGCCATCGTGTCACCAAGGCTCAGGTTGGGGCGCATCGGCGCTTCACCAGGCTTGCCGTTCACGTAGCGCAATCCACCGAAACCTTCACAGACCGAAGCGAAACCGGGCTTGGTTGAATAGGGGCCATCCTGCCCGTAACCGGAGATGCGGGCATAGACCAATTGCGGGTTCTCCGCCCAAAGGTCGGCCGGGCCAAGCCCCCATTTCTCCATTACGCCCGGCCGGAAATTCTCGACCAGCACATTGCATTTGCCCGCCAGGGTTCGCACCAGGCCGCGGCCTTCTTCGTTGCGCAAGTCCGCCGTGATGCACTTTTTATTGCGCCCGATACTGCGCCACCAGTAAGACGTGCCGTTTTCATCCAGTTCACGCCATTGCCGTAAAGGATCACCGGCACCCGGCGGCTCGACTTTGATCACCTCGGCGCCGTAATATCCGAGAATGCTGCCGGTGAACGGGCCGGCCAATAGCTGTCCGACCTCGAGCACCCGGATTCCATCCAGCGGGCGGCTGTTTTTACTCATTTGTATGCCGTTCTGCTCAGGTCCTGAAAACCCGGTCCCAGAAATAGGAAGACACGCCGAAACCGAGCCGCGTATCGCGGAAATGATGAGCCATGTGGTGGCGGCGTATTTTTCGGAATAGCGCGAACTTCGAGTTTTGAACATGATGAACCGCGTAGTGCATCATGTCGTAAGAAACATATCCAACGCCAAATCCGGCGAAAAATCCCCAACCCGCATTTCCCATCGTTGACACAAAGAGCAGGCTGAACAACACCGCCAGCGGAATGCTGACCGTTATCGGCATCACCAGGCGGTCCTTATCATTGGGATACTGATGATGGACCCCGTGGATGGTAAACAGGATCTTGTGCTGGAATGGCGTCGTTGCATTGAAATGAAACACGAAGCGATGGAAGAAGTATTCAAAAAACGTCCAGAAAACCGCCCCGGCCAGCACCAGGCCAAGTGTCGGCAGCACACCCGTTCCGCCGGCTATGCTGAAGTAGATACTGACCGCAATGACGGGCAGAAATACGATCAGCACCGTGGTGGGCCGCATACGGCTCATGCGTTCGAGAAAGCGGTTGTTCTCGAACATGATGAGTTCGCCCTGTTGCGGCGCCAAATGCTCCGGTATGGGCCTGTTCGTATCTGTCATGAACTTCAAAAGCTCCACGTATAGCTCAAGTCATAAATGAACTGATCTGACTCGATTTTCAAGGTCTGGCCTGGATCGAAGCGGTTTTCCGAAACCTGCGACTCCTCTTCCGAGTAAGCCACCGAAAAATTCAACGCGCGATTTTGACCCAGCGAGCGGGAAAATCCCATTGTGTAATGGGCTTCGGCGAGATAAGGGGTCAGCAGGTTGTTGGTCGTCTGACTGGTCTTGATCGGCTGGTCCGCGAAGCTGAAACCGGCCAGCAGGGTCCATTTATCCGTGACGTCCCAGCTCCCCCCGATCTTGTAGATGTTCATGCTTTTCCAGCCCAGTCCCCCGCCATTCTTGCCACCGAGACAGGTATCAAGGTCAGTGCCGCCACGATTGGCGGTGGGGCAACGCAGGAGGTCGTCCAGCGTATTGCTCAGCGCAGCCACACCACTGTGGAAAATGCGTTCTGCATCAAGGCTGAAGGCCAGGCCTTCCAGCGGTTGCCAGGTGAATCCAATCTTGAGATTTGCCGGAATATCCAGCTTTCCGCCGTCGGGAAACAGATCCGAGTAATCATCCAGATCGCTCATGTAGATCTTTGACTGGTACATCAGGCCAAAACTGATTGTAGGGGTCCATTGCGCATGCAGACCCACTTTGATACCGGCGCCATAGGACCACTCATATCCGTTGCCGGACAGATCTTCAGGCATCAGCGAACCATTGCTTGCAGCGTACGTATGGGTCAGGTTCGCCAGCCTGCCCAGCCCGTTGGCATTGAACGTTTGTGTTGCCAGAACGGCCGAGACGCCGAGCGCAATTTTTTCATTGAGCTGCCGTGCGTAGGTCATGTCGAGCAGGGCCTGGCTTAACCGCCACCGGGCATCTCCGTCACCCAGTGTTCCAGGAAACGTCTGAACCGGTTCCGGGCCATCTCCGTCAGGGTCGAACGTTGCCGAACCGCCGCGATAAGCGACATTCATACCTGCGCGGGTATAGAGCGAGACTGCAACAGCAGAATTATCCTGGAGTTTCGCGCTGGTCGTGAAATAGGGAAGCCAGCTGGTTTCATTATCAGCGTCGATTCTTCCCTCATCGATTGTAAACGCGCCATTTGCGCCGTTGTTGCTGCTTTCGCCGGCATAGTAACGGGCGCGTGGATGGTAGACGGACAGGCCAGCCTGCATCTGGCCGGCCACAGCCATGGCGGTTGCCGGGTTATTGATTACCGCCGAAGCCTCTTTGGGAAACGCAATTCCCGCACCGCCCATCGCCTTGTTCCTGGTGCCGTATCCGTGCGGCGTCAAGCCGTTTTCAGCGAACGCGGTGACCGTAAAACCCAACCCGGCCGCCAGGGCAAGACAAAACCGGAAGGCATTGTTCAAGCCTTTCACATTGCGGTCCGTTTCCTTACTTCTGGTTCTCACACAAAATCCTCAATTCAATGAATACCCTGATGTAGGGTATATAAACAATCCTGGCCACGAGTTCTGTTTGAAGCCGTGAATACCATCCGTGCACTGCTGCTGGCCCTGTTGCTTCTCGCCCTCGTGTTGAGCGCTATTTTTCTACCCGTTGAGCAACTCATCACCGGCATTCAACAGTGGGCGGCAGAGAACGCCTCAACCGCTTTTGTAGCGGTCACGGCGGGCATTATACTCGGAATGCTGCTGTTACTCCCCCTGGTCATGCTGCTGCCCTATCCCATGCTTAACTACTCTCTCGGCCTGACCAGCGTCAGCCTCAGGGACTATGCCCTGGCAACCGCCATTGGCTCAATACCGGCATTTTTTCTTTTTGTTTACCTTGGCACGACGGTCAGCAACATCGCTGCAGTCATCAACGGCGACATCCACCTGGAAGGAACGGAATTGTTGATTGCGATCGCGGCGTTGACTGCAGTGACGGGCCTTGTGCTCCTGATCGTCCGGATTGCCGGCAAGGTGCTCCGTGAAGAATTGGCCGCCGCAAGGGAATAGCGATACCGAAACCTACTTGACCAGGTAATAGCCCCGATAGTATTGCGGCTGCAGCCTGGTGTAATGGGAATGCAGGAACTCCACCACGTCAATCAGTTCGGCCACGGTCATTTCCTCACCGTAGTAAGGCATGGGCGAAATCAAGGCTTCGCGATCCGCGCGCTCCAGCATCGCCTTGTACTTGGGCGAAATGATGTGATCGGGGTTTACGATAGCCGTCAAGAGCTCACCGTAATTTCTGACCCGGTAAACTTCTCCGCCAATTTCCAGGATAAACGGCGGGGTAAAGTCCACATCCGGGAACTCGAGGCCGGGAATGCTGTGGCAGGCGTGGCAATTGAAGTCGATAAACACTTGCTCGCCTTGTGCGATGTCACCTTCAGGCAGGGTAAAACCTTTGACCGGCCTGCCTTCATCACTGCACGCCGAAACAACCAGGACAGTAAACAGGGAAAAGATGACGGAGAGCGCGTATTTCAATCCGCTATTGGTAGACATGACAAACCCTCCCTAACAGAAGAGACAATTCCAGTTTGAGCCTCGGGACAGGATTTGCAAATGTCCTGGGTCAGTCATCGGTCATGTTTCACCCGGCACAAAAACCGGCGCCGGCGGTCGGCGGCCCGACAACGGGCGGAAGACATCCTGATCATCATAGAAATCACGATTCTGTTCACCCGCACCCCACCAGCCGGGAATCCCCATCAGCGGCAGGGGAGACAGCATGGCGGGGGACTGCAGCCACCGTGGATTACTCAATGAAGAACCCAGCAGGCAGTCGATTTCGCCGCGGGACATCACTGAGGGGGTGTGCAGAAGCAGGGCGTGGGCCGTGATGGATTTGTAGGGCTGGATAAATTTTTCCAGGATGGCGTGACCGCAAACCATCACCAGCGTTTCTTCGGCCCAGCTTGCCCGGTGCGTGATGAATGCAGCATGCCAATCCCTGTTGGCCAGCGCATTGAGCAGTTCGATATTTGAACCCGCTACGATAATGCCGCTTTCATCGAGCAGGGTCAGTGCATCCCGCAACCTGCCGCGCTGACCGCCGTGACTTCGATCCAGATGATCATAATGCAGTGCATTCATTGCGACTTTCAGCCGCGGCAGACGGCACCAGACCAGGGCATTGAACAGGTCATGCCAATTATGTTCCCGGGTGCTTACTTCGCCCGTTTCAAATATATGCTGCTCATAGTCCACGCCCGGCAGACTCGCGGCCGGCTGGAAACGAATGGGCGCGCCATGACGACTGCAAATACCCTGCGTCAACTCCGCATCGAGGGTTTCAGTATCCGGAAAAGACTCACCGGGCAAACGCTCCAAAAGCTCGCGGTACCCGTCCCAGCAGGGATGTTCCAGGTCGATGTCTGATTTCCAGCGGTTCATGACCTCCAATGCTAATCTATTGGTTCTTGACCGACGACCGGGATTAACGGAAAACAGATGAAAAAATTTACGATAGCCATGACAGCCCTGCTTGTTTCATTGAGTTCACAGGCTTCCGGCGAACTCGGCAACGAGCTTGCACTGATCGATGCCTGGCTCGAGGCGCAAAGAGCATATGACCGCGTGCCCGGCCTTTCGGCCTCCATTGTGCATGACCAGGAACTGCTGTGGAGCGGCGCTTCCGGTTACGCCGATATGGAAAACGGGCTGGCAGCAGAGGCCGACACCATTTACGGCATCTGTTCCATTTCCAAGCTATTCACTGGAATCGCCGTAATGCAGCTCAGGGACCAGGGGATGGTCCGGCTTGACGACCCGGTCGCCAAATTGCTGCCGTGGTTCAACCTCCGGCAGAGCTATGGAGACAGTCCGGAAATCACCCTTGAGGCGCTGCTGACGCATTCCTCGGGACTTCCGCGGGAGTCTGATTTTCCATACTGGATGGGACCGGGCTTTGACTTTCCGTCAAGGGAAGCCATCAGGGAAGAACTCGGCCGCCAGTCCACTCTTTATCCCGCGGACCGCTACTACCAGTACTCCAACCTTGGACTGACCCTGGCGGGCGAAATCGTGGCTGAAAAATCCGGTCAGGATTACGAAGCGTACGTCAAAGAACATATCCTGGCGCCGTTGCAATTGACCGATACGGACACGGGATTTCCATCCGGTGACAGGGCCTCTCGGATCGCGACAGGCTATGCCTTTCCCGGCCGCAGTGATGTCCTTGAAGTGATGCCGCGGTATGACGCCAGGGGCATCACGCCGGCGGCTGGCTTCACCTCCACCGCACTGGACCTGGGCAGGTTTGCATCCTGGCAGTTTCGCGTGCGCGGCGGCAAGACCGGCGAAGTGCTGGAACCCAACACGCTGCGCGAGATGCAGCGTGTTCACTGGATGGACTGGGACTGGAGTGTCGCGCGGGGACTGGCTTTCGGTACCTACCGCGTAGGCGATCGCACACTGACCGGCCATGCGGGCGACTGCCCGGGATTCAACACCCGACTGTTCCTCGACCCGCTGAGCCTCTATGCCGTGAGCGTTCTGGCCAATCGCAACCGTGTCGACGTGGACGGCTATGCCGGAGTGATTTTCGACATCCTGGAAGCGGATGGCTCAGTGCCGGAAGACCCCGCCGAAGCTGAAACCGGCAATTTGAATGACTACATAGGCAGTTACGATTTGAAACCGTGGGATGGCGAGAACCTGGTGTTCCGCTGGAAAGACGGGCTGGCCTTTGTGACGCTCCCAACGATGGATCCAGTCAGTAATATGACTTTGCTGAAACGCATCGAGGGTGACCGGTTTCACACCATCAGAAGCGATGAGCAACCCGGATACGAAGTGCTATTCCAACGCGATGAAAACGGAGATGTCAGCCGCATGGCTTCCCACGCCATGGCTCTGCCGCGGATGTAAGCCGGCTACTCCGAAATGACGTAATGTGCACCCTTGCTGCGCGGATTAAGCGACGCCGCATGCACGACCAGCAGAGCAGTCTGGACGGCATTGCGCAACTCCACCAGCGCAGGCGTGACCTGGCAGTCACGATAGAACGACTGAATCTCTTCCCGGGCTTCCAGCAGGATGCGGCGGGCGCGGGTAAGCCGGCGCGGTGAGCGGACAATTCCGGCATAGTTCCACATCGTTTGCTGCACCAGGTTCAGATCCTGGGCTACCAGCGTCGGATCCGCTGAGGTCCGGGGTCCTTGCCACGGCCTTGGTTCCGGTTGCTTGAAATTCAGTTCGGCGATATCCATTGCATCAGCCCGCGCCGTGAATTTTGCGCTGGTCAGGCACTCCAGCAAGGATGTGCTGGCCAGCCGGTTCGCTCCATGAAGCCCGGTGCAAGCCGTTTCGCCAATGGCGTTCAAGTGCAGAATATTGGTGCGGCCCTCCAGGTTGGCATGTACGCCTCCGCATGAATAATGCGCGGCCGGCACAACCGGTATCGGGTCTTTGCTGATATCGACACCGTGCTCAAGGCAGCTATTGAAGACCGTTGGAAAACGCTCTCGCATATGGTCCTTGTCCATCGCGCTGAGGTCCAGGTAGACGCAAGGCTCTCCGCTGGTCGCCAGTTCCTGGTGAATGGCCCGCGCCACAATATCGCGGGGTGCAAGGGAAGCCCGCGGATGAACCGGATCCATAAACGGTTTTCCGTCAAGGTTGACGAGTACGGCTCCTTCGCCCCTGATGGCTTCGGTAATCAGGAAACGCGGCGCGTGCTTGCCGTAAAAAACGGTCGGGTGAAACTGGACATACTCGAGATCGATCAGCCGCGCTCCCACCCGGTAAGCCATGGCGATGCCATGCCCGACCGTCCCCGGGTAATTGGTGCTGTGCTGGAAAATCTGGCCAAGACCACCAGTGGCCAGTATGGTTTTCTTCGCTACGATGGCGATGGGCTCGCTGGAACCGGCTGGCAATACGAATGCGCCAAAGCAGGTCAAAGGCGCATACCGGTCTGCTGCATTGTCGGTGTTGTGGGAGAGCGTCAACAGGTCAATTGCAACCGCGCCTTCATGTCTGGTAATCCCGGGTGTCTGTTCCACGCGCTGCGCCACGGCGGACAGGATGGCGTGACCCGTCAGATCCTTTGCGTGAATGATGCGGCGGGCGCTGTGCCCACCTTCACGCGTGAACTCCAGCGTACCGTCTTCATGGCGGTCAAAGTTAACCTGCAGATCATTGATCAGGAAATCATGGACTGCTGACGGCCCTTCAGTCACCAACTGCTCTACAGCGGCCGGGTTTGCAGTACTGTCACTTGCCTCCATGATGTCTTTTTGCAGCAGTCCGGAAGCGGAATCCGTGTCGTAAATAATGCCGCCCTGCGCCCAGTCGCTGTTGGCGTTGTTGGGCCCGCCGAGGGAAAGCAGGTGAACCGACAGACCAGCCTTTTCGGCGTGTAACGCATAAGCCGCTCCGGCCAGGCCGGCGCCGACCACGAGACAATCAGTTCGTATTACTTCCATGGGAACCGAAGTTACCGGCTTCCCCGGGCCGCGTCAAAAACCATTGACATCAACCGGATCAGGCAGCATCTGTTTTAATACCGTAATTCAACCCGAGACTGTTTGAATGAACCGTTCAGCCAAACCACCCCGTTCCTCTTTCACGCGCCGATCGACGGCGCAACAAGTGACCTCAGGCATAGACCTTCGTGACAGAACCATATTGATCACCGGGTGCAATTCCGGGCTGGGATTCGAAACCATGCGCGTGCTGGCCAGCCGCGGTGCACGAATTATCGGTCTGGCCCGCACCCGGGAGAAGGCACAGGAGGCGGCCGGAAAAATCAGCGGCTCAGTAATACCGGTCGCGTGCGAACTCAGCGACCTGGATTCGGTCTCAGCCTGTGCGGACAAGATCACAGCGCTGGGAGAACCGATTGACGCCCTGATTTGCAATGCGGGAGTCATGGCATTGCCGGAGCTGCAACAAAAATATGGCCTGGAAATGCAGTTCCTGACCAACCACCTCGGCCATTTCGTGCTCGTCAACCGCCTGCTGGACCGGGTCAAAGAAGCGCCTGCAGGCCGTATAGTGATGGTATCGAGCCTCGGACACTTTTTCTCCGTCCCCGGCGGTATCAATTTCGACAACCTTTCCGGTGAAAAACGTTACGTCCCGTTCACGTTTTACGGCCAGTCCAAGCTCGCCAACCTCCTGATGTCCAACGAACTGGCCAGGCGGCTCGAAGGGAGCAGGGCAACTTCGAATGCGATTCACCCGGGCATCATCATGACGCCGCTGATGCGTAATGTCGGAAATCTGCGCGCCACGCTGGCAGGCCTCGCCAGCTGGCCGGTCAGCCGCAGCGTAGAGCAAGGCGCGGCAACCCAGTGCTACGTGGCAGCGTCGCCCGCGCTGGAAAAAGTCAGCGGCTGTTATTTTGCGGACTGCAACCCGGCGAGGATGAGCGTCCATGCGCAAAACCCGCAGCTGGCTGCGAAACTCTGGAAGGTTTCTGAAAAATTGGCCGCTGACTACTTGTAGCAGCCGGCCTGTCAGTAGATCATGAAGCCTGAAACACCGAGGTTAAATACATGGCATTGCATCCATTGGCCGGCAAGCCGGCGCCAGAATCGATTCTGGAAAATATCCCAAGGCTGATCAGCCGATACTACAGCCTGGCTCCGGACGCTGCCGAACCCGGCCACCGCGTCGCGTTCGGAACTTCGGGGCACCGCGGCAGCTCGAACCTTCTGACCTTCAACGAAGACCATATCCTGGCCATCAGCCAGGCAGTTTGCGAGTATCGCAGCGCGCAG
>Ga0316191_10004802_pt1 | contig 10128 bp, 11 predicted proteins | sample Eddworburr2cm_MG_FD_204928 | JGI IMG/M metagenome (GOLD analysis project Ga0316191, IMG submission 204928) | Coastal sediment microbial communities from Maine, United States - Eddy worm burrow 2 cm | ecosystem: Environmental > Aquatic > Marine > Coastal > Sediment | place: USA: Maine... | reverse complement strand
TGCCGATGAGTTTGCTTTGGATGATATCATTGAGGGTGCCGTAGGTTTGTTTTTCTTCGGGAAGACTTACAGCATGTAAAATGGCGATGGGGGTTTCGGCTTTCATGCCTGATGCGACCAGATTTCTGGCGATATTGGGTAAGTTGCGGGTGCCCATATAGATGACCAACACAGGAAATGCTGCAACCAAGGCTTGCCAATCCATGCGTGATTTGCCTTCGGCCTCATGACCCGTAAGGAATGCCAATGCACCATTAACTGTCCGGTCGGTGACTGGAATGCCTGCCATGGCAGGGGCTGCTATGCCTGAGGTGATGCCAGGAATTACACGGAATTTGATGCTTTCAGCGGCAAGAGCTCGGATTTCTTCGCCACCACGACCAAACACAAATGGGTCGCCACCTTTAAGCCGGACAACCCGTTTTCCCGCTTGGGCAAGGCTGACCAATGTATTACAAATATCATCTTGCTTGGCTGAGGGTATTCCCCCGCGTTTTCCTGCAAAAATAAGTTCTGCATCTGGAGCTGCCATCGCCATAATGGCATCAGAAACCAAGGCATCATAAACAATGACATCACAATCCCGAATCAGGTTGGCGGCAGCCAAAGTTAGCAGACCAGCATCACCAGGCCCTGCACCCACCAAGGCAACTTCGCCTGATTTGAGTGGAGTATCCAATTTCCCTGTTATGTGCATAGGTGGTTGCCAATGGTTACATTTATCATGGTGGTGAGCGTACCGCGAAAATCAAAAAACGGAAGATGAACAGACTGTAACTTTAATAGTGCAGCTTCTTGCGTATGCTTTCGGGCATGACATCAATTAAACTTGTTCTTCTGGATCGTGATGGCGTGGTCAACTACGACTCTCCAGATTATATTTTAAGTCCTGAGCAGTGGAAACCAATTCCAGGTAGTTTGGAGGCTATTGCCCAATTTAAACAGGCTGGAATTAAGGTTGCACTATGCAGCAATCAATCGGCATTGGGTCGTGGTATGGTTGACCAAGCTATGTTCGTCTCAATTCAGCAAAAGATGGTGGATGCGGTTGAAGAGGCAGGTGGTGCCTTTGATTATATCGCTTATTGCCCGCATGGTCCTGATGATGGGTGCACATGCCGTAAACCTAAACCCGGTATGCTCTTGGATAGCATTGAAGCTGTGGGTATAGGGTTGAATAAGGATGAAATCATCATGATTGGTGATTCAACACGAGATATTGAGGCTGCTGTTGCAGCAGGGGTGCAAGGTATGCTGGTAAGCAGTGGATATGGTGATGCTAATGTTATTCATGAAAAGTCGAAAAGTTTGATGCCCAATATCCAAATGCATGCTGATTTGGCCGCTTGCGTACCATTTATCGTTGGGAGAGAAGGATGATTTATATCCGTTCAGGATTGTTTTACATGATGTTCGTGGCAACCACAATTGTACTTGCGGTGGTTGTTGTGTTATCTCGAATCTTCGGTGAAGAGTTTGCTTGGAACGTTGCCAAGCTTTGGGGTGTTTCTTCGAATCTCTACCTTCGTATTTTTTGTGGTGTTCGTGTTGTGATTGAAGGACAGGAACATATTCCTGCAGAGCCATGTGTAATTGTTGCAAAACATCAATCGACCTGGGAAACAACCACATTGCCAATATATTTACCGCATTTTGCTTGGGTATTAAAAAAAGAGTTGATGTATATTCCTTTGTTTGGCTGGGCTTTGTATGCCATTGGCACCATAGCCATTAAGCGTTCAAATCCTAGAGAAGCGCTTAAGCAAGTGAATGATAAAGGTTTAGCTATGTTGAAGTCGGGTCGCTCAGTACTCATCTTTCCAGAAGGCACAAGAACTGCTGTTGGTGAGGTAGGGAACTATCAGCCAAGTGCAATCATGTTGGCGAAAAAAGCAGGTGTTGCGATATTGCCTGTCTCACATAATGCAGGCGTATGTTGGCCCAAGGGAAGTATTTTGAAATATTCAGGGACAATTACCTTGCGCTTCTTGCCTGCGATTAGTGCCGAAGATGTGCAAGAGAAAAAACGTGGGGACCTTATGAGTCAATGTGAAGTAAGCATTGAGCAAACATGCAGGGAACTTAACGGTTAGGCTTCTGTAAGGTTTTTTCAAAAATAAGCGACTGAGAAGAAAGCGTAACCATAAAGGAAGAAGTGATGCAAAAATTTATCTTATTGTTGATGTTGGTATTAGCAGTTCCTGCTGCACAGGCTCTAGAGTATAGCTGGGAAAACAGCGCTGGAAAAACAGAGCAAGCGTCTTCTTTCAAAGGAAAATCTGTTGTATTTCATTTTTGGGCAAGTTGGTGTCCACCATGCCGAAAAGAAATGCCCGCTCTAGTGAAATGGATGGGAGAACACCCTGACGTGGAAATGATTGTCTTATCTCTTGACCGTTCTAGAGCCAGTGCGGAAGATTTTTTTAAACAGCACAATATTCAGCTACCCATTAATATGGGCAAGATGAGTGAAACGTCGTCACTTGGTGTGCGTGGCTTGCCTAGCACATTTATTATGGATGCGGATGGCGAAATTATTAAGAGGTATACAGGTGATATTGACTGGTCAGACCCAGCTAAAACCAAAGAGGTTTTGAGTTGGCTCTAATTTGGCGCGTTGGAATTCCAACGTTTTTCTCGCTTTGTATTGCTTCTCCAGCTGTTGCCGACGAAATAAGTGCGGACAATTGGAATGTACAGCAGTTTACAGCGCAAGAAGATAAGCGGTTTCAGGCTGGTAAGGTGGTTAGTCGCACTTGGTCAGAAACAGGAAATGTGAAAGATGTTCATGCAATTTCAAGGGTACGGGCACCTGCGGACATCATTATTTCAATTATTACAGACTACGCATTGTTACCTGAGTTTATGCCAAACCTTGAGCGCACTGAGGTGCTTGAGAGCCGCAGCGACGGGGCATTGGTCAATTACTATCTTGGGTTACCATTTGGTCATAAAAAACTATATCGCTTGAAACTTAGCTACGAATCCAAACCCAACGACTATCGTATGTCTTGGGTATCGGTGCCTTGGCCAGAAGTACCAGCTGAAGACGCTGTTGTTTCCACGGTGGGAAACTGGCACCTCAGTTATGGACAAGTTGATAACGAAACCACCGTACATTATAGCACCAAAACAGATCCGGGTGATGTGCCCTTTGGATTGGGTTGGTTGGTGGATATTTTAACCAAGCAAACTGTGGTGGAGATGTTGGAAAACACCAAACAGCGTGCTGAGCTACAATGGGAAATAAGCCAATCCAACCCATGAGTTGTCGTGTGCGTTATCTTGTTTTTTCTGTTTTCCTAATGGTTCCACGCGTACTTTTTGCGGCTGATGTGAATAATCAGCCCAGTGTTTTTGATATGCCCAAATATATTTATGACGATTATATGATTGCCTCTGAGCGGGTGTTTACTGAAGAAGCAAAGCCTTATTGGTGGGCAGTTGGTCTTTCAACAGCAGTGATGATTGCAACAGATGATAAGTGGATTGAAGAATCTCAACGACTGGGTAAACGATGGGGAATTTCCAGTGATGATAACACCACCACTGTGGCTAGGTATAAAGATGTGAATATCTTACGATTGCCACAAGATACGGGTTCGTATCTGTATTTTATTGGTGATGGTTGGACGCATGCGGCCATAGCAGCAGGTTTTTTAACGGTGGGTTCGTGGACAGATGATGCTCAAGCATACAATGTCGGTTTCCAGCTAGTAGAAGGTATGATTACCACGACTATTGCGACCCAAACATTGAAACATATCACGGGTCGAGAAAGCCCAAGTGAGGCGACAAGCCCAACTGGACAATGGGATTTGTTCCCCAATCAAAAAGCTTATTTTGATAATGTGGCCAAATACGATGCATTTCCATCAGGGCATTTGGCTGTTGGTGTAATGACATTGACGGTAGTGAGTAAAACTTATCCCGAAAACCCTTGGATTATGCCCGCAGGTGTCACTCTTTTAAGTTTGTTATCATTTCAGATGATGAATAACGAAGTGCACTGGGCCAGTGATTATCCATTGGCTATCGCATTGGGGTACACTTTTGGTAGTGTCGCTTATGAGCGTGGACAACAATCGCCTGATATAGAGAGTGGCTCAGAAGCTGTAAGGTGGCTGCCGCTTATCACGCAAGAAGGGGCAGGCCTGTCCTTTAATTATGTATTTTAGGGCACGTTGGGAGGGATGTATTCATGGCTTTGATACAGAGAAAATATTATGTAGGGCTGATGTCAGGTACCTCCTTGGATGGTATTGATGCTGCAGTCATAGCATTGGAAGGCGAGTCAGTTCAGATTTGTGCCTTTGAAACATTTGAGCTACGAGACAAATTTAAAGAACCCATTTTACGTTTGCAGGAACCCGGCTTTGATGAAATAGATGCCATGGGCATGTTGGATAGAGCTTTGGGATTTGCTTTTGCAGATGCAGCATTCCGCGTGATTGATTTAGCAGGTTTGAAACCCGATCAGATCACGGCTATTGGCTCACATGGTCAAACGATTCGGCATCGTCCCCAAGGTATGCATGATTCAGATCCTTTTACTCTTCAAATAGGTTGTGCAGCGACTATTGCCGAGAAAACAGGGATTACAACGGTTTCAGATTTTCGTAGTCGCGACATTGCAGCTTGCGGGCAGGGCGCACCACTTGTGCCATTTGCACACCAAAAATTATTTGCTGAAAAAGATAAAAATATTGCAGTTGTAAATATTGGTGGCATTGCCAATATTACTTATCTTGGTGCAGATGGCTCAGTACTCGGTTTTGATACTGGTCCTGGAAATATGGTGATGGATGCGCTGATGCAAACCATGACAGATGCACGTTTTGGGTATGATGCGGGCGGTGATTTGGCAGCCACTGGCCAGATTAACAGAGAGCTATTAGAAACATTATTGCGCCACCCATTTTTTAGAAAAAATCCCCCGCGTTCAACGGGTCGCGAGGATTTTGGTGAAGATGTGGTGCACCAAGTGATGGCGATTGATATTTGTGATGCGGACAAAATGGCTACAACATGTGAGCTGACGGCTCAAAGTATTGCAGCAAGTATGGAGTATCTCCCAGAAGCTCTAGTTAAATGCTATGTTTGCGGGGGTGGTGCCCACAATCTGCACTTGTTAGCACGATTAGAAAGTTTGTTACCTTCCACAGCTGTACAGTCTACATCAGCACTTGGGCTCAATCCTGATGCAGTAGAAGCAGTGGCTTTTGCACTTTTAGCAGCGCAAACATTATCTGGAGAGCCGAATACCCTTGCTGGGGTGACAGGATCTCTCCATGATGTTTGTGGTGGACAAATTACACCTGGAAATAACTGGCAGAGCATCATAAACCCATAAAATCCAAAGTTAATACAAGAGATTGACTTAGTATGTGTGCCTTTTAGCCTGCCGCATCTTGATATTACATGTTTTTTAGGATGATACCCCATGAAAATGACAGGCGCTGAGATCTTTGTTGAATGTTTGAAACGTGAAGGCGTTGAAGTCATTTTTGGCTACCCTGGTGGCGCGGTACTGCCGATTTACGATGCCATTTTCCAACAAAGCCATTTTAAACATATCCTTGTTCGTCATGAGCAAGCCGCCTTGCATGCAGCCAATGGCTATGCCCGCGTATCTGGAAAGGTTGGTGTTTCGCTCGTGACTTCTGGCCCGGGTGCTACCAATGCTGTCACTGGTTTGGCTGATTCCAATGCGGACTCTATTCCCAATGTTTGCTTCTCAGGGCAAGTTGCTTCGCCATTAATTGGTTCTGATGCTTTTCAGGAAGCTGATATCGTGGGCATTACCCGCTCAGCAACCAAACATAATTTCTTGGTTAAGAATGTTGAGGATTTGGCAAAAATTATTCGCCAAGCCTTTCATATTGCCCGATCTGGTCGCCCAGGCTCAGTACTTGTTGATATTCCTAAAGATATTGGCATGACTGAGTGCGAATTTATTTGGCCTGAGACAGTGAATATGCGCTCGTATCAACCCATTGTTGCAGGGCACCATGGTCAAATCAAAAAAGCAGTGAGAGCGTTGGTCAAGGCCAAACGCCCCGTTTTTTATTCGGGTGGTGGCGTGATGAATGCCCGGGGTTCAGCTGATTTATTGATGAAGTTATCACATCATTTGAATGCACCTGTGACCAACACTTTGATGGGTTTGGGCGGTATCCCGCATGATGATCCGCATTTCCTTGGTATGCTGGGTATGCACGGCACCTATGAAGCCAATATGGCAGTTTCCCATTGTGATTTATTGGTGTCGATTGGCGCACGTTTCGATGACCGTGTAACGGGTCGCCTTGATGCTTTTGCACCTGATGCGAAAATCATTCATATTGATGTGGACCCAACTTCTGTATCCAAAAATGTACATGCAGATTTGCCGATTGTGGGTGATGTTGCGGTGGTGTTAAAACAAATCTTGGATGAATTAAGCCATTTCGGAAAAGCTTATGATGCGAAAGCGCTGAAATTGTGGTGGGAACAAATCATGGAATGGCGAGCGGTGGACTCATTGGGGTTTACACAAGCTGAAGATGAGCCAATCAAACCTCAAACAGTCATTCGGAAAGTACATGAAATCACCAAGGGTGATGCGATTGTGGCTACAGATGTTGGTCAGCATCAAATGTGGGCTGCCCAGCATTATGGCTTTAAGAAACCACACCGTTGGTTAACTTCAGGTGGCCTTGGCACCATGGGTTATGGTTTGCCTGCAGCGATTGGTGCGCATATGGCAGCACCCAAGGAAAAGGTGATTTTGTTTACGGGCGATGCATCCATTCAGATGTGTACCCAAGAATTGGCAACGGCCTTCCAATACCGCCAACCTATTGTCATTATTTTGTTGAATAACACTTTTATGGGCATGGTTCGGCAGTGGCAGGAAATGTTCCATGAATCACGTTTTTCACATTCGTATTTTGATTCATTACCTAACTTTGCCAAGCTGGCTGAAGCTTATGGTGGTGTTGGCATTCGCGTTGAAAAATTATCCGAATTGGATGCGGCCTTGGAAAAAGCCTTTGCTGTAACGGATAGGTTTGTATTTGTGGATGTGGCTGTAGCCAAAGAAGAGAATGTATTCCCAATGGTGCCTGCAGGGGCTGCATTGAATGAGATGGTGTTGTCATGAGACATACAATTACAATTTTAGTGGAAAATGAGTTTGGTGTTTTAACGCGTATCGCAGGGTTATTTTCTGCTCGTGGTTACAACATCGAAAGTTTGAGTGTGGCACCAACCATGGATGAAACTGTGTCTCGCCTAACGCTGGTTACTCGGGGTGATGAGAAAATCATAGAGCAAATCAAGAAACAGCTCAACAAGCTAATTCCGGTAATTAAAACCGAAGATATCTCGTTTATGGTACATCTGGAACGTGAAATGTTGATGGTCAAAGCTTTGGATAAAGATGGAAATATGGCCATAGCTGAAGAGGCGGGCGTGAAAATTATCGATCATGAGATGGGTGACTATTTTATCGCTGAGCTTATTGCGACCAATGCAGAAATTGATGACTTGCTTGAGAATTTGGGTTCTGCAAACATTGTAGAGATTACGCGCACTGGCCCTGTAGGTATGCGCCGTGGTCTTGAAGGCTTCGTGGTTTAACCATGGCTCAAATTATTGATGGCAAGGCGCTTGCAACGCAACTCAAAGCTGAGATGAAAGTTGAAGTGGATGCGCTGACTGCTCAACATGGTCGCGCACCAGGTTTGGCTGTGATTATTGTGGGCAATGATCCTGCATCGCATGTGTATGTGAAAAATAAAAAGATTGGTTGTGAGCAAGTTGGCATTGTTTCTTTTTCAACAGAGTTGCCTGAAAGCACCACCCAAGAGCATTTGCTTGGTCTGATTGCGGACTTAAACAAAAATCCCCGAGTTGACGGCATTTTGGTGCAGTTCCCTATGCCTGAACATATTAGTGAAGAGCGCATTTTAAACGCCATTGCAGTGGACAAAGATGTGGATGGTTTTCATCCTTATAATATCGGCTGTTTAGCTGCGCGTCAGCCTGAATTACGTTCTTGCACACCTTATGGTTGTCTAAAACTGATTGAGTCCACTGGTATCGATTTGCACGGCAAAGAAGCTGTGGTTGTGGGTGCATCCAACAATGTTGGTCGTCCCATGGCTTTAGAGCTGCTCCTTGCAGGTGCTACAGTCACTGTTACACACAGGTTCACTGAAGACCTTGAGTCACATATCAAGCGAGCTGATATCGTGGTAGCAGCAGCTGGTAAACAGGGTTTGATTAAAGGCGAATGGATTAAAGAAGGTGCCATCGTTGTCGACGTGGGTATACACCGCTTAGAAGATGGGTCTTTAACGGGTGATGTGGATTTTGAAGACGCATCCAAACGTGCTGGTTATATCACCCCCGTACCCGGTGGTGTTGGCCCTATGACAATCACTATGTTGCTTGCCAACACAGTAACTGCATTTAAGGCACACGTCGGTCACGACGAATAAGCCATGCCTGTTTTAAGCATTCAAACCAATGCAACAGTTGCGGATAAAGAAGCGTTTCTGACCCAAGCTTCGACCTTGGTGGCAGATGCACTAAGCAAACCTGAAAGTTATGTGATGATTCATGTCTCAGATAACCAAACCATGAGTTTTGCAGGTAGCACTAATCCTTTGGCATATGTTGAGCTTAAAAGTTTGGGTTTGATGGAGCAGCAAACCAGAGAGTTATCGAAAAAGGTTTGTAGTCTGCTCAACCAACAGCTTGGAATTGATGCATCGCGCATTTACATCGAATTCTCTGCACCAGAACGCGCTATGTTCGGTTGGAATGGCAGCACTTTTTAGCGAACAACCCTCTCTGAAAAGATAGTTAGGCTTATTTCACCTTGAGGTTAAATGAGGCACCGTTAGAGGTGCTAACAAGACTGATATCAAACTGCTTGGTATGCCACTCATAGTTGACCATAATGAACAGGTCGGTCTTAGTCGTTTTACCAAATTTCTTTTCAAGTGAGCTCACGACAGCATCAACATCATTCTTTGAAAAAGCGATATTGAGGGCAGCAAATTTATTGTCGCTGAAACCGTAAGTAATGCCGGTCGCCTTCACCCCTTCCCATGTTAGGTTCTCATCAGTTTTTTCATAGCCATCAAAGGGAGGTATACTATTGGATGATTCCACAAGTTTATCGCCTTGACTGGCGAGGGTGGCACCCCATGTGATTCCATGAAAGCCGGTACTGTAATCTCCTCCACTGTCGGCAATCGCAGAAACAGGTGAGAGAAATAGAGCAAATAAAAAAAGTGTATTGAGAAAGTAAGGTGAATGGGAACAATTAATATGTCTCTTCATGATGTAACCCCTAGGTACTACATCAAATGAAGTCAACTATTACTAACTCTTCTCGCGTTGTGTGACTAGGCCTGTGAGTAATGATTTCGTGGCATATTATGCGCCAGTTTAGAAGAGCATATAGGGGTAGTTACTTGTATATCTAAGATTGGACCCTATCCTGCGTTTCCCCTCAAAATCATTATGCTCGGCTTTATAGTGATTAATTTATAAGTTTCATGGATTAACGTTTTGATTTCTACAACTGGTATTACAATGCAATTTGGGCAAAAGCCCCTGTTTGAAAACGTCACAGTAAAATTTGGTGATAACAACCGCTATGGTCTGATTGGTGCCAATGGCTGTGGTAAATCGACGTTTATGAAAATTCTTGGTGGCGATTTGAAACCGACTTCTGGCTCGGTACAAATTGGTGAGCACCAACGCATTGGTAAATTACGCCAAGATCACTTCGCTTTTGAAGACTGCACTGTGCTTGATACCGTGATGATGGGTCATGATAAACTCTGGAAAATCAAAGAAGAAAAAGATGCGTTATACGCTAAAGAAGATTTCAGCGATGAAGATGGTATGCGCGCGGGTGATTTAGAGGGGCAGTTCGCCGAGTTGGATGGTTATAGTGCAGAAGCCAATGCGGGGGATTTGTTGTTGAGTATGAACATTCCCTTGGAAGTACATGATAAACTCATGAAATCCATCGCGCCGGGCTGGAAATTGCGGGTTCTACTTGCCCAAGCCTTGTTTGGAGACCCAGAAATTATTCTGTTGGATGAACCGACCAACAACTTGGAT
>Ga0316191_10004801_pt1 | contig 10130 bp, 13 predicted proteins | sample Eddworburr2cm_MG_FD_204928 | JGI IMG/M metagenome (GOLD analysis project Ga0316191, IMG submission 204928) | Coastal sediment microbial communities from Maine, United States - Eddy worm burrow 2 cm | ecosystem: Environmental > Aquatic > Marine > Coastal > Sediment | place: USA: Maine... | reverse complement strand
CGTGCGCTGCACCACGTAGAGCGCAGACGCCATGAGGGCGCAGCCACCGAACGCGAATATCACCGCATTGGTGTGCAGCGGTCGGAGCCTGCCGAACGACAGCCACGAGGTGTCGAAATTCAGCGCCGGCCAGGCGAGTTGCCCGGCAATCAGCACGCCTACTGCCATGCCCACGATGCCCCATACTACGGTCATCACGGCAAACCAGCGCACTACCTCTATGTTGTAGGGGGTTTCCTCCGTCACATCACTTCCTTAACGAACGTTGAGCTTGAGTTTGAGTAACCGGTGAGTCACGCAGCCGATCACGATGAGACCGGAGGCGGGACCATCCAACTCGCGCGCTCCGATAGCACGCGATCATATCCCTTCAATGCAGTTAATTCCCTCAGTTCGACCTTGCCTCGATGTAGGTGAGGAGGTTCCGATGGACGAGGGGCTTCTGATAAACCTGCTCGATCCCGGCGTTCTTCGCTGTTTCGATGATGCCGGGGTTACGTCGGCTGATGAGCAGGATGAATGGCGTGCCGGCTCTGGCTGCGCGAACCTTTGAGAAAAGCTCGATACCACTGCCATCAGGAAGCTCCGCTTCGCAGACCACCCAATCCTGATCAGTCCCAGAGCGTGTTGCGACGAGTTCCTTCAGAAACGCGGAACCAGTGGCATAGGTCGCAACTCTGAATCCATTCAGATCCAGAAGGGTTGTGAGACTGTCGCGAACCGCCGGGTCGCCGTCTACCACGTGCACAACAGAGGCAGATTGACCATCCATCCGCGCACCCTAAAGGGCGCCCCGAGGTCAGGGAATACGCGGATTCACGTAAGGTTCGCTGAGTCCAGCTGGATCTTCATCTTGACCAGATCGGCCAGATTCTTGGCTTCCATTTTCTGCATCACCTGAGAGCGGTGAATCTCCACCGTACGCTCGCTGATTTCCAGATCGATGGCCACCACCTTATTGGCCTGGCCTTCGGCGACCCGCTCGAAGACTTCCTTTTCTCTCGGTGTCAGGTTGCCAGCCCGGCTGCGCACGGCTTCCAGGTCCGCGTGGTTCTCCCGGTTTTCCGCGTCGTGGTTCAGGGCTTCCTGAATGCGGTCGAGGAGTTCCTGGTCCCGGAAGGGCTTGCGGATGAAATCCAGGGCCCCTTTCTTCATTGCTTCCACCGCCATCGGAATATCGCCGTGACCGGTGATGAAGATGATGGGTAGCGGATCGTTCTCAGTCTGCAGATGATCCTGCAGTTCCAGTCCGCTCATGCCGGGCATACGGATGTCCAGGACCAGGCAGCCGGTGCGCTGAGTCGCATAGTCCTCCAGGAAGGCGGTGGCGCTGTCGTAGCACTCATGCGGCAGGTCCACGGTGTCGAGCAGCATGCCAATGGCATCACGTACGGGCTCATCATCGTCTACGACGAAGACGGTTGGTTCAGAATCACTCATTTTCGATGGGCAGGGAAAAATAGAAACAGGCGCCGGCCTGGTCGTTGTTCTTGAAGCGCAGCTCGCCGCCGTGCTCTGAGATGATCGACCGGCAGATCGACAATCCCATGCCCATGCCTTCCTTTTTGGTTGTGTGAAAGGGTGTAAATACCAGGTCAGATTGGTCTTCGGCAACCCCGGGGCCCTGGTCGCGCACTTCGAGCTGAACGTCACCGCCCTGAATTCGGGTCTGCAGCTCGATGCAGCGGCCATTTCTGCAGCCGATTTCGTTCATCGCGTCGATGCCGTTGCGGATCAGATTCAGGATCACCTGCTGGATCTGCACCGGATCGGCGAATATCTGCGGCAGCTCTGGAGACAGCTCGAGCACGAGCTCGATGTCGTGCATCCGGGCATCGCTGTCGGCGAGCTTCAGAAGATCCGTCACCAGGTCATTCAGATCGACGAGTTCCTTGCTGGATTCCTGAGCCCGGGCGAATCGCTGGATCCGCTCGATCACCGCGCCCGCCCTTAGCGACTGCGTATTCAGCTTCTCAAGCGCCTCCTTCACCTTTTCGGTGCCGCCTTCCAGCTCCAGAAGCTTGAGGCTCGCCTGGGCGTACATGGAGATGGCGGTGAGCGGCTGGTTGATCTCGTGGGCGATGCTGGCGGTCATTTCACCCATGGTGGAGAGGCGGCCCACGTGCGCGAGCTTTTCCCGCTGGCTGGCCAGCGCTTCCCTGGCCGCCTGCTGCTCGGTGAGGTTCCGGACGATGCCGGCGAAACGCCGTCGGCCGCTGATCTGAATATCGGACACTGCAAGGTAGATGGGCACCCGCTCGCCACTGGCGGTGAGGCCGACCAGCTCCCTGCCGACGCCGATGATGGACGCTTTGCCGGTCTTCAGATAGTTCTTCAGGTAGTTGTCGTGATTGCCGGCATCGCCGCCGGTCATCAGCATGCTGACGCTCCTGCCGATCACTTCCTCGGCAGCGTATCCGAACAGCTCGCTGGCGGCCTGGTTGAACGTTTCGATCCGGCCGCTTTCGGTGATGATGATGATCCCGTCCACCGCGGTATCGAGTATGGCGTTGGTTTCCGCCAGGGCGACGGTCTGCTCGGTGACGTCAACCAGCGAGCCGAGGATCTCGGGCCGGCCTTCGACCACGGCCGGCTGCACGATGACTTCGTAGAAGAGCGTGTCGCCATTGAGACCCTGAGCAGGAGAGGGGAGGTTGATCGGTGTCTGCTCGATCGCGCAGCTCTGCCAGCTCCGGGCCGCAGAAACGGCGTCAAAGGCGCTGAAGGTGTCGAACCAGAGATCTCCGACCCTGCTCGCCAGCGCCGCATTCCAGGCTTCATTGGTCCAGGTGATATGCCCGCTTTCGTCGGCGCGGAACAGTGGGACCGGCAGCCGGTCGATGGCCGGGTACTCGATCATGCGTCTAGTCCGTGTCGGAAGAGGGGAGCCGATCCAGCAGCCGCATGTAGGTGATGCCGGGCGTCAGGGCCCAGCGCCAGGCCAGCTCCGTGGCCTGATCGAACTCGGGATCGAACTCGGCGACAGCGTTCACCAGGGCATCCAGCCAGAGATCGTAGAATTCGCTGGCGATGCCCAGCTTGTGGTGGATGACGGCAATGCGAGCGAGCTCCGCTGAAGGTTCGTGACTGACGTAGAAGGCTACCAGATGGAAGAACGACTTGCGCAGCATGGCCACCTGCCGGGTCATGTCCGTCTGACTGAAGGCGTCGGCAATGGGCTGCTCTTTCAGGAATTGACGGTAGAACGACTCGAAGAAGGGTGTGGCGGCTTCCGAGAGCCCCACACCGGGGCCGAAAACCCGGTCGTAGCTCGTATCGAAAAGTGGGTTGCCGCTCATGGTTTTTAGTCCATCTGCACGGCTCTGGCCCGATTGCCGCCGGCGTTCAGCCGGAGCGCCAATCCCGCATCACGGTGCCGGCGAAATCCGTCCAGATTTTGGTGACGGGCAGACACTCGGCCTGCACCACTTCGCTCATCTGGTGAAATCCGGAGGCAAGGTGATCGGAACGGGATTCGATCAGAGTGAACAGGGGTTTGGGGTCACCCGGCCTGGTCACGCTCGAGCGCAGAAACTGACTGTAGTCCTCGAACACCCAGCGGGTCTGCTGCAGCCAGATGCCAGCCGTGCGCTCTGCGGCTTCCAGCGCGCTGCCGGCGGCCTCGGTGAGCTCCTTGCCGGCCACGATTTCGGCGCCGATGATCTCTTCGCCGATTGTCTTCGCATCCACGCTCATTCGGTCACCCTGATGGTCATCACGTTCACTGGCGATCCGTGCAGCACGGCGTTCGCGGTGGAGCCGAGCAGCCTGCCCAGCCCTCTTCGGGCATGGGAGCCGATCACAACGGTGTCCACGCCATGTGCGTTGGCCGCTTCGTGAATCTGGTCTGCGGCCCGGCCGATGCTCACCAGCTGGTGATCTTCGGCGATGCCGCGGCTGGCGCAGACCTCGGCCAGCCGGGTTCTGGCTGCTTTGATTGCGTCTTCCTCCATGGCCCGGGTCAGGCTGCCGGTAAAAGTCGGATCGATGCTGTACTGAACGTACTGGGGCTCTACGGCGTGGATTACCCACAGCTCGCCTTTTGCGAGTGCCTGTGCCTTGTCCAGCACCGCGCTCGCACTTTCCTCATCCAGATCGATGGCCGCGAGAATCTTGTCGAACATCCTTGAATATCCACCTGTGCTGACTCTATGGTGACAGAGTGTACCAGCGCGCAACCTAGGGGGTTTCCGAGGGGATGCTCTGGGTTGCCCCGAGTAGCTAAGTAGACGGGGGCGCGTACTCTGCGACCTAATTGAACGTAATCTGAAAAGCGCCGACTGAAAGCGCACAAGGAGAAGAAGCAAATGGCTTACAAGCACGTGATGGCGGCAGTCGATCTGTCGGACGAAGCCAACCAGGTGCTCGATGAAGCGAAGCGGGTTGCCGCAGATCATGGCGCCAAGCTTTCGCTGATTTCAGTGGTGAAGCCACTGACCCAGGTTTATGGCGGGCTGGACATGGCGGCTTACACCCAGGCCAGCGTGAACTTCGAGCGGGAAGCCCAGAATCAGGCGGTCGAGCAGCTGAAATCGATGGGTGCAGGGATCGGCGTTGCTGCCGATGACGTGCATGCGGTCATCGGCGCACCGGCGCCACAGATCGTGGATACGGCGAAAGATCTGGGCGTGGACCTGATCGTACTCGGCTCGCACGGCAAGCACGGGCTGGGATTGCTGCTCGGCTCCACGGCAAATGGCGTTCTGCACCACGCGGAATGCGACGTACTGACGATTCGCATCAAGGGTTGACCAACGAAAGATGAACGCGACGCTGAGAAAAATTCTCATCGCTCTGGACGCAACGGACGAAGCTGAGGAAGTGCTGGAAGGCGCGACCGCACTGGATCCGCGGGGGGCGGCTGATATTCAGGTGGTGACGGTGATCCCGCCGCTCATGGGTGGCGTCAGCGGTATGGACGGTGCGTCCTTCGCTGCCTCCTGGCCGCTCCGGGATATGGAAGAGACCATTGCTCAGGAAACGACCAAAAACATCCGGGAGCGGGTTGCCGCGTTCGGGATCGAACCGGAGCGGGTGGTGACCCGGATCGGTCGGCCAGCGCTCGAGATCAAGGCTGCGGCCAAAGAGTTCGGTGCGGACCTGATCGTGATCGGCTCACACGGACGCCACGGACTATCCGGCATGATGCTCGGTTCAACTGCGAACGGGGTGCTGCACGGTAGTCCCTGTGATGTGCTGACGGTGCGGGTTGGAGAAGAATGAGAGTCGCGGATCATCAATTGAAGCGACTGAAAACCACCGGATTTCTTGTCCTGATCGGCGCTGTGACCGGCTGCGCTTCCGGTGGCGAAATGGACCTCTACGTTCCCCATGCCTGCCACGGTGCGGCGGAGCCCTTTTCGACTTACAGCCTGTCTTTCGTGGAGGTGCCTGGCTTCATCGAAGGTGTGATCGAGACGGCGGCCGAAGGTGCGCTCGCAGCACAGGGGCTCGACGAGGCGCCCTCTCCGGGCGAGGCTGATGTGGCCGTCATCAATTCCTTTTACCTGATCGACAGAAATCCACCGCCGCCGGAAATGGACCCGATGGGTGAGCCGGTGCAGACGGGGACCACCAACCGGTTCGTGACGCATCTCAAGGTCGACGTGCTCGATCAGCGAACGGACAAGATCATCTGGACGGGCGCCATGTACCGTTCCCACGCAATTCAGGGCGGCGAGACGTTTCACGACGACCGCGCCGTGCTGATGATCCGTCAGGCCTATGACGACATGTTCGTCGGTCTGACCACGGCCTGTGAGTAGGTAGCTGAAGATGCCCGGCCTGCTGAAATGGAGAACAGCGGCAGGTTGCTTGATTCTGCTCGGCCTGGTGATTCTGCCGGGTTTCGGGGCCGAGTCGCGTTCCGGCAGTCAGGTCTGGGTGGTGGAACTGAGTGGCGCGCTGGGGCCGGCTTCCGCGGATCTCATTATCCGCTCCATTGAAGGGGCGGAGGAAGCTCAGGCGGAAGCCGTGGTGATCCTGATGGATACCCCCGGTGGCCTGGACAAATCCATGCGGGAGCTGGTGCAGGTGATTCTCGCCGCCCGCCTGCCAGTGATTACCTTCGTTGCTCCCAATGGGGCGCGGGCCGCCAGCGCCGGCACCTACATCGCCTATGCCAGCCATATCGCCGCCATGGCGCCGGCGACGAACATCGGTTCGTCCACCCCCGTCAGCATCGCTCCGACCCCCAACCTGCCGGCGCCGGCCGAAGGCCAGGAGGACGAAGCGCCTGCGCCCGCGGACGCCATGACCCGGAAGGTGGTCAATGATGCGGTCGCCTATCTGCAGGGACTCGCCGAGCTGCGGGGCCGTAACATCGACTGGGCGGAAGAAACGGTTCGGGTCGGGGCAAATGTCCGGGCCTCCGAAGCGGTTGCCGAGGGTATCGTCGATCTGATTGCCGAAGATCTGCCTGGACTGCTCGAGGCGGTGGATGGCTGGGAGGTGGCTCTGCCGGATGGCCCTGTCACTCTCGATACCGCCGGTGCGGGTGTCTATCGGGTGGAGGCTGACTGGAAGCACGAGCTTCTCGAGCTGATCACCGATCCGACCATCGCCTACGGCCTGCTGATCTTCGGCATCTATGGCCTGATCCTCGAGTTCTACAACCCCGGGATGATCTTTCCCTCGGTGATCGGCATCGTCTGCCTGCTGCTCGGCGCTTACGGGCTGCAGATGCTGCCCGTGAACTACGCGGCGCTCGCGCTCATCTTCGTCGGCATCGCGATGATGGTGGCGGAGGTCTTTACGCCGACCATGGGGGTGCTCGGCATCGCCGGCGTGGTGGCCTTCGTCATGGGCTCTCTGATGCTGCTCGACACTGAGTCGCCTGAGTTCGGCCTGCCCCTGGCGGTGATTGCGGGATTTGCGGTGAGTACGGCAGGCCTGTCACTGTTTGCCGTTGGCGCTGCCGTTCGGGCCAGATCAGCCGCGGTGCGAACAGGGAAGGAGAGCATGATTGGTGCTGAGGTGGAGGTGCTCGATGACTTCGCCGCCAGTGGCAGGGTGAGGGGTTTTGGCGAGATCTGGCAGGCGAGAACGACCGCACCGGTTGCGGCAGGCGAGCGGGCGAAAGTCATCGACGTAGAGGGCCTGACACTGGTGATCGGCCCGGAGGATGGCAGGGCGAACAGCGAAGGGAACGACAAGGGAAATTAGCATGGAAATATTTACGCTCATCATCATCACCGTCGTCGCGGCACTCATTCTGAGCGCCTTCAAGGTGCTCAGGGAGTACGAGCGGGGCGTGGTGTTCATGCTCGGCCGCTTCTACAAGGTGAAGGGTCCCGGTCTGATCATCATCATTCCCATCATCCAGCAGATGGTGCGGGTAGACCTCAGGGTGCTGGTGCTGGATATACCCAGCCAGGACCTGATCACCCGGGACAACGTCTCGGTGAAGGTCAACGCCGTGCTCTACTTCCGGGTGGTAGATCCGGAACGGGCCATCATCAACGTGGAGAACTATATGGAGGCCACCGGCCAGCTCGCCCAGACGACCTTGCGATCGGTGCTGGGTCAGCACGAGCTGGACGAACTGCTTGCCGAGCGGGAGCGGCTGAACATGGATGTGCAGACCATTCTCGATCAGCAGACCGATCAGTGGGGGATCAAGGTGGCCAACGTGGAAATCAAGCACGTGGACATAGACGAGAGCATGATCCGGGCCATCGCTCGACAGGCGGAAGCGGAGCGGGAGCGACGGGCCAAGATCATCCACGCCGCTGGCGAGGAGCAGGCGGCTCAGAAGCTGGTGGAAGCCGCCGAGTCCCTGGCCCGGCAGCCGGAAGCCATGCAGCTGCGCTACCTGCAGACGCTGACCGAGATAGCCGGCGAGAAGAGTTCCACGATCGTCTTCCCGCTGCCGGTCACCCTGATGGATACGGTGCGACGCATTCTGGAATCTTCCACGGATCGGGACTCAGGGGACCCTACGCAGTGAATGAAGCACCCAGATAAAGCTGGGTGATGAAGAGAATGTGGCCGGCAGAGTGGGCGAATATGACGACCCATAGGTTCCGGTCGCAGAGAAGATAGGCCGTACCCCAGACGATGCCCATCATGAAGGTCATGAGCACGCCGCCGATGCCCCAGGTGAAATGGATCGAACCGAAGATCAGGGCCTGAACCAGGACGGTGAGTATGTTGCCGCGGGTGCCCGTTCCGAACAGTTCTGACAGACGTCCCATCAGAAATCCCCGGTAGATGATCTCCTCTGGAATCGACGCGGTGAGCGGCAGGATCAGGGCCAAGCTGATGGCCGCGCTCAGGTTGCCGGTGATCGAATCGTACCGGGACATGTCCGGGGCCGGCAGGTCGACGAATAGGGCGATCAGCTGGGGCACGAGTATCTGCATGGCGACAAAGGCGGCCAGCACCGCGAGCGCCTGGAACGGCAAAGCCAGCCAGCTTCTCGGGCGCTTGAAGCCGAGCTCATTGAGACTGCCGCCACGCCAGAGGACAACGGCAACCGCGACCAGGGCGCCAGCGACCACGGCGGAGGCTCCGCGCGCGTCGTCACCCACGTCCAGCCAGCCCAGCTCGAGGGCTGCGCCCTCCAGCAGGTAGACCAGCGCCGAGGCGAGCAGAACGATGAGGATGTCGATGCAGACGCAGATGTTGATAGAGATCGCAGCGTTCTGGTGACGCTGACTTTCGAGAAGGCGTGCGGCTATGGTCATGATCGTCTCCGGGTAGACAAAGGGGTGTCGTTGCATACAATGGCGAACAAATAACATCGTTATACGTATATATAACAGCGATATACATTGATGGTCAAGACCAGAGAACGAATCATGCAGGCGGCCCTGAAGCTCTTCAGGGAAGACGGTTACCAGAAAACCTCCATCGGCAGGATAGAAACCGAGGCGGGCCTCGTGCCCCGCGCAGGCGCTTTCTACCGGCATTTCGACAGCAAGCAGACGCTGCTCATCGAGGTGGCGAAAACCTATGTGTCGGAGACGCCGGAGGACTTCGGTTTCGACCGGATCTCCGACTACGGCGACACCCGGTCGGAGCTCGTGGCGATTGCGCTCAAATACGAGGAGGCCATGAACCGGCAGAAACCCTATGCGCGGTTGATCGAGGAGGTTCGACTGCTCGATTTTGGGGATGCGTTACAGGAGGAGCTGGACAGCGGCATGATGGAGGCGCTCAGCGCCTGGATTCGAGGCAAACCTGCTGCAGAAGGCCTGTCAGGCGAACGCCGGGCGGCACTGGTGATCAGCGTGTTTGGCAGCTGGCTGTTCTACCTTGCCCAGGTCAGGCAGGGGGCGGAATTGGACGCACTCAGGGACACCCTGCTCGGCGACTGGGCGACGCATTGGGCGGCCGTGCTCGACGCGTCCGACTGACAGCGCAGGGTCACTTTGTATCCGGTTCCCGGATGGTGACCAGATCGCCTTCCACAGAACCGATGATCGCCTCTGCGGTGTTGCCGAGGATCAGCTGGGAAAGGCCGCGACGGGCGGCGGTGCCGAGCACGGTCAGCACCGCGTTCATCTCGTTGGCCAGTGCCGGAATCGTGTCGCGCGCATGGCCCTCGAGCAGGTGCACCTGGCTGACCGGCGCTTCCAGCTCTGCAATCAGGGCGTCGATGAGTGACTGTCGGGTCTCGCGCATGTCGGCCTTGATTCCATCGTAGTCCGTCGCCACCTGCAGCTCGCTAACGGACTGACCCAGACTTGGATAAGCCGAGACTACCTGCAGATCGCAACCCAGGATGCGCGACAGGTCCGCAGCGGTGTGCAGGATCGCTCGATTGAGATCCTGGTGCGACTCATCGCCTGCGTCCAGCGCCGCCAGCACCACGTTCGGTTCGGACCAGGCCTTCTTGGAGATCAGCACGGGACAGGGTGCTGCCCGGGTCAGAGCCCAGTCGAGGGGTGCGTGCAGCCGGTCGATCAGGCCCTGATGGCGGGAGATTGGCTTAATCAGTAAGTCCGCTTCAGCCCCCGCCTCTGCCAGGGCGCCGAGAATGCCCTCAGCGGCGTTCTTCTCCCATACGACCCGCGTGCCGATATCTGCCACCTTGTTCTCGAATGGCTCGATCAGCCGGCGCAGGCCGTTGCGCTCCGCCGCTTTCAGGCCTTCTATGAGATTGGCCTGTTCAGCGGCTGGCAGAA
>Ga0316191_10004800_pt1 | contig 10131 bp, 8 predicted proteins | sample Eddworburr2cm_MG_FD_204928 | JGI IMG/M metagenome (GOLD analysis project Ga0316191, IMG submission 204928) | Coastal sediment microbial communities from Maine, United States - Eddy worm burrow 2 cm | ecosystem: Environmental > Aquatic > Marine > Coastal > Sediment | place: USA: Maine | collected... | reverse complement strand
CGGACTCGAATTGAGCGATTTTCTCAGCGGGCATTCTGACTAGCGAACGGCCGCTTTTGGCCGAATGCTGCCCTTCGACTTTCCTGTCTTTGGATGATCTGAACGTCTGCTAACCACCCGAAAGCAGCCATTGAGATAAACTAGTCCTGAAGGGCCACTTGTGACCCGAAGCGTACATATACGCAATCAATGATTCAGACGAACAATCGGAATATGTCGCTCAGAAAGCTATTACTGTTGGTCTTATGGGCTTTTTTTCTGATGCCAGTGCGTCATCACTGTTCGAAGATAACGCTGTCCTCGAGGTCAACCTGTCCGGCCCGCTGAGCTCACTGTTCGAAGAAAAGGACGAGCGTAGGGAGCTACCCTTTTTGCTGCGCGCTGACGATATCGAGCATTCGATCAAGGTACGCATACGTGGCAAGAGTCGCAGGCGCGTGTGCAGCTTTCCACCATTACGAATCAATTTTGCAGTCGACGATACAGCGCAATCGATATTTGAAGATCAGGACAAGCTAAAACTTGCAACTCACTGCCGAGAACATCGCTCAGCCCAGTTAGATATATTGCAGGAATACGCTGCCTACCGGATTTTCAATCTCATCTCGGAGTTTAGTTACAAAGTGCGCTTGCTTCACATCACTTACACGGATACCGAAGGACGCCTCGAGGAGAATACATTCGACCGCTACGGGTTTCTGATTGAATCTTCGTCAGAATTGGCTGACAGAGTTGACGGACAGCTTGCACACGTAACTGGCGTGTCACTACGTTCGCTCGACAGCAAACAGGCAGCCACCGTTTTCGTTTTCCAATACCTTATCGGCAATACCGATTGGTCGTTGGTTACCGCCGATGAAGATGACCGCTGCCGTCATAATGGTGATCTCTTCGATATCGGGTCAGCTCGGTACTATGTGCCTTATGACTTCGACCTTTCGGGTCTCGTAAATGCTCACTATGCACGGCCAGATTCTTCTCTCCGAATTTCGAGAGTGACGCAAAGACTATACCGCGGCTATTGCATCTCTACCGATGCGTTAGAGGATGCAGTGAGAGCTATTGAAGCTCGAAGAGCCGATATTCTGGGCGTAATCCGCCAATTGCCCGTGCTCTCTCAGAAGGATATTGAGGCGACGATGAAATATCTTGAGCGGTTCTTTGTCCAGGCAAACGATGAGGACAAGATCGTGCAATTATTTGAACGCAAATGCCTCTGACCGAGATCAGTCCTAATGTCCGCAATTGAACGAAAGCTGGCCGTCATTCAGGTGATTTCGACGGAATTTGAATGGCTGCTTTAGGTGACAGCAGACGTGTAGATTGTGGCATCGAAAATCAGCGGTTGAGTGACCGCCTTGCACCGGAAACCAACCATTTGCCTGATATGATTGCGCGTTGCCACTTGCGAGCCAAAGCCACCATCAGTGACTGCGGCTTTATTCGATCGCTAAACCCAATAGCTGGAGACAAATTGATGATACGGAATCTGACTCCGCTTCGAGCAGGATCGCGCGCCTTGGCCGTCGCACTGACATTGTTGGCTACCGCTGCGGTTTCTGCGCAGCTGGAAACAACCGCGGCTGAAGCCATTTTGAGTGAACTTTCCGGCAGTGGCCAGACCAGTTTCGACGGATTCCTTGAAGCGGTTGAGAAGCTGGAGGAGGGGGAGAACCTCGATGTCAGGACACTGCGCAGCGGCTATCGCGACGAGCAGAGCTTGACGCTTGAGCAGCGCAACACTTTGTATCGACTGCTCGGGATCTACGCCCGTCTGAAGTATGGCGACCAAGCTCTGCAGACACTGGCTGAGCTTGTCGCGTTCCCGACTTTTCGAGTCGAATCGCTTCCGCAGCATGAGAACCCCGAGTTTCTGCGTTTCGCTGCAAGGCTCGAGCGTATTGCGAATGACTTCGGCCTGACCTTTCGCAATATCGACGACAGGGTCTACGAGGTGTCTCTTGGCAAATCGCGTGGCGAATTGATCGGCCTGCACGCCCATGCTGATGTTGTTCCCGTCAATCCGGACCTATGGGTGCTCCAGGACGGAACCCGGCTCGACCCGTTCGTGATGACGCGGATAGGTAATCGCCTTTACGGACGTGGTACGCAGGACGATAAGTGCGGGATCGTAGTCGCTCTCTATGCGATGCGCGTGATACAAGACGAGCAGCTTCCGCTACTGCGCCATTTCCGATTGCTGATTGACACGGTCGAGGAGACTGGCGGTGACGCCATACCCTGGTACTTCGAGCGCAATCCCGTACCAAGCTTCAACATTGCCCTGGACGGGAGTTACCCGGTTGTGATCGCTGAGAAAGGCTCAGGCACTATCATGGCAAGCTTCCCCGTGCGCGAAGCGGTCGCGGAGGGCTCTGCCGTCGTCGAGATGACCGGTGGATTGGCAACCAATCAGATTCCGGCACAAGCCACCGCGTGGATTCGCACGCGGACTCCCGCGGAGCTGATTGCTACGTTGAATGCACGGGGCGTCCGTTACGCTGCCGAAAACGGCGGCGACTTCGCTGTAAGCGCGACCGAAGATGTGCGCGGTGTGCGATTGGACGTTGTTGGCGTGTCGGCACATTCATCGGAGCCGGAGAATGGCGTAAACCCGGTATCGCGGATTCTCGCGCTACTGGATACGCTGCACGCGGATGGCGTCATCGAAGCAAATCACTTCACCGATGCAGCTCGTTACGCCACCGCAAACTGGGGATTGGACTACCTCGGCGATCGCGCGGACATTGCCTTCTCCGATCCGTTCATGGGGCCACTAACCGCCTCACAGACATTTGTTTCGAGCGGCGATGATCAGCTGCGCACCGCAGTAAACCTGCGCCTGCCCATCGGCCTGCAGCCCGATACGCTAGTTGCGGAACTGCAAGACAGGCTTGATAACTGGGCCACGAGTCAACGCATCGACGTGGTATTCGACATCAGCGCCCGGGCTCCCATGTTCCGCAATCCGGAAGGCGCCTGGGTGGCTGCATTGCTTGATGTCGCAGCGGGGAACCTCGGCATCTCCCGCGAGTTCGGCTCGTCCGCTGGAGGTACCTCGATCCACGATCTACCCAACGGCGTGCAATTTGGTTTGGCAATGCCGGACGAAAAATACACAGGGCATAACGCAAACGAGTTCAAGACCGTAGATCAATTTCTGCTCGACCTATCTATCGTTACCGAGATGATCGCGCGTCTGGGTGGTATACCCGAGCTCTAACGTCCGGCAGCCGGGGGCGTGCCGAGTATCATCCTTCTTCGGCTAGAAAATGCAGTGGGTCCCTGAGGTTCTGAAGCGTCCGATAGTAAAAGAGTCGGTTAGGGCGTTTGGTCGTAAACCTGAGTTTTCTCAAGAATTCGAGTTCCTCTTTAGATAGCTCGTCACTGAGAACGGCATCCTTCAGGAAATCCGCGAGCCCCGGCTCATCCCCGCGTCGACTGTCGTAGTCTTTTTCAACAAATGCGAACTTCTTCGGTTCGCCAGAGGCGAGCCTTTCGTTCAGCGTAAATTCCATATCGAAGGTCGAGAGATCGATGTCCCAGCGAGCAATCAGCGGGTCCAGAAAGGAAATACAGTCTTCGTTTGAAATATTGAAGATATCCGTATCGAGGAATTCCAGAATAATGACACGCATTTGCTCACGGCTTTTGTCACCGAGCTTGGCGACCTCGTGGAGCCACGCTTGATTGTCCAACTCCGATCGCGCGACCTGGCTGACGACATCCAGGAGCTTCCGCGTTACGAGCTGTTCGAGTTCACCAAACGGTTGCTGCTCGAATATTGAGCGAACGTCCTTCTGTCTCGCGGCGACGCACTTGCGCAGGATCAGTTTGCGGGTTTCCTTGAGCAGGGCGCCTCGGGGTTCTTCGTAATTGCGCTTCAGCGCGTCCATGCGCTGTGCGAGTGCCAATTTCGCCAGCTCGCCGTTCGAGAGCTTGAGAGCCTTATCAAGTTTCTCGTAGATGTCTGTTCGATCCGGCGCCGGCGGCAATTTTTTCCGGGTCAACAGTTGCGATATATAGGATTCAGTCACTTCAGCGGCGGCCGCCAGATCCTTCTGCTCGAGCCCCAGCTCCTCAAGTCGCGTCTTAATGACCGAACAAACGTCCATTTGTCATCTCTCATGATTTACAAAGCAAGTTAACCAAATAAATCATGTCAGATAGTAATTGACTGTTCAAGTTAATTAACCGACTATGGTTAACGGATTGAATGGCCTCAGACCGGATCAACGAAACGAAGTCTCTGGCCCGCCTTCTTGGCCAATCACGACGCTACAAGCCGTCTAAGTCCATTGGGTGTTTCTGCAGCAGACGAATGTTATCGTTTGCCGTCTCCTCGCGCGGCGACCAAAGGCTGCACACATCAATAAAGGACAATACACACATGCGAATGCAAAACGGTAACGGTCATGGAGGCGGCTTTTCGGGGCGAAACGCCGGTCCAGGCTCCGAACTCGAGCAACTCATCGGTGAGGGCCAGGAACGGCTGAAGCAAATGATGCCGGACGGCGGTTCGCGCACAGTCACCATGTTCGCAGTGTTCGCAGCGCTTCTTATTGGAGCGTGGACCGCTTACTACACGGTTCCGAGTGATTCCGTCGCGGTCGTGCAACGATTCGGCAAGTACTTGAAAGAGGTACAGCCCGGGCTGCATTTCAAGTTTCCCCTGGGAATCGATATAGCGACAATCGTTCCGGTCAAGCGGCAGTTAAAGCAGGAGTTCGGCTTTACAACGCCGGGCGCCACGGACCCCTACCAAAGCCCGCTTGACGGCAAACGGGAAACGGAAATGGTGACCGGCGATCTGAACGCCGCACTGGTGGAGTGGGTCGTTCAATACCGCATTGCGGATCCGGCCAAGTATCTATTTGAGGTCCGGGAGCCGAGGGCGACGCTGCGCTATGTGTCCGAGTCGGTCATGCGCGAAGTGGTCGGCGACCGCACCGTGGACGAAGTGATAACCATCGGCCGCCAGGAAATTGAATCGGAGGCCCTGACGAAGATGCAGGCGCTGTCCACAAAATACGCGATGGGTATCAGCATCGATCAGGTGCAGCTAAAAAATATCAATCCTCCGCAACCGGTGCAGGAGTCATTTAACGAAGTGAACCAGGCGCAGCAGGAGAAAGAAAAACTAATTAACGAAGCCCGCCGCGACTACAACAAGGTGATTCCCCTGGCTGAGGGCGAAAAGGATCAACGAATCCGCGAAGCCGACGGCTACCGACTCAAACGAATCAACGAAGCCGAAGGCGATGTCGCCCGATTCAGTGCATTACTGACGGAATACACGAAGGCGCCTGAAGTCACGCGCCGCCGCATCTACGTTGAGACTTTGCAGGCCGTATTGCCGGGTATCCGCTCAAAAATAATCGTCGATGATCAGACACATAACATCTTGCCGCTGATGAATATCGACGCGGCAAACGGTGAACAACCATGAATAAACTCGCCCCTCTGATGGTATTACTTGCCGCTGCCGTCTTCGTCCTGATCAGTTCTATTTACACGGTCAGTGAAGTCGAGCAGATGATCATCACCCAGTTCGGCAAGCCGGTCGGTGAGCCTGTGACGACCGCGGGTCTGAAAGTCAAGATTCCCTTCATTCAGCAGGTCAACCCGATTGAAAAAAGGGTTCTGGAGTGGGACGGCAATCCTTCTGATATGCCGACCAAGGACAAGCTCTATATATCTGTCGATTTGTTCGCCCGTTGGCGGATCACAGATCCACTGCAGTACTTTCTGAGAATTCGCGACGAGCGCAGCGCGCAGTCCCGTCTCGACGATATTCTGGGCAGCGAGACTCGCAATGCCGTTGCCAAACATGAACTCATCGAAATCATTCGCACCACCAAGGATCGCGTGCCATTGCGTGACACACTTTTGACGGAGGCAGAACGCGATCTCAACATGGGGACGCTGGTGCCGATCCAGAAGGGGCGCAAGCTGGTCGAGCAGGAAATATTCGCCGCAGCCGCGGAAAAGGTCGAGGTATTCGGTATCGAACTGCTCGACATCCGCTTCAAACGAATAAACTACAACGAGAGCGTTCGCCCGAAAATTTATGATCGAATGATCAGCGAACGGCGGCAGATCGCTGAGCGGTTTCTATCCGAAGGCAACGGTGAAGCGGCAAGAATTCGCGGTAACCGTGTTCGTGATCTGAACAAGATTCAGTCCGAGGCGTACCGGGAGGTTGAGGAGATCCGCGGCCTGGCCGACGCGAAAGCGACCGAGATCTACGCTGGAGCGTACAACCAAAGCGCTGAAGCCGTCGCGTTCTACGAATTCACTCGGACGATGGAGGCCTACAAGTTCATCATCGCCGAAAACACGACACTCGTTCTGTCAACCGACAGCGAGCTATTCAAATTTCTGAAGGGCATGGATCCCGTCGACGCGAAGAATCCATGACACGTATTACAGAGAAGGTTCTTGGTGATGGCCCTGTATTCCAAGCCGCATGTTTGGTGAGCAACGTCGAGATTCCCGACGTACGTAGACCCATCGTCTGGCAACGCAATGTGACTAACTGGTTGAGACGCGACTTCCGGCCATAATCGTACGGTTTACTCTCGGTTTGCGGTTTGCTCTGCGAATTCGGCGTCTTTTTGATGCTGTTCCGCTATCTTCAATCGCTCACCGAGCTTCGAGTTTTGAGTTTCGAGCTTGGCTCTAGCGGATTCTGCCGCGTCACTTTCGTCGTCTTCTATTGCCAACAATTGCGAATCGATGAGTTCGATTGATTTGCGCATCTGTTCGACTGAAGCAGCTTCTTCGGCCTTGTCAAAAACGACATCTTCTGCGACGGTTTGCTGCTTGTGCGTTGCTTCGCGAGATGGTTCCGGAATGAAATGCTTATCGTCGGCGACGGAACGCGTGTTCATGAAGTTCGGCGAAACGACCTCGATATCATTTGCATGTAAAGCATCCAACATCGCTTCGCGAAGACGCGATCGCGCTGAGATAAGACTTTTGACATCTTCCAACAGACCAGCGATACGGTAAGTAACCGAGAAGTCACCAAGCTGTCTCACATGCACGAATGCGTCACGAAGGCCTGCATGTGTAGCCGCTTCACAGAGAATTTTCGAGGCGCGCAAGTGAGAAATATCATATCCCAACGATACCTCGGCGGTTAGTATCGTGCCCGACGCGCGCACAACCTGCATAGGTTGCGTCACCATGTACATATTGGGAACGGTCACCAGGTCACGAAACTCCGTCTGGACTTCTGTATGCAGCAATCCCATCTCAGTAATGCGACCTGTCAGCTCCGCGACTGTTATGAAGTCACCGGGACGCGCACTCCGCACAACCTTGAGCATTATTCCGGCCATGATATTGCCGATAAACGTCGTCGAGGAAAGTGCGATCGCCGCACTAAGCAGGATGCCAATCAGGCTTAGCAGCTGACCACGGGTGGCGTCGTTCACAGGGAGAGCGAGAATTATCGCCAGCATTCCGGCGAACGTCAGGGCCAGCATGATGAGTTGAAAGCGGAACTGCAGGTCGGCGTTGTCCTTCCAGCGGCGCTTCAGAAGCCAGTTCATGCCGGTCAGTATTCCCACGACGGCTGCGACCGTTCCAAGCGTGGGGGCAAGGGTTGTCGCGGCAGTGACGAAATTGTTCAAAACGTTCATTAGGTGGCCAGATTTGGTTGCTTGGTGAACAGAAGTTTACCGTATTGCTAGTCCAGGTGGTGGTGCAGGCTTTGGTCGATACCTGGTGGGTCAGTATTGGCGCTTCAAGTGCTAGACTATTGTCGGGCTGCTACCGAACCAATGTGGCGTGTTGAATCAACTAACGGGGAATGAGAATGCGGGCAATAACAGGTTTACTCGCGGTATCGATTATAACTCTGCTGTCGTCCGGGAATGCAGTCGCTGCAGATGATGATCGGGCAGAAATCCTGGCTTTAATGGATCAGGCTTTCTATGCGGTTGGTTCTGGAAATCCCGATGATATGCGTGCGATCCAATTGGCGGAAGGAACAAGCATTTCTTTTCGCCAGCATCCTGACGGCAAGCGCGGCGAGTTGTTGATGCGAATGACTACGAATGAAGGGCTCCTGGCGGACGGTGTTGATAGCGATAACAAGTATGCGGAACGTTGGACCGGCGATCCGGTTGTTATGATTCGTGGCCCCATTGCGGTTGTGTGGGGGGAGTATGAATTTCGGATCAATGGTGACTTTTCGCATTGCGGCGTGGATTCGGCAGATCTGGTCAAAACAGATGATGGTTGGAAGATTGCGAACTGGATGTGGACGGTAGAAAAAGAAGGCTGCCCAACGGATCCTTCGGCGGCCGCCGAATAGAAAGGGATCGATAATCTGATTCTGTGCGTCGCCGCTCAGATTCCGGGATGGCACAATCTCACTGATGCAAGATGAAGATAACAAGGGTCGTTTGACATGCGTTGGCGTCGTCTAGCATTCTGGATACCCCTCGGCACGCTTGCCATATTGGTACTGTTTGTGTCCTGGCTCTGGGTCGCCGACCTTGGCGTACTCAAACCACAGGTTGAGCGATTCGTGACGGAAAGGACCGGCCGCGAGTTTGCGATTGACGGCAACTTCCACGTCGACCTCGCCCGTCACAGCTCTGTTATCGCGGAAGATGTGCGCTTCGGGAATGCCGACTGGGCCGAGCCGGATAACATGGTCACGGCAGGCCGGGTCGAGTTTCGCGTCGACCTGTGGTCGCTCGTGCGCGGCCCCGTGCTGATTGAGCTGATCAAGATCAATGATGCCGCGATTTCACTTGTCAATCCAAGAGACGGCGACCCAAATTGGGTACTGCCAGTTGGTCCCGAAACGCTGGAACCGGTAATAGAAGATACGCCCGGTCTCGACATCATTTTCGAGCAGATAGAATTAGAGCGAGTGCGCCTTGTTCTGGACAGCGCAAAACGCGAGCGGCCCCTGCATCTCGAGATTGCACGTCTGGAACAGTTGCATCGGGGTGACAACTTCCTCGATCTCGAATTGCGTGCAACACTCAATGGCCGGGTGGTTTCGATCGACGGGGAAGTGGGTAGTTGGGACGCCTTGCGCGCTGGCGAGGATTTCTATTTTGCGGGTGATGCGATACTCGATACCTTCGAGCTATCCGCCCATGGGCACATCGACGATGTCGCGAACTTGAAACGACCCGTGGTCGAGTTCGCCGCGCACGGGCCGGACATCGACGATTTGACACGCTTACTCGGCATTGGTGAGGAGGGCGAGGGTGACATCGATATCGTCGGCTCCCTGGCCAGCCGGGATGATGGCCAGATGGTGTTGAACATCAACGGCAATATCGGCCAGACGGAAATAGACGCGAGTGGTTCGGTCGCGGATCTGCAGAGCTTTGACAACATTCAACTGAAGGCAATGTCGTCGAGCCCTGACCTTGGGCGCATTCTTCGCATTGTGGGCATCGACCAGGTTCGGGAAGCGCCGTTTACGCTAAAAATAGACGCCGAAACGCGGGGTGAAACGCTTATTATTAATGAGGCCAATGTGCTTATTGCGGAGGCCAGGATTGATGCGTCCGGGCAAATGCCCCGGTTTCCGAGCATCGAAAACGCGGTTATCAATCTCCAGATTGCGGGTCCGAGTATTGAGCGCTTTCGTTACCTCACCGGGATGCCCGGGGAGGCGAGCGGTCCATTTTCAATTGCGTTGACGGTTGGCATTCGCGATGACGGAGCCCAGATCCTCGGTCTGGTGGGGAAGACTTCGCTCGGCGAAATTCGCGGCGACGGCAACATAGGCGACCCGTTGAACTTTGTGGGCAGTCGATTCTCTTTCGAGGCGGAAATCGAAAGTCTCGCTCGCGTCGCCACTGCTTACGGAGTCAATAATCTACCCGATAAACCGGTCAGGCTCGAAGGTAACGTCGAGTACACGCAAGCGGGAGTTCGCACGCGAGGTCCACTCAAACTTTCTGTCGATGGTATTACCGGGCAGTTCGAAGGACTTGTGCCGCTCACTCGAGGACTGCACGGGACCGATCTTACGTTCGATACCCAGGGCCCTAACCTGGCCGAACTTGTCCAGGCATTTGCAGCCACAACCGGTATCCCGGCTTTAAGCTACGCCGCCAAGGGGCGTATGCAGATTCGGGAGGATGGCTT
>Ga0316191_10004799_pt1 | contig 10135 bp, 7 predicted proteins | sample Eddworburr2cm_MG_FD_204928 | JGI IMG/M metagenome (GOLD analysis project Ga0316191, IMG submission 204928) | Coastal sediment microbial communities from Maine, United States - Eddy worm burrow 2 cm | ecosystem: Environmental > Aquatic > Marine > Coastal > Sediment | place: USA: Maine | collected... | reverse complement strand
TATGTATGTTTTTTAGCACCGTCAGCCAAAGTTGTTTTAGTGGTATTGTCTTTAGCTATACTTAAATCCAATACAATTTTCATGTACTTGCTTAACATGTAATTGTAATTTGAATTATATATTGTTTGAAAAGCTTCTTGATCATTACCGCAAAGCCTGACGGACAGTTTGTTTTTGGAATATTTCATTTTGGTTCCCAGCTCAATAATATCAGAGGATCAAGAAACAACTCAAGAAGTGTAAGTATGGGTAAATATTATTAATTTAAGCGCAAAAATAATTTGAAAATATATAAGAATCGCATTTAATTGGGAAAAAAATAAAATTAATTAAATTTCTAGTTATGTAAATAGTCATAACTTGTAATATTTTGATTTATATCAGTATACATTATATTGAGTACAATAGATATTATTGCCAGATTCCCCAATTCATATAGGAGACACTTATGCTGGCAGCCACAGATGTGTTTATTAAAGAAAATAAGCTCTGATCTTATTTCTTTTTTTGTTTTGAATATTTCATCAAGTAGTACTTGTGCATTATATATGCTTCGAATTTATTGATTCCCTTTGCCCCTCCCAGAAATTCAGCTTCAATAAAAGCCTTACAAGCTTTTTCCAATACATCACATACCGTAAATGCTTCTTTCATATTACGCCCAACACATACGGCTCCATGGTTAGCCATCAAGGCAGCATAGCGGCCTTTAAGAGCCTTCATAGTTGCTCTTACTATTTTTTTAGTATTTGGAAGGGCATAGTCAGCAACTCTGATACTCGGGCCAATGATCTGGGCCATATCATCAAGTATGGGCGGTACTTCTCTTCGGGCAGCTGCCACGGTAGAAGCATTCATCTGATGTGTATGGATCACTGCGTGTATTTCTTTTCTTGATCGGTATATTTCAGTATGCAGTTTAAATTCCGAAGAGGGTTTTATTTCACCTGAATAAGTATGATCAATATAATTCAAGATAACTATATCGTCCGGGACCATGGTTTCATATTCTCTGCCGCTTGGTGTTACGGCCATTATCGTATTATCTATTCTGCAACTGATATTACCCCAGGTCCCTGAGACATAACCTTTTTCCAGCAGCATTTTACCTGATTCACATACGAGTTGTTTGGCTTCTTGTATTGTCATATCAAAAAATCAATATGTATTAAACCTTTCATTATTTGCATCAATATATGCTCCTTTTAAGGCGCGGTATATGTTTTTATAATCCACAAACAGCTTGTTATATATCTCAAATTTCGCCGGATCAGGATTGAATACTTTATGTTTTTTAACAATTTTATTAACATCTTTAAAGCTTTTGTATTTCCCTGAACCAACGAATACACACATTGCCGCACCTATTGCACCCGCCATTTTAGGCTGGTTTGTAGTTTCTATTTTTCTTTGTATAACATCGGCAAAGATCTGCATCCAATGATCATTTTGAGAGCCACCACCAGTTATTCTTAAAATTGAAATTTTAAAACCATAGTCTTTCTCATAATTTTCAATAATCCATCTTAGGTTATAACCAATTCCTTCGGCTAATGCCCTTACAAAATGGCCCCTGGTATGTTCCAGGCTCAAATTAAATATCGTACCCCGCGTAGTGGTAGTTGATACAGGGCATCGTTCACCAAGAAGCCATGGTGTAAATATCAAATGGTCAGAACCTGCTTTTATTTTACTGGCTTCATCATCCATTAATTGATATATATCCGAAGTTTTCAGGACTTCTTTTTCACAGGCATAAAATCTTTCAATCAACCACTCAAGGTTTGCTCCAGCCGATTCAGTTATTCCCACCAGAAGATTCATTTTCGGATCCGCACTTTGAAGGCAGGCTGCTCCATGCTTAAATTTTAAAGCCTTTTTTGTTGTAACACCTACCCATGCAGAGGTTCCGAGATAAATATGGGCCTCCCCCTCTCCTGTTGCTCCCGTCCCTATTGCGGCACTTTGGGTATCGTCACACCCACCATATACCGGTGTACCCTGGTCAAGACCCAATTCCCCTGCTGCTTCTTTCGTAAGTCCACCGACTATATCCACAGATCGGACCAGATCGGGTAATTTTTTAGTTTCAAGTCCCGCAATTTTGAAAAAAATTCTTTCCCAATCCTTTTTCTTCAGGTTGAAAGCATAGGTACATGCACCTGACCATTCAGCAACAATTTTCCCTGTGGATTTAAATTTCAGGTAACCATTTACATCGAGTACCTTATATGTTTTATTGTATAATTTGTTCCTCTCTTCTTTAAGCCACATCAGCTTTGGAATCACATCTTTTCCTGTCATCTCAATTCCTACAAAAGATTTGAAAGCTAATCTGCCAGCAAAACGGTTCATTAATTTTCTGGCCTGCTTTTCTGCTCTTCCATCTACCCAGGTTATGTTATTCATCAGGATATTGTGATCATTCCCAACAGGAATAACACCCATAGCCTGAGTGCTATACACAATACCAAGTATTTCTGAAGTTTTCACATTTGTATGGGCCATCACCTTTTGGGTTGACTCTACAATAGCCTGCCAATAATCTTCAGGAGATTGTTCCACCCATCCCGGATTCGGGTATTGGAATCCATAATCTACAGTTGCAGATTCGAGTATATTCCCATCAATATCAATGAGAACGGCTTTATTGCTGCTTGTACCCACATCATGTGCGATCACATATCTTCCCTTCATAATTTATTTTCCAGATTTATTTGCCTGGTGTAACGTTTTTAAACACGTTTTCAAACCTGTTCAGAGCATCATCTATCACGTCGTCCGTATCAGCCAGACTTGTATACATCCTGCTTCCTGCAAGAGTTACTATACCTTCGGCCATATATGCAGCCCCCATCTCTTCCATCATATGCTTTCTGGCTTTTATATCTTTAAGCACTTTCATGATCTTGAGCCAATTGATTTTTACAAACATCACACCGGATGTTTCTAAATGACATATAGAACCCTGATTATATGCAACATAGGGCAACTGGTATTTATCGATAAGTGATTTTAGTCCATTGGTTAATCGATCACCAGCCAGACCTGCCTTTTCACATGCATTTTCTTTCTCAATCTCGCAAATAGTATAATAACCGGCAGCTGCACTGATTGGATTGGCAGCCATAGTTCCACCGACCATAGCTCTTTTCTTTCCTCCCTGTATACCTGCCGCCAAATACTCCATATAATCCTGTTTGCCACCAAGTCCACCGGCTGCAGGATAGCCACCAGCAACAACCTTTCCAAATACCGTTAAATCTGGCACAACTCCGAAATAACCCTGCGCACCGCTTAATCCAACTCTAAAGGCCGAAACCACCTCATCAAATATTAATAGAGCACCATATCTGTCACATAACTCCCTTACATTCTTATTATAATCATAATCAACAGGCCTGGTTCCGCTCTCTGGTCCGATTGGTTCAAGAATTACTGCTGCCGTTCCTCCTCTCAATCTATTCATTCTGAGCTTTCGTTCCAGGGAAGGAATGCTATTGGGCCAAACTTCCTGTGTATGTCTTGTGCAGGCTCGCGGAATCCCATGGGCTTCAAATCTACCGGTACCTGGAATCCTCATTCCATATACCATTTGATCGCTCCACCCATGATAAGCACCTCCTACTTTAATCACTTTTTTCTTTTTTGTGGCCAGCCGAGCAACCCTAATGGCCGCCATAACAGCTTCCGTACCACTCCCCAGCATCCTGAAAAGATCTACAGAGGGATATAACTCGCATATTTTCTTCGCGATCTTATATTCGTATTCATGGAATAAGCCGGTTGATGGCCCGCAACTATTTATTAATTCAATGACTTTATCTTTTACAATCGGATAGTTGCTCCCCAAAACAGTTGGTCCGCCAGCTTGTAGGAAATCTATATACCTGTTACCATCGATATCATATAGATATGCTCCTTCTGCTTTTGTAAATACTAAAGGGAATGGATAGTTAAAAGCCAGATTATGTTGGACTCCCCCAGGAATTACTTCAATAGATTTACTTGATATCTCTTTCGATTTTGAGCAATTCGTTTCAAAATATTTTTTATACTTTTCCATAGCTTCCCTGTCGATAGGAAGAATGGGTTGACTCAATAATTTATCCAGTTTCTGATATATTGGATTTACGTCATGATAGGATTTAATTGAAAAACCTGCTTCACTCATATTTAAAAGTATATCGATAAAAAAATAATTATAACTAAAAGGTCCGATTTCAAAAGCTCCCCTAATTAGAAGGCAAAGAAAGCCTAAAAATTACTTATGGCCGCTGTGATTATTAATATTTTTTTTAACGCAAATCTTTAGATAAACTAAAAGATGGAATAAATCTGCCAAAATTTTTCAATACGATTATTTATAAAAATATCTAAATAAATAATTTAAATATGCACCCATAAAACATTGATCAACAACAAAATATTAAATATGATAAACTTAACCTTATAGAATAATCAAACACTAAACCTTAAATCTCTAAAATATTTCGAACACTGTTTATTTTATTTACATAGTTTATAAGACTAAAATATTTAAACTTCTTTCCGAAGAATAACAAGAGGCGGCTTATTGACAATAGATCTGGTGTTCAACCATCCAATACCAACAGTCAATATAATAATAACAATCCATATAAGGATCAATGTGATGAAATCAGGAAAGAAAAGCATTTTAAAGAAATAGACTGACAAAGCCCAGCTAGCTACCAAAGCAAGTACGCTTCCAGTTAATCCAGCCAGTATTCCCAGGTAAGTATATTCAATCAATGTCATATTGACAAGTTGCTTTTTTGATGCACCTATGGTTCGCAACAATACATTGTCTTTTAATCTGGCAAACCTGCTGTTGATTACAGCACCGGATAAGACAAATAATCCTGTAATAACACTGAAAAGGGCCATAAAGCGAATGACCATGGCTACCTTATCAAAAATACTGTCAAGGGTTTCCAGAATCAAAGTTAGATCGATCGCAGAAACATTTGGAAATTGCCGCACCAGGTCTTGTTGAAATCTCGCAGATTCCTCTTTCTTATCAATCCTCGTAATCAGAACATTGAACTGCGGCGCACTGTCAAGCACTCCCCCTGGAAAAACAACCATAAAATTAGTTTGGATCCTTTGCCAATCTACCTTTCTAATGGATCCAACAAAGGTTTTCAAAGGCACTCCCTGCACATTGAAAATAATTTCATCTTTAACCTTTAACCTCATGCGTTCTGACAATCCAGTCTCTATTGACACAAATATGCTGTCATCAATTGCCGATTTATCAGGATATAACCTGCCTTCAATCAATTCTTCTGAACTGATAAGGCTATCCCTGTACGTAACCCGATATTCCCTGGTAAGCGCCCAATTAGGAATATGACTGGCGGTATCATTTTGTAATTCCTTTACTGTTCTTCCATTAACAGAATTGATGCGGGTAGTCACTATGGGCACGATCTGCTGTACTGGAAAATCATATTCCCTTACAAGGTCCAAGACCTCCTCCTTTTGATGTGGTTGAATATCAAAGATTACAGTATTTGATCGGTCACCTGACCCAACAAACTCAACCTGCTCAAGAAGACTGTTTTGAATTAATGACATTACAGAAATTAAAAACGCGCCCAATCCAATAACAACAATCATGATGGTTGTCTGATTATTGGGGCGAAATAAATTTGCCAGACTTTGTCGCCAGATAAAATTCAATTTTTCCGGGAAATACTTTTTTACAAGCCAGGTAGAACCTTTAGCAATTAACCAAAGACTTCCGAATGTCACCAGCAGGCCAGCATAAAAAAACGAGCCATATAGCCAGCTGGCTGATTGAAAAACAGCAAACAACCAGGGAAACAAAACAATTAATACGACAATAAATGACTTAAATTTAGAACGTCTGTTAACTCCCTCAACTATCGAGCGAAACAATGACAGTGGAGGTATCAGTCTTATATTTGAAAGGGGAAGAAATGCAAAAAGTGTGGCCATAATTAAGCCGATGGCAAATCCTTCCATAACAGGCAACCACTGAAATGATATATTGACGTCAACTGGAATAAAATCTTTTACGACATATGGCAATAACAATTGAATGCCCACTCCATGCAGTACTCCTATTAATGTGCCTAGAAAACCAAAAGCTGAAATCTGTATAAAAAACACATTGAAAATCTGCCAACCTGAAGCCCCGAGACATCGTAAAATTGCAGCACTGTCACGTTTTTCACGGATATAAATGTGAACCGAACTTGCCACTCCAATACTTCCAAGTATTAAGGCTACAAAGGTAAGAAGATTAAAAAACCTGTAGAGGTTTTGAAATCCTCTTCCCAGATCTTCTTTTCTTTCTTCAACTGTATCAAAGCCATATCCTAATTCTTTTAATGTAGGACTTAGTTTTTCAATAAGACTTTCAAGTTCATCTTCAGGAACCTTTAAATATTTGTTGTAATCATATCGGCTTCCAAATTGAATAAGACCCGTTGATTCAAGCCGATGGTATGGAATATATACTGAAGGGGAAAAAGTAGTACTAATATTCGTGTTCCCTGGAAATTTTTTAACAATACCTAGAACTGCAAAGATACCATTACCTAGTTTAAGGCTATCATTAACCTGAATGTCATATTGAATAGCCAGACTCTCATCGATCATAGCCCCATCCTGTTTGTAAAATCCATCGAAACTCCCGGAATTTATCAATTCCACACTACCATAAAATGGAAAATTACCATCCAGCGCTTTGACCTGAATTAACCTTGTTCCTTGATTTTTAGGGAAATAAACCATTGATGCAAATCGAACATCACCCATCATCTGATAACTGAGCGAATCAATAGATTTTAAAAAAGTGGAATCAAAGGTTTTATTCCTGCTTTCAATGATAAGATCGGCGCCAAGTAATTCTTTACTTTGATTATTGATGTCCTGCTGAAGATTAATATTAAATGAATTGATGGCAACGAGAGCGGCAATACCTATGACTATAGAGGATACAAATAATAATAACCTGTTGAAGTTATACCTGGCGTCTTTTATAGCAAGTTTCCAGATCCAGAACTTATAAAATTGACCGTTCCTTTTACGGCGGATCTTTATTTCATAATCAATCATATCGTCAGACCGTTATATCTTCAATTAATAATCCGCGTTCAAGTTTCAAGATGCGGCCTGTATGTTTAGCCAGATTCAGGTTATGAGTGACCAGGACGAGTGTTGTATTTTCTTCCTGGTTTATCTGGAAAAGTAAAGTTGAGATAATTTCTGCTGTTTCCTCATCGAGGTTTCCAGTGGGCTCATCGGCAAAAAGGATCTTTGGACTGGTTACAAAGGCTCTGGCAATGGCCACCCTTTGTTGTTCTCCACCTGATAATTGGGATGGGAAGTGATGCATTCTTTCCCCCAATCCTACCCTGCTAAGCATTTCCTGTGCCCTTCCTTTAATATTTTTCTCTCCCCTGAGTTCAAGTGGAAGCATTACATTTTCCAAAGCGTCTATAGTCGGCAATAAATGAAAATTCTGAAAAATAAAACCAACATACTGGTTGCGAACATATGCCCTGTCATCCTCGTTTAAACGGTTCAACTCTATATCCAACAGTTTTATAACGCCATTAGTGGGTTGATCTAATCCAGCACATAATCCCAATAAGGTCGTCTTTCCACTTCCTGATGGCCCTACGATTGACAATCCCTGTCCTTCATCAAGTGAAAAATTTATATCTTTTAAAACAGTCAGTTCTTTTTCACTACTTCTAAACGACTTCGTTAAATGTTTTACGTGTAAAATATTGCTCATTTTCCGAAATTAATGTTATTCTTTGAAAGACATATAACTAATATCATGAATATTTGATTTATTTATGGTCCGGAATTTGATTATTTTTTTCTAAAGTAAATTAAAATGAAAATATTATACATTGCGATAATTTTAATAAGTGAATATGTCAATATTATAAAGGACATTCATACTCAGGAAGCACATAAAACCATTCTTTGCTTTGGCAACAGCATTACGGCTGGTTATGGACTGGATCCTGATCTCGCTTATCCAAATGTCCTTGAGCAAATCCTAAATGAAGACGGGTATGATTATAAGGTGATGAATGCGGGCCTGAGCGGTGAGACTTCCGCAGGAGGATTAACCCGGATAGATTGGGTTTTACAAAATAAAATCGATGTATTTATCCTTGAATTGGGTGCAAATGATGGATTAAGAGGCTTACCGCTGATCCAGACAAAATCGAATCTTCAAAGTATAATTCAAAAAGTAAAGAAGAAATATCCCGAAGCTCAAATTGTAATAGCCGGGATGATGGTCCCGCCAAATATGGGGAAAGATTATGCCACTGAATTTTCCTATGTTTTTAATGAACTCGCTACGGAAAATGATGCCATTCTCATACCTTTTCTTCTTGATGGTGTTGGAGGCAAACCCGAGCTCAATTTACCCGATGGAATTCACCCGAATATTGAAGGGCATAAAATTGTAGCACAAAACGTATATAATGCGTTAAAAGAAATGCTTTAAATTCTCATGATTTCTCTATATGTATATCGAACATTTTTTTAAGTGTTCCTGATTGGGTGTTGATTACTGAAAAAATGATTAAAAAAGCTGTCATATTTTTATTTGATTTAACTTTACCATCATAATTTCTTAATACATATTTTTTTGATATCTTCGACCTGTAATTTTTGAGGGATAAAGTGAACAAATGGAAAATTTTTTCTCAGAGCAATCATACTATGCATTTCCATCGTTAGAAGCTGCTATTTATGCTCTTTTACTTTCATTTTTATTAAGTACCATAATAGCGCTCACTTATAAGTATACATTCAGGGGTACGGAGTATTCTAAGGATTACTTTCAGGCTATTGTTTTGATTTCTATTATTGCTGCAACTGTAATGATGGCTATCGGGGATAGCCTGGCCAGAGGATTAGGAATCCTGGGCGCATTGGCAATAATCAGGTTCAGATTTCGATTCGTAAATCCGAAAAATATAATTTATATTTTTGCCTCATTAGCCGTTGGGATAGGATGCGGCGTTTATGGGTTTGCAGTTGCCTTGTCGGGCACAGTTATATTTAGTTTAGTTTCTTTTGCACTTTATTTTTCACCTGTAGGGAAAGGCCCGGTTTTTGAAACCTCCCTCTCCTTTTCGATCGATGATCCTTCAAAAATCAATTTGATAGAATCGATACTTTCTGAAGAATGCCTGGTTATTAAACTCAATAGCATTGGAAGTTCAAATGAACTGGTAAAATATGAATATCAGATTACTTTAAAAAAGGGATCTGATAGATATTCCATTTTCAATAAACTGAATGAAATAGAAAACATAACAAATGTAAGGATTAACAACAGGGCTTCTGTTGATCGCGTGTAGTTATGAAAAGGATTAATGTATTTACAATCTTCTGGATATTAACTGGCATAACGCTGCTTATTGCTTCTCTTTTTTATAAAAAGCAATCGGATGCAATAGTGGCTGAAGTAGAACCTCAAAAACTGGCCATAAGTTTTCAAAAAGCAGTTAAAATCAAATCAATTCATGTTTTACCAGGGGAAGATGTCAACAAAGGAGATTTGTTGGTGGAAGTTATTCGTCCTGATCTAATGTATGATATTGATAAGGCCACCAATGATCTAAATACCTTTTTACAACAGAAGGATATGTTCATTACAAACATGAACTACCAGATTCAGATGACAAGACTTGAAAAAATATCTGAAATTGAAAAAACAGATGAGGAACTCTTCCAGCTAAAAACCAGATATGAACAAAACAAGGGCATTAAAAATGCCCTGGAAGGAATAGATATTTACAAAGATACAATCCAGAACGGATCAGGTAATATATTGTTACTGCAGGTTAATTATCTTGAAAAGAAAAAGGAACAAACAGTTGAGCTATTTGATCAAAAAATAAAACAATTGGAAGAGAAAAAGACAAATGAAACTGAAATTCTTGATCTGAAAATTGAACAACAAAGGAAAGAGTTAGACCTTCTCGAAAATGAAGCCAATTATCTCATGAACTATGCACCGGTTGATGGCACAATTGGAGACGTGATGGCACAAATAGGTGAACTTATTCCACCCTATACTACAGTCATGTCTCTCTATGAAATA
>Ga0316191_10004798_pt1 | contig 10135 bp, 7 predicted proteins | sample Eddworburr2cm_MG_FD_204928 | JGI IMG/M metagenome (GOLD analysis project Ga0316191, IMG submission 204928) | Coastal sediment microbial communities from Maine, United States - Eddy worm burrow 2 cm | ecosystem: Environmental > Aquatic > Marine > Coastal > Sediment | place: USA: Maine | collected... | reverse complement strand
AAGCCGCCGTACCTACCTGGACCTGAGCAAAATAATCATCTTGAGCCGTCGTCCGGCTAGCGAGGAAACTATCATGCCTGCAATGCTCCCCGTTGCTCTCCTGCTGTTGAGCCTGTCCGAGGCCAGCGCCCAATCTGAACCCGGCTCTCCGATCGGGCCCCTGGCGCAGAGTTTCTATCCCGCCGAGGACGATGACAGGCCGGAACTGTTCTTGCCCGAGGACGGTGACAGCGATCCGTCGAATTTCGAGCCCGTGGACGGCGACAGCGATGCCGATAATTTCGAAAGCCCTGATCTGGATGAGCTTGCGCTACCTGCCGGCCTCCTGCTCGGGCCCAGGTCTGAAGCGAATGCCACAATCTAACCGGGCAAAATCGATGGCTTTGGGTGTTGCCAACTCGAACAAACTCGGGGTAACGGGGTCAGCGGGGTAACGGGGTCAGACCTTACATTTCACGATCACCAGGCGCTGCGATGTCGTTTGTAAGGCCTGACCCCCGTGTTTTTCCTATTCTCGATCGCCGGCAAGGGCGCGCACATCACAGTCACGCAGATATTTCCACGGCAGCGGCACCAGTCCCGGCACCCGCCGTCGGTAACGGCGATAGATCTCCCCATGGTAGCGCAGCAGTTTTCGCTCCTCGAGCCGTGAGCCGATGACGAAATAGAGTGTCATCAAAATCGCCGTGATCAACATTGCCAAATTCATGTCGCGTGTCCAGATGATGACCAGCGCGAAAAAATACCACGGATGGCGCACCCAACGATGCAGTGGAGAAAGCCGAAACTGCTCCTGGTCGTCGACACTAGTGTTGCGTTCGTTAAATTGTCGCAGGCCGAGAAATTCGCTGCCATCGTAGTATTTGAGCGACCACAGGAAGCCCACAACCGCAGCCGCCGAAAGCACAACCGCGACACCGGAGGCGGGGCCACTCCAGCGCCATATCCAGGGTCCCGACCCACTCAGGGTCAATCCCAGTGGCACTGCCAGCAACAGCACCGCGAGAACATTAAATACCAATCGATAGCCCGGCATCGCGCCTGGCCAGCGTGAGGCGACGTGCTGTTTGACCCATATCGATGCCAGGAGCGAGTGCAGGCCGAAGTAAGACAGCCAACTTAATATCAATAACAGTATTTGCGAATCTGGCATTTGAATCCCTGGCGCCACAAGGTTTAGATTTTAAATCCGATAGCGTCGCCGTCGATAGTAATTTTGACAGTAGCTGCGGGCCATATTGAGCGTGCCCATCATCGTTTTGAGCCGAATGGCACCCGAAATATCGGGGTCAGGCCCTACCTACCACAAACGTCACGAACAGCGATGTCAATTGTAAGGCCTGACCCCAATGGCACAGACCCCAATGGCACAATGGCAGACCCCAATGGCAAGAGACGAAATTTGGTGCCGCCCGGAATCAGGGTTCGCTGCCACTTAGCGAGGCAATGGTCTCGGCACGAATGCGGGCTGTGTCATAAAACGCGGCAAATCTTGCCACTTCGGGATGGTCGATGTCGCGCAGCAAATCGGCGACGAAGGCATACCCCAGCGATTGGTATTTGAGTTCCGCCTCGAAACTGACGGGATTGGCTGTGCCCACATCGACACGGTAGGTGATCATGTCACGGCCGTTGTCAAAATTGGCGTCGATTAGTGCCGCGCCGGCAACCCGTACGTCGTCGGGCACAAGATTTTTAGCGAAACCGTCCGGGGTAATCCGGTTGTCTTTCGCATAACCCGCCGCGCTCAGCAAGGTGTAGGTAACCCGGTTGTCTGTATCCGCCATGATGGCTTCATAAACCTGCACCTGGTCCGACCGCGTGATTTCGTCGAAGTGCGGTTCGTATCGGCCTGCATCCGCATCGGCATCCACACCGGCAATACTGCCATCGGAACGGGTTTCGCCCGATTCGAAAATGATCCTGCCTGCATCGTCCCGCACCACGAAATGGATGTACATACGCCTCGATGGATAGCTGGTAGGCAATTTGTGCCCCGACCGATTGATAATGCGAAGTTGCACGATCAGCTCGTTATTTATGCGGCTTTGATTGAGTATTTCGAAGTCCGCGGCCGACTCGAGCATGGTCCGTGCCCGCGCGATTGCGGTATCGAAACCCGCAGAGGTTATACCCAGGGCATCCCTGTTTTGCGCCATGATGTCGAGCATCGTGGTGTTCGCGCCAACCAGGCTGTGCCTGGAGAAGTCGTCCCTCGGGCTCAGATTCATTGGTCGGTTGGAAATCCTGACACCGCTGGCATCGGGCATGTGGCAATCCTGGCAACTTCGTGGCGCCGGGCCCGAGGCGAACGAGCTGTTTTCCCATTCCGTGTAAACCATCTGCTCGGGGAATTCGGTGTCGGGCGTCGTGCTGACAACACTTCCGTCGGCATCTACGTATTGTGTTTTCAAATTATGACAGGTAGCGCATACCTCCGAGTCTGAAATGTGAGAGGCGAAAGTCGGTCGAAAATCGGTTTCGTTTAACATGGGATTCGCACGCGCATTATCGTATTGGCCGAAGGTGGTGCGCTCGGCACTGATACCTAGATCAACGATACTGAAGCCACCCGAAAATCCGCTGAGGGTTCCCAGATTCCCGTCGTCAGCGATCTGGTGACAACTGGTGCAACTGACACCGTCCATGGCGTGGTCATAATAGGGATTTTGCGGATTCAGGAATCCGTCGCCGAATAAGGCGACAGCCGAACCTTCGAATTTTGCTTCGACATTCGCCATTGGCGCGTGGCAACGCGAACACTTGGTGTCGAGAACGTCCTTGAGCTGTGGGTTGCGCTGCATTTCACTCGCAACCTTGGCGCGATAGAAGGGGTCGCGCGCCGATTGCGCCATCATCGATGTGCTCCAGTCGGATTCTATTGATACATCTGCTGCCGTGGCATCGCTCAGATTATTGTGACAACTGGCGCATACGGCCGAACCGGCGAAATGGGTAGACCTGAAGGCGGCATTGCTGACCGGCATCGGCAAAGCTTCCTCGACGAGGACCGTACCCGTACCTGATCCCGAATCCGAATCGCTGGGAGCTTCAGAATCACCATCGTTGCCACCGCAGGCGGTGAGCAACATCAGGCATAAAACCATCAGGCCAGGTTTAAGGCGATTCGGTGTTCCGGAGGCGGATTTAACCATTCCTGGACTCTCGTCAATCTCGGGTTGGAGCTACTCAGACATAAAATATGTATATTAGTTTATTATAATTTATTGATATAACTCCAGCGACCTTTTTCAAAGTAATAAATTCGCTAACTGCTTCGACGAGGAGCAGCCTCCCTGCTCATGAAGTCCCTGGCGCGATCGATGAAGGCGTCGAGGCCCGGTTGGAAAGCGTGCGTCCCTGTGAACACCCTTGCGCGACCAGGTTATTCGTTCCCGGCTGCTCCGGCGCGCAGTAACTCGCAGATACGCGCAGCAGACTGGTCGAAGTCGAATGTGGGTTGCCAGCCCCAGTCGCGGCGGGCGTCGGTGTCGTCGACCACATCCGGCCAGCTTGAAATCAGGTGATCGACCGCCGCTATCGGCTCGAAGCTATAGTCAAATCCGGGGAAGCGTTTTGCCGCCTCCAGCGCCACCATGCCGGCCGTCAGGTAGTAAGCGTGCAGGTTGTAAACGTGACGACTGAGCCGGGTGGCCTCGGCGGCGGTGTAGTTGACGATACTATCGATCACATCCTCCAGAAACAGCGTCGATATGCCGGTGCTTTCGGCCACTGGGAAGCGAAATGACTGGCCGTTGAACGCCGCCTTGAAGGCCTGTGATGGGAACGCCGATACCGCGCCTTCCGGTGCAAACGGCGAGACTACGAGCGGAAAGCGCAGGCAGCGGAAATCAAGGCCGTGTTTTTGCTTGAAATAGACCCCCATGCGTTCAACCGCGACCTTGGTGGCGCCGTACATATTCTCCGGCCATTGCGGATAGTCCAGGGGCATCGGTTCGAGATCGACCGGGCCATAGGAGGCCGCGGTGCTGGCAAAGAAGAATTTGCCGACGCCGGTTTCGTGGGCCAGGTTCAGCAAGTTAAAAGACGCGGTCGCGTTGGTTTCCCAGGCGGTTGGTAGATCCGCTTCGGAACTGCCGGATAACAACGACGCCAGGTGGTAAATGTTGGCGGGGCGATGTTGCGCGAGGATCTGCTGCAGCAGGTCGAGATCGCGGATATCGCCGCTTACAACCGTTTCGTTGGCATGCACAGTCGCGGGCTCGGTTCCCGGAATATCAAACTTGACCACGCGCTGCCCACGAGCGAGCAGTTTTTCAGCCACCAGTCGGCCGAGGTTTCCGTTACCGCCGGTGATCAACACGCTTTGGGGTTTATCGCTCATCGTTATCGCCAGTCGATTACTGTACTTACGCCGTGGTCGTCATGATCCCGGCAGCGGTGTTGTCGCAGCCGAGCCACCGGGCGAGTATAGGAAAGATAAACGCCTGTTGGCAACGGCCCTGGTGGTATTGGTGAAATTCCGGGAGCATCATACCCGTTAATATCCAGGGGCCGCTCGGCTGGCTGGCTGGCTGGCATTAAGCATTCGGGATCAGGAAAGGATTAGCGAATCGCCTATGAGAAAAATGAGATAGGTATGCTGTCCCTCTAATTCCCCTTTCACCGTAATTCCTGTCCCCGTAATTCTGGGAGATCCAATAATGGACCGGCGCAGATGAGCGCGTCAGAGAATCTCAAAATGAGCGTTGCAAGGTTGGTTGCCACAATTCGTGTGAATAACGGGATTAGGCCTTACATTTCATAATCGTCCGGAACAGCGATGTCAATTGTAAGGCCTGACCCCATGTTTGCTCATGTTTGTTTGTTTTTGCTGAATCATTAGACCTCTACAAGTCTGTCCCCTAATTTCAAAGCCGATTACGATCGCCTCGCTAGTGGGTCTATTGAAAAGGCATCGCTCTGGATTGCAATGAGGTCATGATCTCGTTGAAGTCCTGGATATGGAATAACATGCCTACCACCAGCAGCATCAGCGTACTCGCCGTCAATCCTGCCAGGAACGCAGTATACGACAACTTCAAAAATCTGTACTTACGGTCTGCGTCGATGCCCAGTTTATACAGCTGGCGCGTCATGTTCTTGTAGATACGCTTGTTGTCGCCCAGCATGCGGGTCATTACCTGCGTGTGCTCCAGCATGTTCAGTGAGGAAAATTGCTCGAACACGAGAATATTTGCGCTATCGTCGTTGAAATCCTTGAGCTTGCTTCGCCGTTTGTCAAAACGCGGTTGAGCGGCGAGCACGGCAAAGATGATGGAGGTCAGGCAAGTGGTCAGGAAAACGGCTATGGGTGCCGTAAACATCGGCTCAGCAACCAGCACAAATGGACCAGAGAGCGTCAAAACAGACAGAATCAGTCCGTTCAGCGAAATCATGATATTGGCCTTGGTGGCGGCCAGCGCCGTCAGGTCCAACTGGGCGCGATAAGCGGTGCGGAAGATCGTCTCGATACCCCTGGAGCTGCCGAGAATTTTCTTCTTCTTCTTCTTTTTCTTCTTCTTATCCTGTGCAAGATCCTTGAATTCGACCTTCGCCGCCATCGCCTGATCCGGATTGGCGTGGAGGTCGTTGCTCCTGCGTGGCGGGAACAAGACAGTCGCTCCCGACTTGGGTTCTGGTTCGGGAGAAAGCAGATATTGGTTGATGGGTTCCTGCCTGGTCATAAGTTTGTACTCCATTTTCTCAAGGCCTGCCTGTGGCTGACCGGCGGCATCCTGTCGACGAAAATATCTGTGGACCGCGTATAATACGTCCAAACTATGCCAGAAACATGCCCCTAATATAACGGCCGAAGGTCCAGCGAACTTATCAGGAAAAGGTCTTATGCGGTTTCAGACCTTGGTCTGATAGTGACAGTGATCGGTCCTGGACTATCTCGACACCAATAATCCTGCTCATGTGCTGTGAGTGTCCAATAATGATGATTTCAGTTCCAGGTTCGGCGGTGCTGAGCTGAAGACGGAATCCCGGAACTTCGGGCAAAAACGATGGCAGCCTGTTACCCACCGACAGTGGACTGGCAGTAATGGCCGAGCATTGCGGTCAACGGCGCTGTATCTCCCTGCAAGCAGCCAGGTAACGCTGCGCTCGCCCGGCAACCATCCAGCAAACCGATCTTGCTGCGGGGGGGGGGGGGAGTCGCCAGGTAGGTCGACGTTTTCCCGCGCCTGTGCCTGGCAAACTGCGAGACGTCCAGCGATATCGCTATCGCACCGCTCGAGCTTGTGACGAAAATCTTCGATAACCGTGAGGCACCCCCCTGCGTTGTTCTCAAGATGGCGCGGACATATCTCGATTCCTGCCCTCACCATCGGATGATCCTGTCCTGTTACCTGGGCCAGGTGGCGTTGCGACGAAGGACCGTGTGCCTTGAAAGCTAACAATGGCGGGTGTTTCCCTGGGGGTTCCGTGACTGCGAATTCAACACCGCCAACCGGCGGCAGAACGAAAAATAATTAGCGATGTGCCTGCCTTGAGCTATAACTAATCTATATCAAAGTAACGGGATGATCTTCAAAACGCGCCATGACTATTGAGAGTAATTTGAGATAAATATCTTATAGCCATGTTTTTAAAGGAATTAATTGCGAATATTTGTAGCTAGCCGAATCCTCCCGGGCAACGGGAGATGCCTGAGCTGGAGACATTAGCCTTCATATCGCGATTCCTAAGCCCAGCCGAGAGGAGGGAATATCATGGAAAAACGCCCCTACAGCAAAAGCCTTCGCGGAAAAATTACCAACCGTACTCTAATTATCGGTATTTTGCCGGTGCTTCTGGTCGGTGTTTTCTCCTGGTTTAGCCTCAACCAGTTGACCTCGGAGGCTAATACGCAACTCGATAAAAGTCGCGCCGAACTGCTGGATTCGGTAGTCGGAAGAAATCTGAGCACGACATCGGCACACATCGTAGAGCAGCTCGACATTTTCATGATGGAGCGCATCTCGGATGTCGTCGTCTGGGCTACATCGCCAATCATCCTCCAGGCAGCCAGGCTGGCGGCTACTTCGCATCAACGTGCGGGGCTGGTGGACCTGTCGATCGAAGAAATCGAATCCCGCTTCAAGACCAAAAAGAGCCTCGACCTGGTGCCGGCGGCAGATCACTACCTGAGCCAGCAGATTCGCAGATCGAATCACTTCGGTGAAGTCTTTTTCACCGACAAGTACGGCTTCAATGCCGCCTTCACCAACCCGACCTCCGATTTCGTGCAGCGTGACGAGAACTGGTGGAAGACCGCCTGGGAAAACGGTATCAGCGTGGGCGAAGTCGAGTATGACGACTCCGCCAGCATCTGGTCGGTCGATATTTCGGTGCGCATCGACGACCCGACATCGGGTCGAAGCCTGGGCGTAATGAAAGCGGTGCTCGGCGTGAGCCTGATCCAGGAAGTCGCCGATAACGGAGCACTCGACATTCCCGGCGGCATGGTGACCGTGATCAGTAGCGGCGGTCAATTGCTTGCCGAAACCGGTTCCGGGCACGACAAGAAGCGCATCATGGTGGAATCGGTCAACCTCAGGAAGAATCCCGACCCCGCTATGCGCGAAGTGTTTTCCGCGCAAAGCCGCGGTTACGTGCTCGGCAGCGGCCAGGTGCTCGGTTACGCCAGGTCGGCTGGACCCGAACGGTACCGCTCCATCGTTTCCCGTTTCCCTGGATTCAACTGGACTGTGCTGGTACAGCAGCCAACCTCGATCGCGCTCGCGCCCATCGAGGGTCTGTCATTGGTGCAGGCTGGCTTGCAGAACTCCAGGCAGCAAATGCTGATCCTGCTCGGCATCGTGATTTTCCTGGTGTTTGCGCTCGCGATCGTTACTGCCGGTATGTTGTCAGACGCGATTACCAGGCCCCTGCTCAATTTGCGCGAACTCGCGGACGCGGTCAGCAAGGGCGACGTCTCGCGTTCGATTTCGGTGAAGTCGAATGACGAATTTGAGGACGTTGCCCAGGCTTTTGAGCGCATGCGCACCAGTGTGTCGATCCTGATGAAACGCCTGACGGACATGAAGGGAAAAATCAGGGCCGCATGACGCCGACAGTGGCAATGTTCAAGCAATAGATCGCACAATCCGTTTAGGGATTGTGCGCGCCAGGATAATCACCTCGGGTGCCCTACATGGCAGAGTCGCAATTTGTCGATAAAGCAATATTATTCGCGCAGCTGGTCGAAATCGTCGAAAACCAGGAAACCGGTTTCCTGACGATACTCACCAACACCAAGCGTTCGGTATTATTGCGTTTTTCACAGGGCAAGCTGACGCGCCTGCATTCCCGCTCGAATCAGGCGAGTGACGCGATCCACATACTCATCGAGTGTACCCAGGTCAAGTACACCTACGCCTCCGCCCCCGAGGACGACGAGGCCGAGGTGATGCCGGCTTCGAGTTTCCTGCAGCTCATCGATCCGCGCCACAGCGATGTCATCCCCTTTGATGCCGGGCTGCGCGCTTCCAGGGCGAAACAGGCAATTGCCGATCCGGTCAAGCTCCAGCTGGTTGAAATAGCGACCGAATATGTCGGCGTTGTCGGAGAGATGATTGTCGATGAAGCCTTTGAAGTGAAAGGTGAAATCGGCGAGATTATCGAATACATCTGCGCTGCGATTCCGGATGAAAACCAGGCACAGGCTTTTCGCGAGGCCGCATTCGAGCATTTTACCAGCTTTAAGCTCTAGCCCTCGGCAGGCGCCGATCAGCTTTAGCCTCGAGCGCGCAGTTCAATAAAAAGATCGATCAAACGGATGCGGGGTGATGGCTGATTTGCACCGCGATATGGCTTGCGCCGCGGCAAAGCCATGAACCCCGGGCAGGATCCTGTACGACACCTAAATGTGCTGGCGGAATGCTCATGGTGCTGATGTCGGGACCACTCAGGCTGAGCCCGCCGTCAACGGCATAGACCAGCAGGATGTCGCCATCCACGTCGAGCGTCGATTCTGCAGGATGAATTGCGCTGCTTACCCGCGCACTGCAGTGCCGGCGTCGCGCCATGATATTGAAATCTTTCACCGGACCATCGTGCAGGATCGCGCGGGTTTGCTCATCGCCGCTGAATCGAGCCAGCTGTAACGGTTTTTCCAGTCGGTGACTGACCCCATCGCAATCGAGCGTCAAGCCGTTGCCTTCGAGTAGTAACAGGGTCCGGTCGTAACCACTGAAATTTGAAAATTCCCCGTCAGTGGCTACCTCGGCCATGCTCAGGCGCCACGCAAATCCATCGCCATCCGGCAGATCCTGTTTCAGCAGTTCGATGGTAGTACCGAGCCCGTTGCGCCAGGGCATGGCGCGATAACTCGTCGGTTCGATCAGGTTCGCTACGGACACAGAATGGCTCGTGATGGCTGACTAACGGCTGGCGAAGACATCAATACTACGCGAACTCGGAAATTGCAGCTAGCCGCTCTCGAGTTGCTGCAGGGTTGCTTGCGAGGCTTCCAGCGCGCCCTCGACAAAGCCACCGAACTGGCTTGCCATCTCGGTGGATGCAAACAACAGGCCACGTAGCGCGAGTGCGGCTATGGCTGGTGAAACGCCGTATTGCGGATGGTGGCCGTTTGCGTTGTCGGCAGGCGTTGCCGTATCGATGTCCTCGGCCCAGTCTTTGACGATGACGTCGAGCGGGTTTGCGCCGGGCGGGCCGAACATCCGTTCCAGCTGCTTTAGTGCATCCTCGACCAGGCGTGACGATTCGCGTGCCGGCGAGCCCACGGGCAGGCCGACGAAACCGAACAATGCCCCCGGACCGGGCTCGGCCGGCGATGCGTCGTGAATCTCCATCAACGGCCCGAGGCGACTGATGCCGTCGCCCGACAGCCCCATGTCGCGCCAGAAGGGCCGCTGGTAATGCACGAATAACTTGGCGTGACCGGCCATCCAGGTCGGCGTTGCGCGCAGATCCCGCATAACCGGCTGCGGCAGCGGCGGGTCGAAATCGATACGCTCGGCAACCAGGCGCGGAGGCATCGCCAACACGACCTGGTTGGCGTGCAATTGCAGCCTGCCAGCGGCGTGCTCGAGGTCGATCTGGTATCCCTGCGCCTGTTGACGTATACACACAACGCGGTGCGATAGCCACAGGTTTTCGGCAGGCAGCCGTGTCGCCAGTTCGC
>Ga0316191_10004797_pt1 | contig 10136 bp, 5 predicted proteins | sample Eddworburr2cm_MG_FD_204928 | JGI IMG/M metagenome (GOLD analysis project Ga0316191, IMG submission 204928) | Coastal sediment microbial communities from Maine, United States - Eddy worm burrow 2 cm | ecosystem: Environmental > Aquatic > Marine > Coastal > Sediment | place: USA: Maine | collected... | reverse complement strand
ATGCCACGTGCAGGGATTAAGTTGAGAGCACTTCTTGCCGAAAAGGATGTGTCATTAGATGAAATTGAGGGCATTTTGCGGCATGACCCGGGACTTGCAGCCAATGTCCTCAGATTGGCTAATTCTGCATTTTTTGGCCTATCAAGAAAAGTCAGTACTTTAAAGCATGCAGTTGCGCTATTGGGAGTCAAGCGATTTGCCCAGATTGCTGTCAGTGCTTGTATGAGCAAAACTATGGATAAAGCCGTTGAAGGCTATGGCTTATCGCCTGGAGTGCTCTGGCTCCATTCAATCGCAGTATCAAATACCGCGGAAACTTTAGCAAAGTATAAACAATTTGATGCAACAAATGATGTTTTTACCCCGGCTCTGCTTCATGATTTGGGCAAATTAGTGTTAGGAGAATTTTTACAAGAAGCGTCGCAAAAAATCAAAAGCCTTGCTGGGGGAGGTGTCCCTTTCGATATAGCTGAAAATATGGTTCTTGGCACTGATCATGCTGAAGTCGGAGCACTAATATTACACAGATGGTCCTTCCCCAACGATCTCGTTAATGCGGTTCGCTGGCACCATAATCCAGAACGTATCAAAAATTCAAATTTGCAATCAGAAATAGTCTATCTCGCTAACTTATTATGTCAATCTAATGGTGACAGTGATACAGCTGGTCAACAGTTCATTATGCCATCTTCTGTAGTGCTCAACCGATTTGGAATTAGTTTAGAGAAATATGAAGTATTTGCTGAAAAAACTCAGAGCTGGATTAAAGAAATGTCTGAAACCCTGGGCTTTGACTAATTTTTTTGTAATAGACAAAATACTCTCCATTTTTTTTGTACAGCAACTTTTTTGTAAACTGAAGAATTCTAAATCAATACCATACCAATCGCAACCAGACATTAGAATAAATTTGGCCCCAGGGTATTTTCCCCCTATCTCCACAGCAGTTTCGATGCCACTTTTACCAGGCATGACGAGATCGGTTATAATCAAATCTGCAGGTTGTTGAGAAAAATGTACACTTCCTTCCTTCTATACTTTTACCGTAATCAATGAATTTGCCATCTGGTAATAAATTAATTGAAAATTTTGTTAGATTAGCATTACCAATCCACAACAAACAAGTACCGATTTTTATAAAAATTCTTGCACTATTAAAATGAATTTTTGCGTGTTTGTTAAACTATTTATGGAATTTGCCGATAGATAGATAAATCTTCATGTCGAAACTTTAGATTAATCAGTTATCAGGCTTTTTACAACTATATCTAAGAAGAATACTTAAATGAAAATGATCGATAGTAAAACACGCTATTTCCAACAATTTCAAAAATTCGCCATGAACAGAATGGTTTCTCCCTCAGTGCTGGAGGCAGACAGCCTATCCTACTGGCGTGTACGTATTCTCTTTACGATAATTTTTTCAGGGTTATTGATAAGCCTTTTTGTCTTCGTGCCTCTAATTGCCATGGTGATCAAGCATAATTTATGGACACTACTGATGTTTGATGCAGCTGCCTGGCTAATTGGAATTAGTCTCCTGCTTGCAAGTCGTCCGAGATATGAAATACGCGCCGCAATAACATTGTTTATGTTTTATATCCTTGGTTTGGGTATAATTATTTTTGTTGGACCGTTGAGCGGCGGCCCTGCATTTATCTTTGCTTTTGCAGTTCTAGTTGGCGTGTTGCTGGGATCAAAAGCAGCCATTAAAGCGTTAATCCTTAACGCACTAACTCTCGCGATTATTGGTTGGACTTTCAACGCTGGTCTATTTGATCAGGCCTTTCCATTTTTCAACAGCATTGAAAATATGCTAACTGCAGGTGCTAGTTTCATGTTTTTAAACACTGTTGCTGCGATGTCTGTTGCAGTGCTGGTTAAGGGCCTTAACCTTGCTCATCAAAAAGAAAAAGATTTGGCTATCAATTTGAAAAGAGAGCAGTTGCGCTTGATAAAAATAAAGAATGAACTTGAATCGGAATTTGAGGAACGCAAGCACACGACGGAGGCTTTGACCGAAAGTGAGGCTACTTTAAAGAGCATATTTCGTGCCGCACCAACGGGAATTGGTATGGTATCAAATCGGATACTGGGTCGGGTCAATGAGCGGTTGTGTGAAATGGCTGGTTACTCACCTGAGGAGCTTGTCGGACAGAGCGCAAGAATATTATACCCGAGCGAGGATGAATTCCAGTGGGTTGGAGAAGAAAAATATAAGCAAATCAGAGAACAAGGAACCGGAACTGTCGAAACGCGCTGGCAATGCAAGGACGGATCCATCATTGATGTTTTGCTGAGTTCCACCCCTATCGATGCTGATAAACCAACTGTGGGGGTAACTTTCACAGCCTTGGATATCACTGATCGTAAACAAACAGAGGAAGCCCTGAGAAAGAGCAATGAGCGTTTTAGGATATTGTTTGATAATGCTCCAGACCCCATTTATATACACAAACTGGATGGAACATTGTTGGATGGCAATAAAGCTGTCGAAAAATTGCTTGGCTATAAAAAAGAAGAGCTAATTGGAAAGAATTTGTTCGAAATTGGGCTACTCTCAGGACAAGATCTTCCAAAGGCTCTCAATACTCTGGAGCAGAGTCGGAAAGGAAATCCGTTTGGACCTGATGAATTCACATTGTATAGGAAAGATATGACGCCTGTTTGTGTTGAGATATTAACTCATCCGGTTGAAATCAGGGATGAACAATTCGTGCTTGGTATCGCAAGAGATGTGACTGACCGCAAACAAGCTGAAGAAGCTTTGCGGCTATCTGAGGAAAAGTTTTCCAAAGCCTTTCAAACCAGCCCGGTATGGGTTGATATAACGACAATAAGTAAAGATAGATTTTTAGAAGTCAATGACACATTTACCAAAATCTCGGGTTTCACTCGGAAAGAGGCGATTGGCAGGACTAGTTTTGACCTTGGCTTTTGGCTTGACCCGGAAAGTGACAGAGAACGGGCACTCCAGATATTCTATAAGCAAGGATACTTCCGGAATCTTGAAACGAAAATGCGATTTAAGGATGGAAAAGACCACACTATGCTCTGGTCAGCGGATCCGATTGAATTTGAAGGACAGGAATGTTTCATAAACGTACTAACGGATATCACTGAAACCAAAATGATTCAGGAAGAAAAGGTAGCACTCGAGTCTCAGCTGCAACAAGCCCAGAAGATGGAAGCGATCGGTACCCTTGCAGGTGGCATTGCACATGATTTCAATAATATCCTTTCAGCCGTTATTGGTTATACCGAACTGTCCTTAAACGAAGCTGAAAAAGAGTCTACTCTCTATCAAAATCTGCAGGAAGTATTCCAGGCCAGCGGGCGCGCCAAGGACTTGGTCAAACAAATTCTCACCTTCAGTCGTCAAGCCGAGAAGGAGCGCAAACCGGTTCAGGTAAACCTCATATGTAAAGAGGCCATTAAATTTTTAAGGGCCTCAATTCCTACTTCCATTAAGATACGCCAGGAAATCAAAAGTGATTCTTTGGTAATGGCAGATCCAACCCAAATTCATCAGGTTTTAATGAATCTTTGCACCAATGCTGGACATGCCATGGGGGAGAAAGGGGGGGTGCTGGAGGTAAAGTTGACCGATGCTAAACTTGAGGCAGGTGTTTCGGCCCAATTTCCTGAGTTGAAACCCGGACCATATCTCGAATTGGCAGTAAGTGATACCGGTCACGGCATACCAGCAGATATAATCGACCGAATCTTCGACCCGTTTTTCACCACCAAAGGACTAAGTGAAGGAACCGGCATGGGCCTTTCGGTAGTCCATGGTATTGTCGGAAGTTGTGGAGGTGCGATAACAGCTTCCAGTGAGCCGGAAAAAGGCGCAACTTTCAAAATTTACCTTCCTGCCGTGGAAAGGCGCAAGGCACAGGCTTCGATAACGGAAGACTCTATTGCCAGCGGTACCGAACGCATTCTTTTTGTTGATGATGAAACGGCCCTCGTAAATCTTGGAAAAAGGATGCTTGAATCTCTGGGTTATAAAGTTACCACCAGGACTAGTAGCATAGAGGCTTTAGAACTGTTTAAGGCTAAACCAGATAGCTTTGATCTGGTCATCACAGATATGACCATGCCGAACATGACCGGTGATAAATTGGCAAGTGAACTGATACGTATAAAGCCTGAAATCCCAATCATAATTTGTTCCGGGTACAGCGCCCATATCAATCAAGAGCAGGCTTTGACTATGGGTATACGAGCATTTATATCTAAACCGGTTCTCAAAGGGGATATTGCTAAAGCCATTAGGAATGTATTAGGATAGAAATGATAAAAAGAATTAACTATTAGATTGGAATTCTCCATTATGTATGTATTTGATTCTGCTTGAAACTATATTTCCAAAGGGCACAAGCATGTAAATCATATCGTAAGTATTGGAATACCTATCGAAACATGCAATTTTGTAAAATGATGCATTCCGGCTATTACCTTACAATCTGAAATTTTAAACAAAATTTTGAATATTATTATGAAACCTGAAAACTGTTAGAGTAGTGAAAATATGCTGGGGTACCAAAAATAGATTAGGACTTCTGCTTCATCTTCTGTAGTTTGGACGCCACAAACTGATTCTGGTTCTGCGCTCCGACGCAGGTTAACAGATGGCCGGCTTCCAGCACCAGAGTCTGTTCAAAACTGGCGTGCAGCCCCTGGTCAATGGCGATCCGCGAAAGCTTAAGGGCCAGTGGGGATTTTTCTCCGATCTTGCGGGCCATGGCCAGGGTTTCATCCATAAGGTTTTCAGCAGCGACGACTTTGTTGGCCAGACCGATTCGCAGGGCCTCATGGGCATCGACAAAATCACCGGTAAAAACCAGTTCCTTGGCCTTGCCCAGCCCCACGATTTGAGAGAGCAGCTTGGTCCCCGCGGTGGTGATCGTCAGCCCCACCTCGGTTTCCGGAAATCCGAATTGGGCCTCTTCAGCCGCAATCCGAATGTCGCAGCTCATGGCAAACTCGCAGCCGCCGCCCAGGGCATAGCCCGGGACCGCCGCAATCAGAGGTTTGCCCAACCTCAATATTACCCGCTGAACCTCCTGCAGCCCGTCGGTTTCCGCCACCCATTGCTCGAGGGTTTTGCCGGCCGATGTCTCCTTTAAGTCCTCACCGGCACAAAAGGCCCTGCCGGCCCCTGTCAGGATAACCGCGACAACCTCATCATCCTTCCTGGCGGTTTCCAACTGATCAATCAAACCGGTGAGAAGCTCCTGAGTGATGGCATTGAGCCGCTCCGGCCGGTTGAGAGTCACGATCGCTATGTTTTCGTTCTTTTCATACAAGACTGTCGAATTTGTCATTGATGCCTCCAGATAATGTTAGGGTTCATAGGTTCAGGGTTCAACGTTCAGGGTTATTCTGGGCCTCCGAACTTCAGAACCTCTGAACCTATGAACCCTATTTATGCATTTTGCGTAATTCGTTTCTCAGAATCTTCCCCGTTTTGGTCCTCGGCATCTCATCAACAAACGCCACTTCCCGGGGGTAGGCATGGGCCTCGAGCCTTTTTTTGACATGATCCTGAATGCTCTGTTCAAGGGCCTTATCGGGTGTCACCCCCGCCCGGGGCAGGATAAAGGCCTTGACGATTTCGCCCCTGACCGGGTCGGAAACACCGATGACCCCCACCAGGGCCACCGCCGGATGCTTCATCAAACAATCTTCGACTTCACCCGGTCCGATTCGGTAACCGCCGCTTTCGATAATATCATCCTGCCGGCCGCTAAACCAGAAATTACCGTCTTTATCCTTTCTGCCAAAATCGCCGGTGCGCATCCAGTCACCGATAAATTTCTCCCGGGTGGCCCGGGGGTTTTTCCAGTAGCCCAGAAACATCACCGGATCAGGGGCTTTAACGGCTATCTCACCGAGTTCATCCGGCCCGGCGACCTGACCGCCTTCGTTAATAATCTCAACGGTGTGCCCCGGCACCGCCCGGCCGATGGCACCCGGCACCATCTCCATGATTTGCGAACAATAACCGACCACCAGGTCACATTCGGTTTGCCCGTATTGCTCGTTGATGTCCACCCCGAGATGCTCCCGGGTCCAGTCGCAAAGTTCTGCTCCCATTGTCTCCCCGCCGGCCGTAATCGATCTTAGCCGGAGGTCGAAGCGTTCCCGCGGGTGTTTGACGGCATGCATCATCATCCGCAGCACGGTGGGAACCGCCATGAGATTTCTGACCCCGTGTGTGGCCATCACATAAAAGGCTTCTTCAGGGTCAAATTTGCGGGGCCGATAGGCCAGCATGGGATAGCCGTGATGCAGGGTCGGAAACAAGGCATCATAGGAACCGCCGATATAGGCCCAGTCCAGCGGCGTCCACATGAGGTCATCTTGTTGCGGAAATAAATTGTGAAAAAATTCAAATCCCGGAAGAATACCGAGCAGCAGCCGGTGTCCGTGAAGGGTGCCCTTGGGTTGGCCGGTGGTACCCGAGGTGTAGATGACCAGGGCCGGGTCTTCCGGCCGGGTCCTGACGGGGGTAAAATGTCGGTCGGCCTTTGCGATGGATTCCCAAAAATCCATACCCCCTTCTGCCCGACCACCGTCAGCAACTATAACCAGTTTGAGATACGGCAGGCGTTCAATAATTTCATGGATCTTGGATAGATTGTCCTGATCTGTAATCACCGCTTTGGCCTGGCTGTCTGCCAGCCGGTATTCGATGGCCTCCGGACCGAACAGGGTCAACAGCTGCACGGCAACCGCCCCCAGCTTATAAACCGCAATGTGGGAAATCAGGGTTTCGGGGCGCTGGGACAGCAAAATACCGACCCGGTCGGTCCGTTCGATGCCATGGGCCTTTAAGGTATTGGCCAGTTGGTTTGAAAAAATTTTTAGGGACCGAAACGTATATTTTTGCTCTTCTCCCTGGGGGTCGATATAGATGAGCGCCAACCGCTGCCTGTCATCGGCCCACTTGTCACAGACATCAACCCCGATGTTGTAGTACTCCGGGATCTCCCATCTGAAGTTACGGCATACTTCATCATAGGTTCCGCCGCTGAGCATACATCCCTCCTCCTAAAAAACGATCTGCAAGTTAGAAGCTGTTTCAAAATTGTAGATTACGTTCAAGGGCCCCGCAAAGCGGGATGACATGTCTAATCTAAGAATATTAAGGTATGCATCAAGGCGTCCCACGGATTGAAAGCGGAGCGTACACTTTAGTCCGTGAGCATTTCAATCCGCGGGAGATGCACCTTAAAATAATAAAATCGATGCTGAATCAGGCCATGCGTGACAACGCAGCCATTGAGCGTAAGATGCATTTTTGAAACAGCTTCTTATCGATAGCGCCCCGACCAGCCGGGGTCAAGTACTTACTTTCTTTTTGTCCCATAACTGCGATGCAGGAACATGTCGAAAAAGAATCCCATCTGTTTTTTTCTGGACAAGCCCCCACAGTCATAATATCAATATGACGATTTAAGCAAATTGCTTCCGGGGTAGCCCGCCTGGCCCGGGAGGCTGCCTCAAACCATCTGCAAAACGGGGCCAAAAGAGCCGCGGTTCGAATTTATCATCAACTTGAGGATTTAGCGATATGATTGATTTGCGAAGCGATACCTTAACGAAACCCACCGCCGAAATGCGCAAGGCGATGTATGATGCTGAGGTGGGTGACGCGGGCAGAATGGACGCCGGCGGCAGGGGTGAAGACCCAACCGTAAACCGCCTGGAAGATATGGCCGCCCGGTTAACGGGAAAAGAGGACGCCATGTTTGTCCCCAGCGGTACCATGGGAAATCTTGCCGCTCTGATGACACATTGCTCTGCCGGCCAGCGGGTAGGGGTAGAAAAAAAATTGCACGTCTATCACAATGAAAAAGCGGCTTTTCATGCAAGATCCGGCGGGCTCATACCGGAATTTTTCGAAACTGATCATCAATCACACCCCAAGCCTGAGAGCATAAACGCAATTGTTGAAGAAAAGAAAATCGCCCTCCTGTGCCTGGAGAACACCCACAATTATGGTGGCGGTAACTGCTTGACCGGAGACGAGATCAATTCTATTTGTTCATTGGCAAAAAAGAAGGGAGTGGCGGTTCACCTGGACGGCGCCCGAATCAATAACGCCGCCCTTTATCTTAATACGCCGGTAGATATACTTGTCGCTGGGGTGGACACGGTTATGTTTTGTCTGTCCAAAGGACTTGGCGCGCCCGTTGGATCCGTGCTGTGCGGCAGTCACGATTTTATCGTTGAGGCCAAACACACCAGGAAGTTTCTGGGCGGAACGATGCGTCAGGCCGGGGTATTGGCTGCGGCGGGTATTGTGGCCATTGAACAGAAAAGGGAAAGACTGATCGAAGATCATCAAAACGCGCGTTTGCTTGCCGAAAGCATTGCCCAAAATAGTAAAATAAGGATCGATATGCAGGAGGTTCAAACCAATATCGTCAGACTGGATGTATCGCCTAGCGGCCATGACGCCAAAACCTTTCAAGAAGCTCTTGAATCCAGGGGGCTTAAAGCCAAGGCCGTATCTGAAAAGTTTATCCGGATGGTTACTTACCGTGAGATTGGCAAAGAAGATATTTTACAGGCGTCTCAAATAATCAATGAATGCTGCCAGGCATTCTAACTATTGCCCCAATTGAATTTGGCCTTTAGATCCCCGACCCACCCCCAGCTCCTCGCGGACGAAACGGATACTATCGACAACGGCCTGATATTCGCGGCGACGGGCTTTCTCGCGGCCGTCTACTCCAGGGTCAAATTCCACTTCGATCTTGAGGCGTTTCATATTCGGGTTCGCTTTGATGACCTGATAGGCTTGCCGCATGGGCACATCTCCTGTTCCGGTCGCGACCCCGGTGATGCGGCAGCCGTATTGGTCAAATACAATACAATGATCGGAAAAATGATTTGTAAAGGCCAGGGGGGCCAGCTTGCGGATAGCGGTCAGCGGATCTTCTCCCACCATGAGAGAGTTGTTTGTGTCAATGCAGGCAGCGACATAGGGATGATTGACGCGGTTAATGATCCAGAGCACTCCATCACTGAAAGCTTCTGTGTGATTCTCCAGGCAGAGCCCGACACCCGCATTCTGAGCGGCGGGAGCTGCCGATTCTGCCCCATGCCGGGCAGATGAAGACTGTATGTATGTAGACCCAACAGCATAGCGAAATCTCCTAACCGGAAATCACAAATGACAAGCACCAATTTCAGGGTTATTTACTTGACGACCTGTAAAAGATGAACATCCAACATCGAACATCGAACGCTGAACATCGAATATGGTATGCTATCTTTTTATAAAAAAGGCCAAGCGAAGCGCTTTCCACATTTGACGTTCGATGTTAAACGTTCGATGTTCGATGTTTAATTAACATATTATTGACATAAAAACGAAAAAATAACATTTAAAGAACTAATGACTCATAAGCGTCTTACCCTTTTTCCCAAGACCTTCTTTGAAACGTGTCGGTCGCAACGGGTTATCTCCGGGATCCATCTTGCCCGTTACGAGATCGGCGATCCGCTTACCCGCCTCCGGGGAGAGCATCACGCCGGCCCAATAGCCGCAGTTGACATAAAACCCGGGAACTTCCGGGACCGGTCCGATCAGCGGCTGGTCATCGGGGGTGTAGACATAGTGTCCGGCAGACGTATTCATATCGGGCTGTCTGACCGCCTTTGCAACATCCTCAAAAAAAGGTGCCAGGCGTTTAACCTTTTCCAGGGCGATGGCCGGAAATTCCCAGTCGGTATGGACTTTTTCAGAAGGTGGACTGACCGGTTCATCGGAATCCACCCAGCCGATAATTACCCCTCCGGGTTCCGGACGCCAGTAGGAATTATTGTTGACATCAATTGTGAAGGGGGCGTCCTGGGGAATGGCGACGGAGGTTTTTATATATACTTTTTGCCTGCGAACCGGCTCCAGGGGCAGGTCCAGGTTGACCAGGCGGCCAATCTCCCGGGCGAAGGGGCCGGCCGTATTCACCACAACACGGGTCTGAAGGTTGCCCCGATTGGTTTCAACACCGCAAACCCCTTGTCCATCTAACTGGATTCCGGTCACCCGGGTGTTGATCAAAAAAGTCGCATCACAGCCTTTGGCAAAACCCTGGGTGGTTTCATGGCATGACAGC
>Ga0316191_10004796_pt1 | contig 10137 bp, 12 predicted proteins | sample Eddworburr2cm_MG_FD_204928 | JGI IMG/M metagenome (GOLD analysis project Ga0316191, IMG submission 204928) | Coastal sediment microbial communities from Maine, United States - Eddy worm burrow 2 cm | ecosystem: Environmental > Aquatic > Marine > Coastal > Sediment | place: USA: Maine... | reverse complement strand
GTCAAAAAGCTCTTCAAAGGTTTTAACGCGCAACACCCCGGCACGCTTTAAAGCAGCATCATAGACCGCGTCTTCGCCGGCCAGCGCCCCGGTGTGAGAGGCGGCCGCCAGGGCCCCGGCTGTTGAGCGGCCTGCTTTCAGGGCAATAATCGGTTTGACACGCGAAACCGCCCGGGCCGCACTCATAAAATTCCTAAAGCGCGTCAGGCTTTCAACGTACATGACGATGCTGCTGACTTCCGGCTGACCTCCCAGATAATCGATCATGTCGCCGAATTCGATATCCAGCATGGACCCCAGACTCACAAAGTAGCTGAAGCCGATATTTTCTTTGATGGAAAGATCAAGGATCGAGGAACAGATCGCACCGCTTTGGGAAAGAAACGCCATTTTGCCGGATATCGGTATCTGGCCGGCAAAGCTGGCGTTCAGTTTCGCCCGGCTGCTGACAATTCCCAAACAATTCGGACCGATAATACGCAGGCCTGACTGGGCGGCCTCCTTTTTAATAGCCGCCTCCAGCTGCTGGCCTTGTTTGCCGATTTCTTTTCCGCCGGCGGAAATAATGACGACTCCGCCAACTCCCGCATCAGCGCACTCCTTAACAATTTGGGGAGCGGATAAAATGGGTGTGGCAATGACCGCCAGATCCACCGGCGCTTTGAGGTCTTTTATTGAGGGACAGGCTGGTAGCTTATGAATTTTTTTGTGATTCGGGTTAATCGGGTGGATTGCACCCGCAAAACCACCCGCGATCAAGTTGTGCATTAAGGCAGCGCCAACGCTTCCCTTTCTCTCGCTGGCGCCTACAACCGCAATAGATCCAGGCCGAAAGATCTTGTCCATATTATCAATACTCATGGTTTCGCTTCCTTGTTGTATATCTATCCGTCATCTCATCTATATGGATTAACCACCATAACCGGAACCGGGGACGTTTTGACAACTCGCTCTGCTACCGAACCGAAAATAATTTTATCCATGCCTTTACGGCCATGGGTGCCCATGATGACCAAATCAATCTTCTGATCAGCGATGTACTCAATAATTTTTTCGGCGGCATCCCCGGCCACCACGACAGTCTTGGTGCCTGGAAATTCGCTGAAGTGTTCGTCCACGAACTCATACAATCGCTTTTCGGCTCCATCAATAATCTCTTTTTCAAACTGATTGATCGAGGGATGGGGCACATAGATACTGGTGAAGTAGTCAAACACCCTGGCAGCGAAAAAAAGGTGAGTTCTTGAATTAAATTTTTCAGCGACGGTTTGCACATAGGGAACAATTTTTGCGGATGATTCAGAAAGATCAACCGGGAACATAATTTTTTTAAATTCTTTCATCTCAAGCCTCCTTCACCTGCTATATACTGAAAACAATATCTTAACCCGCAACTCGCAACTCTCAATAAGTCTATCTTACTATCCATACCGTTCTATCTCTAGCCAAATGGATGACTTTGTTGGTGACGCGGCCGAGGAAAAAATCGCGGACGCTGGAGTGGCCCCGTCTTCCCATCACGATGGTTCCCAAGTTTTCTGCCTTAGCCCAGTCAGCGAGAAACTCGGCGCGAGAGGTCGCCCCTTTAACAATCCGGGTTGAAACCTTATTGGATTTAAATCCAGCGTTAATTAATTCGGCTTGAGCTACCTTTAACGATGAGGCAATCTCATTGCTGGCGACCCTGGCGAACTCTTTGGGAGAAAATATGTGGCGGTGTTTGAGCCGTCCCTCCTGATTGCCCCGGATAACGCTAACCAAATCCACCTCATAATCGAGGCCTCCCAGGATAGAACCGACAAACTTTACCGCAATATCAGCATTTTCTGATCCGTCATAAGCCAATAAAATCTTATTATTGGGTGTCAGTTTGCCGACCAGTATGAGAGGTAAAAAAGTAATTTGCGTTAAAAGTTTGGTGGCCACACTCCCAAGAACAATGCGCCTCAAACCTGTCATTCCGCGGCGCCTGGTCACAACCGCATCATACCCGTTGCGTGCCTCGCGAATAATATCCCTGGCAATCCCCTTTTTTCTATCTTGGATTTTAATATCTATGGATTCAGGAGGCACACCGCCCTTCATTAAAAACTGGCGGGCCTGTTCCATATATTGTTTGATTTTCTTCCGTTGCCCGATTTCCCAAGACCTGACCTGCCTGACGGTTGAAGTACTTCGGGGATCTTTTTCCAGGTCCCAATACCCTTCAGGCACGGAGCTGAAGACATGGAATAAAACGATGCCCATCTTGTGAAATGGTTCGACTCTGGCGACATATCTGACTGTATTCAAGGCTCGATCCGAACCGTCTACCGGCACCAGTATCTTCCTCTTTTTTTGTTTTTTCATTATCAAACTCCTTTTGCGGATAGTGACTAGTGAATCTTTTCTGAAAATATCTTCCGGTTGTTTTCGGTGTGATCCACCATATAGAGCAACCCGGCTGTTGATTCGAGTTGTTGAATCAGTTTTTGAAGTTCGGTACGTTCAATGCTGCGCATGCGAATGTAGACCTTGCGATAACCTTCCGGCACTTCGTCATAGGAAGACAGGATGCTGACCATACGCCCCCCATACATGCGGATAATATCGGCAACTTCCTTGATGGATCCCGGTCTGTCTTCCACCTGCAGGCCAAACTGAATGCCTCCGTTAGCTACCCCGGTAAGTGATATGAGAACCCGAAACAAATCCGTTTTTGTGATGGTGCCGACGATTTGACCATCGGCATCAACAACAGGAGCCCCCGATATTCTGTTTTTCTGTAGAACCTGAGCAGTTTCTTCCACTGTAAAATCAGGCGCCACCGTGATTACTTCTTTGGTCATCAGGTTCTTTACCTTGATCCGCGTCAGGAGATAAAAAAGTTCGTGGATCTCCAGGGAGGTGGCATCGGATGCGGATGCCCTCTTGAGGTCACGGTCCGTCACGATGCCAATAAGCTTTCCTTTTTCTAAAACCGGCAGCATGCGGATGTCATTTTCCTTTAAAAGCTTCATGGCATCATGCATCGAATCGTTTTCATCAATGGTGATAATATTTTTACTCATCCAATTGGCTACTAACATGGCTAATTCTCCTTTCAAAATGATTAAACGGCGGAATTGTTTTCTTTTTGACTAGTAAAGAGCACAAGGCATGCCAATTCCTAAAAATTTTTTTTTCAGTTTAATTTCAATATATTAGAAGATATTGAAAATGATTCTTATCGTCAGAGTAAATAATTTTAGAATAATCTCTACTTTTATTTTGGAAATTTGCGAAACCAGAAATATAAGAGGCGTAATAAATAGAATCGATATTTGAAATATAGAGTGCCACCGCAAACTCCCTTTTTAAATTATTACCGTTGGCGCCTCCAGGGCATCCGATGGTTTATTATGTGCGTGTTGAAGTTGGGTGGCACTTAATAATTTTTTTGCAGGAACCATGCCAAGAAAAGCTGGTCTATATTTATTGAAGGAACTCAGAACATTACTTCATTTCACTTAATCAGGATGAATTATTGAAGCTTCCTATTTAGAATATTTTAGAGATGAGATTTCGAAAATTTTCGAAATCGTTAGGATGGAAGAAATGCATCGGGGTTAAAAAAAACCAATGGTCTTTAAAAACTCACCACTTTCAAAATTAAGATAATCTTTTAAATCTTTCAAAGTATAATTTAAGAGCCTCTTAATTCCCAACAAAGAGCGTATCGACTGCTGAGTCCAATCTTGAGCTGTTTGAATGGCCGTCTCTTCCAGTTTATCATACGGCACCACTTGATCGACGAGACCAATCTCAAGCGCCTCAAAGGCGCTAATCTCCTTCTCCGACATTAGCAACTGTTTCGTTTTGCTGTACCCCAGCAGGTTGCAAAGAAAAAAGGGACCGCCTCCCTTCGGTAACATTTCTAATTCGAAATACGGCTTTTGAAATATTGTGTGAGTTGAAACAATCCGATAATCGCAGGCCAGGCTGATGTTTAAAAATAATGGAATAATCTTTCCACTGTCTGCATGAATAACAAGCTTATTTAACCCTATAATTTTTAGAATCAGTTGATCAAAAATATTGCACACGCGATGGATTGTTTTATGGTCAGCTCGAGCGCTGGTAGCTTGCCGGCAAAAATCAATATATTGTTCACCTCCGATCTTCTCCGGACAGTTCATTATTACCAGGACCTTAATTTCACGGCTTTGGGAAATGCGCTCAAATATATCAAGCAAACGGTTGCTGACGGATAGATCGATTGATTCAAACAGAAAATCTTTGCCCAACCTGAGAATGGCAATATCTTTATATCTTTTAAGTGTATAGCACCCAAACTTTTCATCTAAAGATATATTGCTTCCCATTTTGGCACCTCACTGAGAAAGGACGAATAAGAAGTAGCTCCACTAGGATATGGAATAAATTTTACCCCTTAACTTTCCTCCGATTTCTGAACTCGCGCATCTCAATCAAATGAGCCAAAGAAGCCATCAAGCTCTCAGAAGTGAACGGTTTTTCAATGAATCCTTGAATCTTTAACATCCTGGCCTCCGATATGACGCTATCAGTCCGATAGGCAGTGATCAGAACCTTCATGGCATCCGAAAGTTCATCATGGGTCCGTTTGAGGAATTCTATACCATCCAAGCCGGGCAGCTTGTAATCCACTATAACAAGCTCATAGGCCTGGTATTTTAATTCAACCAGGCCCTCTTCAGCCGTCTCAAGAACCACCACATGACAGCCTTCGGCTTCGAAGAAAATCCTTAAAGAGTCACGGATCCACTCATCATCATCGATGATTAGAATTTTCATATTTCTGAGTTTGCTAAACAAATCCATTTTATGATTCGATACCTTTCCTGGCGGTCACGCCATTCTGATAATAGTGTTTGATTTCCCGCATTTCGGTTACTAAATCGGCCCTGGCAATAAGTTCATCAGGACAATATCGTCCGGTTAAAATCAGTTCAACCGTTAGCGGTTTTTCTTTCAGCAGGGAAAGCACTTCCTCCGTTTCCAACAACCCAAAGTGGACCGCGACGCAGACCTCGTCCAATATAACCAAATCGTATCTTCCACTTAACATTGCTTCCCGTGCCCGCATAATTGCAAGCTTTGCAGCTTGGATATCTTCACCACTCGGCGGCTGTTTGCGAAAAACAAAGCGATCATTCCCATACTGCTCCATCCTTATCAATTGGTTCCATTGATTTAGGCTTTTTAGTTCTCCATAGGCGAAATCCTTCATCAACATCACGATCAGGGTCCTTAACCTTCTGCCGGCGGCTCGCAAGGCCTGACCCAATGCCGCCGTGGTTTTCCCCTTGCCATTGCCTGTATAAATTTGGATGTATCCTTTTGTTAATCTTTGCATATAGCCTCATAAAATTTCAGGAGCATCCTGTCTTTCAGTGCTCGTCTGTGCTTCCAAACAATCGCAATATTCATCAAACATAAAATACATGCACCTGTCGCTCATAGTTGATTTCTTATAAAATATGCATTTTTTTTGTTTGCTTTCGCTTGCGCCCGTGCAGATGGACATGACGTCTCTTTTGCATAAGCACAACTGCTCGTTTTCCATCTCACTCACCCCACAATTCTGATAACATATAATGTTAATACTGCGGGTATCTATACAAATAACGAATCACGTCTTATCTACTCTTGCTGCATTAAATGTGCCAGCAAATAAATAAATGACTTTATATATGAAATCAGATAGTTAATATTATACACGTAAATTATTCCGCCTTGGTACTAACTGAAGCTTGGAATATTTCGAAATAACTTTAGGAATAATTCGAAATTTTAAAATAACTCACACGCCTTCTATGTCTGGCTCGCCTCCAGGGGCCTCTCAATTCGTGGAAGTAACGCAGAGGTCCCCACGTTTGGATATAATTGGCCCCGAAGAGCCAATGATATCCAACCCTTCTCCTCAGACACGACGGTGACCAGGGCATCACTTAGCTGGCTGATACCAACTGCTGCCTGGTGCCGGGTTCCAAGCCCGAGAGCTTCAAATCCAGAAGGGATGGGAGCTGAAGGGAGTAAACAACCGGCTTTTATGACGCGCGAATTCCGGATGAAAACCGCCCCGTCGTGAAGTTGGCTTCCTGGATTGAAAATGCTTTCCAGGATAGGGGTACTGACGACGGCATCAATAATGACGCCACCCTGAAGATAATCATCCAAGCTGTCCTTTTGTTCGATCACCATAATTGACCCATGACGTCTGGCACTCAGCTTAGAGACTGCCAGAACCACTTCTCCTGGAATCTTTATGCTATCTGAAATGCAACATTTGAGATGGGATTGCAGCAACCCATGCTCTAACAGGTTAAGTTTTGCACGCAACTCGAATACTCCCTGTAAATGACTACTTAATTGAGCGCATTGTTTTGAACACGGAAGAATTTCGTAAAGATGGATAAGACTGCGTTTTAGGTTTTCAAGCTGCTGTCCAAATGCTTCCCCGTCAAGCAATTTGTTTTCTTCATTTGGCGAAATGATTAATTTCATGATGGTCCTTTTTGCCCTCCTCACCGATCAAGGAGATCCCTAAACCTTGGAAAAAACGATAACCAAAGCCACGAGAACCCCTGCCCCCAGCGCAAAGAGGCTGTATTTCTTCTTATGCTCGGTTTCAGCCTGTGGCAGGAGATGGGTGGCTCCGACATAAACTAAAGCGCCGGCAGAAAACGCCAACAGGGCGCCCAGGAGTGATTGGTCGATTTTACTGATGTACGGGTAAGGCTGTCCAGAATGTGTTTTCCATCGTGTTCCCCGAAAATTGCTACATCGCGAAATTGAAATAAACCTATTTGAGTTTGTAAGGATTAACGGTCAATACGGGGACGGGTGAATTCTTCACCACTTTCTCGGCTACGCTGCCAAAGATGGCGTGCTCCAATCCCTTAGAGCCATGCGTCCCCATAACCACCAGGTCGATGGCATCAGAGTCGATGGTTTTTAGGATCTCCGTGGCCGCATCCCCGGAAAGAATTCGGCGTTCAAAGTTGGGGCAGCTTTTCATCTGTTGCTCACAAGCCTTATCCATGAATTTTTCAGCGGTCTCCATGGCCTCCTTTTGGTACAAATCCAGGGAAATATGGGGAATATAAAACCCTCCCCACTTAGAAATATCGTCGATCACGTGCAGTAAATAAATCGTGCCGTTGTATTTCTCAGACATTGATAGTACGTAGGGCAGAATTTTTAACGAATGTTCTCTCAAATCAGACGGGAAAAGAATCTTGTCCATTTTTACCATTTCCGTTCACCTCCCAATATTTTATCAATAATAAGGTTGCAGCCTTTCGCTACTTCAGATTCCGGATACTTTTCCAGTAAAGGCTCCCCGGTATCAGCGCATTCAACCATATGCGGGTCGATGGGAATTCGTGCCAAAAATGGAATATCCCCTAAAAATATAGCCCTGCTTCCGGACCCGCTGCTGAATAGCTCCTGGCCCCCACCGCAGTGTTGGCAAAAATACCCTCGCATATTTTCAATCCAGCCAAAGATCGGTATTTCTTCTTTTTCGAGAAAATTGATCATATTTTTGGCACGGTCCCGGCCTATTCTGTTGGGTGCTGTTACAATAATTGTCTTAGACTCCGGAATGGCTCGAATCATGGTCAGCAGGCCTTCCCCAGGTCCTGGCGGTGTGTCAACAAAGAGGCAGTCCAGGCGGCCCCAATTCACACTGGAAATAAACTGCCGGATATCAGATGTCGTCAGGGGCTTTCCCCAGCTCCCGGTCCCGTCTGTCCCCTGCATCACGGATTCAATTGAGGCCGCTTTCAAGTCATCCGAGTACGCTGCCGGTATAAATGGTTTATCCGAAACGCCCCCAACTCCAGATTCAAGACCGAGCATTCTAAAAATGTCCGGGCCATGAAAATTAAGATCCATCAGCCCGACCTTCACTCCTTTTTTTGAAAGTGCCACGGCCAAATTCACGCTAACGCTGGTTTTGCCCACACCTCCTTGGCTGCTCATCACCAGGAATTTGTGTTTGATCGATGACATGGATTCTTGGAGTGCCCGCACTTGGGAAACCTCATCAGTGTGGTTTTTGGATGTCCTGTTTCTGTTATTCTCGGTAATAACCATAAAATGCCCTCCTGCCTGGATAAAAAAATATTGGCGTCTTTAATCGACTTATGCGGGTCTATTCCCTCGTCATTTTAGCTCCACACTTGGGGCAATTCATCTCAAAACAGGCTTTTCCTAACTGATGGGTAACTCTTTCCCCGCATTTTGCACATATACAGTGTCCGCCAGGGTCTGCACCAAAATTACCGCTCCGGCCTCTGCCACGACCTCTTCCGGTTCCAGTGCCTTGCCCTGTTGGTCCGGTTCCATCTCCTCTGGGCATTTTGATCACCTCCTTTTGTTCCTGCCGCCGTCATGACGTCTGCCGGCAAGCTTGTTGGTTAGCTTTTAATCTCAATTTTTTTTGTTTTGGATCCCGCCACTTTCGGAACACTTATCATCAAAATGCCTTTATCAAAGGTTGCCTCTGCGTGTTCCTGGTCAATATCGGCGGGAAGTTGAAACGAGCGCCGGAAAGATCCGTAGTACCTGTCTCCTAAATAATGATTCTCATCTTTGTCTTCCGTGACATGTTTCTTCTCTCCCCTGATAGTCAAGTCGTTGCCAGATATACTCAGGTCAATGTCCTTTTCTTCCATACCGGGAAGTTCCGCCTTAACGAAGACTTTATCCTGGGATTCAGTAATTTCTGCTGCAGGCAACCATTCGCTTGCGAGCGGACCGGTATGGATGGGTCCTCCGAAAAACTCATGCAACAAATTTTCAATCTCATTTTGGATTGATCCCGGTTTGCGGTACGGTTGTAGTGTTCGCAAATACATGATTCAATACCTCCTTAACTATTTATCCATCTTTAAAGTTTAACTATCCAGTTCAAATTTGAGCTTAGTCATTTTACTCGCCTGGATCTGAAATTTTACTAAGCACAATATATGCCACCCGATGCAATCCTGAATAATTAGCATAAATACAGAATGTTAGCTGAATTCGTATTTTCTATCATTTTTAATCTCAGATCCGATTTAGAAAAATTGCAATCAAAAGGTTTGCAAAATTGCGAATAGTTCTTTAGCGGAAAAGCTGGAGAGTAATGCCGGAGGACATAACACTGCTAAGCTCAAATGACGATAACGGAGTTCTCACTATCTCCATAAGGGGTAGGGACCGATTTATCCGCATCTTTTTCATTTTTCCAGATCTTTTTGTCCAGCAGATAGCGAAACTGATATTCTCTGCCCGGTTCAAGTTCTAAATTAGTCGTAAATGCGCCACTTTTTAATTTCTTCATCGGCGTTGAAAAGAAATTCCAGTTGTTAAACTCGCCCACAATGTGAGCAGTCTTAGCTGAATTACCCATTTCCTCCGGAATCCGAAAAGTCGCTTTGCATACCGGTTTACTTTTTAAATATTGCTTTCTGATACTCATTTTAGCCTCCTATTAATTCTAATATAATTTTTCGACAACTAGTCAATTCTCTTCCGACTCCCTATATCAAGCAATTCAGACAGAATGAATCAATCAAATGGGGCCACAGCGGGGATTGAGATCCTTTCGTTTGGAATTGGATAGGATTTGGAACTGTGTGCCTTTGGATAAGGAACAGTCTGAACGCCTGATGTTTTTGTACGGTTATTTTTATTTATTGGGCGAACTTTTTTCTTTTCCTTATTTACCAACGGCCGCTGCAATATCGTTTCATACAGATCGATGTAACATTTTGCCGTAGTCCAATCATCAGATGATAAGATGCTTTGCCTCTTGGCACGATCGTCTTTATGGTTTCCAGTATGGTTCTCTATCGGCCTGTAGCTGCCATACAGTTTTTCGTTACGGGTGGGGTTAAGGCCTATATGAAGAGGGCCAGGGAATTCGCCGGCACACCCTGCCCTCCACTTCTGGGCCAGTAGCTGTCCCAGGGGCGAATTACTATAATCGCTGCGACCTTCTGCGATGTTTGGTAATAGTATCGGCCTGGCCGTGTTGACATGGCTGGAAGCCAGGATTCCGCTTAATAGCAGATCCAGGGGATTGGTGTCGCGTGTTTGCTCGTAACTGCCGGGATATCTGTCATAAAACAGATTTTGCCAGAA
>Ga0316191_10004793_pt1 | contig 10138 bp, 3 predicted proteins | sample Eddworburr2cm_MG_FD_204928 | JGI IMG/M metagenome (GOLD analysis project Ga0316191, IMG submission 204928) | Coastal sediment microbial communities from Maine, United States - Eddy worm burrow 2 cm | ecosystem: Environmental > Aquatic > Marine > Coastal > Sediment | place: USA: Maine | collected... | reverse complement strand
CAAGCGCCATCCAGCAATTGGATAACGGCCTCAGCCAGAACCTGGCAGCCGAGCACGATATCCTCTTCGCGGCTGTCCTCGGTAAAATCGTGGCTGATGCCGCCGATGCTGGGAATGAACAGCATGCCGGCCGGCATGTGCATTGCGAGCACCTGGGCATCGTGTGCGGCACCGCTTGGCATGTGGCGCCAGTTGCCGGGGGCATGTTTTTCCGCGGCCGCGGCGAGCGCCGCCTGAAGGCTGTCATGCATGGCAACCGCACGCGCGCTTTCGTCGCGAATTCTGATGGTTGCATGCACTTCGTTGTTACGGTTGAACTCTTCGATCAGGGTAAACACGCATTGTTGCATTTGCTCGACTCGCGCCTGCTCGGGGTCGCGAAACTGCAGGTTGCACTCGGCAAGTCCGGGCACGATGCTCGGTGCATTGGGCGTCAATGCAACACGGCCGATGGTCCAGACGCTGTTGTCGCCGCGGATCTCACTGAAAGCTCGGTTCAGGATTTGCACGAAATCAAACAGTGCCATCGCGGCGTCCCGGCGCAGGTGCATGGGCGTGGTGCCTGCGTGATTCTGCTGGCCGCTAAAGCTCAGTTCAAGGTCGCGCATACCCACGATCGAAGTCACCACGCCGATGCGTTGCTGTTCCAGTTCGAGCCAGGGCCCCTGTTCGATATGAGCCTCGATATAACCGAGGTAACGATCGGGCTCGAGATGCAGTCGTGGTCGCTGTTCGAGCCCGTATTCAGCCAGGGCCGCACGCAGGCTGTGTCCGTCGCTATTGTGTGCTGCATCGATCTCGCTCTCGGCTAACTCATCGCAAAACGAGCGGCTGCCCATCAGTCCGAGGTAATGCGATTCCTCATCGGCCCAGGACGCAACGTCGATAGTAAGGTGCCGCGTAGCGGGGTTCTCCTGTAGCGCCTGTGCAACCTCGACGCCGTAGATCACGCCGAGTGCGCCATCCAGCCAGCCACCGGTTGGTTGTGTGTCGCTGTGTGAACCGAGAAGCAGGGCTTTACCGGGGTTGGCGGAACGGCCGATGACATTGGCGATACCGTCGATGCGCGCGTCGAGGCCGGCATCTTGCATACGGCAGACAAGCCAGTGGCGCGACTCCATGTCGACCGGGCTCAGGCAGCGACGCACGACGCCGTTGCCCGCCCGGCCAAAGCCACGCAGGTCGTGAAGGTTTCGCAGTAGTCGATCTGGATTTATCATGGAAGTGCTGCTGACAATTCGTCGATTATAACCGAGTAACTTAAAATGATCCCGCTTGACAAACGTCAACCCGAGTGGCCCCCTGCGGGTTAAATTCGACTGATCGGAATAAACTAACAGGCGCACTAAATATCACCCCGTCGATCCATGGATAACAGCCCACCACAACCCGGTTCTACGCAGCCACCCGTTAAACAGCCGCATGCACTCGGCTGTGAGCAGATTTTGTCCTTACTCGCGGCCACATCTGCTGGACTCACCAGCAACCAGGTAACACAAAACCTGCAACGCTATGGCGTTAACGCATTACCCAGCAAGCCACCTCCTGGTTTGTTCGAGGTATTCGTGAATCAGTTCAAGAGCCCGCTGATTTACGTGCTGGTTGCGGCTGCCGCGGTATCGTTGCTGATCGGCGAGCTCTCGGATGCGATATTTATCGCCGCGGTATTGTTGCTGAATGCCGGCATAGGAACGATGCAGGAGTTTTCGGCACAGCGTTCTGCCAGTGCACTACAGAAATTGATGACAACCCGGGTGCGTGTTTTGCGCAACGGCGATACCTATGAGATCGATTCAGAGGATATTGTGCCCGGGGATATCGTTTTGCTGGAATCCGGAAATCGGGTGCCAGCCGATATGCGCATCATCGACAGTCACAACCTGGAAATCGATGAGTCGCTGTTGACGGGCGAATCGCTCGCGGTCAGCAAGCAGGCCGATGAGGCGCTGACTGAAGACACGGTGCTGGGTGATCGCACCAATATGGTTTTTGCCGGCAGCATGGTGAACCGTGGCCGAGCCAGTTGTGTCGTGGTCGGCACCGGTCTCATGACGGAACTTGGCAAGATTGCTGAAGCGGTTAGCGACAGTCATAGCGCCAGGGCGCCGCTGCAGGTGCGCATGGAACGCTTCACCCAGCGCGTCGCCATCTTTGTGGGTTGCGCGGTGCTGTTGATGGCCTCGATTCTGCTGTTCCGCGGAATGTCGGCAGTAGACATATTTCTCTCCTCGGTGGCGCTTGCGGTATCGGTGATACCCGAGGGCCTGCCGGTGGCGCTCACGGTGGCGCTGGCGATCGGAATGCGCAGGATGTCGCGCCGGGACGTCATTGTTCGGCGTTTGATCGCTGTAGAGGCGCTCGGTTCCTGTACCTACATCGCTTCCGATAAAACCGGCACCCTGACAGCCAATCAACTCACGGTCCGTCGCCTGCAATTCGCGGGGGAAGAGAGCTGGCAGGTGAGCGGTGACAGCGGTCACCCGGACGGCGAGATTAGCACCAGTGGTTGTGCGCCTCAGGGGGGGCAGCAGACGCTGCTCGATATGGCCTGCCGGTGTGCAGTGCTGGCTAACGAAGGGTTTCTTGGTCACAACAACGGTGACTGGGTCAGTAGCGGTGATGCAGTGGACGTGGCGCTGTTGATCATGGCGCACCGGGCGGACTGGACCCGTGCCGAGGCGCTCGCCGCCTGCCCGGAAATCGATGTTATTCCATTCGAGTCAGAGCGACTTTTCAGCGCCAGTGCCAATCGGGTCGATGGGAAACCGCGGGCCTTCGTCAAGGGTGCGCTGGAGAAGCTATTGCCAATGTGTGAGCGGGTGGCGACAGCAGACGGAGTGGGCGAGCTCGATAGCGCGGCGATGGAAGCCGAGGCGCGGGAACTCGCCGCAGCGGGATACCGGGTGATTGCGCTGGCCTGTGGAGACATAGAGCTCGCCGATGGTGATGAGCTGGCTTCCTCGCAGCTGGTGCAGTTGACCCTGATCGGCCTGGTCGGCTTGATCGATCCTTTGCGGCCTGAAGCCAAACCGGCCATTGCCAGGTGTCGTGCGGCGGGCATCCAGGTGGCAATGGTGACCGGTGATCACCCGTTGACGGCATTTGCCATCGGCCGTGAACTGGGTCTGCTGCAGGACGAGTCGCAGATAATCACCGGGCCACAGCTCAGTGCTGCCGCTGACCTGGCTGAAATTGATCGCATGACGCGCTCAGCGTCGGTATTTGCACGGGTCGAGCCCGCGCAGAAACTCGATATTGTCGAGTCGCTGCAACGTAACGGCCATTATGTTGCCGTTAGCGGGGACGGTGCCAATGACGGTCCCGCGCTGCGCGCGGCGCAGGTCGGTGTGGCGATGGGCAGGAGCGGTACGGACGTGGCCCGCGAAACCGCCGATATTATTATCACCGACGACAATTTCGAATCGATAGTCGACGGTGTAGAGGAGGGGCGCATTGCCTATGCCAACGTGCGCAAGGTTATCTTCCTGCTGGTTTCTACCGGCGCTGCCGAGTTGGTGCTATTCGTGCTGTCAATGCTGACGGCGTTGCCGCTGCCACTGGTGGCGGTGCAGCTCCTCTGGCTAAACCTGGTAACCAATGGCATTCAGGATATTGCACTGGCGTTTGAGCCGGGTGAGGGTCACGAGCTGCAACAGCCTCCGAGATCTCCGCGTGAATCGATTTTCAATCGCATCATGCTGGAGCGAGTAATTATTTCAGCGGTCGTTATGGGTGTCGTCGCGTTTGCACTGTTCAGTTTTCTGCTCGACCAGGGCTTCGATCTCGAGCAGGCGCGCAACAGCACCTTGTTATTGATGGTGCTGTTTGAAAATGTGCATGTGTTCAACTGTCGATCAGAATCGCTGTCGGTGTTCCGACATAACCCGCTGCGCAACAAGCTGTTGCTGGTGGGCACATTGATCGCGCAACTGGTTCATATCGGCTCAATGTATACGCCCTGGTTGGGCGACGTGCTCGGCGTTAAACCGGTCAGTTTTTCACAATGGCTGGCACTACTCGCGCTGGCGTTTTCGGTAATGCTGGTCATGGAGTTGCACAAGAGGTTCAGATCCAGGCACGCGATCGTTTGATGTCTCACCCTGCGGTCGTTTTCAAGGATATGCTTGCTGTCCGATGGCCAGCAACTTCTCGATTTCATCGACCTGTGCGGCACTGAGGCTATCGGGGCCGATATTAACCACACCCGCCATCTCGCGCTCTTCGGCGCTAATCGCCTGTCGAGTGCGGATCTGCCGCTCGAGCACGGCCAGATTTGCCTCGGAAGGGTCATTTTTGCGTTCCAGGATGCGTTTGCGCAGAGTCGCTTCAGGGGCTTCACAATTGACGATGATGCGCGCACAGCGCAGCCCGGTTTGCAGCTGCAGAAACTGTCGGCGTCTGGCCTCATCAAGAAAGGTGGCATCGACAATGACGCAAAAATGCGCGGCGGTGATCATTTCAGTCAGCTGTTGCAGCCTGCGATAGGTTTTCTCCGTCGATTCGGCACTGTAGATACCCTGGTCGGTTGCCGAACTGCTGTCGGCATCGGGCCGCAGGTTAAACAATTGTTTGCGAACAACATCGGAGCGCAGCCGAATGGTGCCCAGCGCTTCGACCAGCTGTGTTGCCACGGTCGATTTCCCGGAACCGGAAAGCCCGTGCATGATGATGATGCCAACCCTGCGCCTGGTGGTCCAGCTGTCGGCCAGGTTGAGGTAGGCGACGGCAGTGGAAAAGGCCTGTGCTGATGGTTTTTGCGCCGCGTCAACCTGCAGGGCCTCGACCTTGGCGCGCACCAGGGCGCGGTAGATAACGTAATAGCGCAGCAGTCGTATGGCCTCGTAATCCACGCTGTCTTCGAGATAGCGATTGATAAAGCGCCAGCCGTAGCCGGGATAACCGCGCGCCTGCAGGTCCATGGCAACAAAAGCCGCTTCGCTGATGGTGTCGATCCAGCGCAGTTCCGGATTGAATTCGATGCAATCAAAGGGCATTACCTCGCCGTCGATCAGCGCCATGTTACCGAGGTGCAGATCGCCATGGCATTCGCGTACGAAACCGTCAGCCTTGCGCTGGTCAACCTGATCCAGCAATGCGGCGTTATCCCGGTACCACGTCTGCAGACGCACGAAAGCGGGGGGCTTCAGTGAGTCGGGCACGGTTGCCGCTAGGTGTTCCATATTTTCCTCGCTCCAGTGCTGCACGCTGGGCGCACTGCCATATTTGCTGTCGTCAGTTGCGACATCGCCAGAGGCGTGCAGTTGCGTTACCCGGTCGGCAATTGCATCGACCATCGAGCTGGTCAGTGTCCTCTCGGCAGCGTGATGACTCAGCAGGCACTGTTGCGAAAATTCGGCCATCTTCACCGCATAATCAATAACCTCGCCGCTGCCGTGCAGGCGTGGAGCATCGAGTGTGCCGCGAATCTCGACGACGTCGAGGTAGATGCGCGGTGCAAATCGACGATTCAGGCGCAATTCCTCGTGGCAGAAATGGTGCCGCTTATCCAGCGTGGAAAAGTCGAGGAAGCCGAAATTAACCGGTTTCTTGATCTTGTACGCGTAATCGCCGGTCAGAATGACCCAGGAAATATGGGTTTCGATTAAACGCAGGCTGTCCACAGAATGCCCGAAGGCGAGGGAATTATCGAGCGCGTGCACCATTCTGGCAGTGCTGTCGAGTGCCTCGTTGGGTTGCCCTGGGGGTTTCTGGTTAGTCATGTGATACGGATGTGTGCCAGCCAGCGCTTAGTCTAGTTAAATGACGGCGGGGCGTCATGACCCGAGTCAATAAGCGGTGCGTCAGGCGCCGGGGCTGTCGAGCTTTTGATTGCAGTGAAAGGGTAAAAAAACCCGGCTGTCAGGTTTTGCCCTCTGGCTTCGTGGGTTCATCGCCGTCCACCTGGTTTTCAATGTGCTCTTCCAGCATGGCGGTGCGCAGCGCAATCTCCTGCTGCATGAACAGATCACGAAAACCGGGTCGAGTACGCTTGCCCGCTGATTCCAGCCAGTTTTGATAGAGTGCCTCAGCGGTTTCCTCCTCGGTTTCGATAAATGCGTTTTTCAGATCCTGCGCCAGACTTTCCTTAAAACCGAGGTGGAGCAGGGCCTCGCAGCCCATCTCGAGCGCTGAATGATAGGTTTCCTTGATGATGTTTTCGGCACCGGCCCGCTTCAACTGGTAATAGTGAACCTGGTCGTAGGCGCGCACCAGTACATTCAGCCGCGGGTATTTACTCTTGACGTGTTTGACCAGATCGACCACTCGCGTGCGATCATCGATGGCAATCACGAACAGGTCGACCTCGGCGATGCCGGCGGTTTCGAGCAGGTCATGGCGGGTTGCGTCACCGAAATAACTGCGGATATTGAGCTGTCCCACGTTAGCAACCTGCTTGGCATCGTGATCGAGAATGACGGTTTCAATACCATTGGCGACCAGCAGGCGATTGACAATTTGCCCGAAACGTCCGATGCCGGCGATCAGCACGCGTCCGCGTTTGTCGACGACATCAAAATCACGGTCTTTCGTTATGCGTTCGAAACGTGGCACCAGCACCTTGTCAAAGAAAATGAACAGCACGGGCGAGAGCACCATCGAAATGGCGATGACCGGTGCGATGATCTGCGCGATATCCTCGGTCAACGCACTGCTTTGCAGGCTGAAGCCAAGCAGCACGAAGCCGAATTCCCCCGCCTGTGCCAGGCCTAGAGCGATCAGCCAGCGGTCGATCGAACCGATGCCGAATGCCCAGGCCAGTCCGTATACGATTGACGCCTTGATGATAAACACCGCCGCGACCAGGGCGCCGACCAGTGCCCAGTCCTCGGCCAGTACGGAAAAGTCGATGCCGGCGCCGACGGTGATGAAAAAAAGACCTAGCAGCAAACCCTTGAAGGGCTCGATGTTGGCTTCCAGCTCGTGGCGAAATTCGCTGTTGGCCAGTACCACTCCGGCGAGAAAAGTGCCGAGCGCCGGTGACAGGCCGACCAGGCTCATCAACGCGGCGATACCGATCACCAACATCAGGGCGGTGGCGGTAAACACTTCGCGTAAACCGGATTGAGCGACGAAACGAAACAACGGGCGACTCAGGTAGACACCACCCAGCACGACAGTAGCAATCGCTGCCAGCACCAGTAATGCGTATCCCCAGTTGGGCAGGTTGGCCAGCAGTTCGATCTGTTGGTAAGCGCCGGCGGCTTCGCCCGGCTTGTCGGCCATGTTTTGCGCCAACACCTGGATTTCGAGTAGCGGGATCAGCGCCAGCATGGGAATGAAGGCAATGTCCTGGAACAGCAGCACCGCAAAAGCGCTACGGCCACCCTCGGTCTGCGCCAGCCCCTTTTCATTCAGGGTTTGCAGCACAATAGCGGTGGAAGACAGGGCGAGGATCAGTCCGATAGTGAGCCCGATACGCCAGTCAATGCTAAACAGCAGGCCGATGCCCATGAAGGCGAGAGCGGTGAGCGTGATCTGCAGTCCGCCGAGGCCGAACAGGCGGTGGCGCATCGACCAAAGCATGCGCGGCTCGAGCTCCAGCCCGACCAGGAACAGCATCATCACCACGCCAAATTCCGCGAAGTGTTGCAGGGTTATCGTTTCGTCGCCAACCAGGCCGACAACGGGGCCGATGATGATGCCTGCGATCAGGTAGCCCAGCACCGAGCCGAGCCCGAAGCGCTTTGCCAGCGGGACCGCGATGACCGCCGCGCACAGGTAGATGAAGGCCTGAATGAAATATCCCGTCACGACTGTTTCACGATCCGGTCGATGAGCAGGAAGTGGGCGCTTGTGAGATGTTTGCCGGGCATGATGCGATCTGGTTGGGCTTGGTGGCGACACTATATAAAGATCGCTGATTGGTTTACAAGCAAAAGCTGCTGTGCGACGCGAACCGCTGCCACGGAAAACAGTTCTGGCAGGGTGGCTTATAGCGCATAGGCTGGGCCTGATCCGGCTGCAGAGGGGCCCTGGCGGATTTAAATTCGATCAACCCTGGAGTTAACCCGGCGATTCATTGCTGCAATGGCGGGATTGTGTTGGAGCGCTCCGGCTTTTCCGTTATCATTTGCGCACCTTCCAGCCGCGCAAAGTGACCCGACCCAATATGCTATGCCTTCCCGGTAGCCCGGCCCATTCCGAGTTCAGACTTACCAAATTACATCAGCAACTGACCGGCCGCGGAATCTCGCTCGGCGGGCTTGCCAGTGCTTACGTTCACCTCGTCGATTGTGACGCCGGCGCGCTCGATGAAGCCGCGCTCGGAAAGTTGAATAACCTCTTGAGTTACGGCCCGGTGATGGCATCGAGCAGTGTTGAGGGGCAACAATTCTACGTGGTACCGCGCCCGGGTACGATCTCGCCATGGGCCAGCAAAGCAACCGATATCGCGCACAACTGCGGTCTGCAGGCGATTCGCCGCATCGAGCGCGGCATTATTTATTACATCGATAGCAGCGCTACGGTACCGCTGGAGCTGTTGCACGATCGCATGATCGAATCCGTTTTTACCCGTGTCGACGATTGTGCCGCCCTGTTCCAGCACCATGAGCCGCGGCCGCTGGTCGAAATCAATGCGCTCAGCGATGGCAAGGCCGCATTGCAGCGCGCGAATGTCGACCTGGGCCTCGCCCTGTCGGTGGACGAAATCGATTATCTCGACGCCGCCTATACCGAGCTTGGTCGCAACCCGAGCGATGTTGAACTGATGATGTTCGCACAGGCCAACTCTGAGCATTGTCGCCACAAAATATTCAACGCCAGCTGGACCATCGATGGCAGCGAGCAGGAAACCACCCTGTTCAAGATGATCAAGAATACCTATGCCTGCAATAGCGATGGCGTCCTGTCTGCCTACCACGATAACTCGGCCGTGATCGAGGGTTTTGCCGCACGCCGCCTGGCGCCGGCGACGACAACCGCAGAGTATCAATACCAGGATGTGCAGCTCGATATCCTGATGAAAGTCGAGACCCACAACCATCCGACCGCGATCTCCCCATTTCCCGGTGCGGCTACCGGTTCCGGGGGCGAGATTCGAGACGAAGGCGCGACTGGCATCGGCTCCAAGCCCAAGGCAGGGCTGTGTGGTTTTTCGGTGTCGAATCTGCGCATTCCGGGTTTCGAACAGCCCTGGGAAGTCGACAATGGCAAGCCCGGTCGCATCGCCTCGGCGCTCGACATCATGATCGAGGGCCCGATCGGTGCCGCCTCGTTCAACAATGAATTCGGCCGCCCCAATACCTGTGGATATTTCCGCAGCTATGAGCAGCAGATTGAATCTACTAACGGCCCCGAGTTGCGCGGCTATCACAAGCCGATCATGGTGGCAGGCGGTGTCGGCCTGATTCGCCGCGAGCATATCGACAAGCAGGACATCCCCCCGGGGGCGAACATTATCGTGCTCGGCGGGCCGGCAATGTTGATCGGACTTGGCGGCGGTGCGGCCTCATCGATGGCGAGCGGCAGCAGCAGCGAAAACCTTGATTTCGCCTCCGTGCAACGCGGCAACCCGGAGATGGAGCGCCGGGTGCAGGAAGTGATCGACCGTTGTTTCGCACAGGGTGAGAATAATCCGATCCTGTCCCTGCACGATGTCGGTGCCGGCGGCCTGTCGAATGCGTTGCCGGAACTGGTCAACGATGCCGGTCGCGGCGCCGAGCTGGATCTGCGCGCGATACCGAATGATGAGCCGGGTATGTCACCGATGGAAATCTGGTGCAATGAAAGCCAGGAACGATACGTGCTTGCCATCTCGGATCAGAATCTGCCAGCCTTCATCGAGCTGTGTGAACGCGAGCGTTGTATTTATGCGGTGCTGGGCAAGGCTACCGAGGAACGTAAGCTGCGCGTCAACGACCCTCATTTCGGCAATGCCCCGGTCGATCTACCGCTCGAAGTGTTGCTCGGCAAACCGCCGAAAATGCACCGCGATGTCACTCATCAGGAAATCGCGCAGCCGGAATTCGAGCGCGAGGGTGTCGATCTCACTGCAGCGCTTTATCGCGTGCTGCGTTTACCGACGGTGGCCGACAAGACCTTTTTGATCAGTATTGGTGATCGTTCGGTCAGCGGGCTGGTGGCTCGTGACCAGATGGTAGGGCCCTGGCAGGTACCGGTGGCCGACGCCTCGGTT
>Ga0316191_10004791_pt1 | contig 10140 bp, 8 predicted proteins | sample Eddworburr2cm_MG_FD_204928 | JGI IMG/M metagenome (GOLD analysis project Ga0316191, IMG submission 204928) | Coastal sediment microbial communities from Maine, United States - Eddy worm burrow 2 cm | ecosystem: Environmental > Aquatic > Marine > Coastal > Sediment | place: USA: Maine | collected... | reverse complement strand
TTTCATTCAGACCGGTAATCATGATCACATCGATGTCCGGGTGTGTTTCCTTGACACGCTGCAGTACTTCCATGCCAGTGAGTTTTGGCATCATGATGTCAAGAATGAGCATGTCGTAGTCGTTTGCAGCGACTTTTTCGATTGCTTCCAGACCGTTTTCAGCAGTGTCTATATCGTATTCATCTTCGGAAAGAATACGCTGGCAACTGCGAATGACGATTTCTTCATCGTCAGCGATAAGAATTCGCTTTTTCATACATCACCCCCGTTTTCTTCCTTTTTATTTACAGCAAGGTAAATGCGAAACTCCGTTCCCTCACCTACGACACTCTCCACTTCGATTGCCCCGCGGTGTGATTCAACTGTGCCGTGGCTTACCGACAATCCCAAGCCGGTGCCTTTGCCGACACCCTTGGTTGTAAAGAAGGGGTCAAAAATTTTCTGCAAATCTTGTTGTGGAATACCGCAGCCGGTATCTCTGATGCTAATTTCAACCATATCCCCGTTTTTCGCAACTGATTCCGGGCAATCTTTTGCATCACGTAACCGGGTCTTGATCGTAATACTGCCTTCACCCTCGATTGCATGCCGCGCATTCACGAGCATGTTCATAATAACCTGTTTGATCAGGCTTTCATCCAACCAGATCAATGGCAGGTTCTCATCAAAATCCGTAATCAGCTCGATATCCTCAACCTGGGCAGGCTGTTCGATCAGTTTCAGGGTTTCTTCAATAATGTTATTGAGATTGCCGTAGTCTTTTTCCGGAGTTTTCTCACGAGAAAAATCAAGTAACCTGCGAATGATGCCGGCGCACCGCTTGGTTTCGCGGATGACCAGGTCAAGATCTTCGGCATCGCGGCTGTCATCCGGCAGGTTTTTCCTGACCAGGTGGGCGAATGTAAGTACGCCGGTCAATGGATTATTGAGTTCGTGCGCGATGCCTGCAGCCAGCAGGCCAACCGATGCCAGTTTTTCGCTGCGTGCGGTTTCGGCGTGGGCAACCTCCAGTTCGTGACGGACTTCCTTCACTTTCTCTTCAAGCGTATGTCCCCAGTTTTCCAGGTCCATTGTTGATCTACGTAGAGCCTTGGTCATGATGTTAAAAGAATTTGCAAGGTGACCGAATTCGTCTCTGCTGCGTACCGGGATTGTATTTTCGAGGTCTCCCGCCGCAATCTTGGCAGCACCCTCGTTAAGATCACGTAATGGCAGGTAAATCAATCGATGCACCAGGTAACTGACCAGAAAGCCCGCCAAAACAATAAACCCGAACGACAAACCAAATATCGTGTAGGTATTCGAACGCAGGTTTTCTTCAATCCCATCCAGCGGGGTAACAATATCCAGAACACCCAGGATAGACTGTTGCTCTACATCGGCATGACAACCACTGCGGGCACAGCCGGGTTCGTTGTTGATCACCGCCGTGGCGCCAAGCATCCGCCGGCCGTCGGGGCTATTAAAAAATCGCGCTCTTCCAATGGGGGGGGCCTCCCGCAGGGATTTTTCGTCCAGGTGGCAACCTACGCAGGCCTCGGCCTTCTGGTCGACCTTGGTTCCGACTTCATCTGCCAGTGAAGAGTTAATAATTGTGCCGTTCTTACTCAGAATCCTGACCTTTTCAATTTCGGGATGGGCAGCCACGTCCCTTATGATCTGGTTGACCTGGGAAGGCTTATTCTGATGCATGGCGAAGCGTGTGCTTTTAATGACCACCCTGGATAACTGGGTGCTGTTGTTGATGACCTGTTTCAGCAATTCTTCCCGGTTATTGCGGACCAACACCAGGGAAAAAATAAACACTGTGATGGTCAGTGCGACAATCACGTAGAACCCGACCTTGAGTTTAAGGCTGTTGCCCTTGAATTTCAGCTTGTCTCCGTTATCAGTCACGAACTTGCACCATTGTTTGCCTGGTCTGATATCACTTGCCCGGTATTCCAGGCGTTAACCACGCAATCATTTAGGCTAACTCCTTTAAATGCATTACCGGTCAGGATCAGCCCCGGATGCTTTTGCAGCTGCTCTTCGATGGATCCCAGTCTGGCAGCATGCCCGATTATATACTGTGGAATGGCTCTTTCATGCCGGAAGATACGAATAAAATCTGGTTCCGCTTTGAGGCCAAGTATGTCTTGCAGATCAGAGCGGACCCGGCTGATCAGTTGCTCATCCGGTAACAAGGCCAGTTCAGGCGACCTTGCGCCGCCTACCATTGAACGCAGCAGAATCGAGTCTTCCGGCGCACGTCCGGGGAATACATTAGAATCGACGATGGTACCGAGTACGGCGCGCTGTTCTTTTGAAGGAACCAGAAATCCGAAGCCGTCGAGTACCTGTCCCACACGGTCTTTGCGATATCCAAAACAACATACGGAGAGTGCGGGGTAGGGTATCTCGGCAAGCAGGCCGGCCAATTCAGGAGCCATGGCCTGCAGCATCCTGGCCTGCGCGTGGGCCGGCGCGGCCAGCACCAGGACATCGCTTTCTTCTACCGTGCCATTGTCCAGTTGCAGTTGGTAGAGGTTGCCGGTGCGGTTGATATCGCGCACCGGGGTTGCGATGTGTATCCGGGAGCCCAGTTGTTCAGCGAGCCTGTCGGTTAATACGCTCATTCCGTTATCAAATGAAGTCAGCTTGCCGCCCGGCCCCGGTCCCGGCGTGTTTTTACTGCCTTCGCGTTTTGCCTTTTTCTGCAATTTAATCAAGCCGCGTATCAGGCTGCCGTATTCCATTTCTATTTCATGTATACGGGGAAAACAGCTCTTGAGACTTAATTCGCTGGCATCACCGGCGAAAACACCGGAAGCCATCGGGTCTATCAAGCGTTCATATGCTTCTCTGCCGAGACGGCGGGTGGCAAACTGGGCCAGTGTTTCATCGTCGATATCGGTGCCGCCGGCAATGGCCTCAAAGATGACCCGCAAGCGTCCATACACACTTAGTAACCGGGATTTGAGGAATTCCGGCGGTTTTTCCGGCAGTTTATGCAACTCGCCACGACTGAAGACGTAACGCTTTTGTGCAGACGCATCGGCGGGTACAGGCGATACCCCGGCTTCTTTGCACAATTCCAGGGTCCTGGGAATTTTATTTAGGAAGCCGTTGACCCCGCCTTCACACAGGTAACCCTCCGGGCTGATCTCCGTCCACACCTTTCCGCCGACACGCTGGTCAGCTTCAAACAGGGTGATTTCAGCATCGGGTTTTCTGGCGAGGATCGCCTGTGCGGTGGCTAGCCCCGAAATCCCTGCACCAACTATATTTATCTTCAATGCTCTCTTCCGATGCGATTTGTTAGGCCCATATAGAATTCATATATAATCGTAATCGTGAAGTGGAATTTAACCTTTTTTAGAAGTCTTTTGTTTTAAAAATTTCAGATATTTCAGATATGATGACTTATGTCATGAATGGAATATTACTAAAAGCGTAGTTTTGTATCGGAATTAAACAATTACAATTCCGGATTCAGGTTTGTGCCTTGTTAAGGAAAATCTTTATGAAAAACGTCAAGAGAACATTCGGAAAATTTATCGTGTTGAGCCTGTTTCCTTTGGCACTGACTGCTTGTAGCAAAGAGCCTGTGGTCAGTTATTCCCAGGATGTGAAACCGATTCTTGACCGGAGTTGTATTGAGTGTCACCAGGCAGACGGCGCGGGGACAATGGCCAGCGGTCTGGATATGACCAGCTATGACAGCCTGATGAAAGGTACGCGGTTTGGGCCGATGATTATTGCCGGTGACGTCGAAGGCAGCAATCTGCTGGTGCTGATGGAGGGTCGTGCTGACCCTTCCATAAGCATGCCACATGGACAGAAGTCGATTCCCAAAGAGGATATTGAGACGATCCGTTCATGGATCTCCCAGGGCGCCAGGAATAATTAGGTAAAAGTCACAGGTACACATTAATTTGTGATATTGATTCTGCTTGAAAAATCAGGCACGACTGGCTGTGCAGTACCAGTACTCAATCCTGTAACATATATTCCAACCAGCATTCAGAAACGAAATTGAGCAAGGAGTGGCCCAGGTCATGATAAGTAAACCGGGATACCGGAACAGTTTGAAAAGTATAATCGCCGTTCTCGTGTTGCTTTGTTATGGCGCCACTGCGGTCGCCGACGAAGAAACCGAAGCAGCAGCCGAGTACTCAAAAGGTGCCAATCAATGCATGGCATGTCACAGGGAAGGCAGGGACAAGGAGGCCCATGAAATTTTCCTGACCCCGATGGGGATCAGTCGTTCACCCGATTCACCGTTTGCAGATGGCAATCACGATTGTGAAGCCTGCCACGGTCCAAGCGATACTCATCGTAAAAAACAAAAAGATGGCACACGTCTGCTTCCTGCGGTCACGTTCAACCATAAGACCCCCGTAGAAACACAGAACGAAATCTGCATGACTTGTCATGCTGATGGCAACAGGATGCACTGGCCGGGCAGCATGCATGAGGAAGAAGAAGTGGCCTGCGCGAGTTGCCATGCTGTGCATGCACCGCAGGATCCGGCACTGGATAAACTGGCGCAACAGGAAAAGTGTTTTTCATGTCATCCGCGCACCCGTTCTGAAACATTCAGAAACAGCAGCCACCCACTCCGTTTTGGAGAGATGACCTGCAGTGATTGTCACAATCCGCACGATGGTAATAACGATTCCCTGTTGATCCGTTCCACGGTTAACGATACCTGTTATACCTGTCATGCCGAGAAGCGCGGTCCATTCCTGTGGGAACACGCACCGGTGACCGAAGATTGCACCCTGTGCCACAACCCGCACGGTAGCAACCATGCAGCCTTATTGAAGCAACGCCCTCCTTTATTATGTCAGCAATGCCACTCTCCGGCCGGTCACCCCTCTACGGCTTATACCAGCGAATTCGAGGATGATCCCTGGCAGCAAAGATTTCTGATGGGACGTTCGTGTGCTAACTGTCATTCGCAGGTCCATGGTTCCAACCATCCGTCCGGCGTGACGACTACCCGATGATGGCTGTTGAAATGGAGGCTTCAGGAACAATGAATAAATTCATCAGAAATTTCGGTTTCAGTGTATCGGCTCTTTTACCGGCTTTGCTGTTAAGCATGCCGAGTCCGTCAGTTCAGGCACAGGAAACCGAACCCAGCATTTACTCATGCAAAGCGTGTGTTCGATACGTCGGATGGCGTGGCACACTGGATTTCGGTCTCGGCTATGTCAGTGAAGACTCCCTGAAATTCGGCGATTATCGTGGCCTGGAAGAGGAGGGCTTTTACGTCGCGCTTGACGGCGATATCCACTTCAGAAATCTGGAAGGCCGCTATTTTGACCTGTATGCACGTGACCTGGGTTATGACAGCCGCCAGCTCAAAATGCGCGGCGGCAATACGGGTTTTTATGAACTGCGATTTGGATGGCAGGAGATACCAAAATACCGCGGTTATGGCACACAGACACCACTCCTCGGGGTAGGTAGTGATTACCTGACACTACCTGCGGACTGGGTGTATTCATCCTCCACGGCTGGCATGACGGAATTACAAAGCAGCCTGGCTGCCGTTGCACTGAAAACAGAACGCAGAACGCTGGATGCTGGTGCGACATTGAATTTTACCCGCAACTGGTCCTACCGGATCGATTATCAGCGCCAGGAAAAGAAAGGCAGTCGTACGTTGGGTGGGGGTTTATATATGAATAACGCCACCATAGCGCCAGCGCCGGTCGATTTCACCACGGACCAGTTTGACATGGCGCTGGCATGGTCAGGTAAACGTGCACAGCTCCAACTGGGTTTTATCGGTTCTTATTTTGACAATGGTAATGATTCCCTGACCTGGCAGAACCCTTTTTCCGCCAACTCAAAAATCGCATTTTTCAGGGCCGGCCTTGAACCTGATAATGAGTTCTACCAGTTCAACCTGTCGGGGGCATTTGCGTTTACCCCGAGAATTCGTTTGTCAGGACAGGCTTCGATGGGTCGTTTAAGCCAGAACGATTCTTTCATCCCCTATACGATCAATCCTTACTACAGTGACCTGTCATTACCGCGTTCGTCACTGGATGCTGAAATGGATACCAGCACCTTTAACCTGGCCGGCAAACTTTTTGCACGAGTGAACAACAGGCTCAGTTTCACCGCTCGTGGTAAGTGGGATGAAAGGGAAAACAAGACGCCCGTTGATACCTATACGCCGATAGTCACGGACCTGGTGCCAGTTCTTGATCGCTATAACCGTCCTTACAGTTATGAGCGTGAACAGTACTCTGCAGATCTGCGTTTTAAAGCACATCGCAGCGTGCGCTTGAGTGGTGGTGCCAGACAGGAAAATATCGAGCGTACCCTGCAGGCAGCAGAACGCACTGAAGAGACCACCTATTGGGGTGAAGTCCGGGCGAATCCGTTCGTCAGTTCACAATTACGCTTCAAGCTGGAATCATCAAGCCGGGATGTTTCAGATTACCTGCAACCGGATGACGGCGGCCCGGTTGATCATCCACTGATGCGTAAATTCCACCAGGCTGACCGCGATCGTGAGCGGGTAATGGTTGAGCTTGACCTTATGCCTGTCGGGGCGCTCGGTATCAACCTGAGTTATTTTCAGGCCAAATCGGACTACAAGAACTCAGATGTTGGTTTGCAGGAAAGCAATGATGAAAGCTACTCGATCAATTTGAATTATGCAGTGGGCACAAAGCTTAATCTGTATGCTTTTCTGACCCGTGATGATATTGATGCTGACATGCTCAACTATGCTGGAGCGGACGATATTCCCTGGCAGGCCGTGACCAGCGACCGGATCACTACCTTCGGAATTGGGCTGTCTTCCCGTATCAATGATAAATCAAGTATCGGCTTCGATTATGTCTCTTCTGATTCCACTGGCAACATCTCGGTGCAGACAAGTCTTGAGGAAGACCCGTTTGATCCATTAAAGACCGATCTGACCAATGCCAAAATCCATTATGACCGTGAGGTCAACGATCATTGGGGATACAAGCTTTATGCTGAGTATGAAAAGTACAGCAGCAGGGACTGGGCAATTGATGGATTGGGTGTGGACGGGCTTGGTTCGGTACTGACGATGGGTGAACAGAGTCCCGAGTACTCAGCATGGTACCTTCGCGTGCAGGCCAGCTACCGGTTCTGAAAAAAAAGGGAAACCTCTGGATTCAGGAAACTGGTCCATGAATAAATCAGAGGCTTTTGGACCAAATGATTTTTGTGGGCGTGTTAATCCTGACCTGATTGACTTGGGTCATACACAGCATACCGTCAATGCATAAAAATTCACTGGAACAAAAACATCAATAGAGCATAAAAATATGGAACTTATCAATGCAGATGTCGTAATTGTAGGTGCGGGCGGGGCAGGTCTCAGGGCTGCCATCGCTGTTGCGGAAAATGATCCTAACCTGAAGGTGGCGTTAATCTCCAAGGTTTACCCGATGCGCAGCCACACCTGCGCCGCGGAAGGTGGAGCCGCCGGGGTCAAGACACCGGATGATTCACTGGAAATGCATTTCAACGATACCGTCGGCGGCGGCGATTGGTTATGTGACCAGGACGTGGTCGAAAATTTTGTTGAACAGGCACCACGTGAACTGATGCAACTTGAGCACTGGGGTTGTCCCTGGAGTCGCGAGGACGATGGTTCAGTAGCGGTCCGTCCGTTTGGCGGGATGAAGAAGAAGCGTACCTGGTATGCCGCTGACAAGAGTGGCTTCCATATTTTGCATACCCTGTTCCAAACCTCATTACAGTTCCCTTCAATCAAGCGCTATGACGAATATTTTGCGCTTGACCTGCTGCATATTGATGGCAAGTGCCGTGGTGTTGTTGCCATGGAAATGCGCAGCGGCAGGTTCTTCCAGTTCAATTCTTCGGTGGTGATCATGGCGACCGGTGGCGGTGGCCAGGTATTCCCCTTCACCACCAACGGCGCAATCAAGACCGGAGACGGTATGGCCATGGCGTACCGCGCCGGCGTGCCACTGAAAGACATGGAGTTCGTCCAGTACCATCCGACCGGTTTACCCGGTACGGGTATCCTGTTGACCGAAGGCTGCCGCGGTGAAGGCGGCATCCTGGTCAACAAGAACGGGTACAGGTATTTGCAGGACTACGGCATGGGTCCGGAAACCCCTGTCGGAGAACCTGTTCTCAAGACAATGGAGCTGGGTCCACGCGACCGGCTAAGCCAGGCTTTCTGGCACGAGCAAAAGAAGGGCAATACGGTCGAAACACCATGGGGTGACTGTGTGCTGCTGGATATGCGTCACCTGGGGGCGAAGAAAATCCTGGAGCGCCTGCCATTGGTACACGAACTGGCCCATGCCTATGTTGGTGTGGATATGATCAAGGATCCGGTTCCGGTGCGGCCTGTTATCCATTTCATGATGGGTGGGATTGATGCCAATATTAATGGCGAAGCCCCGATGCCCGGTCTTTATGCCATCGGTGAGACCGCCTGTTCCGGCTTGCATGGCGCTAACCGGTTGGGTTCCAATTCCCTGACCGATTTGCTGGTGTCCGGAAAACGCTCAGCCGATCATGCCATTCAGTTCGCCCAAAAGGCCAACGCAAGCGGTGATGAAGCGGCCCTTAAGACCCAGGCCGAAGGCATTGTGACGGGTGTGCGGGAACTGTTACAACAGAGTGGTTCCACTGAAACCATTTCCGGTCTCCGTCGGGAAATGAGAACCACGCTGGAGGAGGGAGCCGGTATCTACCGCGATGAAGAAGGCGCTGCCGCTACCTGCGAGAAGATTGCAGAAATTCGTGAGCGCTACAAGGGCATAGAGATCAACGACAAGAGCAACGTGTTCAATACCGATCTCCAGTCGGCACTCGAATTGCGTAATTTACTGGATGTGGCCGAGACCGTTGCCGAAGGCTCTCTGCAACGCCGCGAATCCCGGGGCGCACACCAGCGCCTGGATTACACCGAGCGTGATGATGAGAAATTCCTGAAACATTCACTGTGTTTCCGCGAGTCGGATGGCCGCCCGCGCGTGGAGTGGTCGGATGTCTTGATCACGCGTTCCCAGCCGGGTACACGTGACTACTCAGGGGGTAAGAAATAATGAGCACCCGAACCCGAGATATGCAACTGGAAATCATGCGCTACGATCCCGAGAAGGACGAAGCCCCCTGGTTTCAGAGTTACACGGTCCCCTGCCTGGAGGACTGGGTGATACTTGACGCGATCAATTATGTGAAAGATAACCTTGATACCACGCTGGCATACCGCTGGTCATGCCACATGATGGTCTGCGGCAGTTGCGGCATGATGGTCAATGGTGAACCGAGCCTGACCTGCAAAACATTTATCCGTGAACTGCCTGACAAGGTACGTATAGAACCGCTGGAGAACTTCCCCATTGAGCGTGACCTGGTGGTGGTGCTGGATGATGTAATGCAGAAACTTCACAAGGTGCAACCTTACATTATGCGTAAGGACGATCCGCCTGCAGAAGACGAGGAATATAACCAGACCCGCGGTCAGTTGATGAAATTCAAGCAATTGACGATGTGTATCAATTGCATGTGTTGTTACGCCGCCTGTCCACAGTATGCATTGAATAAAGACTTTATCGGTCCGGCGGCATTGGCATTGGCTCACCGTTATAACCTGGACAATCGTGACCAGGGTAAATCCGATCGCTTGAATATCCTCGCAGACCACGATGGGGTCTGGGATTGTTCTTTTGTTGGAGCCTGTTCCGAGGTGTGTCCCAAGCATGTCGATCCCGCTGCTGCGATCCAGCAGATGAAAGTCGATGGTGCTGTCGAGTTTTGGAAACAAAAACTGGGAATATCGGGAGACAAATCATGAGCCGCCGACCCTATATCCGACCAATATCGAAAACCACCTGGTACATGCGCAATAAGCGTTACAAGGTCTATGTAATGCGCGAATTATCCAGTTTTCTCGTGGGTTTTTATACCTTCTATACGATTTGCGCCCTGGCGATCCTGGCGATGGGTTCAGCGGAGAAATGGGACAGTTTTCTTGCCTCACAGCAGAGTACAGGCATGGTGATTTTCCACGGGTTGGCATTGTTGTACTTCCTGTTCTTCCAGACCTTCCCCTGGTTCAAACTGGCACCCAAGGCGATGCCGGTGCAAATCGGCGAAAAGAAACTTCCCGACAGC
>Ga0316191_10004789_pt1 | contig 10141 bp, 11 predicted proteins | sample Eddworburr2cm_MG_FD_204928 | JGI IMG/M metagenome (GOLD analysis project Ga0316191, IMG submission 204928) | Coastal sediment microbial communities from Maine, United States - Eddy worm burrow 2 cm | ecosystem: Environmental > Aquatic > Marine > Coastal > Sediment | place: USA: Maine... | reverse complement strand
GTTGTTATGGGACTGCACCTGGCCCGGGCCTTTATTTTTGGCGCTTACAAGTCGCCCAGGCAACTGGTGTGGGTCTCCGGGGTGCTGATCATGCTCATGATACCGGCATTGATTATCACCGGAGACTTGCTTCCCTGGGATCAGAATGGATTTTGGACGACTCAGGTTCGAACCAGCATCATTGCTTCGGTTCCGGTTGTCGGTGATTTTATCGTGCGTCTGATTCAAGGCGGGCCCTTAACCGGCATTGTTGCCCTGACACGCTTTTACGTACTTCACATTTTCTTTTTGCCTGTATTGCTTATCTTTTTGGTTGTTATCCATTTTCATTTTCTGAAACAGCGGGGCCTCTCCGGCGCATGGGCAGAGAATCATTCGAATCGGCAGACCATTTCTTTTTTCCCGCAATTGGTGAATCGCTGGTTGCTCCTGTTTTTAGGGGTTACGCTAGCGTTGGGACTGATCTCCCGGTATTGGCCGGCCCCGCTGGGTGATCCTGCGGATCCGACCGACTCGACCTTCGTGCCCCGGCCGGAGTGGTGGGTTTTGTTTCTAAATCAGCTCGTAACGGTATTCAAAGGTTCATTGACGGTGATTGGCAGCGTCATTATTCCGGGCGGACTGGCTGCTTTGCTGATTGCCTTACCGTTTTTGGATACATCGCCTGATCACCATCCTGCCCGTCGCAAAAAAGTAATTCTGGTTGCGGTGATTATTGCGATCATTTTGATGGGCTTATCGATTATGGGCTATGTTGAGCATTTTAACGAAACCCATTCCTAAAGAACGATCCTGCGGTCTGTTTTGGGGCTGTTTTTAATTAATAATTAAGTCATAAATACGAGAACGGAGGTTTTGCATGCGCGTCCGGACCGTCATCAGCATCGTCGTTGGCGTGGCTTCAATCTTGTCGCTGTTGCTATTGAAAGCGGATGAGGCGGCGAGGGCCCACACATTGATTGTTTCCGCCAGTTATGTCCAAGCCGCTCCGACGGGATTGGATGACCCCATATGGAAAACGGCACAGGCCGTTCAGCTGCTTGTCGAAGGCCGAGAACCGGTTGTCGGAGCCAACGGGACCGTGACCACCCGGGCACTTTATACCGACAACCGTCTGTTTTTTTTATTTAAATGGAAGGATCCCTCCCATAGCATCACCAAGCAATCCTGGAAGTTTGATGGTCAAAAGTGGTATCACCTTGAGGGCAACGAAGATCGTCTGGCCTTATTGTTTGAGATCACCCGGATTAATAAATTTGCCACCCGGGGTTGCGCGATTACCTGTCACAGTCCGGCGGACGTCCCCAGAAAAGGCTGGAAACTCGCCACAAAGACCGATGACGAGAAAGGGGATCTCTGGCACTGGAAAGCGGCCCGTTCCGCTCCATACGGTTACGCAGACGATGCCTGGCTGACAGTCGCCGGGAATCCGACCGGGTCGTATCGCGAAACCGGGCGCAGAAAAGATGTCGGTAACGGCGGAGACATCAAGAATCAGACTCAAAATGGGGACAGACCGCTTTATATGCAGGATCCGACCATAAAGCCTTCCGCCCCCGGATTTTTGCTGATGGAAGAAGCGGTTAAAATTGCGGATTATTCGTCGTTTAAGACCGGCGACATCATCCCATATCGTTTGCCTTTGAAGCCATCCGGGTCGCGCTTTGATGTTAAGGCAACAAGTCGTTATGCGGATGGCGGCTGGATGGTAATGTTTTCCCGCAAACTGAATACCGGTCATGAAGACGATGTGGTATTTAATCCCAAGAAAAGGTACAGTTTTGCGCTGGCCGTGTTCGATAATTCAGGATCAGAGCATTCAAAGGCCACAGAGCCGATGACTTTGATATTCAATCGTTGATATTTAGCCCCTCGTTCCACGTCCATCCTCAACCCATCACTTTCGCAACAATTCAGAGTATAAGTTTTGTATGTTGAATTTTATTCTTGACACCGTATAAAGTTTGTTGTAACTAACTTTTTCGATCTTATTTTAATCACACCACCGATATATGGAGGATTGAATCCGAATGCGAATCAACCTGCGCAATATGCACGATAATCAGGCAGGCACAATTGCCAGCGTTAAAGTGGCGGGCGAGCTGGGGCGGCGCCTCCGCGATATGGGACTTGTGCCGGGAACCGAAATCAAGATCCAGGGCCGCGCCCCGCTGTATGACCCTGTGGCGTTAAGAGTCATGGGGGCGACGCTGACGCTGCGCAACAATGAAGCCGATTATATCGAAGTGGAGGTCGAATAATATATGGCACCAACGGTCGCCTTGGCCGGCAACCCCAATTCCGGCAAAACCACCCTTTTTAACGAACTCACCGGGTCGCGGCAGCATGTGGGCAATTATCCCGGCGTGACGGTCGAAAAAAAAGAGGGCACCTATGTACGTATCCATGACGGCTTCAGGCTGCATATCGTTGATCTTCCCGGCACCTATTCCCTCACGGCCTATTCCCTGGAAGAAGTGGTGACCCGTGATTTTCTGGTCAACCAGAAACCGGAAGTAGTCATCAACATCGTTGATGCCTCCAACCTGGAACGCAATCTATACCTGGCCATCCAGTTCCTTGAAATGGGTATTCCGATTTGCATCGCCCTCAACATGATCGATGTGGCCAAAAAACGGGGGATTAAAGTCAATGCCCAAAAACTTTCATTTCTGCTGGGCGTACCCGTCACCCCAACCGTTGCCCGCTCCGGCAAAGGCAAAAAGGAGCTCATGGACAGCGCCTCTCAGATTGCCCGGGAACCTCATCAATTGACGCCGCTTAAAATTTCCTACGGGGCGGATATCGACCCGGTGCTTTCTGAAATGGAAAAAGAAATAGCCGACCGCCATTTTCTAACCGACACCTATCAGGCACGCTGGATTGCCTTAAAATACTTAGAAAGCGATCAACAGATTATTAGTAAAGGCCAAAAGGTCAATCCGGACCTTTCCAGCCGCCTGAAGGAAATGGTGCGCAAGGTCTCTCACCACCTGCTAAATACCTTGGATACCTATCCGGAGGCCATGATTGCCGATCAGCGTTATGGGTATATCAAATCGATTCTGAAGCAGGGGGTTATCCACCACAAATACGACCGCAACCGGCTGTACAGCTCGGATCGAATCGACAAAGTGGTGACCAATCGCTTTTTGGGCCCCTTAATCATGCTGGCGGTGATTGCCGGGTTATATCATTTTACCTTTACGTACAGTGGACTGCCCGTGGGATGGCTGGAAAACTTTTTTGACTGGCTGGGGTCAACCCTGTCGGCGGCCCTGCCGGAGGGCATGCTGAAGTCGCTGATCGTATCGGGTATCATTGATGGGGTGGGCGGCGTCCTGGGTTTTGTGCCCCTCATCATGTTTATGTTTTTCGGCATTGCCATACTGGAGGATTCCGGCTATTTGGCCCGGGTGGCCTTTATGCTGGATCGGATATTTCGCATATTTGGTTTGCATGGCAGCTCCGTGATGGCCTTTATTGTATCCGGCGGCATTGCCGGGGGCTGTGCCGTACCGGGGGTGATGGCAACCCGCACCCTCAAGTCGCCGCGGGAACGCCTGGCCACACTGCTGACCGTGCCTTTTATGAACTGCGGTGCCAAGTTGCCCGTATTTGCCCTGCTGATTGCGACGTTTTTTGCCAAGTATGAGGCGGCCATTATGTTTTTGATCACGCTTGGTGCCTGGGCCGGTGCGCTGCTGGTTGCCAAGCTGCTGCGCGTTACAGTCATCAAGGGTGCGGCAACCCCCTTTGTGATGGAGCTCCCCCCATACCGCATGCCGACATTTAAGGGTCTGGCCATTCATACCTGGGAGCGCACCTGGCAGTATATCAAAAAAGCCGGAACGGTGATCCTGGGGTTGTCGATCGTGCTGTGGGCCATGATGACCTTTCCCGGGCTGCCGGAGTCGAAGATTCGGGAGTTTGAAACACTGCGCCAGGCTGAAACAAGCCGTGTGCCATTCGCAATTGCCGCTGAACTGGAAGCTGAACAAGAGGGCGCCGAGCTCTCCGGCCCGGCAAGCAGCCTTAAAGAAAAGCTCCAACGCATCGATGCAGCCGAGGCCGAAGCCGGATTGCGAAATTCAATTGCCGGTCGTATTGGCGGCGCATTGGAGACCGTATCGAAATGGGCGGGCTTCGACTGGCGAACCAATATCGCACTGGTCGGCGGATTTGCCGCTAAGGAAGTGGTGGTTTCAACTCTGGGCACCGCTTATTCTTTAGGTGAGGTGAATCCGGAAGAAACCGGCTCTTTGTCTGAAACCCTGGCCAGGGACCCCGGCTGGTCACCGCTGTTGGCGGTGGGCTTGATCGTTTTTACGATGTTTTATTCGCCCTGTTTTGTCTCGGTCATCTGTATTTCAAGGGAATCGGGTTCCTGGAAATGGGGCGTGTTTGCCATGGCATTTAATACCGTGCTGGCATTTGTTTTAGCGGTGCTCATCTTTCAAATTGGATCCGCCTTCGGGCTTCTGGTGAATTAACATGCAAACCCTTATCGTTATTTTAATTGTTGCGATCGCAGCGGCGTTTCTGATTCGCAAGTTTTTAAAAAAATTTAAACAGGAAGAGGCCTGCGATTGCGGATGTTCGTCTTGTCCCACGGACGCGGCTTCCTGTGAAGAAAATCCGGAAAATTCTCAGGTGCATTAAGCTCACCGGGAATACGGAAGTGTTAAATAAACCACAAAGACACGAAGATCACAAAGAAAGATACCTTAAAATCTTTGTGAACTTTGTGCCCTTTTGGTGAAAAATATCTTTTAACTTTGAGGGGAAAATAAAATGAGCCGCAGAGAACCGTTAAGCTCCAATATGGAAGACTATCTTGAAGCCATTTTCCACATTTCGGAAGAAAAACAAGCTGCCAGGGCCAAAGATATTGCCGATCGGGTGCAGGTAAACAAATCTTCTGTAACCGGTGCCCTGCGTTCGCTTTCCGAGAAAGGACTGGTGAACTATGCACCCTACGATATTATTACGCTGACGACGAAAGGCAAAAAGTTGGCGGTAGAAATCGTCAGAAGACATGAAGCCCTTAAAGAATTTTTTATTAAAATTCTGTTAATCGATAAGGATGAGGCCGAAGAAACCTCCTGCAGGGTCGAGCATGCGGTCTCAAAAAACATTATCGATCGGCTTATTCGATTTGTGGAGTTTATGGAAATTTGCCCCCGTGGCGGGAAAGAATGGCTAAAAGGATTTCGACGACACTGCGAAAACGGTGATACCGCTAACCTTTGTGGTGATTACATAGCGGCCTGTCTCGAAGATGTGAAAAAAAGAGAACGGCAAATCGCAGCCTCACATGGAACCCCGACTCCCTGAACGCACTGAACATATCAACCGGCAGGCGGCATTTTGGGCATATTTTGAATGGCTTCTTTTAGTTTTTTTGAGAAATCTTCGGGGACCGGCCGGTCTTCGGTTTGCTTGCACAGATCCACGGTTCGCTTAAGGGTCTGCAGACACACAAAGCAGGGGACGCAGTCTTTGATGTGCTTTTCGATGTCTTTGCAGGACACCTCATCCAACTCATTATCCAGATACTCGGAAAGTTTTTGAAACAACTCCAGGCAATGTTTATGATCGTGCTCATTTTTATTCATTTTCAAAATACCCTTTCAATTTATCCCTCAAAAATAAGCGTGCCCGGTGTAATCTGACTTTCACATTCGCATCCGATAGATTCAAAATCTGGGCGGTTTCGGCCGTGTTGAACCCTTCAATATCTCTCAATACAATCACCAGTCGGTATTTTTCGGGAAGCGTAAAAATGGCTTCGTTGATCTTATCTAAAAGCTCATCGTTTAGCAGCTTATCCAGGGGCAGCAGCGCCCATTTGGGAACCTGATCGGGAACCTCGGTTTCATCCTGGGGGAAAAACTCATCCAGGGACAGTTCCCGTTCCGGGGCAAATTTTGATTTTCGCCATTTTTTAATGCACGTGCTGGCGGTCACCCGGTAAAGCCAGTTTTTAAATTTGGTCTCGTAGCGGAAATTTTTTAAATATCGGAAGACATTTAAAAAAGTTTCTTGAACCGCATCTTCGGCATCGGCCGCATCCCGGCACATTCTGAGGCTGAAATTATACAGCTTTTGCTCGTATCGTTTGACAAGGTCCGGGAAACGATCGAATTGGCCTGAATTGATGGCCTGAATCAGTTCAAAATCTTTATCTTTTATCTTTTTGCGCGTCGCTGGCCTGGGTACTGTCATGGTTTCTTGTCACCTGACAAGAATCTTTCAGTCAGGTTGGAATGCCTAATTTTGGAAGAATATAGGCCTGCAGGAGAATCCAGATACCCGCAATGCCTAACATAATGATAAGCTCTTTCATAATCATACTCCTCGTAATTAATAAGATCTCAGCGGGCATTTGTCCACTGTTTTTTAAAAATCAGGCAGTAGCCGGTTACCATCAAGAATGTCATCACCAGTCCCAGATGGGCTAAATCAAGAAAGATAATAAACCACGGCCCGAACTGGCTTCCTGCCAGATTTCGGATCACGAGCAATATGCCCGATACCAGAATGCCAGCTAGAATTGCGCCCCGGACGTAACCGGTGGCGGTCAGGCGAAAGTTTTTTTTTTGCAGCATCAGGTAGTCGATGATTATATAGGCCACCAGCGCCAGGATTAAAATTGCGGCCAGGTAATGAATATAATGGGTCACAAAAAATTGCGCCAGCCAGCCAAGACCGGGAATATCGGCAATGTAGTAGCGTTTAAAAATGGGCATTTGGCCGAAACCGGTGAGGGTTAATAAAAAGACGGTTATCAAATAGGCATAGCGAACGGTACGGTTGGGTACCTTGGATATAGCGGTTTGTTGCACTCTCATTTCAACGGGCTCCTTCGTTGCTATTCGCTGCTCTTTGTCAGCTTGACAAATTTTCCCACTGCTGCTGCAATTCCGGCTACCGGGGCAAGGATCATTGCCGTGGTCAGGTTGTTGGCCTGGGCCATGGTGTCTTTTACCGGTTTGAGGTGGGGCTTTCCTTTGCCCTTTTCAATGGCCCTGTTCAGTTCTTCAAACGGCACCGGTGAAACATAAATCGTATTGGTTCCGCCATTTTCTTTCTCACCGTAAATATAGCCGTTGGTCTCTTTGGCCAGCGCCCGGGCTTTTTGGATGATTTCTTCCCGCGGCCCGATGGTTTGCACCTCCTCGGGGCAGGCTTCGATGCAGGCCGGCAATTGGCCGTCTGCGATTTGGTCGTAACAGCGGTCGCATTTGTACATCACACCGTTGCCGGCAAATGACGGCAGAATGTCAAGATACAGGCCCGTTCCCGTCTGGCGCTGCGGGATATCCCAGGGACACACCTTTTTACACTTGGAACCCCCGAGGCAAATATCGGAATCAATCCTGGATATACCATTGTCAAGCTGCCGCGCAGCACCCCAGGGGCAAAGTTTGACACACGGCGGATTGACGCAGTGCATACAGCGCCGGGGCAGCGTAATTTCCTGTTCTTCACCGTTTAAATTAACGGTGGCTTGTTGAATAAAGAGCCAGTTGTAGGGGGTCAGACGATCGGCAACATCCTGCTTTTCCGACCAGTCTTCAACCGGCACGCGATTGGGATACATTTTGGGAAATGGCTTTCGAGGGTTGGGATATTTATGCGCGTTGGTTTCATTACAGGCTTCCACACAGGCGCCGCAACCGATGCATTTGCCAATGTCCAGCAAGGTCGCCAGCTGCTTTTTTTCCTGTGGTGCCGCTGCTGCGGAAGCACCCGGAATGCTGCCGGCAGCCAGGCCGGCTGCGGCTGCAATTCCGCCTCTTAAAAATGTTCTTCTTGAGATTTCTTGCCCCAATGGTGATCTCCTTTCGGATAAAAATCATCGTAAGTACACCATCACTTTGAATCGTTTCCCTTAAAGAACCAGCTCACCCTGATCAGTTACATTTTTTGTAAAAAAAATAATATTAAAAAGGAGTGCACAAATTTTTATTCGGGGTCCTAAACGAAGATAAAATTTTTAAGATTTAATTGACTTGAACACCTCCCATCGTGATATTTAGACTTGGAGCTAAGTTTAAAGAATCTCAATGTGTCCGCGTGTTGTTAATAACGGGGTTTTTGACAAATAGGAGGATATTATGGAATTTGAATGGCAATTGGATTATGAGACCGGAAATGAATATGTCGATTTACAGCACCGTTATTTTTTAGACCTGATTAAGCGCGTCGGCATAAACTTTAATGAAACAAATGATGCTGTTTATAAAGAAAAACTGATAATTGAATTAAGAAAGTATGCAGATTTCCATTTTACTTCTGAAGAGAATATCGCAACATCTTGCAATCTCCCGGGTGTCAGTGGTCACCATCAGCGTCACATAGAGCTCCTTGAAGAGTTCAATCATCATGCCGCGGATTTAAATAAAGGTTTGAAAGCGGCGGATGAATTTCTTGATTTTTTAACAGACTGGTTAATCGGCCATACCATTTATGAAGATAAAAAGCTTTTTAAAGCCATCTAAACACGCAAGCAAAATTAGATTAGGCCCGGTATCTGATGAAAGATGAATTAATCATAGCGACATGTCAATTTCCCGTGAGTGGGGATATTAAAAAGAACGCCTCATATATCCTAAAGCAAATGGCACAAGCAAAGCAAAAAGGGGCGGATGTATCTCATTTTCCGGAAAGCAGCCTCAGTGGATATGCCGGAACGGATTTTAAGCGTTACAAACGTCAGGATGAGGCCTTGCGCCTGGGTTCTTTAGAAAAAATAATTCAACTTTCACGAAAACTTAAGATTGGGGTTATTGTCGGGAGTCATCATTTTGATAAAAACAATCATCTACCCTACAATTGTTTGTGGCTGATCGATAACAGCGGAAAAATAATCAAGCGATATGATAAGCGCTTCTGCACCGGAAAAGAAGGCGAACTCGAGCACGCCTACTATAAACCGGGGCAAAAAGGAGTCCAATTTAAAATCAAAGGTTTTACTTGCGGCGTGCTTATTTGCCATGAATGGCGATACCCTGAATTATATCGAGAGCAAAAACAGCGGGGAACCCAGATCCTTTTCCAATCCTGGTACGACGGCAATCTGAGTGCGAAAGAATATAATGCACAGGGAAAGGAGCTGGGCAGTCTTATCACCGGTGCCGTCAGAGCAAACGCCGCCAATAATTATTTGTGGATAAGCGCGAGCAATACAAGCGCAAGAGAGTCCTGTTTTGCCAGCTTTGTGGCTCGGCCGGATGGCAAAATGCTTCATCAATTAAAGCGAAACGTTACGGGTATAGTCATTAGTAAGATCGATGCTAAAATCCAATATGCCGATCCATCGGGTCCATGGAGAGCAAGAGCATATAAAGGGATTCTACACAGCGGCAGATTGTGATTTAAGTATCTGTATTTTTACGATTTTGCACATTATCTGAATATCGCAAAATTTCATATTTCTTCAGCGCATCCAACAAATTTTCAGTTCTTTATCTTTGAGAAATATTTGGGATTGTAACGTGTCCAGTTATATTTTTATTTAATACCCTGCTTATTAATGGCCACTATTTTTTTCCCACCACCGGGTGCTTTTTCCTAGTCGGTGTTTGATAGTTTACATAAAGTGTTGCCTCAAAACCTGTTTCTGATTATAAATAATTCAGAGAAAAGACATTCAGGTAATAATAAAGTGGTTAGGGGCCGTAATGTATCGACCGCAACAACCATTGAGGATTCAAAATGGCCACTTCTCCACCTTGGAAAATCGTACTGATTGATGACGAAAAAGATATCCGGGAAGTAATGGCCATTGCCCTTCAGGACGCCGGCTACACGGTTGATATTGCAGCTGACGGTGCCACAGGCCTTAAGCTCTGTGAAGACAGCTCCCCCCAGATCGTGATCACCGATATTCGTATGCCGGGCATGGACGGCCTCCAGGTGCTGGAAACCATTAAAAGGAAATATTCGGATATTGAAGTTATTGTCGCCACCGCTTTTGGTGAAATAGATCTTGCTATCCGTGCCCTCCAGCTAGACGCTTCAGACTTTATTACCAAACCGATCAGCGATGAGGCGCTGTATCTTGCTTTGAATCGAGCCAGGGAGCGATTTAATTCCAGAAAGCAACTCAAGGATTACACAGCCCTTTTGGAAA
>Ga0316191_10004787_pt1 | contig 10141 bp, 8 predicted proteins | sample Eddworburr2cm_MG_FD_204928 | JGI IMG/M metagenome (GOLD analysis project Ga0316191, IMG submission 204928) | Coastal sediment microbial communities from Maine, United States - Eddy worm burrow 2 cm | ecosystem: Environmental > Aquatic > Marine > Coastal > Sediment | place: USA: Maine | collected... | reverse complement strand
ATTTTCGGTTACCATCGCTATCATCTCCTGTGGCATTCTGCCACTACACTTCCTGCTTGTTTTATTGTTCTTTTTCGCTATGCGCGCCATGATGGCCGTCAACAATCCAGCCGATTTTTTAACGTTAAATCACCTTGCCCCGAAGCCTGTAGGACCTGGTTTATCGTAGCGTGCACAATGGGAGAGCGAGGACAAGGCATGTAATAATGTCCGCCATGTCACAGACGGCCAATAGTGCAGAAAAGCAACTCCCTTCCCTGAAGCGCGCGCTGTCATTGCCACTGGTCACCTTCTACGGGCTGGGCAATATCCTTGGCGCCGGGATATACGTGCTGGTTGGCAAGGTGGTGGCACATGCCGGTATTTTTGCCCCCGTGTCATTTCTTGTTGCTGCCCTGCTGGCCTCCCTGTCGGCATTTGCCTATGCCGAGCTCGCGGCACGCTATCCGCTCAGCGCAGGCGAGGCAGTTTACGTGCAGGAAGGCCTCGGTATCCGGGCCGTGTCGGCACTGGTCGGACTGCTGATTATCCTGGCCGGCATTGTCTCCGCAGCAGCCATCCTCAGGGGCTTCACGGGCTATTTACAGGTTTTTTTCCCTGTTCACGATATGGCGGCACTGCCGGTGCTGATCATGCTGCTGGGCGGACTTGCCGCATGGGGCATCAGTGAATCAGTCCTTGTTGCTGTGCTGATAACTGTTGTGGAAATCATGGGCCTGTTACTGATTATAGCGGTTGCGGCTCCCGGGCTGGCACTGGCGCAGCCGGTTGCCACCGACTATTCACCACTGCTGGAAATAGCGACATGGCAAGGAATTTTTATGGGTGGATTTCTGGCCTTTTATGCCTTCATCGGTTTTGAAGATATGGTGAACGTGGCAGAGGAGGTGCAGCAGCCGCGGCGTAATCTGCCGCGGGCAATTCTGACAGCACTGGCGGTTGCATCCCTGCTGTATTTCCTGGTGGCGCTGGCAGCAGTCACCAGCGTGCCCGGTGAACTGTTAGCCGCAGCGGATGCACCACTGGCATTTCTGTATGAATATGTCACCGGCCGTGAACCGGTATTGATAACGATAATCAGCATGTTTGCTGTCATCAACGGCGCGCTGATCCAGATCATTATGGCATCACGCGTCTGTTACGGCATGGGCAGGAAACGCTGGTTGCCGGCTGTATTTGCGCGGGTGCACCGCGTAACGCGAACTCCGGTTATTGCGACGCTGTCCGTGGCCCTGCTGGTATTAATCATGGCACTCTGGCTGCCACTCGAGACCCTGGCCAAGTCCACCAGCTATTTCCTGCTGGTGGTGTTTTCCCTGATAAACCTGTCACTCTGGCGTTTGAAACGGCACGGACCGCACCCTGCCGGCGTGATATGCGTGCCGCGCTGGGTGCCGGTTACCGGTTTTTTCGCCTCGACCTTGTTTGTGGCTATCCAGCTGTACCTGGACCTGACGGCCTGAAGCCGGTTTCGCCACATGACCTGGTGGATGCACCACTGGTGAGGCTCTGGACAAGTCCCGCAGGAGCGGCGGGGACGCCGCTCCTGCAGCAGATTGCTTGTGATGATTGAGTGCGGGTTATTTACCCGCTGCATCCAGTGGCTGACTGATGCTGAATGCACCCCGTATATCACCAACCTTGTAACCACGCGCCTGGTCGTCGGGATACAGCGTGTCCAGACGCGTTTTGGTAACGGTATCAATATTTTCGCCATGGCATGCCAGGCACAGCTGGGCAGTCGGAATGGCCTTCATATAACGCAACTCCTTGACACCATCCCGGCGTACGACCTCGTGGTATTCCAGCTTTGCCGGGTCCTCGCCCGCGGCCTTGCGTTCCTCGAAAGACACGAGCACCGAGCGTTCCCAGGCATCCGGCGCGTTGGCAGGATTTCTGACCTTGAGGCTGGTGCGGCCCACATCCCAGCCGTTGCGAACACTGTAGGTATTCGCAATCGCCGGTGCAGACAGGTTACACACACTGATGGCATTGACCGGGCCTCCATCCTGCATCCCCCCCTGCAATTCCTGCTTGAGCGTCTGCATAAACTCCTGGGCAGTTGCCCGGCTGGCAGCAATTTGCTCACTGTAATCCCCGGCATGAACAGTGGAAAGCATAACCACGCCAACCGCAAAAAATGTCATCAACTGCTTCATATTAGAACCTCGATTATGGAGTCCTGCTCTCCGTGTTTAATGCGCCGTGGTTTTCACAACACCACACCTTTCACAACGATAACTTGTCACCAACCTTCCCTGCTGTGTATCGAAACGTTTATCCTTGGCAACAACCCACTTGTGAAAACCCCTTTTACACAGAGTCCTTCCCTGTGCCTTTTCTGCAGCCTTCGGCTTCCTGAAGCGGATGATATCAGCCACGACAACACCTGCTGGCAATGCGCGTTAGCACTGGTACTCCTTCAAGATGATATTGCCGTGTTCAGCGCTCCTGGAAAGGACTATGGCCATTCCCGGCAAGGCGCGCCTTGCCCTGAACACTGACAGACCAACTGAACACGGCAATATCATCTCGAAGGAGTACTAGTTCAGACGAACCCTTTTGAACCTGGACTTGACCCGCTGGATAAACGACTGATTCCGGTAGGCACGCACCGAGGCGCTTTCCGCCATCGCCCCCTCTTCATCTGCACGGTTGAGTTTTGCCCTGTTCCAGGTAACGACGTTTTGCTCGGCCCCGGCTCGTGCCGGTCTGAGCGGGTCCGCACCCAGGGTGCCGATCAGGCCTTGCAGGTAATCCGGGTATTTAACCGCCTCCAGCTTGCTGACTGCAATTTCAAGACGACCGGGAATTCCCAGGCGTTCTGCCTCGTCAGCGTAATCGGCGTCATCAAGAAAGTTCTGCAAGGTATCCACGTGACGTTCCCACAGCAGCACGTCGCGCTGCTGCTTGACTTCAAGACGCTCCCTGTACCAGTCAGAATCAAGCAGGTTTTCACGTGTAAACAGGGCGCGGAATCCGGGATCGTGCGCATCCATTCCCATGTACTTGCCGGTGGCCATGATAAGCAACAGCGCCTGCAATGGCGGACAGGCATCCTCGATGCTGCTGTCCTCGAGATACTGCAATGCTACGCGCTGCTGTGCCTCAACGATGTTGTTAATACCATCCACATAGGTTTCCCGGTCTTGCGTCTCCGGCTTCAGAATCTCTTCAGTAAAGACCGCATTCGGGTTGTCAAAAATCTTGCCGAAGAAACCATGTACAAAATGCTCGGTAATACGATAACCAAGACGACTCGCCAGCACCTGCTTGCCGTTATGTTCGAAGTCCTCGAGCGGCTCCAGGTAGCCGTTCTCGATCAGGTATTCGGGTTTGCGTTCTTCCGCAGACAGCCGCGCCCATATTTCCGGGACCAGCAGACTGATGTCGTGGTTCACCCGCACTTCCGGGCCGACATAACCGGCGGAACTGGAAAACCCTGCATAGCCGGTGAGAATATATGACACCAGCGCATTATTGAGATCTGCCGTGGTACGCAGCGCGTTAAACGGCCCCTTGGTCAATGCGCCCTCGCTGCCGGCACCCGTGGTCGAGGGCGACTTGCCGGTCAGGCTGCAAATGAAATCCATGAAGAGTTCCGGCAATTCCTGGTAATGAATGGGGTTATAGACTGCCAGTGAACGAATCCCGGGTTCGGGCGGATTATTCCGCCGCCCGGTCAGCACGGCATCCACCGGGTGACAGACGACTGAATCCAGGTCCAGCTTGCGATGAAAACGAGTGCTCATTTCAGCGAGGTATGTCCGTACCGGCCTGACCAGGTCCGGGCGCACCTGCAGGTAACGCGGGTTTTTTGAGGGAGCCCCGTCCACCATGCGCGGGTGAGCAGATGAAACAACGTAGGATGCATTATTCCTGTACGCCTTCCTCAGCATTTTTTGCATCGGTGCCGTGAACTTGTAGAAGGTGTGCACATCCTCCACCAGTGTGGACAGCTTTTTATGATCCAAGGGCTCAAAGTTGGCCACAAAATTCCCGGGCCCTGACATATCCTTTTCGGTCTGCGTATCGAAGCCCGGGTGAATGGCATCATCCGGCCGCTGGAACAAACGGTACTCGCAATTTTTTACCAGCTTGACGCTGTGATCGGCAGCGTCATGCGGGCCACAAGCGCTGATGGAACTGGCGGGCACGACCACCGAGGCGGTAATATCATCCTCCATCTGCACCTTTTCAGTTGCAATATAGTCCTGCCTTAACTTGAACGTGCGCCATTTCGAATCCCTGTCAAAGCCAACGCGCAGGTACGAGGCAACGATATTCCGGCCATCAAGTTTCAGCTCATGTGCCGGTGCCCCGTCAACCTCGTCAACTGTCAGGTGTTCACGCCAGTTGCGTCCCCACTCGGGCCGGTAGAAACGCTTGATAAGAAACACCAGCGCCAGAATCCGGGGCGAAAATGACGCCAGCCATGCGTTGAATTCATCGGTGTAGTTCGGTGTGGTCGTAAGCAGTTTAATGACCGAACCGAGACTGCGCTCCGCGCTCAGTGGCTTGCGTGTAGGATCCCGGTCTGCATATTCAAAGTCGGGCCTGAAGCGTTGCGTGTAGTCCTTGTCGAAAATCTCCTGCACCATATCGAGGTCCTTGCCCAGGTCATCGACGAACAGGTGCCGGTATATGACAGCATCGTTCAGGGATTTTGAAATTTCCGACTTGCCACCACCCGAGACCGTGCTGGGCTTGTGGCAAAAAGTGCCTTCCGGGTTCATACCGACCAGTCGCCAGGATGGCGCGCCCGGATGCTTCTTCATCTCTATCTTGTAGCCGCTTGGCTGCATGTAGGTTTTGTTTGGCTGCAACCTGATTGTCTGCAGTACATCGTCCTGCATCCACGTGATGGTTTGCGCATTGAGATCCATGCGCACCTTCTGCGGGAGGTAGATAATTTCCGGGTAGTTTCTGTCGATCGCGTAGCCTTCCGGCTGCAGTTCCATGATCTCGCCATAGCGCTCCAGCATTTCCTCGAAGGTATAACCCGGGGTAACGGTACGGCTGTCTGCACCGTATTCCTCACCATGGTTACGACGCGGGAAGGCCAGCGCACCACCGGCATGCTCTTCTTCTGCAAGACCGAACAGATTTGCTGAATAACCGATCTGTGTCTTTACTTCCTTCTTGCAATATCCAAAGTAGTTATCCGCCAGCAGTGTAACAATGACACCGGACTCGTCACGTGCCGTCAGTTTGAAGGCCTCGCCGTCATTGTAAAGCTCTGTGTCTTCTTTCCAGCACATGCCCTCCTTGCGCTGACGGTCAGTGGCCTTGCTCCAGCACGGCAGACCGGCTTCCTTCTTGGTAACGCCAACCAGGTGCGGGGCCAGAATGACGCAGCCGGTTGTGCCCGTCCAGTGCTCGACGTCCAGGCCGGCATCAAATTCGGTGAGATTGGGGTTCCCGCCGTTACCGAATATGCTCTCTACAAAATCCAGGTTGCTGACAAGATTCCCGGGGGCGAAGAAACGGATCTCCATGGTCTTCTCGGGTTCAATGCCCGGTATCGCCGGACAGACGATTGGACGCAGCAACAAGGATACAAACATCCGCGCCGGAACCGGCAGGTCGGCAGTGAACGGTATCGTCAGCAGTTCATCCGTGGGTGCAAGCGCACGCGCCAGCATGAATGCAAATGTCTGCCTGGGTACCGCCTTCTTGTCGCCGGCGACCGGCAGACCGCCCTCGCTGACATGGAAGGACCCCTTGGTGGTACGCCGGTCACTCGCAGGGTTGTGCAACACACCCTGCGCGACCCGGTAGCTGGAAACGATATCGGAGTGAAATTCATCCTTGCCCATGGGCAGGGACAACTCTCGCGCCACACTGTGGCGATCCAGTACAAAGGTTTGTGTCGGCAGCATGGGGACACTGTCGAGTTGCAGATCAGCAAGGTAGCGCTTCAGAAAATCCTGGATACGCAAGTCGACCGGGCACTGATAATTGGCCAGCAGCCGGTTTTTCTCACGGTAGCTTTTCAGCAGGTCGTGCGAAATACCAAAAAAGTGCGCGGCCTCACCGGGAACGCAGGTGGGTTGTCCCGAAGAAGCCAGCTTCAGATTGATATAGAGCTGTAACTTTACGCGTTCTTCTTCGGTTGTCTCAGGCTCCTTATTCAACCCCAGGGTATGGGCAAAGTCCATAAACATCCTCCGCATTCTTTTAAATTACAGCCCTGCACAAGGGCCAGAACCGTTCACCAAATTGCCGGTATCTTAACGAATCAGCGTTTATAAATCAGTAAACTTGCAAGAGCATTAATACAAAGAGTTACAGGTATATCTTTTATCAGTTTGTTTTATATACCTTTATCGTAGCATTTCACAGTAACCACATTCCGGGAACAGGCTTGCCGGCCGAATAATCCGGCTAAAACCGCCTTCCGGCTGGTCGGTCTGAATCAATGCAAACCGGTAAAATCGACGGCGACCTGTTTGCGGTATGCTTCATCGAAGATCAGCTCAATGGATACCTCACCGTCATTGTCCTCTATCTTCACCTGTTTCAACTCGGGCAGGCGTATAGCCAGATAACTGCACATGGCGGCAGCCATGGACTCATCTTCCATTTTGAGTGCGGACACGAGATTGGCCGCAGCGAATTGCGTGCGCTGGTTCTGATCCGGATTACTGACCATCTCACCATCCACCAGTATACCGGTGTCCATCCTGGCATCCATCTTGTCCAGATAGGCCGCCTGGTGGTCCGGCAACAGCTTGTTGCGGTCATATTCCAGCTGTGCAATGCCGTTCAGAAAAACGGCCATCATATTTTCCATGGTCATCCTGTATACAATTGCAACACCTTCCCCCCGAGGTAGAAGGGCCCCTCTGTATTAGCCGGTTGTGTATGCCGCAGTATCCGGATTACAAATACCGCTAACCTGCTTTCTGCAACCCGGCATTCTGGCTGTTCAGGTAATCTTCGTACGTTCCATGGAAGTTTACGATGACGCCACCCGGCTGCATATCAACAATGCGCGTTGCCAGCGAAGAGACAAACTCACGATCGTGACTGACGAAAATCAGTGTACCCGGATAATTCTCAAGCGCCAGGTTCAGTGACTCAATGGATTCCATGTCGAGGTGATTGGTCGGCTCATCCATCAACATGATATTGGGTTGCTGCAGCATCAGGCGACCAAACAGCAAACGTCCCTGCTCACCACCGGAAACCACATTGACCGGCTTCTTTGTCTCATCCTGAGAAAACAGCAAGCGGCCGAGCGTGGCGCGAATCGTCTGTTCATCATCGCCTTCCCTGCCATACTGGCTCATCCAGTCGAACAGGTTGGTGCTGGCTTCAAAATCTGCAGCATGGTCCTGGGCAAAGTAGCCAAGGTTGGCATTCTCCGACCACTTCAGCCGCCCCTTGTCTTTTTCAAGGTCTCCGTAGAGTGTGCGCAACAGGGTTGTCTTGCCAATGCCATTCGGACCGATGATGGCAACACGCTCACCGACTTCGATCTTCAGATCGAGTTTTTCAAAAATCGGGCCGTCATCATAGCTTTTACTCAGACCTTCAACATCCAGTGCCATCCTGAACAGTTTTTTGGACTGCTCGAAACGGATATAGGGGTTCACACGGCTGGAAGGCTTGACCTCTTCCAGCTTGATTTTCTCCAGTTGCCTGGCACGTGAAGTGGCCTGCCTTGCCTTTGATGCATTGGCAGAAAAGCGACTGACAAAGGCCTGCAGGTTGGCGATCTGTGCCTTCTTCTTGGCGTTATCTGCGTACATGCGCTCGCGCACCTGAGTTGCTGCCGTCATGTACTCGTCATAATTGCCCGGATAAACACGCAGCTCACCATAATCGAGATCGGCCATATGCGTGCACACACTGTTCAGGAAATGGCGATCATGCGAAATAATGATCATGGTGCTGTTACGTTCATTGAGCACACCTTCCAGCCAGCGGATTGTGTTGATATCGAGGTTGTTGGTCGGCTCATCCAGCAACATGATATCGGGATCGGCAAACAGCGCCTGCGCCAGCAACACCCGCAATTTCCAGCCAGGTGCAACGGCAGACATCGGGCCGTTATGCTGCTCCAGTGGAATCTCCAGTCCCAGCAACAACTCGCCGGCGCGTGATTCGGCACTGTAACCATCGAGTTCGGCAAACTGAATTTCCAGCTCCGCGACCTTCATGCCATCTTCCTCGGACATCTCCGCAAGCCCGTAGATACGGTCACGCTCCTGCTTGATTTCCCACAATTGCGTATGCCCCATAATCACCGTGTCGAGGACCGTAAACTCCTCAAACGCGAACTGGTCCTGGCGCAGCTTGCCAACACGCTCATTTTCATCGATGGAGACTGTGCCCGAGGTAGGTTCCAGGTCCCCACCAAGAATTTTCATCAGCGTTGACTTGCCACAGCCATTCGCGCCAATCAGGCCGTAACGGTTGCCCTGGCCAAAACGGACTGAAATATTTTCAAACAGGGGCTTGACCCCGAACTGCATGGTAATGTTGGCGGTTGTAATCACGTGTTTATCCTGAATCCGGGAGTCTTTGCCAGCCGCACCGCGGCACTTAGCCGGGGATTATCTCACAGATGGGGAGGTGGCGTTGAACGGCTTTACAGACACTGGCAGACAGCTATTTATCAAGCCATATTCATACATGATTTCAATGCATTATGTGATACTCGAAGATTCCGACTGCACAGACAGATCAGTCAGCATCTCGCGGCTGGCGGTTACCCAACGCCATTTTCAGTAGCAGGAGAAGCAGCGGTGCGCCATGCAGGCACAGGTCAAAAATATCGACAGGCCTGACCAGCGTGCCGGCAAACAGCATTTTGAGTTTTTCCCAGAGATGCGGCTCCGGTGAAAACGGCGCCAGTGCGAGCAGGATTGCCAGCGGCGCCATATAGATAAAGGGGATCCTGTCCAGCCACTTCATTGCTACTGACCTCGTGTCGAAATATCCTGTTCCCAGCGGGGGATTGTACCCCGGTAACGGCCCCGTCAGGCACCTTATGATGCCCCCCCGGATATGGCACACTATGCCACACCCCACTCGAGCGGGCCGGCAACAACCGGCACACATGTCAACACAAAATCTCGGAGACAGCTACATGCATTTGTTTTTCAAGTACTTCTTCAAGACGGCACAATACCTCATCGGCCCGATCATTCTGCTCTGGGACAAACTCTTCCCGCCTCGAGGTATTGTCCGCACAGCGGAGGAACAACAGAAGGTCGATGCCAGCAGCCGGCATCTGGTGTTGTATCAATTCAGGATGTGCCCCTTTTGCGTCAAGGTCAGGCGAGCGATCAAACGCCTGTCACTCAATATTGAAACCCGCGATGCGCTCAGGGAAGAGTCCAGCCGGAAAGAATTGCTCGCCGGTGGCGGCGAGATCAAGGTCCCCTGCCTGCGAATTACCGATGACGCAGGCAACACCACCTGGATGTATGAGTCATCCGTTATCAATGAGTATTTACAGGAGCGTTTTGCTTGAGCCGCGGATCACGCCGGGGACGGCGCTCCTGCTGCGAATAGATACACCCCATGGCGACCAAGGCGACCATCTTCAAGGCCGATTGCCAGATCATCGACCTGGACCGCCACTACTATCAGGACCATGCACTCACCCTCGCCCGTCACCCGTCTGAAACCGACGAGCGCATGATGCTGCGGCTGCTGGCCTTTGCATTTCATGCCAGCGACGCGCTAACGTTTACGCGCGGACTAAGCAGCAGCGACGAACCCGACCTCTGGCAAAAGGATCTGACGGGAACCATCGAACGCTGGATCGAGCTTGGCCAACCTGACGAGAAGCGTATCCGCAAGGCCTGCGGTCGCGCCCAACAGGTCATCATTTACTGCTACAGCGGCAACAGTGCACGCATCTGGCGGGAACAAACCGGCGCCCGACTGGCAAACATCAGAAACCTGACGGTCCTGAACATACCGCCGCAAGGCGGCAAGGCACTGGCACAGCTGGCGCAACGCAACATGCAACTGCAAGCGACCATTCAGGATGGAGCCATCCGGATCAGTGACAACGCAGCAAGCGTGGAAGTCACCCCCGAGACCTGGCAACTGAGCTGAGTCAGGATTCAAAATCAAACATCTTGTTGTATTCACTGGCATCGAAGAATAATTCCATCGC
>Ga0316191_10004782_pt1 | contig 10148 bp, 6 predicted proteins | sample Eddworburr2cm_MG_FD_204928 | JGI IMG/M metagenome (GOLD analysis project Ga0316191, IMG submission 204928) | Coastal sediment microbial communities from Maine, United States - Eddy worm burrow 2 cm | ecosystem: Environmental > Aquatic > Marine > Coastal > Sediment | place: USA: Maine | collected... | reverse complement strand
CGAGTCGGCGGTTGGTGCCAGCGCTGCATCCGCAGAGGACTGAGCGATCGCCGGGGATTGATGGCCTCGTCGGCCGCCGAGACCAGAGAGTCGGTGCTGTCGATGCCTCAACCGGAGCGTTCCGACCGACGAGCAACGGTCCTGTCCAGTTCTTCGAGAATCGCCGGGAGCGCGTCCTGCCCACCCTCCAGAAAGGCAATCATGGCCGCTCGGAATTGGGCTTCGATTCCCATCGCAACCGAGGCGTCAAGGCGGAACATTCCCTTGGCAAGGGCGCTGTGCGCAATCGGCGCAAGGCTCGTTCGGACGTCCACCGTGCTGTATGCGTGATCGAACGATCGATTCGCCACGACAAATCCCGATCCAACCGAGCGCGCAAGCGAGAGTCCGTAGTCAGGCCCCGCGAGGAATCGCATCAGCTCTCTCACCTCAGGCCGATCCGAGCGCGCCGCGACGAACACCGCCGATCCGAGAACCGCGTCAGAATCTCGCGGCGTCGCCACCGGTGTGAGGAAGAAGCCGATCTCTTCGAGGTGCGCCTCGCCCGGGGACAGAGACCGAAGCGCGTAGCTGCCTTGATGGTGAAGCCAACAGTCCGGTTCGTCTGACAACAACCACCGCATTCCCTCCGACACCTCGGTACCGAGCGCGCCGTCGATTCCACCGTGGACGTGGCCCGGTTTGAGCAAGGCTTCGCCGTAGCGTTGAAACGCATGGTGGATCGGCGTTGAGGTGAACGGCAGTGAGCCGGCCACCCATCGATCGAATACGTCAACGCCGGCATCTCGAAGTACGAGGTCCTCCACGAAATCTGTCGCCGGGCCGCCGGATGACAATCCCGCTTCGGCGACGCACCATGGCGTCCACCCGTCCTCCACCATTGTCTGCGTCAGAACGATGAGCTCCCCCCACGTTTCGGGCACTGTGTATCCGGCGTCGGCAAACGCTGCGGTGGGATACCACACCAGGCTCTTCACCGAGACCGCCAGCGGAACGCCACGCAGGGTCGATTCGCCGGGGAAGGGGACCTCCGGCGTCGCCGGCCTCATCAGATCGAGCAGGTACGCGTGGTGCTCGGTTTCGAGCTTCGTTGAGTCGAGGTAGGTGCCCACGTCGACGTAGTCCTCAGGGTCGGCAACCGGACTCGAGAGCGACTCAACGAGCCCCACCACGTCGAACCGATCGAGTGAGTTGTACCAGCCGCGGTCAGGTGCCTCGGCGACAACGTTGATTCCGGTCAACGCCGTGAATCGTGCGAGATCTGCAGCGAATGCCTGCCCATCATCCCCATCCCACGGACTCAACACCCTCACGGTCGTCCCGACCAGGGGTTGGTCCGCCGACGCACCCACCGCAGGCAGCGGGTCGACGATCGTCCCCGGCACGATTTCCACGATGCCGCGGGGACAATCGGTATCAACGAAGAATTCGTCGCATTCCGCTGGAGTCAAGGACCGGGTGACGCCTGATCCTGCCAGTGCAACCAGTTCGGGGAGCGGGAGGTCGTATGCGCCGACCGGTCCGCTCGCGCCGTCGATCGTGACAACGCGGTCGGCCTGCCCCGGGTAGAGAATGCCGGCCGATTGGATCGCCAAGTGGATTGTCCCGACGGTCGTGGCTGGCACAACCTGGCCGGAATCTTGGAGGACGCCGGCGGCATGCGTTGCCAGCAGCAGACTCCGCTCCGGATCGGTTGCGAGCGATGCCGTGGCCCCGTGCGTGAGCGATGCGGCGAAGGCTCTCGCCTCCGCCCCGAGCGCGACGACACGCTCGCTGTCGGAGATGGCGGCAAGACGCTCAGCTTCCTTCGCGTGATCGGCGGCGTTCCGGCCGAGGACGATTGCTGCCACGGTCAAGGCGGCTGCGACGATGGCCGCGATCGACATCACGATGGCGAGGGCAACCGTACGATTGTGGGCCCGGACCCTGAGTCGCTGCTCTTCAGCGGAGCGTTCCGCCTCGATGGCATCTTCTGTTTCGCGTCGGGCTTTGCTCGCCAGCAGGTAGTCCCTTTCCGCCTCGGTGAGCGCGATGTCCGTCCGGAACTCCCAATCGCTGTATTGATCGAGACGCGAGCCGGCGATCAGGTAGTCGGGATCGCAACCCGACTCCTGCCATGTCCGCACTTCCGCGTCGAGCGACTCCCGTAGATGGAGGTCGACACGCTCGAGTGCCACCCAGGACCGGAGGCGCTCCCAATCCGCAATCAGCGCCTCGTGAACCAAGGAGACGGTCGCCTGGCGGGTCGCCGGATCCCGATCGAAGCCGATGAGGCGAAGCAAGCCGAAGCGATCGAGCACCTCGGATGCAGCCGGTCCGAGCGACAGGATCTCCTCCAGGGGGGCGCGGCGGCGGGTAACGGGACCGACTTCCCCGACTCTCACCAAGTGGAAGAACACTTGACGTGCCGCGATTCGCTCGAGTTTCCCGAGTCCCAAGTAGGCGGATTCCGCCCGACGGGCGAGAATCCCCTGCATCCCCCCTTCCTCGTCGAAGTCATCGGTGGTGATCGTGGAGCCGGTGTGGGCGTCGAAGAGTCGGGTCAACGCGTATTGAAGTTGTGGGAGGGCAGCCGGCTCCCGACGAACGTCCTCGGAGAGTCGTGCCACGAGATCCGGATCGAACGACACGCCGACACGGGCCGCGGGCTCTACGATTGTCGATCGAAGTTCGTCGGGATCAAGTGGAGTCACCGTCACCATGCCACGGACGATCAGATCTGCAAGCTCACGATTGTGAAGCGGCCGGTCGTAGAAGTCGGCTCGGAGGGCGAGCAGGACCATCATTCGCGGATCCGGGCATGTTGCGACTCGCACGACCGCTTCGATGAATCGATCGCAATCACGCGAATCAGCTGCGGTGAAGAGTTCCTCGAACTGGTCGACGACGAGAAGTCTCGGTCGACCTGCACCGCCGTAGCTGCTCAACACCTCGGCAGCTTCCGCCGGATTGGCCTCGAGCGCTGCGAACAGCCCTTCTTCGCTGAGACCGGTCTCATCCGCGATTGCGAGTTCCAGTGCTTCAAATGGGTGCTGACCGGGTTCCATGAGGAAGACCTGCAGAGCGTCCCCGTTTCGAAGACTGCGGGAGCGGAGCGCCGGAATTGCCCCGGCGGTCAGCAGACTCGACTTGCCGCAGCCGCTGGATCCGATCACAGCAACGAGGCGGCTCCCCGAATCGAAGCGTTCTACGATCCTGGCGATGAGCCGGTCTCGACCGAAGAAGTCGTCGGCGTCCCGTTCGGTGAAGGAGGCAAGCCCCTTGTATGGGTTCCGGATCGAGGACCCGCTGAACGGCTCGGCCGGTGTCGGCGTGGTCGCGCCGAGCTGGGGATCTTGGTTCAGGATCTGTTCTTCGAGAGCCCTCAGCTCTGGCGAGGGGTCGATTCCCAGGTCGCCGACGAGCCGTTCGCGAACCCGACCGTAGGCCTTCAACGCGTCGGCCTGGCGACCCGATCGGTACAGCGCGAGCATGAGCTGACCCCATAGACGCTCTCGATACGGATCATCCAGGAGACACGTCTCTATTCGGGGAATTGCTTCTTCGTAGAGGCCAAGGTCGAACTCGAGATCGAACCCATCCTCGATCGCGGTCCTGCGTTCCTCGTCGTAGGGGTACGCCCGCGTCGAAATGCCACCGCCGCGGAGGTCAGCCAGTGTGGGTCCCCGCCACAACGAGAGAGCCTCGTGTGTTGCGTCGAGTGCCTTTCTCGGATCAGCCGTGCCGATCGAGCGCGCAAGACGCCTGAGCGCTTCAAACCGGTCCGCGTCGAGCTCGCCTTTCTCAACCCTGATCCGGTATCCCGGTTCAACTGACGCGATCCGATCGTCACCGAGAACTCCCCGGAGTCGCGAAACGTAGGCCTGGATCGAACGGCGTGCCGTCGGCGGAGGCTCCTCCCCCCACACGATGTCGATTAGCTGATCGATCGGAGTGACTCGATTCGCGTTGAGCAAGAGCGCGGCTAGGACCGTTCGCTGTCGGCGTCCGCCGAGTCCAAGCGGCCCGTTTCCTTCGGACACCTCAAGGGGGCCGAGGATCCGGTAGTCCATGGTTCTTTCATTTGACACTCACCATGCACACCGGGCAAGGGTCGAAAGTCACCCGTCGGCATCGCTGATCGCAATCCCGCGTTGTGACGTCGATTCGCGCCGTTCTGGCGAGGGAGTCGGCACATTCCGTGGTGACCTGTTCTGCCAGTGAGGGGTGTTCGGCGAGCGTGATCGGCCGGCCCACCGGGCGAGGTGTGCGTGCGACGCCCGGCCGTGTTCGAGCAGCCCCTCGCGAGCTCCTCGTCGAGAGCGCTGCGCTAGCCCCTCGGAATCTCAGGCGCTACGGGCGGCTCAGTCCAATGCCCGAGACTGCCCCCACGGCTGCTCGAAACGGTGAAGATCTGGCGCTCCATCAGCGCCGTTGTCGGATTCATGCCGGCAGGAATCGCCACGCTTCTTGACATCGGAGAAACTCGCCGAAGCGGTGCAATGACCCCCTGACATCGCATCTAGAGATACCCGTCCAGTTCGGCGGTGCGAAGTCCAGCACGCTGCCCCCAATCCGCATCCTCGGTCACGACGGAGGAGTTGGCGGTGAGTAGTCGGCTCGAGCGTGCGCATCGCACCGGAAGTGGGGTGTCGCTCGCCGCCACCCGACTTGAGTGCCTCGTCGCGATGGGGCTGAGGGCGGCGGCATCAATCCACGTACATGACTGCTCCTAGGCTGCTGGCTCGTGTTCATCGCATTCCGAGACCTCTGGAGGTCGAAGCTCCGATTCGGTCTGTTGGCCGGTGCCGTCGGTCTGCTCATCTTCCTCCTGCTGTTTCTCAATACGCTCTCTGCGACGCTTCTTGGATTCTTCGTGGGAGCGATCGAGAACAGCTCGGCTGAGGTACTCGTGTATGAGGGCTCGGCGCGCCGCAACCTGCAGGCAAGTCGCCTCGACCAATCGGTCGTCGTTGACGTCGCAGCGGTTCCCGGCGTGTCGGCTGCGGCACCGATCGGCGAACTCACCCTTACGGTGGACGTCGCCGGCACGCTTACCGACCTTTCCCTCTGGGGAGTGGACCTCGCCGGTCCAGGCCGACCCGATCCAATTGTCGACGGGCGGGCCCCCGGCCGAGGTGAGGTCGTGGTCGATGCCTCCGGAGCGGACGAAGGCTTCGAGATCGGCAATACCATCACGCTCGTACCTAGTGGCACTGAATTGAAGATCGTCGGCTACGTCGAGGATCTTCGCTATGCCGTGCTCGCGACGGCCTACATCGACTTCGACGAGTGGACCACCATCTTCGAATCCGAGTTCCCGGGCACCCCGTTCGTGCCAATGTCCCTCGTCGGCGTTGAACCGGAACCCGGAGAGGACTCGGCGGAACTCGGTGACCGGATCACGGCCACCGTTGCCGGCGTCGAGGGTCTCGAGCGCTCGGTGGCCGCTGCCGCAGCACCGGGCGTCGCTTCGATCAGTCAGAGCTTCGCGTTGATCATCGGGATCACGTTCGCCGTCGTCGTTCTTGTGGTCGGCTTCTTCTTCTTGATTCTCACCATCCAGAAGCTCCGGAGCTTCACGACGTTGCGTGCCATCGGAGCAGGAACCGGCTACTTGGCGTTCTCGCTCGTGGTCCAGATCGTCGTTCTCGTTCTCCTCGGTTCAATGCTCGCTACCGCAGCACTGTGGGCGGCGACCTTGGGTTCGAGTGCGTCGTTCCCGCTCTCTGTCGATGCGACTCTGGTGGTCGCCATCACCTTCGCCGTCATGGTGTTCTCGATTCTCGCCGGGCTCCTCTCGGTAAGGCGCATCGCCAGAGTGGAGCCGGCCGAGGCAGCGCGAGGTGGTCGCTGATGCGCATTGCCCTCGCCGAGATGCGGCGACGCCGAGGCCGCTGGTTCTCGATCGTGGGAGCGGTCGCGTTCATCGTGTTCTTGGTGCTCGTGCTCGCCGCGCTTGCGGACGGACTGTTCATCGGAACAACCGGAGCCCTGACAACCGGCGATTCCGACGCTCTCGTCTACTCGATTGATGGACGCCGCTCCCTGGTGCGTAGCGAACTGCCCGTGTCCGGCCTATCTGCGGTGGCGAATGTTCCCGGCGTTGCCGATGTGGGTGCGCTCGGTGTTCTGCTCACCACGGGTGTTGCCGGGGCGGAGCCGTTCGATGCTGCCGTGATCGGTCACCTCCCCGGACACGCAGGTGAACCCACGCAGCTGGTCGATGGTCGACGACCTCAGGTCGGAGAATCTGGCGCTGTCTTGGCCGATGCCTCACTGCGGGCCGATGGTGTCTCTCTCGGAGACACGGTGACGATCGTGGGCAGTACTCAACCGCTCCAGGTCGTCGGATTCGCTGAGGACTCTCGCTACCTGCTGGCACATTCATTGTGGGTCCCGCTGGAGACGTGGCAGGCGCTTCGAGTCGAAGTGCGGCCGGAGACCGCACGCCTCGGCGCCGTCGTGCAAGCCTTCCCGTTCCTTGTTGAAGAAGGCGCCGCCTTGGACGCCGTATCGGCCGCGATCGATGATGCGCTGACCACGACTGAGACGATCACTACCGATGAAGCCGTCCTGGCGTTGCCCGGTGTGGAGCAACAGCAGTCGACGTTCACGGCCATCATCGCCGCCAGTTTTGTGGTCGTCGCCCTCGTCATAGCGTTGTTCTTTGCCCTGATCACGCTCGAGAAGCGAGGTCAGCTCGCCATCCTGAAGGCGATCGGCTCCTCCAACGCGCTCCTCTTGCAGGGGGTGTTGATCCAGGCGCTCATCGCCACGATTGCCGGCTATGCGGGGGGTTTCGTCTTGGCCAGGCTGCTCGGCTTCATACTTCCACCGACGGTTCCGGTGGCATTCCTTCCAGCGACCGCCGTATCGCTCTTCCTCGCCACCGTCGCGATGGGCGGTCTTGGGGCGGCGTTCTCATTTCGGCGGGTGATCCGGATCGATCCAGCGTCTGCTCTTGGAGGTGAGGCGTGACAGCCATGTTCGTGGACGATGTCACCAAGGTGTATGGCGAGGGCCGCACCGCGGTGAGGGCCTTGTGTCACGCGAGTATCTCGTTGCAGGACAACGAGTTCCTGGCGCTCGTCGGTCCGTCGGGATCAGGAAAAACAACGCTCCTTTCCGTGATTGGCGGGCTTCTCGCCCCAACGTCTGGTGTTGTGACAATCGGAGATACGACCCTCACCGATCTCTCGAAGAAGGAACAGACCCGATTTCGGGCGAATCGAATTGGGTTTGTGTTCCAGGGGTTCAACCTCGTTCCGTTCCTGACGGCGAAGGAGAACATGACGGTGATGGCCTCAATCTCGGACAAGCCGCGCAGAGAGATCGACGAGCGAGCGAACCAGCTGCTCGAGGACCTCGGACTCGCCGAACGGAGCGATAATCTCCCGGAACAGCTTTCGGGTGGCGAGCGACAGCGTGTCGCCATTGGTCGAGCGCTGGTGACCGATCCGGATCTGATCCTCGTCGACGAACCGACTGCGTCCCTGGACACCGAACTCGGAACGCAAGTCGTGAAGCTCCTTGCGTCTGAGATCAAGAGTCGAGGAAAGGCCGGGATCATGGTCACCCACGACCTTCGTATGGTCGAGTTCACGGATCGAACGGTGGAGATTCTCGATGGCGAACTGCTCCACGCTGACGGATCGGGCGCCGCTGGTTGAGGTAGCGGGCCGGCTGGTCGGGGTGTAGAGCCCCGCCCTGCGCCGTTGCCTGGACAGCTCGACCGCAGTCAACCCACCGTGACATGGGAGCGCCAATCGGAGCCTTGCGGCGCTTCTTGTCAGATGCGATGCTCCATGATCTGCCCGAGCATTGTGAGCGACACGTTCCAACTGACGCAAGGTGATCGATGGTCTTGGGGATGGGACCGCCCATCGGTACCGATGTGTGCAGCTCTGGCACCGGTACACGAAGGCGAGCGTCACATCGGTTGGAGACTCCTGCCGCGTTGTGTCGCCGTCGTCACCGAGTGTCACCGCGATGCCAGTCTCCTGCAAGAGCATCGCGAGCAGAAGGCCTCCGTGTTGGCCACCGACCGGGGGATGCTGACCGTCTCCAGCGACAAATCGATGGGCAGATCCGATCGAGCGTTCCCCGTCGGCCCCCGAGTGATCCGTAGGCGACATCTGGGCTCCGCGACGAAGTCCGTAGGCCGGCCTAATGGGCCTGTCTTCGGATCAGGATGATCGAGTTGACGGGAACCCACACAAGCCAGGTTGCGAATCCGGCTAGCCCGACGAAGAGCACCGGAGATCCGTCAGTTGTCTGCTTGGCGAACACAGCAGCGATCAAGAGGCAAAGGGCGCCGGCGAGGGCAACTGAATTGAGCCAGTTGGGACCCAAACCCGAAACTCGCGATACCTGAGCGAGCCCAACGAGCGTGACGGCCAATCCAGTCATGTTCAAGGCGAAGGCAGCCGCATGCACTATCCAGATGAGTTCGATGATTGACGAGTCGGTCCCGACGTCGATCAGAACGACCAGGGCGATCTGAAGAACCGTCGTGAGTAGGAAGGTGGACGCCATGAGGACTGCACCTCCGAGTCCCAGGCGACCCCAATCCAACGAGGCGCTGCTCCGCTCACGTGCCCACGAAGTGACGCCCGCGACGAACGTGAGTAGAAGAACCACGTTGATCGGCACCAGGGCCGTGGCAGCAGTGATTCGGCTGGCGCTGTCGGTGTAGAACGACTGGATCTCATCCATCGGAGCATCGTTGAGCGGCACCCCCATGAGTAGGACACCGTTCTGGATCAGAACGAGGAGCGCAAAGCCGAGACCCGCCCAGCCGGCAAAGCGGCGCAGGGGGGTGCCAACAGGCACAGCAGCGTTGGACATGGTGATTCCTTTCGTCAAGCGATCGGAGGGCGCCCATGTCGATCGGTACTACAATGCGTAGAAGTTGAATACAACGTCTACGTATTCACTACAACCGTAGTGAGGCCAAAGTGTCCGGTCAAGGAACACGTCGACAATATGATTCACCAAGACGTCAGCAGCAGGCTGCAAGCACGAGACGGGACATTGTGGGTGCGGCTCGGCTTCTGTTTGCGGAGAGGGGCTATGGCCGGGTTTCGATGGCCGAGATTGCGGGGCGTGCCAGCGTTTCCGTCAAGACGATCTACACCTCGGTCGGGGGCAAGGCAGATCTTCTCACCGAGCTGAATCAGCTGATCAACGCTTCGGGAATGGTCGGGCCGCTCAATGAGAGCATGGCTCGATCGGAGGATCCTGAGGAAGTCCTGCGACTCGCGGCCCGTCTTCGCCGCCAGCTGATGGAAGGGGCATGGGACATCGTGCTCATGGCGGCCGATGCCGCCGTGTCCAATGACGAAGCCAAGGCGGCCTACGAGGTCGGCCAACGCAACTCGCTGGAAGGCGCTCAACGGATCGTCGAACGCCTAATCGCCATCGGAGCGACGCTGACGATGGATCGGAACCAGGCCGTCGACACCCTGTACACACTCATGCACTGGCGCCTCTACATCCGCCTCGTCGAGCAAAGGGGCTGGACCCCCGACCGGTTCGAGCAATGGCAGGGTGATGTCCTCATTGCCGCCCTGCTCGCAGCCTGATCACTCTGCACCCTCGGTGTGCAGCCGACTCGACCGCGACCAAGCAGGTCGAGTGGCCGGGTACCGCCGGGAAGGATCGTCCTCGTCTTGAATCTCCGCTCACTGTTCGATCCTGACGGGGTTCGAGCAGGGACGGGTAGCAGGGTGGGATCCGCTCGATTCACAAGGCGTCCGATCTCGATCGCGGCGCACTGCCTCGACTGTCCACGACCGCCGGGCTGTAGCACGGTCGCGCAGAACGCTCGCGGAGGCGCGCTTCCCAACGAATGTGGGGCTGCGTCGCCTCTTGACGAAAGCGTCGCCGCACCGCCGGCGATTGGGCTGCCCGTGCCTATTGGGCTTCGTTCTGTTCGGTGTAGTCGGGTGGGAATGGTCCGAATGGTGAATCGAAACCGGAGGAGAAGAGGGAGATGACTTCGTTCGGGTCGGTGCAGCTGTCGGTGTAGCCGTAGTCGACCCATGCTGAGCATGGCGCTTCCCACTCCGCCCAGAGGGCGTGGCGGCCTTCGGGGAGGCCGTCGTTGAATTCGTGGACGAACCATTCGCACGTCTCCGGTCCGGTCTGTGTTCCATACGTGGGGC
>Ga0316191_10004779_pt1 | contig 10149 bp, 6 predicted proteins | sample Eddworburr2cm_MG_FD_204928 | JGI IMG/M metagenome (GOLD analysis project Ga0316191, IMG submission 204928) | Coastal sediment microbial communities from Maine, United States - Eddy worm burrow 2 cm | ecosystem: Environmental > Aquatic > Marine > Coastal > Sediment | place: USA: Maine | collected... | reverse complement strand
GCATAGGAGTATTTGTCAAACCAGGGTACAAGGCCACAGCAATCACATCTGCAGGCAGCTCCTTTCCAAGTAGGGTGATAGCCTCTCAACAGCCGTCTTGCATGGACGGGTGCCTGGATCTAATTCAATGGTGTAAAATCACTTCTTCTGCTCCCGGTCCTTGAATGCCACGCCGCAAGAGCAGGGTACCATCGAGCAGATATAAATCGGTCAAAGCCTGGCGATAATTGACGATAGCCTCTACCTCATTAATACGGCTCTCAAGCAAGTCGCGCTGAACGCGGGCTACATCAAGTGCGGTTGCTGTTCCCACTTCAAAACGAACCGTTTCTGCTCGTGAGACCTCCTCCTGCAGAACACGGCGCGAGCTGCTGGCAACGATCTGTTGCAGGCTACGTTCCACTTCCAGCAAGCCATTTCGCACATCAAGAGATATAAGCTGTTTTAAATTTTCGATGCTTTGCAGGTCTTGCTGATAACCGGCTCGAGCACGGCGATCAAGTGCCGTTGTTGCCCGGTTGTGCACCGGTAATTCAAAATCCAGACCAGTGGTAAAATCATAACCTGGCCCATCTAAATCGGCCAAGCCCTTACCAAAACTTTGAGAATACCCGGTTTTCCCAAGGGTTATAAAAAGATCCAGTCGCGGCAGGAGCCCATTTGCTGTCTGCACGGTTTCCAGCTCACCTCTTCGCGCCTGGAGGCGCGCTTCATTCAAGTCCGGCCGCAACCTGATAGCCAGCGCCTCATGTTCAAGGGCGCTTCCCAGACGCACTTCCGGAACCACGGTGTTTTCAATGAGGGTAACCTGCCTGTCCCAGCTTTCAGCGGACGGCGGATTTAAAAGCCGCAGCAGATTAAGCCGGGCCCTCTCTCGTGCGTTGCGGGCATCAATCAATTGCTGTTCTCGCAATGCCAGCTCTGCATCAACAACATTTTCTTCGGTTTCCGCAAGCTGCCCTAATGAGATGCGAGTACGGATTTCAACAAGCGCGCGCTGAGCCAGTTCGAACGATTCCTGGAAAATTTCTACCTGGCGGACAGCTAATGCATAATCCCAATAACCATTCTCTACGGCTGCAACAAGTGACTCGGTGAATCCCCTGAGATTGTATGCAGAAGCCAGGGCTCCAGCCTCAGCCTGGCGAATTCCGACTAAATTTGCCGCCACTCCTGCATTGCGAAGTAACGCCTGGGTCAGATTCACTCCCGCACGCACCTCATCCGAATAATCCGAGTCATCATTACTACTACCTGACAGCGTCAGGTCTAAAGAAATGTCTGTACCTGCTGGATATCGCTTGGCAACTCCAGCTCTAAAAAGACTCCGGGTTCCGTCTATCGAGAAGAATCGAGCGCTGGCATCATTTAAAGAACGGTCCCGGTAACTCTCAAAACTACCCCGTGCGAACAAGACAGGGTCGAAAACTGCCTGTTCCGTGTCTACAAAAGTTCCGGCAATTACCGGTTTAAACTGTTCCACAATCAATGACCGGTTACGCCCAAGCGCGGAGAGAACGGCCTGCTCCTGAGTTAGTTCCAGAATCCCCTCGGGGGGAAATTCCGGAATTTCTCTCCCGTTCTGTATAGCAAAAGAGCGATCTGCAAGATCCGTCGATTCTGGGAGTTCGTCAATGATATCTTCGGCCCCAAGTGTCGGCGGCTCGATCTTGGCAGGCGGCTCGTTGAAATTTACAGGTCTTGTCTCCGGCTTTTCTATGGTTGGTGAGGAGCAGCCGCCCAGCGCTAATGCTGCTGCCAGGCATAAAATAATGCTCATACTGAGTTTCATGATGGCATCCCAGCTTTAATTTTATCGCGTATACGCTCAGCACGCCGATTAAATAAAACATAGAGTACCGGAATGAAAATAAGCGTAATCAAGGAAGCACTCAACAAGCCGCCCAATACGGTGCGAGCCAGAGGGGCCTGCATATCGCTTCCTTCGCCGATTCCAATTGCCAGGGGCAACAATGACAAAATGGTGGTCAGAGAGGTCATCAACACCGGGCGCAATCTATCCCTACCTGCCCCCCGAACCGCTGTCAGCAGGTCCTGCCCCTTATCGCGGAAGAGGGTGTTGGCGCGATCAACAATCAGGATGGCGTTGTTTACCACAATCCCAACGAGCATGATACAGCCGATAAAGCTCTGTACATTAAAGGTCGTACCGGTAAATAGTAAGGTCAAAACCACTCCGATAAGGGGCAGCGGCACACAGAACATCACGATGACCGGAGACAGCAAGGACTCATAAAGACAGGCAAGCACCATATAAACGAGAACCGTAGCGAGGATAATACCAAGAAGCATTTCCCTGAAAGACTTTGCCTGTTCTTCTATGTCACCTGACATGAGAATTTCATATCCCCGGGGACGGGGAATATTGGCAAGTCTATTCTGAACGTCACCTGCAACATCGCCAAGGGGACGATCGGTAACATTTGCGCGAATCTCCACCATGCGCTGCTGGTTTTTGCGTTCAATCTCCACCGGCCCGATCCCCGAACGAGGTACCAGCAAATTGCGCAGAGAGACCGGTTCGCCGAATTTATTGGTAATGGTGTGGGTCAGCAGTTCATCAATGCTCAGCAGGTCAGCATCTTTGACCTTTACCAGGATATCGACCTCTTCTCCGCTGCCATCCCTGAATTGACCGGCTTTTGTACCAGAGAGGGCGGTCTCCAGGGTCCGGGCGATCTGTGCCACCGTCAATCCCAGATCTGCGGCTCGATCTCGATCAATTTCAAGTAATTTTTGCGGCACCCCCTCTCTCCGTCCCCGCCTGGTATCGGTGATTCCGGGTATTTCCTTGATCTGTTCTTCCACCACTTTTGCCAGTCTATCCAGTATTCCCAGATCGTAGCCATGGATTTCTATCTCCAGGTTGTCTTCACCCCCGCCCAGCAAGCGTGATAACAGAAATAATCCCTGCCCGGCGCGGACACGTACTTCGGTGCCGGGAATAACGCCAATGTTCTTTCTCACGTCCGTCGCGATCTCGGCGGTTGAACGAGTGCGCTCGGCAACAGGTACCAGGGAGATACGAATATTACCACCGGCTGCATCTCCACGTCCACCCGATGAGCCTAAATTCATAGTAGATGCACGCATTTCCGGAATCGACTCGTAAACGATTTTCTCTATCGAGCCCATGGTCTCGTCCAGGATCTCAAGACGGGTGCCGCCCGCCATGTCCATATTTACCCTGATTTCTCCCTCATCGGATGCGGGCATAAATTCCGTTCCTATCCGGGGGATCACTGCCAGGGCTGAGCCGAACGCAAGGAGAACAATACATACGGTAAGGACGGGATGTTGCAATCCGGCCTCGAGCGTTCGTTCGTAAGCGCTATTGAGTTTCTCATGTCCCCGGCCAAGACTGTCGCCTGCATGTTGAATAATTCCGCCAGCTTTTTTCTCTCTGCGAATACCGAGGAGCAGCCGCGTTAACATCGGCACCAGTGTCAATGCCATGAAGAGGGAGCATAAAAGTGCGAACGCTACAACATAAGTGAGTTGCCTGAAAAGAAGCCCCGATATCTCCCGGGCGAACAGCATGGGAACGAAAATTACCAGCGTTGTGCAGGTGCTTGCGACAATTGCTCCTGTTACTTCATTGGCACCTCTGATAGCAGCATCCGATGGATGCTCATTATGTTTCTGGTGCCGCCGCAAGATGTTTTCAAGCACGACGATAGAGTTGTCAACCATCATGCCGACACCCAATGCCAACCCGCCAAGCGTCATAAGATTCAGGGTCAGATTACCAAAATACATCATCGCGAATGTGCTGATAATCGCCACCGGAATAGCGGTTATTACAACCAGTGTCGCACGTATTTTACGGAGGAAGACGAGCAGGACCAGAGCCGCAAGAAGGCCGCCGAGGATTATTGTACGGCCGACATTTGCCAGTGAGCGTTTGATATAGTCCGATGTATCGATAATAGAGATGAGTGAGATCTGGGGAAAATCCCGGTTGATCTGCTCGATAACCGCCTTTGCCTGCTGTGCAACCTCTACCGTGTTGGTACCCGACTGTTTGCGAATAGCAAGCCGCACCCCAGGTTTACCGTTAATACGGACAATACGGGTGATTTCTGAATGCGTATCAATTACCTCTGCCACCTGTTTCAGATAGATGGGCACATTATTTCGACGGTCAACGACTAAATCCCGCAACTGGTCAACACGCGTCATTTCCCCGGGAGTTCGCAGACGTATCTCCGTATTGCCTGCTTTAATAGTCCCGGCCGGCAGGCTGATATTGGCATCTCGTATGGCATTGCGCACCGTATCAAGAGAAAGTTGAAGGGCGCGCAGGCGGTCAGGATCGATTTCAATCTGAATTTCACGCTCAAGTCCACCCCAGACATCAAGCGATGCCACTCCTGGAACCTGCTCGACGCGATAGCTGATCTGGTCATCTATCAGGCGGCGTAATTCGATGGGATCGAGATCGGAAGCCGCTCCGTAAAAGAGAATCGGAGCACTGTTGGGGTCAAATTTGCGAATCTGAGGCCTGTCTATTTCATCCGGCAGTGAGTTAATGATACGATCCAGCCGGTCACGGACATCATTTGAAGCAGCGTCCAGGTTAGTGCCCCAGGTGAAAGACACGCGCACTCTGCTGTTACCTTCGGTTGACTCAGAAGTGATTTCCTTTATACCCTGGACAACCGAAACGGCACTCTCGATTACTTCAGTTACAAGTTTTTCCACTTCCTCGGGGGCCGCATTGCCATAGGGGGTGTTAATACTGAGAACCGGATAGGATATTTCAGGAAGGAGATCGATGGGAAGACGGCTCAATGATACACAACCAATCAGGATGACGATGAGTGTCACCATGATGGTGAAAATCGGTCGCGAGGTTGTAAAGGCACTGACATTCATAATGAGTGCTCCTTATTCCCGTGCTTTTTTGGGTAAGCTATCATCCCCATCGGTGGTGGAAACAGGCACACCATCGCTGAGCAGATGATGTCCGAGTGTCACGACTTGCTCCCCTTCTTTCAATTCAGCAATTTGCGTCCACCCATCATCTTCGATGCCGGGATTCACTGCGACAAACCGTGCCTTGTCCTCTTCGACGATAAATAGTCCGTAGGTACCCTGACGCTGTATAATTGCTGTAGTTGGAGCTGCAAGGGTTTGTTCAGAGTGGTTCAGCTCGATATGCACCCGAGCAAACATGCCACTTTTCAGTATGCTGTCCGGATTGGGGACAGCAATTTCCACTCTTGCCTGCCTACTGGTCTCTTCAAAAACAGGTGCTATACGCACCACTTTCCCGGGAAATATCTTGCCGGGGATTAAATCAACGCTGATTTGTGCCGCCTGTCCATTTTGCAAAAAGGCGTAATCTCGCTCAGCAACATTAATGACAGCCTTGAGCAGTGACAAATCTACCAGAGCAACCACAGGTGCATTGGCAGAAATAGTGTCCCCCTCATCGACATATCGTCGAGCGACATACCTGCAGACGTTGTTGTCGCTGGCCTGCCAGTCCGCTGTTAATGTGGTGTAGGACAAACGCAATTCTGCTGACCGTAGAGCAGCTTCACGCTGTTTTATCTGGGCCTGCACTAAATTAACCCCAGCCAGTTTGCTAAGTTTCTCGGTTTCGGCTTCCTCCAGGTCAGCGACTGAAGAAACTTTTTGCTCCCTGAGCTTCGTGGCCCTTTCGTAGCTCCGTTCAGCAGCTCTCAGAATATTGCGAGCCTGGGCAAGGGAAGCACGGGTGACATCAAGCTCCGCCCGAGCCTGTGCTACCTGTTGCTGATACTCTTCGCTATCCAGACGGGCAATCAAATCCCCCCGGTTAAGACATTGACCCAGGCTAACAGCAATTTCCAGGATCCGTCCGCCAACCTTGGCCGCAGCATCATATTGTTTTTCAGCCTCTAGGGTGCCACTGAAGACCCTCATTTCTGAGAGATCACGGCGTTCAACCCGAGCGACTTTCACCCCGACAATTGATTTTTTGCGAGCAGCCTTTGTTTTTTCATCTTTTCCTGGGTTCATTGTAAAGAAGATGACAGCCGCAGCTGCCAGGGCAACACCCAGGAAAATCAGTATGCTTTTCAGGGGGACAGATTTTTTATTCATCATTTTGTTTCCAGGCTCATAAAACAGGTAAATGGCGTTCGCTTTACCGTATATTGTTCTCGAAAGGGTATTACAAAACAGCCATGATACTTAACCGAATATAAAGCGTTTCCTGCAAGGAATCTCTAACAATTCTCTCCACTCATTACTCTACAGTGCTGCTGTTTGTCATGCAGTGATTAAGGTTGAGTCAAAATCCAATGACACAATTACTTTAAAGCTTCCTTGGTGCCGATATTGTTACGATCCAATATCTTCTAGGGCATAGCCGAATCAAGACAACTATTCATTATGCCATGCTTTCAAACCAGAGGGCTCGTCTGGACTACGACCAGGCGATGACAGAAATTATGGAAACAAAGGGTAGTTTAATATCCTGGAACGACAGGTGTTGACGAACACCGTCCGGTACCGGACGGTGTTATAATGATGAAAACCTTGACCTGAAACTAATAATGGGGCAAATAAAGACGAATAAAAAGCTAAAATAAAAAGAAAAAACAGAATATGCTACGCGGAGTTCCTGATAGGTTGAGAATCGGCACAAATACTCCTAACGAGAGGGTTCCACCGGCAAGGTTAGATTTTCAGAAAAATCGGGGCGCGAGGGTGATCAGTTTGTATACATAACAACCCTGTGCGTTATATTTGTTAAGGTTTTTGACAAATCCGTAATGAATAGACCTATTCCGACCTTCCAACTAAAAACGGAAGTATTGGGTTGCAAGGTAGCCTGATGTTGCACACATTGATAGTATGTGTTGATTGTTCAGATCTTGTAGATCAAAATTCAATTTGATCCTGGAATCGAAGTAGAGCAAAGGTCCTGGAAAATGACAGATGAGAAGGTGAATACTAGTAATCAGCCGAGCAGTTGGAGGCAGTTGAAGAGCATAGATAGACACTGTTTTGGTTGCGGGACGGATAATGTTTACGGGCTTCAGATGATATTTGAGACTGACGGTTCACGTGTGAGATCACAGCTCACACTTGGAGATCGTTTTCGCGGCTGGAGCAACCTCGTTCATGGTGGAGTCCTGGCCACTATTCTTGATGAGACAATGAGTTGGGCGGCCATTGCTGCAACCGAAAAGTTGATGCTCACGAAAGGGATGCAGGTAAGGTATATCAAACCAGTTAGGATCGACACTTCAATTACTGCAACCGGCTATATAAAGAAATGGCTGAACAAGAGAGAAGTCGAAGTGGTTGCTGAAATCGAGGATGCAGCGGGTAATTTATGTGCTACATCGTCAGGGAAGTTTCCTCTTTTCAGCAGAAAACAGTTTTTACGAATGGGTATCATGTCTGAACAGGAGATTGACGACATTTTGTCGTCTCTTGAATAACATCCAGCCGTAATCGTTTTACTATTAAGTCAATAATATCAGTACTATGGATTCTCCAAAGAAAATATATGTAGAATTGACTACCAGGTGCAACCTGCAATGCAGCATGTGTGTTAAATATACGGCGGGTAGCTGCATTCCAGAATGTGATCTCGAGCTTGATGTGTTTCATCATTTGCTTCCTTCTCTTACCACGATAGACAATCTCGTATTGAGCGGCATTGGCGAATCGCTTCTTCATCCGAACCTGTCGGAGATAATTGCACTTGCTCGAAAGCACATGCCTGCCTCTGGAACAATAGGAGTACAATCCAACGGGTTGCTTTTAGATAGAGACAAAGCTGCTGACTTAATAGAGCAAGGACTGACATCTCTGTGTCTCTCCGTTGACAGCTTTAGTGACACATGTTCTCTCAACCATGAAACTCGCGGACACTCGTTTCAGGCAGTTAAGGAAGCGGTGAACAATGTTAACTCAGCAAGAGAATTTACTTCAACGAAGTTGGACCTTGGATTACAAATCGTCTTAACGGACAGCACTATTGAAGATCTTCCTTCACTGATAAGTTGGGCTGCTACTAGCGGGATTGACTATATAATTGCGAGTCACCTAATCCAGTATGACATTGAGGTCGAAAAAGAGAATCTTTTCAATTCTCACTCGTTAGAAGCCATCCAACTTTACAAAAAGTACTGCGCAAAGGCCGCGTCAATGGGGCTCTCATTCGAGAGAGAGTTTAACTATTACCGAAAAACAGCTGGAACAAAAACGAATGATGGGTTTTCTGATCTTCTCGATTCGTTTTTCAAGGAAGCACGACACAGTGATATTAGATTGAATTTTAATCATATCAAGCCGATAAATTCCAAGAGATCAGAAGAGATTAAAGCTGTTTTAGAGCAAACCAGAAAAATTGCCCTCGATAATGGTATTGAACTCCACCTCCCGCAGCTCCACGCAAACCATCATCGCGAATGCAGATTTCTAAGAGACAAAACCACCTTTATTTCTGCAAACGGTGATGTCACACCATGTCACTTCCTGTGGCACACATATTCAACTCGAGTATTTAGTGAGAATATTCAGGTGCGTAAGCGGGTGTTTGGAAATATTTGTGAGCAACCGTTGGAAGATATTTGGTTGAAAAAACAATATAAAATTTTCAGAGCGGAAGCCGAGCAATACGAATATTCTTCCTGCTGGTCCTGTCCTCAAGGACCATGCGCATCACTGGTATCTGATGATAGCGAATACGCCAATGATTGCTTCGGGAGCCAGGTTCCCTGTGGACACTGTCAATGGAATCTCGGAGGGATTCGCTGTTTGTAACTTGATTTGATCAAACTCAAAATAGGCTAAAGTGTTTGTTACATATACTTTCTACCCTGAGTGAAGGCATACAGTAATAATCTGACTTTAAGACCCCCAATCTCAAATCTCCTGATTCAATAACTTTAAGGTGGACTGCTCAGATGGGGAAGGTCAGTATCAAGCTGATGTCCTAAGGGAACAACTTTAAAAACATTGGGTAAAAGACCATTAATTTACTTCAATTCTGATGCAGATTGTTGCTGGAGGTGTTGCCGTTTTGCAGTATCCTGTCGATAGTATGCAGACAAGACGACATAAAGATCAGGGTATTCACGTTTCATACGAAGCGGCCGATCAAAAAAAAGCTCAGTAGCTACAGCAAAAAACTCAGCTTCATGCACAGCACCATAGGAGTCAAGCAAGCTTTTACGCCCTTTTGCAGCATCCTTTTTCAGCTTAAAGAACTCTTTGCTGCATACCTCTACCCAGGCACGGTAGAGTTTCCTGTTCAAAAGCTCAGGGGTGCCATCAGCAGCACCGTCTCGCATATCGAGAATATGGGCGAACTCATGGTACACCACATTATGCCCCTGCTCAGGATGACGGGCTCCTCGCTCCACTGCATCCCAGACCAGAATGACAGGTCCCCGTAAAGACGCCATACCTAAAATGGCCTGTTGATCTGGTACAATCATTGGACTATCAGCAAAAACACTGAGCCTTGAAGGAGGCAGCGCAACAGTTGTGGGATAAATGAGGACCGATTCAAGCTGGAGGTACTGAAAGCCTGGCAACCCAAGAACCAGAAGGCAAGCTTGTGCAGCCACAACAACCTTAATTTCATCGGTTAATTCCAAGCCGCCACATCCTTCAAAATTTTTCTCGGCAATAAAAACCTGAACTAGCTGTTCGAGCCGATTTTTTTCTGCATGATCAAGGTAAGAGTAATGCTTTACCATATCTCGAATGATGTCCCGCCACGATTTCGGGAAAGGAGTTCTCAATATCTTTTGTCTGCGTCGATTTCGTAGCCAATTAAACATTTTTCCTCTCGTTTTGACTAGTTATCAAATATTATTTTGATTATGTTCACAACCTTGAGTCCACCAGCCCAAAACGGTCGCTAGTCGTCTTTATTTAATCGTATAGCCAAAGCTCTTGTGAGAAATAGTCAGATTGCAATCATATGCGTAACAAAATTACCGCCACTCAAAGTCAACATATCTCCACTTAATGTTACCAGGTACCATCTGTTTAGTGATGAAAGTGGCGGCAACTTGACCTTTCAGTTTATCTTCTGCCTGTTACTTTGATCGAAGTTATTTTCAGCCATTGTCGCTGACTATTCGTTGACAGATAGAGATATATTTCTGA
>Ga0316191_10004776_pt1 | contig 10150 bp, 9 predicted proteins | sample Eddworburr2cm_MG_FD_204928 | JGI IMG/M metagenome (GOLD analysis project Ga0316191, IMG submission 204928) | Coastal sediment microbial communities from Maine, United States - Eddy worm burrow 2 cm | ecosystem: Environmental > Aquatic > Marine > Coastal > Sediment | place: USA: Maine | collected... | reverse complement strand
CAGACTTTTTACTCTGGTATGCAGAAGAGGCGAAACGGATTTACGGCGAAACGATCCCGGCACCCCGTTCCGACCAGCGTTTTATCGTATTGCGTCAGCCGGTGGGCGTCGTGGCGGCCATTACACCCTGGAACTATCCCATGTCCATGATTACACGTAAAGTGGCCCCGGCTCTGGCTGCAGGCTGCACCATCGTGTTGAAACCGGCGGAGGCCACCCCCTTATGCGCCGTCGAAATCTTCAAGATTTTTGAAGAAGCAGGAATCCCTGCCGGCGTTGTCAATCTCGTCACCGCTTTAAATCCCGTCCCCATCGGCGAGGCCTTTACCACAAACCCGATGGTTCGAAAGATTACCTTTACCGGGTCTACCCAAGTGGGTAAGATTCTGGCCAAAAAAGCAGCGGATCAGGTCAAACATGTTTCCCTTGAACTCGGGGGGCATGCGCCATTTATTGTTTTCGAAGATGCCGACCCGGTATATGCTGCCAAGGGTGCCGTGTTGGTCAAATTTCTCAATACCGGACAAGCCTGCATTAGTCCCAACAGAATCTTTGTTCATCAAAGTATCATCGAGCCGTTTGTCGAAGAATTCAAAAGCCGGGTGTCCAAAATGCGTGCGGGAAGCGGTTTTGAAAACGGTGTGAACATCGGGCCACTGGTTAACGATGCCGCCATTCAAAAGGTAGAACGCCAGGTGACGGATGCAGTGGACCAGGGTGCAACACTGATTTGCGGCGGTCGCAGGCTGAAGGATAACCATCTTGACAAGGGCTTTTTTTACGCTCCGACGCTTCTAAGTGATGTAACGCCGAATATGCTGATTTACCGAGAAGAGACCTTTGGCCCGGTAGCTCCTGTTATTACATTTAATACGGATGAAGAGGTTCTGGAAATGGCCAATGATACCAACTACGGTCTCGCTGCCTATGTCTATACCCGAAGCGTTTCCCGCGCCATGCGCATGTTTGAAGGTCTACGGTTCGGCATCGTCGGTATTAACGATATTAATCCTACTGCTGCTGCTGCTCCTTTTGGCGGTATGAAAGAGAGCGGAATCGGACGCGAAGGCGGACGTGATGGTATTGCCGAATACCTTGAAACCAAACTGGGTGGCTTCTCGGTTTGAAAGGTGGATCGGTGGCTCATTGAATTATCCGGCGTGCTTTTTTTGAGCCGTTTTTCCCCATGGTTATAAAAGTATCTTTTGGCTGCCTGGATCAGTAAATCTGTCAAATTCTTCCCAGAAGACCGATCGTACTGCGTCTGTCTCCCTGAGAATTTCATGCCGTGCCTCTGGAATCTCCGTAAACCTGCAATTTGGAAGCAAAGAACAGATTTTCTTTTGAGCCTTGTTGGATACGATGTGATCCTCACCGGCACTGATTATCAGAATCGGTGTTGTGATCTTTTTGGCAAACCCGGGTTCATGCAGAATGTCTGTCGATTTTATGGCCGCGGATAGCCATCCATATGTCACGCCCTCTACAGCAAGGTCCGGATTTTGGGCGATGGTTTTAGTTGTCTCCATAAAACGCACAGGGTCTGATGTGAGGTTGTTGCCTTCAAATTTTTCACCCGTGTAGTCGCCTGAGCCAAAGGTATATGCATGATTAAATTTGGCTTTGATTGCAACCCGGGAAATAAAATTTGCAAGCCACCTTGACAGTGGAGACATGAAAATATCTATCATCGGCGCAGTCAGAACCACCTTATCTGCCATACCGGGATAATCATGAATAAAACGGAGTGCAATATGACCGCCCATGGAATGGGCAAGGATGATCAAGGGATCGATGGCTTGCGGCATAACGATGTTGCTGACAAACCTTTGCAAATCATTCAAGTAAATGTCGAAATCCTCGATAAACCCCTTATGTCTGTTCGCCAGCATCCGTGTTGAAAGACCCTGGCCGCGCCAGTCCAAACTGAACACATCAAAACCTCTTTCAATCAGCTCTTCGATGGTTTCTGTATATTTTTCCATGAATTCTCTTCTGCCGTTGAGCAAAAGGATCGATCCTCGCCTTTTTTCTTTTTGGCAGTACCACATACCATAGCGGATAGCGCCCTTATCCGGCGTCTTCATAAAATCATACGATGAAAGCATCCCTGGTTTAGTGTTTGAAGTACTCGAGGGCATGACCAAAACACCTATAAAACGTAGATCCCCGACACAAGCGGACGGGGTGTTGAAAATCATAATAAAAAGGACGGATTTACCACAGCAGTATAACTTTAAATGTTTTGCTTCTTGGGTTCATTTACATTCGCGCCGTATCTAACGTATTTTTGGTTCCCAGCCCGATTGTCCTTGACACGGACATTGACTTGGACATAATGCTACCATCATACACCTAAATTTAACGAATTGATTTTCTGGAAAATAATATTTATTGTTGTTATTTCTGAATATGTCAACACAGAACTTCCTCAACGGCTCGGAACAACAATTGGGAAGTTTTGAGACGACGTCTTGTGCTGTTAACCTCGACCGTTGTTACTGGAAAAAAAATGGCAAAACACACACACAATCATGTGGAAACTTATGACGGTCTTGTTGGACTTGGTTTAGATCGTGAAACCGATGAAAATACAGTCATCTTTTATCTTCAGAAATTTTCAGACGACACGCTCATGAAGGAATTGGTCCAGCGGATGACGAATGAAGAACTGGACGAGATATTTTCTCTGATGACGCGGTTACTTAAAAAACATTTAATGGATTCTGAGTATCACAGCCTTTTTCTAAAAGATGATCATCCATAACTCCTCATTGGAAAAGTTTGTATATTCTTTGGCTCAATTTTCTAGATTCTGCCAATAGAACACCCGGGCTCGGGGAAAGGACGATAAATACATCTTTTGCGCCCGTTTAGGGTTTTGGTCTTTTTTGGTTCCGGCTTGTCCGGGTTGGGAGTTTACACAATGTTCACAGAAAAACAGTTGGAAAAGTATGCGGATGTTCTCTTGTGGGGATTAAAAACAGCCAGATCCCGTAAATTCAAAAAAAACGACGTTGTGCTGATCCGTTATAATATGCCTGCCATCCGGCTTGCGGAAATTCTCTTCGCTAAACTCCTGGACATGGGAATACATCCGGTTCAACGGATAAATCCGAGTGTTGATATGGAGAAATCCTTTTTTGAACGTTCGAACACCCAGCAGATCGTCTTCCAGACCCCCGGCGAAAAGGAGCTTTTTAAACATCTAAACGGCAGCATTTTTCTCCATGCACCGGAATCAATAACTCATTTGAGCCATATAGATCCTAAAAAGATTGGGAAAGCCGCCGTTGCGAGAAAGTACTTGCGTGATATTCTCGACACCCGGGATCAAGCAGGTGATTTCGGCTGGACCCTATGCACTTTTCCCACCAAAGAACAAGCCAGACATGCCAAACTCTCCATGAAGGCATATGCGGATCAGATTGTAGCAGCCTGCTTTCTAAACAAATCTTCCCCCGTCTCCCATTGGCAAACCATTTATAAAAACGCAACATCCGTAAAACGTTGGCTGAACAGAATGAAAGTAAATTTCTATCATATTGAATCTGAAAATATAGACCTTATCATAACCCCTGGTGAGAAAAGGAAATGGATCGGCATCTCCGGTCACAACATCCCAAGTTTTGAGCTCTTTCTTTCACCGGACTGGAGAGGAACCCGGGGGACATACTATGCAAATCAGCCTTCATTCCGAAGCGGAAATTATGTAAAGGGGGTACAACTCGAATTTAAAAAAGGTGGCGTGGTTAAAATCCAGGCACAAAAGGGAGAAGATTTTGTTGTCAAGCAACTCTCTATGGATAAAGGGGCAAATAAGCTGGGTGAATTTTCCCTCACAGACAAAAGATTTTCCAGAATCAGCACCTTTATGGCAAATACGCTATTTGATGAAAATTACGGGGGAAAATACGGCAACTGCCATGTAGCGCTGGGATCTTCCTATGCCGATACGTATCACGGAAATCCAAAAGAATTGACCCGCAAAAAAAAGAAAGCCCTCGGGTTCAACGATTCAGCGTTGCACTGGGACCTTGTCAATACCGAAAAGAAAAGGGTTGTTGCCCATCTTGCATCTGGCAAAAAGGTCACCATCTATGAAAACGGCAAATTTACGATTTAATATTTCAAAAATTCTTTTTTTGAGTGCCGGCGTCTTGTTTATAAAATTTTATATCTTGTATTTCCCGAAATCTTCAGGTGAAAGATTTTCAAGATATTCCGCCCACTTTTTCCCTTCTTCGCTTTTGTTTAATACTTCGTAATCACCTTCAGCCATTAAAGATTGTTCAAAAATCTTTTCCGCCACATAAATGGGAGCGGCAAAACGAAGTGCAATGGCAATGGCATCGCTTGGACGGGCATCTATGTTAAAATTTTTTTCTTCAGATACGAAATATATTTTGGCGTAAAAGGTATTGTCCTTTAGATCGCACACTTCGACTTTCGATACCGCCATATCCAGATTCTCGACAAAATTCTTGAAAAGATCATGGGTCATGGGACGGTCGAACTTGATGTTTCTAAGTGCTGAAGCTATGGATGTAGCTTCGAGCAAGCCGATCCATATTGGAACCGCCTGATCACCTTTTACAGACTTTAAGATAAGAATCGGTGTATTCGACGTCGGATCTATTGCCATACTCGCTACGTTTACTTCATGCAACATAACTCTCATCTCCTCTCAAACCAAAAGAAATCGGCTCTGCGCTAACCGGTTCGCCCCAGAGTGAATGGGAAAATCCTTTCAAAATTCTGACATTTACAATCTGCCCTGGAACAATATCTTTACGCGCAATATTCCCATTACTCCGATTAAAATTTACGATCTTGTTTGTGGATGTACGGCCGGTCCACTGGACATCCGGGTGGCTGCTCGATTTGTCCATCCGATTTTGCTTTCGGCTTAGACCTTCTACAAGAATCGATTGCATGGAGCCTTCTAGCGCTTTGTTTTTTTGGGTTGTATAATGATCCTGAAGATCCAGAACCTGCTGCAGCCTATTTTTCTTTACCTGTTCAGAGATCTTGTTCAAAAATCGGGCTGCTGCCGCGTTTGGACGGTCAGAATATTTAAACGCAAACAGCCCGTCAAATTCCACAGTTTGAATTAAATCAAGGGTTTCTTCAAAATCTGCCGTTGTCTCCCCCGGAAAACCCACAATAATATCAGATGTGATGGAAATCTCAGGACAAGTGTGGCGCAGTTTATCGATTTTTTCAAGATATATTTCCCGAGTATACTTCCGGTTCATGCTTTTCAGAACCCTGTTTGAACCCGACTGTATCGGCAAATGTATATGATTGCATAATTTCTCAAGGCCCTTAAAGGCAAAAATAAGATTTTCCGAAAGATCTTTAGGATGTGATGTCGTAAACCGGATTCTCAAAAGCCCGTCAGTGTCGTTGACATGCCGCAAAAGTTCAGGAAATGTGCAGAGGCCTTCCTTTTTACCGTAGCTGTTCACATTCTGGCCGAGCAAGGTCACCTCCCGCACACCGGCTTCAACCAGACAGCGGATTTCTTGAACAATATTTTCTGGATGCCTGCTGGTTTCCCTCCCCCGCACATAAGGAACCACGCAGTAGGTGCAATAATTATCACACCCTTGCATGATGGTCACAAAGGCCGTTGTCTTTTCCCTGTCACGTCTCTGTTTGACAAATTCAAATTCTTCAATCTGTTCCGACATTTCAACGTCGACAATTCGGCATCTTTTGGACTCAATGACCTTGACAATATCAGGCAAACGAACAATGGCATTTGTCCCGAAAACAAGATCGAGATGCGGCACACGCTCCAGGATTTTTGCCCCTTCCTGTTGGGCCACACACCCGCCGACCCCGATCATAAGGGCAGGTTTTTTTCTTTTTAATCCGGCTAAGCGCCCTAAAAAGCTATACACTTTTTGCTCGGCTTTTTCTCTGATAGCACATGTATTAACAATAATTAGATCCGCCTTTTCTATAGAAGACGTCATTTTGTATTGTAATGACTTTAATCCCTTAGCTATCTGTTCTGAGTCATAAACATTCATCTGACAGCCGATGGTATTTATGTATAGATACTTTTTCATCTATTCTCCGAAGTCTCCGCACTGGCATCTTCAATAATAAAACTCTTTTTCAGATCCTGCAAAATAATTTCCACATCTTCCGCGCATCCCGGAGGAATATGAAGCCGTACAACACCCAAATCAGGATTGACGGTTGTTATGGATGCGATGCCGTCGTAGGCCTCTAAAATAAATTTTAAAAAACAGATTTCTCTACGATCAATTCGAAGATATTTTTTTATAGTATCCAAAATCACAGACTTTTATTGGGTTTAGGTTATACCATCACTTCACGATGCCACTCCATCCTCGACTTTCGCTCAAGGGTTTAAGTACCATTATATCCATTATCATATCAATAAAAAAGTCCCGACGGAAAAGAACACCGTTCGCTTCGCTCACCATTGGTATAATGGAATAATGGTACGTGTTCAGGGGATGCGGTTTTCCGTGTAGCGATATTGACGGAGTGGCTTCGTTATTTCAATGACTTAGCAGTGGGGGAGACCGCGGCTTCCGCATGCTTTTCGCGGGAGAACGCGGAGGGGGCAGGAATGCCACCGCTGCTAAGTCATTGAAATAACCAGACAAGTAGACGCCGGAGTAAAGCGGGAGAGCGCACCCCCTGAACACGTACGAATAATGAGTTTGCCCTGGGATTTGGTGTTGTCCAAATTGTAAATTTAAGATATATGACCTGTTAATGGAAAAAGCGTGGCAAATTCTAAAGCCTGATATTCATTTGGTAGAAAAACTGTGCAGAATTCTAAAATGCCATCCAGCCATTGCTTCAATCCTGGTCAATCGAAATATTTTTTCCTCGGAAGATGCCTTAAACTTCCTCAACACGTCACTCCGTCATTTAGGCCCGCCGTTCACCATAAAGGATATGGATGCTGCGGTTGAACGCATTTTAACCGCCATAATGCATAGAGAAAAGATCTTGATCTTTGGCGATTATGATGTTGACGGAATCACGGCCACAACGATCCTTCTGGAATTTTTGCGTTCGGTGGGCGTCCAGGTGTCATACTATATTCCGCACAGAACAAACGAAGGCTTCGGCCTGAAGAAAAATCATATTTCAGACCATGCACTGCCCAATGGAATAAACCTCATTATTACCGTTGACTGTGGATCCGACAGTCACGATGCAGTTGAAGCGGCCCGGCACTCAGGAATTGATGTAATTATTACCGACCACCACATTATATCGGACATAATACCCCCTGCTGTTGCTGTCGTGAATCCCAAACGGTGTGACTGCCCATCCGGTTTTCATGATCTTGCCGGGGTTGGGGTGGCCCTTTATTTGCTTATTTGTCTTCGAAAAAAACTGCGTGACATAAATTTTTGGCAAGACCGTCCGGAGCCCAATCTAAAAAGTTACTGCGATCTTGTAGCCCTTGGAACCTTGGCCGACATGGTTCCACTGACCAAGGAAAATCGAACACTTGCCAGGACAGGGCTTGATATAATTGGCCGAACGCATCGACCCGGTTTAAAGGCACTGATGGAAATCTGTAAAACCAACAAGCACGCCGTCGATACAGATGATATTGTTTTCGGCTTGGTACCCCGTTTAAACTCGGCAGGAAGGATGGACCACGCTTCAACATCACTTGAACTTCTCACCACCAGAGATTTCGAGACAGCAGAAAAAATTGCAAATTCACTCAACAAAATGAATCAGAATCGACGCCGCATCGAAAATAAAATTCTTATCCAGGTGAATCACCATTTAAAGAAAAATCCGCACCTGCTCCGAAAAAGCACCCTGGTCTTGGCTCAGGAAGGCTGGCATTTAGGGGTTCTGGGCATTGTCGCATCCAGAATTGTTAAAAAATATTTTCGCCCTGTTGTGCTGATCACCACGGCAGATGGTATCGGGAGAGGATCCGCCCGAAGTATCCCGAGTATAAATTTATATAAAGGATTGTCCGCTTGTGCAAATGATATTGAAAACTTTGGGGGACATTCCATGGCAGCAGGTCTAAAAATAAAAGCCAAAAATATCGACAAATTCGAAATAAACTTTGAAAATACCATATGCCGCATGGCCAAACCGGATGATTTTATACCGAAAATTTTCATCGACTGTATACTTGATTTTGAAGATATCTCAGACAAACTCATCGATGAACTGGAATCTTTAAAACCTTTTGGGATGGGCAATAATGAACCCCTTTTTATGGCTAGTAATATCAATGTCGTATCTTCAACAATGGTCGGTAATAATCACAGACGCATGGTTTTAAGTCAGCGGAAGGGTAGAACAGAAAAAACGTTTAATTCGATTCATTTCAACATCGATCCGGACACATCTTTGAAGAAAAATTTTGATCAAATTGCCTTTCGGATTCGCTGGAACCGATGGAACGGCAGGAAAACCGCCCAACTTGTTATTGAAGAGACTTAACATTGGAAGAGTAAAACATTTCTCTTGCAATAGCCTATTACCGGCATTATTATTGCTCAAGAATAAAGCAATCAAATATCGGATACACATTAAAGGGAAGTGCCTTTTCAGGGGGTTCACTTTCCCGTGTAATGATATTGACGGAGTGAAACGGGGGAACGCACCCCCCGAACACGTAAAAAGGGGAAACATTATGGCAAAAGTATTTCGGCCTAGCAGTCGCGAAGCACAAATACTGTCAAGAATCGAGTCTTCAAAAGAATATGCCCGCAGAAAGGCCATTGAAAGTGCAAGAGACCATGTCGAACCGCTTTCTAATGCCATTGCCATGAAGCTCGTTGAGAGTAACCTGGTGGAAACCACGAATAAAAATGTACTCGAAGAACAGATAGCACAGTGTATAAAAAATTTAAGCTATGGCGAAGACTTTGATATCGACTATAAGATTGCGCCATTTAGACATATCATACCCAATCCAAATGTTGTCAGTATTTATGTTACGGCATTTGTAATAGAGAACCTCATTAATCATAAAGTTGTGGTCGATGTTTTCGGCTCGGACGAAGAAATATATCTTTGCATAAACCGACAGGTTGCAAAATTTCTGGCCTAACCATGCGCCCTTCCTTCCTTCCCCGTTTGGTGAACGGACCTTTTGATGATCCCGGACTATTTATCCCCTTTCTTTTTGAAAAACGTGCCATCATAATTGATCTGGGAGATATACATCCACTTTCAGCCAAAGAGATTCTAAAGGCCGGCCACATTTTTATTACTCATACCCATATGGATCATTTTATCGGGTTTGACCGGCTCCTTCGCCTTTTCCTGGGGCGAGACCAAGATCTTTACATTTATGGCCCTGAAAATTTTATAAAAAATATTGAAGGAAAACTCGCGGGATATTCATGGGATCTTGTCAAGAACTACACGAATCTTCTATCCTTGCATGTCACCGAGGTTCATGACGATCATCTGGTGACAAAGGATTACATTTGCCAAAACAGTTTCATTCCGGCCTCAAAAGCGGTTAAACATCCTTTTAACGGGCCTCTTCATAAGGAACCTTCTTTTTCCGTTTTCACCCAGATCCTTAATCACAGTATTCCCTGTCTTGGATTTGCCATCAAGGAACGATTTCATGTGAATATAATGAAAGACAGAGTTTCTGATCTTGGACTTGAGATCGGCCCCTGGCTGAAGGAATTAAAGGAGGCGTTGTTTAATAATAAAGATGCTGATTCAGAATTCGTGGTTGGGCCCGACAAGAAGCATCGAAGAAAAAAAAGTTTTGTCCTGGGTGACCTTGCGAAGCAGATTGCGCTGATAACACCGGGTCAGAAGGTTTCATATATAGCAGATGTTGTGTACAGCAAATCGAATGTGGAAAAAATCATTGAACTCGTTAAAGATTCTGATCATCTATTTATTGAAGCGGCTTTTCTCGAAAAAGACAGGGATATTGCCGAAAAAAAATGCCATCTGACCGCTTGGCAGGCCGGCAGTATCGCAGGCAAGGCCCGGGTAAAGCAGATGACACCGTTCCATTTCTCGCCCAGATACCAGGGTCAGGCGCACATTTTGGAAAAAGAGGCCATGGATGCATATTATGATACTTTGAATCGATAAAGATATTACTCAAGTTTCGCATCCTTTAACTTAGACGGAAGCC
>Ga0316191_10004775_pt1 | contig 10150 bp, 9 predicted proteins | sample Eddworburr2cm_MG_FD_204928 | JGI IMG/M metagenome (GOLD analysis project Ga0316191, IMG submission 204928) | Coastal sediment microbial communities from Maine, United States - Eddy worm burrow 2 cm | ecosystem: Environmental > Aquatic > Marine > Coastal > Sediment | place: USA: Maine | collected... | reverse complement strand
GTCGAGGCACAGTATCTGTATCTGGGGCGTGATCGCACCAATGGTGTCGACGAGCGCGCCACAGGCGGCGATATGATTTATGCAATGCCCGGCGTGCGGGTGTACTGGAACAACATCAGCGCGGCGGCCGGGGTGAAAACACCGGTGTGGACTGATCTCAACGAGGAAGACGAGCAGCAGGGCGGCGAGGGTACCGAAGACTACCGGTTGATCTTTGCCGTGTCTGCATTGTTCTGATCCTGGTGACCAGGCCTTGTCTTATAAAGCCACGCAGCGCATAACCACCGGCGATGCCGGAGGGGCGTCACCTCTGGTGATATCGGTTCTGGTGCTGTGCGCATTGTTACCCGGTTTGGCTTTGGGCCATGTGGAGTCCGGCGTTGCCGGCGATGGCGGCTTCATTAGCGGCCTGGTTCACCCGGTCACCGGCCTGGACCACGTGGTTGCCATGGTGGCCGTGGGTCTATGGGGCGCCATCCTGGGGGCGCCCGCGATCTGGGTTCTGCCGATCGCCTTCCCTTTGATCATGACCGTTGGCGCCGTGCTGGGTATCCTCGGTGTACCGGTGCCTGCGATAGATCTGGGGATTGCGGCCTCTGCAATCGTTCTGGGCGGCCTGGTGGCCGCCAATGCCCGTCCGCCGTTGGCGATAGCCTTTCTGTTGATTGCCTTTTTCGCGATTTATCACGGCCATCCACATGGCGCTGCGCTGCCTGACTTCGGTGTGCCCATTCTTTATGCGGCTGGCTTCGTGGTTGCTACCGGTCTGCTGCACGTGGCCGGGATTGCTTTCGGTCTGCTTTACCGATGGCCGGCCGGCAAGTCCGCGGTGCGCGCTCTGGGTGCTGGCATCGCGGCTGTAGGTGGCTATTTTCTGTTGCTAGCGATCGGAAGAGGCCTTTGATTTCGGCAAGGCGCTCGGCGTTGCTGCTGGTGGTCGGTGCCGCTGCCATTTCGCCAGCAGCTTCTGCGCATGGCGAGGCCGATTTGTTACATGGGATGTTGGACGGAGCTGTGCTGTTCTTCACTGAACTCGAGTTCCTGCTGCCCGTGTTGATGGTGGCTTTGCTGGCGCGACGCCATCGACTTCGCCCCGTTATGATTCAGGCAGCAGCGCTCGGCATTGGCCTCCTGGTCGCTCTCTTGGGCTTGCCGGTGCCGGGAGATCCAGCCGCGGTGGGGTTGTATGCTCGTGGTTACCTGGTTGCCCTCGGGCTACTGGTTGTCTTCAACCTGCGGTTGCATAAGGGACTTGTGCTGGTACTGGTTCTTGCAACCGGCACACTGACCGGTCTGGAAATAGGGAGCGCTGTAATCGTTGACCCTGCGACCGGATTCGCTCCCGTGGTTGGATTCGCATTTTCGGCGATCTGCCTCTATCTGCCCGCAGCTCTGATCGCAAGCCGCTACCCGGAGGGCTGGCAACGCATCGCAATGCGGGTGATGGCCAGCTGGATTGCGGCGATCGCGGCAATCGATATTGCGTTCATGATTGTTGGGTCCGGTTGAGCTGCCAACCCGTATATACTCATAAAATAGATTTCGAATCAGCGTTTGATTGCTTATGGATTCTCGAAAAAATAAAACTTTCGAAGAAATTTCTGAGCATGGTATTTTTCATGGTATTACCGTTTAACAGGAAAATAAGCTATTGAATATAAAAGATAAAAAATGCTTGTTTACAATAGAGTGGGAGTAGCCGGTACTGGGAGGCAGCGTCTGGCACTGGCAGGCAGCAGCAGGTATTAAGATCCAAGCGTTATTTGCGGCGAATCGAGAGTGGACTCGATTTTCCCAGAATTCGTACTAACGATTCGTTTGCTGCTGAAGTAACGAGGATTAATCCCCGCAGTTAGGTCTGGTGTCGTTGGTTAATTCTGTAGCCAGTTCTCCACTTTCAGTCCCGGGACCCTTGAGAATTCCCCGACATTGGCGGTTACAATTGTAAGGTCATTTGCGAGAGCATGTGCAGCAATCAGTAGATCGTTTGGCCCGATGAGTGTTCCCTCACGTGTGAGGTGATGGCGTAATGCTGCGTACTGATGGTCGGCGGGTGTTTCCAGTGGCAGGATTTCCAGTGCCGAGAGGATCAGGTCAATGCGTTCCGCCAGTTTTACAGAGCTTGACTTGATCGCACCATAGCGGAGTTCTGCGGCTACAATGATGCTGGTGCAGATAGTATCCTCGCCTGCCTTGGTGATCCGTGCTGCTACTATGCCTTGCGGATTGTGTACAAGATCGGACAGGATGTTGGTATCCAGTAAATACGCGAGCGATCCACTCACAGCGTTACATCATCCAGGGGAGGCAAGTCATCATCGATATCGGGGAAGGGTTCAGTCAGGGGGGGCAGGGAGGCTAGCAGCGCCAGCAGCCTGCCTTTACGGATCGGCTCCACGATCAGTCGGTCACCCTCCTTGTGGATGAGTGCTTCCTCGCCTTCCAGCTCAAACTCGCGAGGGATGCGTAGTGCCTGATTGCGCCCGTTGCGAAAGAGTCGTACATGGCGTTCAGTAGATGACATTAGAGTATCCTCTGGGTTAATTGGCATATGTCAAAGCATATGCCAATAGGTCTGGTAAGTCAACCAGGCTGGCTGTGCAACGTGAAAGCGTTCTCGTGGTAATTGACAAGGCGATTAGCAGCAAATTCTGAGCATGGTATTTTTCATGGTATTACCGTTTAACAGGAAAATAAGCTATTGAATATAAAGGATAAAAAATGATTATTTACAATCGAGTGGGAGTGAAGGGTGCTACAACTAATAAAATAACACTGACCCGCAGCTGTCCCGCTAATTTTCACAGTAATGCCAATTGATTGACGGCGGTCTCTTTATCAAGAGGCGGATCGTCTCGCAAGAGCGCGATCAGGTCACGTTTTTCAAACAGATTGAGCTGTAATAAACGCAATATCTGTTGCATGCTTTTCTTCAGTTTCGACTGGAATTTGATGAATGCCAGCAGCAGATAAACACATAGGGCAATCCAGATCTGTGTCATTACCGCATTCTTACTCGTGCCGACGAAGGACTTGATTTTCAGATTCTGCTTGATCCATTTGAAAAACAATTCGACCTGCCAGCGCGCTTTGTATATATCGGCAATCGTCTTGGCAGCCAGCTTGAAATTGTTGGTCAGAAAAACATAGTGCTTGCCGGTTTCTGGATTGTGATAACCAATACGACGCAGTTGAACAGGACATTTCTTTGCCGTCTCAATACCAGTGAACTCAATGGTCTGATCGCTGGTCAATCCTTTGCTCGTCAAGACCGGTCGGCGACTGACAACACGGGTTTTTGCATTGGATTTAAGTCGGGTAACAAAGTATATTCCTTTTGTTGTCAACTGGTTGTACCAGCCATAGTCGTTATAACCCCGGTCGATAGCCACCATGCTGCCCTTGGGGAATTCCAATGCACGCCCCGCTTCAATATCACTGGTCTTGCCGTCAGTGATGGTGACAAATTCAGGGAGATAGCCCGAATGATTCAAACCGACATGGAGTTTAATCGCGCCCTTGGTCGTTCTGAAATCAGCCGCCTCTTGCTGCGAGCTTGACTGACGCGGCAGGATATCGCTTGGTCGGCTGGCTGGAATTGGCCTGGACGAGGTTGAGTCAGCGATTGAAGCGTGCGGTTTTTGGTGAGATGATGATGGAATTCGGAAGGAATTCGTCATTGGGGCTGGGTGAATGGCTATGACTGGCTGGGTAAAAACGGTTGATTTTCGGAAAACAGGGCGTTTATTCTTCCTATTCTCAATATTTTCAATTAAGTCAGGATCTTATTATACTGAAGCCCCCAAAATGCCTGTCTGAATATTGCTAGTGTATGGAATACAAAAGTTGGATGCTTTGAACTCTTTGTTTCACACGTCTTTTCGCATGATCCGGACCACGCTTATAATCGTGGTCATTGTACTAGCTATTGCTGGCTGTGCGACGAAAGGGCCCCTGACTGAAGCTGAGAAGCTGGATTATAAAAGCCGGGCAGTCACGCGCAGCGATGGTGCCGTACTGGTATCAGCCAGTGTGTTATCTGCTGATGAGAGCCGTGATGTCTACGGCGTTCCCCTAGAGAAGAAAGGTATTCAGCCCGTCTGGATCGAAGTCGAGAATGGCGATGATATTGCTTACTGGATGATGTCGCCGGGTATTGATCTGAACTTTTTCCCTGCTTCCGAGGCTATTGAAGCCTTTTCTGATGATTACAAGCCAAGCAAAATAAACAAGCTCGAACAGCATTTTGATGCCCTGGCTTTCCGTAATCCGATACCCCCGGGAAAAACGGTTTCCGGCTTTGTGCTGGTCAATCTTGACCAGGGTGTAAAGATGGTTCATGTCGATCTGGTTGCGAACAATCGTCACAAGTCTATTTCCATTTTTGCTGTCATCCCGGGTTTTCGTTCTGACTACCGCGCACGCAGGACTTTCATACAGGAATTATTTAAAGAAGAAGAAATCATCGACTACACCGATGAGCAGTCTTTTCGTGCTGCACTCGAGGCGCTGCCCTGTTGTGTCACTAACAAGGACGGCACACGCAATGGCGATCCGCTGAATCTGGTCATTGTCGGTGGGCAGGATGACGCCTTTCCTGCCCTTGTTCGACGTGGCTGGCGTCCGACAGAGCAAACCTGGTCAGGCTCTGTGCTCAAGATGATCAATTCGGCAATGTCTGGCGACCGTTATCCCTATGCTCCGATTAGTCCGCTGTACGTGTATGACAGGCCGCAGGACTTTGCCCTGCAAAAGGCGCGCGACAATATTCACCAGCGTAATCATCTGCGGCTCTGGCTGAGCCCGATGCGTTACCAGGGTAAATCGGTCTGGGTAGGTCAGATCAGTCGCGATATCGGCAGCCGTTTTACCATCCACTCACCTTACCTTACTACACACAAGATTGATCCTGATGTGGACGAGGCACGCACAGCATTGATGGAGGATTTGGCTTATTCACAATCGCTGGTAAAACTGGGTCTGGTCAAGGGCGTTGGCGCTGCAACCAAGGAAAACCCACGTCGTAACCTGACTACAGATCCATACATCACTGATGGTTTTCGCGGTGTATTGATATTTGATTTCCATTCAACTGCGCTTACTGAAATAAGGTTTCTTACCTGGGAAGGCCGTGAAGAAGGCTTTATCGACCAGTTAACTGGGAAGCAGCAACAATGAGTGCTACGGATTTAATATTAAAGTCTGTCGCTGTTCAAACATGTCAATGGCGCTCAGTTGAACTGTGTCTGATAATCATGCTTTATCTAGTGGTTACCGGATGTGCAACCTGGCAAGCTCCCCCTGCTTTCGATGATTCCGGATTGCGAGCCCGAGCCGAAACCGAGGAATTGAGAGGCGTCAAGCTGAGTGCGGCTGTTCTGAGTTCAGATGAAAGTCAGCGTATGTTTGGTGCAAAGGTAAATGAAACTGGTGTACAGCCGGTATGGATCGAAGTTGAAAACAATACTGACCAGGCACTGTGGCTATTGCGCAGTGGAGCCGATCCGGATTTGTTTTCACCCCTGGAGGTTGCATGGTCATTCCATAAGACTTTTGGCGGAGAAACCAACCTCAGGCTGGATGAACATTTCCATGCCTTGAGTTTTGAAAATCCAATTTCAGCAGGCACTACTCAAACAGGTATCATTTTCACCAATCCTCATCGCAACACAAGAATGCTCAGTATTGATATTCTTGGGCAGGGTGAGTTGTTTCCTTTTACGCTGTTTCCTCATGTACCTGATGACCGTGCAGACGAATCCAGCACGATTGTCAATATCGAACGATTAATTGAACAGGCTGAACACAACTACCAGGATGCTGACAGATTTCGTGCCAGGCTGGAGCAATTACCCTGCTGTGCCACGAGTGTGGATGGATACGAACAAGGTGATCCTCTCAACGTGATACTGGTCGGTAGCCTGGCAGATATAGTAACGGCAGTTGTCCGGCGTGGCTTCAGGACAGATAGACAGGATTATGACATGGTGCAACATCTGTTTGGACGACCTCCTGATGCTGTCGCAAGAAAAGCAGGTCAGGGTGGAGTGCCTGCGAACTGGTTACGTATTTGGGTAGCGCCGTTACGCTATCAGGGTAAGGCAGTATTTGTCGTCCAGGTGGGGCGTCCTATCGGTTGGCGTTTCAACGAAGATGAAGAAAAACCCATGGTACTGAATCCTAACGTGGACGAAGTCAGAAACCTGCTAATTCAGGATATGGTTTACTCCAGTGGTCTGGATAAGCTTGCATTTGTTACCGGTGCTGGTGCCACTGCAGCAGGTGAACAGCGTCGCAGTCTCGGTGGTGCCAGCTATCATACAGACGGTCTGCGTGCAGTCATGTTTTTGTCAACCCGGCCACTGTCATTATCAGATGTAGAATTACTTGACTGGCACCCGGCTTTGAAACTGCAAGAGATCGAGGCAGTCAAGAAGATCGAAAATGAAAATAACTAAGACGCTGCGCTTCGTGCATCAAAAACAATTGTTGCCACTGTTTGCCGTTGTTACCAGTGTGATTTTCAGTGGCTGTGCGACGGCTCCACTTGAGCCCTACAGTGCAGACACACCTCCACTCATACTTGTACCTGCAGCACAGGCGGGAGTGAAGGATAAACGCGGACGCTTCCGGGAGATCTTTTGTGCCGTCCTTGAAGAACGCGGAGAGACAGTGCCGGATTATCGGCCATGTGATTAGGCGCTGACGCATGTTGGTGTTGAGCCAAAAGGTACTGGCAAGAGTGTTGGGCTTGGATCTTCAAGGCGTCATCTGATCGCAGTGATTGCGCCGGGTGTTGGCTGGGACTGTTTCGCCAACTGGCTGGATCTTGAGAATACCGGGCAAACACATATTCGACAGTTTGGTTACGACGAAGTCATTTTAAGGGTGGATGGTTTGTCGAGCACCTCAAACAATGCGAGCCAGATTCGTGATGCGATTATGTCAATGGAAGCGACAAGTGAGCGTCCTGATATCGTACTGATTGGATACTCCAAGGGGGCGCCGGATATTCTGGAAGCGGTCGTGTCCTATCCCGAGATACGGTCGCGAATTGCTGCAGTTATAAGTGCAGCGGGTGCGATCGGTGGATCGCCTCTGGCAAATGATGCAACACAATCACAACTGGCAATGCTGAGACACTGGCCTGATGCAAATTGTACCGAGGGTGACGGTGGTGCAATTAAGAGTCTGCTTCCGTCAACACGCAAAGCCTGGCTGGCAGAAAATCCGCTGCCGCATAACATCCCGTATTACTCGCTGGTCACTTACCCGCAACCCGAACGCATATCTTCTGTGCTTGAGCCCAGCTACAAGAAATTAAGCCGAATTGATGCGCGTAATGACAGCCAGGTACTGTTCTATGACCAGATCATTCCGGGCAGTACATTATTGGGATTTGTAAATGCGGATCATTGGGCGCTGGCAGTACCGATTGCCCGCTCTCATTCAACAATAGGATCCATGTTTGTTGATCAAAACAATTATCCGCGGGAAGCATTGCTCTAGGCGGTGTTGCGCTTTATAGAAGAAGATCTCGCGACACCTGCGAAGTGACTCAGCTGTATGTTGTCTGATTTATATGTCAGTTGCTTAATCTTTCCAGTTCCACCACTTCAGCTTTGATGGTTCGTGTTGCTTGTTGCTGGCGTAATAAACGGCGCAGCGAAAAGTGTATAAAACACAACGGTCGATATGTGTTCCTTTTGAATCTTCAAGCTTGCGATACAATTCTTCCGGGTTTCTGTTATTCAGGTCACTGATTTTTTTGACGCCGATGTCATTGAGAAGACTGGCTATTCTCGGGCCTATTCCAGGGGCGTTTAAAAGACTCTCTGTTGGTGTCATTCGGTATCAAATAAACGTTATGATTTTTTTACAAACTCAGATTTAAGTTTCATTGCACCCACCTTGTCGATTTTACAATCGATATCATGATCGCCTTCGACCAGACGAATATTTTTGACCCTGGTGCCAACTTTGACAACCAGAGATGAACTTTTGACCTTAAGATCCTTGATGACAGTCACTGTATCTCCGTTCCTTGGCATTTTGATTACTGATCACCTTAGCGCATCAGAAACGGAAAATAAATCTAACCCCTATCTTTCATTTAATTCCGCCTAATCACGAACGTGGCTATGAGCCGGGAGAACCCTTAGGTGGATAGTCAAGGATATCTTCGAGCTGTTCGCGTTCTTCCTCATCAAACTCAGGAAACGGCAACTTGCCGGCAAGGCGTCGATGTCCGACTTCGGTTTCTGCTTCTTCCCTGCGCTTATTATCCAGACCAGGGTCGCGCGTAAGATATGCGGTTTGCGAAGGATATGCAAAACCACTGCCAGCCTCTTTAATGATATCTTCAATGCGTAGCAGTACATCTTCCTGGATGGCAAGAAATTCATTTTGCTCCCTGCATTGCAGATAGCAGAAAATCTCAATATCTTTGGAATAAGCCGCATAGCCAAGGAAGCGAACACGGGCCGGATCAGGTGTAACCTTGGGATGCCCCAGCAACAGTTCCCGAATATTAATGAGGATATAGCGAAGCTGTTCCGCCGTTGTCTCATAGCGAAGCTGGAGTGTGGTCCTCATTAGCCGTTGATCGCGCTTGGTGAGGTTAACGATGTGCATATTGGAGAATTCGGCATTGGGAATGGTTGTAACTGTTCTATCGATGCCACGAATGCGTGTCGAAATCCAGTTTATTTCTTCGATAGTGCCAATGCGCATCCAGTCTGGCGATGGGTCTTCGCCATAACGGCAAAAATCTCCTACACGAACGGGCTTGTTGGCTAATAGAATCAGGCCACCGATGAAATTCGCAATCGTACTCTGTGCCGCCAGGGCCACGGCAAGACCACCAATACCGAGTCCGGCAAGGAGCGGGATAAGGTCAGCGCCGAGCTCCCGAATGCCGTCGATAATAATCCAGACAGCAATTAAAAAGCCGAACACCCGTGCGCCAATCCGTAATAATGCCGCCTCTGAACTTTGCTCCCGCAGCCTCGGGGTGGCAATAATCGTCTCCGCGACTGCTTTAAATAACATGAACACTACCCAGGCCAGTAATACGACTATAACCGATGTAATACCGGTGGTAACGATGACGTGTAAATTACCCGTCAAGTTCAAATTAGAGTTGATGAACATGCCAATCATCATGACAAAAGATAAGATGATAATCGGTGCGATGACATTCAGCCAATCACGTAAGGGGGAAGTCGTGTGTTTTGCCAGGAGGTGAAAATACTTATTAACGATATAGGTGGTGAGTATAATCAGCAGCACACATAGAAATAACCCGGTCCACTGCCAAACCATTTGACCACCATGCGTCGTCTTGAACCAGTCCGGTAAGCTGTTGACCAGTCTGCCCATGAAATGTGCGTGCGGAATCAAATAGCCGGATGCCGAAATATATTGTTCGTAAAAGCCAGGTGATAGTCCAGCAGACAGATACTCAAGTTCAATCCCGCCGAATTGTTCTTGACGGTAAGGGAGGTCCTTTATTTTATGGTAAGTATCACTGACTTGTTTTACAGTGGCGGGGCTGAATAGAAATTGACCCTGTTTTTCCCCTTCCAGAATTTCCACTATTTCAATTTGGGTTATCGGTAATCTCCAGCGGTATGGTGCCGGGGTTTGCGAAAGTACGCCACTGTCGGATTGTCGTGCAGCTACTATCATTTGCGAATTAGGTACAGAGTCAATCGGCGGGAGAAGCATTCGATCGAAGATTTCCTTTAACTTAAGCACGGTTTCAATGCTGACATCCTGACGTAAGGCTTTGGGTACCTGACTCAGATCAAAGGTATCGCTTGCGAGCTGGAGAAGATGGGCTGCCTTTTTTTCGATCTCACGGGCCTCTTGCATCGTCTTGGTGGGCGGTTTGGCTTGTAGCGCTGCATTGGCTTCTGTGATCAACACGTATGCGCGGTTGGCACTATCAAGAAAACCTTCCAGGGTAGATCGTGGACTGGACGTACCCACTTTTTTCAACCGCTCACGTAACTGTTGCTCCTGCGACTTTATCCATGTGTCAGCACTAACCAATTCCTCATATATGCCGACTGTTGCGCCTGGCTGATACGGTAGATGCTTGGCTTGTCGGTAAAGACCTTCCAGTTGCTGAACGGTATCGGCCGAG
>Ga0316191_10004772_pt1 | contig 10153 bp, 11 predicted proteins | sample Eddworburr2cm_MG_FD_204928 | JGI IMG/M metagenome (GOLD analysis project Ga0316191, IMG submission 204928) | Coastal sediment microbial communities from Maine, United States - Eddy worm burrow 2 cm | ecosystem: Environmental > Aquatic > Marine > Coastal > Sediment | place: USA: Maine... | reverse complement strand
ACTGGACACGTTGATATCACCACCGTGTTCGCGTGCCACGGCGCGTGCCAGGACTCAATCCCAGTCCAAAGCCGGACGCCGAGCGGCTTTCATCGCAGCGGAATGAACGGTCAAAGATATGTGCCTGGTTTGATTCGGAGATACCGATGCCATCATCGCTGACAGCAAGGGTAACAGTATCGTTCTCCACAGACATGCTGATGGTGATATCGCCACCGGCCGGGGTATACTTCAGCGCATTGTCGAGCAGGTTTGCCAGCATGCGTTGCAGTTGATGCGTGTTACCCCGGGTGTATGCGCTGCTTGCTGTCGAGATGCTCATGTGAATGTTTTTGTCTTCTGCAACCGGTTCATACAGTTCGCAGGCGTCTTCCACCAGTGCGGTCAGGTCAATGTCCTGTTGTGCAGCTATACCCGCGCCAGCTTCGGCTTCTGTTACATCAAGCATGGTGTTGATCATTTCCATCATGCGGTCGCATTCTTCAACGATGTCGGCCGCGGACGTCCTGTATTCGTCATCAGTCGATACATGCGACAGCGTCAGTTCGGCGCTGGTGCGAATGCGTGCAACCGGGCCGCGCAGGTCGTGTGTGATATTGTCAGTGATGTCGCGCATGCCCGGGACAGTTTTCGCGGCGGAGCATCGGATGATGAGCAGACAGACGAGAACCTGCAACTTGGTCTTGGTATTACTTTTTCAGAGAATGTTGGCGCCGAACTGGTGTTTGAATATGAAATGGAAACCGGCTCAAGCAAGCTTGATGAAGGCCTGCTCAGTTATGAGTCAGAGTTGCTGGGTGCGTCGCTGGGTCGTTTCTATGTACCCTTTGGTGAGTACTTCAGTTCCTTTGTGATCGGCACGATGCTGGAGTTCGGCGAGACTCGCGTCAATGCGTTGAGTGTTGATTACAGCTGGGAAGACAGGCTGGAGGTGTTTGCCTACGTATTTGAAAGCGAGGTTGACGAGGCCGGTGAGAATAATGACAAGCCTGACTGGGGACTGGGCCTGGAATTATCCAGTGCGGATGATGCCGTCAAGTTCGGTCTGAATTATATATCGGATATAGCCGAGTCAGACGCAGGCTTTCTGGATGATTTCAACGGTCGTTATCGCAGTCGTGTCGGTGGCTGGAATGCCTATGCAATCTATGGCATGGATGAAGCAATCATTACTGCCGAGATGGTTCATGCAGCTGGCAAGTATCAGGAACTGGAGCCGCAGGAGGATCAGCCGGCTGCGTGGAATCTCGAGCTGGCATGGTTTCCCGGGCCGGTTTACCAGATTGCCGTGCGGCTGGAACACAGCGACGAGCTGGCTGACGAACCCGAGTGGCAATACGGCGTCTCGGTAAGCTGGTGCCTGCACAAGAACATAAACCTGGTGGCTGACTATCTGTATGGCGATTACAAGAGCGGTTTTGTCGAGGATGACAACGATAATGAACTGCGTCATCGCAACCTGGTTGCAGCACAACTTGCGGTTGAATTCTGAGCATGCCGGTCACGGAGGCTGACGCGGCAGATATGCTTTATTATGTGCATGACCCGATGTGCAGCTGGTGCTGGGGCTTTGCGCCGATGCTGGGGCAGTTGCTAAAGCGTCTTCCTGTTGATATCCAGGTGACGCGGCTGCTGGGTGGTTTGGCAGTCGACAGTGATCAGCCGATGCCGCTTGCATTACAGCAAACCATTGCAGCCACCTGGCGGCGCATACAGGAGCGCATTCCCGGAACGCAGTTTAATTTTGATTTCTGGACGCAATGCGCACCACGCCGATCTACCTGGCCGGCTTGCCGGGCAGTTATCGCTGCACGCCAGCAGGGTGAGGAATTTGATGCGCGTATGACACGTGCCATACAACAGGCCTATTACACGCAGGCACGTAATCCGTCTGATGAGGTGACCCTGATTGAACTTGCTGTTCAGCTGGGGCTCGACAAGCAGGCGTTTGCCCGGGCGCTGTCCGGCGAGCCGGTGCAACAGCAGTTGTTGATGGAGATTGAGCGCACGCGACAGCTGCATGCCACGAGTTTCCCCGGGCTTGTGCTGGAAACTGCCGAAAACATCTGGCCGATTCCTGTTAACTATAATGACAGCGCGCCAATGCTGGAGATGATTGCCGGGTTGCGGTGAAATTCGCCTGCTTTTATCCCCTCTCGCTGGCCCTTTCCTTCGGGAGAAGGCCAGCGAGAGGGGGTATGATAGCCCGGTCCAAAACAGCTTCGTTACCATGAAATCATTCCTGCCAATCGCCAGTTTGCTACCAGACTTGCAGCGTACGCTGCAGCAGCATACTCGTGCTGTTCTGCAGGCGGCTCCCGGTGCCGGCAAGACAACGCGGGTTCCACTGGCACTGCTGGATGCGCCTTGGCTGGACGGTAAAAAAATCATCATGCTGGAGCCGCGGCGTTTGGCCGCACGTGCGGCGGCGCGTTTTATGGCGCGCTCACTGGGTGAGCGTGTTGGCGGCACTGTCGGTTATCGCATGCACCTCGATCGGCAGGTGAGTGCGGCGACACGCATCGAGGTGGTGACAGAGGGAATACTGGCGCGCATGCTGCAACAGGATGCGTCGCTGCAGACGGTCGGTCTGGTGATTTTCGACGAGTTCCACGAGCGCAGCCTGGTGACAGACCTTGGGTTGGCGTTATGCCTTGATAGTCAGTCGGCGCTGCGTGAAGACCTGCGCCTGCTGGTGATGTCAGCGACACTGCAGGGCGATGCGCTGGTGCAGTGGCTGGATGCTGCCCCGCTGCTGCGCAGCACAGGTCGCAGTTTTCCGGTCAGCGTCCGTTACCAGCCGCTACGCGCGAATTTTGCGCGTGAACGTCGTGCCTTTTGTGCCGAGGTTTCAAGCTGTGTGCAGCAGGTATTACGCGAAGAGACTGGCAGCTTGCTGGTATTTCTACCGGGCGCCGGTGAAATACGCCAGCTGGCAGGTCTGCTGGCTGCCGCGGCGCTGGACGCAAATGTACAGGTTGCACCACTCTACGGACAATTGTCCGGCCGGGAACAGGATGCGGCGATCGAACCGCCTGGGCAAGGCAAGCGCAAGGTCGTGCTGGCGACGGCCATTGCCGAGACCAGTTTGACCATTGAAGGCATTCGCGTGGTAATCGATGCCGGCCTGATGCGGATGTTGCGCTTTGATCCGAACAGCGGGCTGTCACGACTGCAGACCCGGCCGGTATCACAGGCAGCGGCTGAGCAGCGTTGCGGTCGCGCCGGTCGTCTGCAGGCAGGCGTCTGTGTGCGACTCTGGAGCGAGCATCAGCCGCTGCTTGAGCGGTCGGAGGCGGAAATTCTCGAGGCAGATTTAACGCCGCTGGTGCTGGAACTGGCACAGTGGGGCGTGCATGACGCGACGCAGTTACGCTGGCTGGACTTGCCGCCAGCTGCGCATGTCGCGCAGGCCAGGTCATTGTTGCAGCAACTGGATGCGCTGGATGCGAGCGGGCGTATCACCACGCATGGTGGAGATATGTTGCGTTTTGGAACACATCCCCGGCTGGCGCACATGATGCTGTGCGGACACGGGCTTGGTTATGGCGCGCTGGCCTGTGAACTGGCGGCGTTGCTGAGTGAGCGCGACCCGCTGTGGGGGGGAGAGCGTGATGCAGATATCGTACGCCGGGTAGACTGGTTACGCCAGGCAGCTGGCAATGGACAGGATAGCCGTGGTCAGCGTGGCAGCATCCGTGCGACGGCTAATCAGTGGCAGCGGCAGCTGCAGTGTGCAGTTGTGCCGCAGGACAAGAGTGATTTATCCATGGCCGGTGCGCTGTTGGCATTTGCCTATCCGGATCGTATTGCACGGCGCCGTCGCGGCAGTGACAATCGTTTTCTGATGAGTAACGGACGCGGTGCGGTTTTTACCGAGCCCGAGCCGCTGGCCGCCGCCGATCTGCTGGTAGCCGCACACCTCGACGGCGGTGCCGAGGCGCGTATTTATCTCGCCGCCAGTCTGGATGACGAACACTTGCTGAAATATCACGCGGCCCATGTGACGGAAGTGACACAGGTTCGCTGGGACGCGCAGGAAGGTTGCGTGCAGGCGCGTCAACAACAGCGTATTGGTGAACTGGTGCTGACAGACAGGCCCTGGGATGAGGCTCCGCCGGCTGCAATAGAAGCGGCGCTGCTGGAAGGTTTGCGCCGTGCCGGCATCGAAAACCTGCCCTGGAATGAGTCAGCGCGTGCCTGCCGGGACCGCATTGCCTTTCTGCATCGTTTGTTGCCGCAGGACTGGCCGGATGTCAGTGATGCCGCATTGCTGGCAACGCTGGATAGCTGGCTGCTGCCGTACCTGGCCGGTATGACGCGATTGTCACATTTGAAACGGCTGGATTTGCAGGCCGCCCTGCTGGCGTTATTGCCATGGGCGCAGCAACGCCAGCTGGATGAACTGGCGCCGACACACTGCAGGGTACCCAGCGGGTCGCGGATACGGCTGGACTACAGTCAGCCCCGGCCGGTGCTGGCGGTGCGTTTGCAGGAAATGTTTGGCCTGCAGCAGACGCCCTGTGTCGGCGCTGGCAAGGTGCCGGTATTGATTCACTTGCTGTCGCCGGCGCGGCGACCGGTACAGATAACCCAGGACCTCGCGGCTTTCTGGAAAGGCAGTTATCATGCGGTCAGGAAGGAAATGAAGGGCCGTTATCCGAAGCACTACTGGCCCGAAGACCCGCTGCAGGCGCAGCCGACAACCCGGACAACACGTAAAACCGGCAAATAGTCGCCGCAGCTGACGGTGTAAGCTACAAACAGGTGGAGGTTAGCCAGCGTGGAAACGGTCAAGGCATTTAAACCCGACAGCGAATTTTTCCTGGAGGAGGGTTGCTATATTGTCGAACTGCATAACAGTGCAGAGGATGCCGGATGTTCTGTTGCGCGGGCCCGTGTTGAACCCGGTGAGACAACCGAATTACATTGTCTGCAGGATATCGTGGAGCGTTATGTGATTGTTTCAGGCAGCGGTGAGGTCGAAATCGGCCGGCAGGCGCCGCTGCGGGTTACGGCAATGGACACTGTCATCATTCCAGCCGCTGTGCCTCAACGAATACGCAACACCGGGGACACCGACCTTGTATTTCTGTGTATATGTACACCCCGCTTTGATCCGGAAAAATACCGGCAAGTAATAACAGAAGGATGATGAGTGATGCAGCAAGCTGAAGGCCGCCATGCCGATACCGTTATCGTACTTGATTTTGAGACAACCGGTATGTCGCCGGACCAGGGTGACCGCGCCATTGAGGTGGGAGCAGTAAAACTGCAGTCCGGCAGAGTTATTGATCGTTTTCAGGGCTTGATGAACCCGGGAATGCAGGTATCGTCGTTTATTGAAGGCCTCACGGGTATCAGTAATGACATGTTGTCCGGCGCGCCTGCCTGTGAGGTGGTGATGAATGCGTTTGCTGATTTTATCGATGGCTTTGACCTGGTAGCGCATAACGCGTCTTTTGATCGTCGTTTTCTGGATGCCGAGCTGGCCGCGATCGGTCGCGGTTACAGTGGTGAATTTGCCTGTTCCATGCTGGCTGCACGGCGTGTTTACCCGCAGGCGCCCAATCACAAGCTGGGTACACTGGTAGAGTACAGGCATATTTCCAGTAACGGCACGTTTCACCGTGCGCTGGCTGATGCTGAAATGACCACAGGTCTGTGGCTGGGGATGCTCTCCGAGATAACGCTGCAGCATCAGCTGGAACACATACCTTTTGCCATGATGCAGCAGCTGGGGCGTGTACCTGCCGCGGCGGCTGCCGGTTTTCTCGGGCGTGCTGCGCAGCATGGCTGATGGCTTTATCAGGTGCCGCTGGTGCTGTATAAAATAGTAACTGCCCGCTGGCGGGTCATCGATACATGCTGAAATCCAGGGAAAAAAATACCGCTTATGTCATATGAAGTCATTGATGCGCGCATTGCGCCTGCAGGCCACATGGAAATTCTCTCCAAGGCCGAGGTGCATAAATTACTCGATACCAGTCAGGGCGGTCTGTACACGCTGTTTCGAAACTGCTCGCTGGCAGTCCTGAACAGCGGCAGCCAGCTGGACGATGGCAAGGAGCTGCTGGAGCGTTACCAGTCATTTGATATTCGCGTTGTCCAGAACGAGCGCGGCATAAAACTGGAGATAACCGGTGCGCCCGCACATGCCTTTGTTGACGGCAAGTTGATCAGGGGTATCAGTGAGCAGCTGTTTGCGGTGTTGCGTGACGTGATTTATGTCAGCGACGAGATCAACAGCAACCCGAAGTTTGATATGGACAGTTCGTCCGGCATTACCAACGCGGTTTTTCATATCCTGCGGAATGCCGATATCCTGCGACCGATGACCAATCCGAACATGGTGGTGTGCTGGGGTGGTCATTCGATTTCCCGCCAGGAATATGATTACACCAAGGAGGTCGGTTACCATCTCGGCCTGCGTGGCGTGGATATCTGTACCGGCTGCGGGCCGGGTGCCATGAAAGGTCCCATGAAGGGTGCGGCGGTTGGTCACGCCAAGCAGCGTATCAGTGACGGCCAGTATCTCGGTATTACCGAGCCCGGCATCATCGCTGCCGAGTCGCCCAATCCGATTGTTAATGCGCTGGTGATTATGCCTGATATAGAAAAGCGGCTTGAAGCCTTTGTACGTACCGGGCACGGGGTGGTGGTGTTCCCGGGTGGTGCAGGAACGGCAGAAGAGATTCTCTATATGCTGGGCATTCTTTTACACCCGGATAACAAGAGTCTCCCGTTCCCGCTGATTTTGACCGGACCGGAATGTGCGGCGGACTATTTCAAGCAGATCAACCGGTTTATCCTCGATACGCTTGGCATCGAGGCGCAGCAACGTTTCCGCATTATTATTGCTGACCCGGACCGCGTGTCGCGCGAAATGCATGCCGGTCTCAGGCAGGTTTGCGAATTTCGCACCAGGCATGGTGATGCCTATTATTTTAACTGGCTGCTGAAAATTGATCGCGAGTTCCAGCAACCATTTAACCCGACTCATGAAAATATGAGTAACCTGGAACTGCGCCACGACATGCAGCCGCATTTGCTGGCAGCCAACCTGCGCCGGGCTTTCTCCGGGGTGGTGGCCGGCAATGTCAAGGATGAGGGGATACGTGCAATAGAAAGTCACGGGCACTTCGAGATCCATGGTGATGCCAGCATCATGGAGCCAATGGATGCCTTGCTGGCAGCCTTTGTCGCACAGCAACGCATGAAGCTGCCGGGCAAGGAATATATTCCCTGTTACCGCATTGTGACGTAATTTTCTGTGACTGATACCGATGAATGTACAGCCTGAACACCAGCCGAAGCGGCAACGTTTTGTGGTACAGAGCGGCGACGATGAAGCTGTGCTGGAATACCGCCTGTTGCAGAACGACGGCATTGATTTCACTCGCACCTTCGTACCGGAAGCGCTCAGGGGGCAGGGGGTCGCGGAGAAGCTGGTGCGGACCGGTCTTGGCTGGGCGCGCGAACAGGGTTATGAAATACAGGCGGGTTGCTGGTACGTGGCGCGATTTCTGAAGCGCAGCAGTAAAATATGAACTTGTAGCGTTTGTTGCACAGCTGGCACAGCATGGATGACAACACACGCGCCGGGATAGAGGCAGCCGCGTTACGCGGGGTGGTGGAAAACCTGCAGCGACGTACCGACACAGAACATTGACCTGATGAACCTGGCAGGATTCTGCCGGAACTGCCTGGCAAAAGGGTACCCGGGTGCTGCCGGGGAGCATGGAGTTTCTATGGATTACGACACAGCGCGGGAAATGGTCTAGCGAATCCCGTACGGCGAATGGATAGAAAAATACCAGACAGATGCGTTTGCAGAGCAACAGCAGGCCTTCAACGATACCCGGCCCCTGCATGCGTATGTGCGTGGTGATAATAAATAGCCGGCAGCAAAACGCGTGACTTGCGACTCACAGCCGTTGCCCGGTCTGCCGGCCTGGGTTAGGTGGATAGCACAGGACAGCAGTGGCTTCTGGTGGGGTTACAGTGTGGAACCGTTACGCAATGACAGTGGCTGGTATGAGAATGAAGTCGGCGAATGCATACGCCTGGGCAAGACTGCAGCGCGGGGCTGGAAAGCCTCACTGCAGTCAGTAAACCGCGAATAGCCGGGGAGCTCACGCGGCCAGCCCTGCATGTCTCTGCATGCGCGTGTTCTCGGTTATTCAGTCATAAAATTATAACAAGCAAAAAATAAGAAAAAACAATCTAAAAGCAATCAAATACAGTGGGTTAAACACTTTTGTTAACGTTTTCTGTTTGTGGATAGCGGGATGATTTGGCGAGTCTTCGAGGGCGCGCCAGGTTTGACGTCTGCCCTGTCGCACGTTCGCTGCCTGGGCGCACATAATGGCGTTGAAAAACAAGCTTTGCTAGAACCTAGGTCCAATAGACGCCCGGGCTTGTCAGGGTGATGATGAGATCCAGAGGGCTGAAAGTATAAATCAGCCTGGAAAAATAATAATTGGCGAGGTGTTATGGTGCAGAAACCGGTACAGGATATTTATACATGTGTCTTATTGGTGTCGTTTGCAGTGTTGATCGTACTGGGCGGCATACAGGCTGCCGGTGTGCTTCAGCAAGCAGGGTTTGCGCCGGTGACGGCGTCAACGGTAACGCTATCAGCAGACAGTAAGGATGCGCTTGATGAGGGTGTGCTCGTTTATGAAGAAGTGTCTGTGAAGGAGTGCGAGGTGATCTATCACCGTGTTTCGCAGGGTGGTGTGTATCTGGATGGTTATCCTCATCTGGCGGCAGACAGGGAAAAATCTTCCGCTGGTAAAACCCTGTATGCCGCTGCTGAAGAACAGCAGCGCGATGCGGGTGATTTATATTACGCGCTCTATAGCTGTAATGGCGCGGCCGTTATGGCTGACGGTTATATCTGAGCAGGAGCACGCATGCCGACTGTTTGCGACTCCCGGGTGTTGTGGAGCCTGATTCCCTTGCAGCCGGCAGGCGACAGTAACTGTACAGCGTTTATCGCTGTAGCTCGTTATCGCGGTAATGTGCATCCACCCAGCAGCGCGGCAATGCTTCCCCGGACGGAAAGGCAAGAGAACTCTTGTTGAAGGTTTGCGGATCCTGCGGGTCCTCTCCACGCTGGTAGCGGCCTACAAGGCTGCTGCAAAACGGATCAAACAGGTCTTTAGTCGTCAGGACCTCGACGAGATCATCATTGCTCGTGTCTTTCAAAAACATGGCATCCTCCTTCTTGCTCCAGTGGCAGCTACATTCCTGCCATAACCATTTCCTGTTATTAAGTATAGACGTTAAAATCCGGTCTCGACCTGGTAATTTGGACCAATGATTTACAGCAAGCGCGTTTGCAGGATTAACAGGTCCGACATGGTTCTCGACATAAAAAAGACAGTAGCGGATGATGCATGCGCTCTGACCCGGGCAGTGTTGCAGATGTTTGCCATGCTGGACCTGTACCAGGCAGAGTTGGCGAGGATTTTGCGCCTGAAATGCGGTGAAGCTGGTGAGCTGGCAGCTGCACAGCGTGAGCTTGAGCCGGCTGGCGAGGCCTGGGAACAGGCGTTGTTGCTGGTGCGTTTTTACCGTGCCCTGTATGTAAAAAAAATGGCGACGGGGTGGTCATGCGGCACTGGTTGCGGTCGAACACCCGGTGCCGGGTGGCGTGCCGCAGCTGTTGATAGTCGATAATGATGGTTTGCCCGCGGTAGTGACTTACCTCGAACAGCGTGTAGTGCAGGCCGATGTGCCGTAGCCGGTTTTTCAGGTGGCGACCAGTACGCGCAATGCATCAAGGCGCAGGGTGGCCGAGTCCAGCGCGCTCATTACCGCTTCCTGCTGCAGTTCCAGAAAGCCGATTTCCTCGGCGCGCACATTCGGGTTAACCTGCGCCAGCGCCGCAAGGCGCTCAATTTCCCTGCCCAGCATCTGCTGCGCCTGCTTGCGCGCGGCCGCCAGTATTGCCGGTGTTTGTGTGTTGGCGAAGGCCTCGCTGGTGTTGACCATGTTACGCAGTAAATCCGTATATCCACGAATGACTCTGACGGCAGTATCGCTCTTTATGGTTTCCCTGAGTGAGTTGATTAATTCATGGCCCAGTGTATCGCCAAGGTCATTGCCATGCTGGTCCGTGACGACCCGTATCACACCGGTTGGC
>Ga0316191_10004771_pt1 | contig 10154 bp, 8 predicted proteins | sample Eddworburr2cm_MG_FD_204928 | JGI IMG/M metagenome (GOLD analysis project Ga0316191, IMG submission 204928) | Coastal sediment microbial communities from Maine, United States - Eddy worm burrow 2 cm | ecosystem: Environmental > Aquatic > Marine > Coastal > Sediment | place: USA: Maine | collected... | reverse complement strand
GAACTTTTGGACAAAAACAGGTTATTGGCTATTACGAAATGTGACCTTCTGGATGAAGAACTTAAAGAAGAAATACAAAAAGAAGTCCCAAATGAAATTCAATCCTTCTTAATCTCATCGGTTAAAGAGGAAGGGCTTTCAGAACTTAAGGATGCGTTATGGCAAAGATTGAATAACTGAGTTATGTCATAATGTCATATAAAATTAATTGGCTTAATAGTTGATAAATACAGAATTATATGTTTACGTAGGTAAACTATGTCAAAAAACAGCTTAAAAGAAATGATGACTGAAAAAAAGACAGAAGAACAAAAAGAGGTAATAGACCAAACAGAATTGAATAAAATGACCAAAAATAAATCTTCGAACAGAAGCAACTCCAGAAGCCGTGGAAAGGATAAAGAACTTACGAAGGTCAAAGCTGAACTTTCAGAGACCAAAGAAAAGTATCTGAGGCTGTACTCTGAATTTGACAATTTTCGTCGAAGAACGGCTAAAGAAAAACTGGATCTTGTAAGCATAGCGAACGAGGACCTTATGATTGAATTGTTACCGGTGATTGATGATTTTGAAAGGGCTATAAAATCATTTGATTCTGATAATGGTGATATAGATAACATAATGGAAGGTGTAATGTTGATATTCAATAAACTCAAGAATGTGACAGAAAAGAAGGGATTAAAAGGAATGGAAACCAATCCGGGCGATGACTTTAATTCTGAGCTGCACGATGCAATATCACATATCCCTGCGCCAGAAGAAAAATTCAAAGGTAAAATAATTGATACGATCGAAAAGGGATACTACCTGAACGATAAAGTAATCAGATTTGCAAAAGTCGTAACCGGGGCATAAACTCATGGCTAAAAGAGACTATTACGAAATACTCGGAGTTGATAAAAATGCTTCGCAAGATGATATTAAAAAATCATACAGGAAAATTGCAATAAAATACCACCCTGATAAAAATCCCGGTGATAAAGATGCTGAGGAACATTTTAAAGAAGCAGCAGAGGCTTATGAAGTTTTAAGCAATCCTGACAAAAGAGCACAATACGATCGCTTCGGGCACTCAGGTATGCGTGGGGGTGGATTTGGAGGTGGAGGAATGTCAATGGAAGATATATTCTCCCAGTTTGGAGATATTTTTGGAGGTTCCGCTTTCGAAAGCTTTTTTGGTGGAGGAGGTACACGAAGACAAGGTAGAAGAGGAAGCAACCTGAGGATTAAATTAAAGTTGACAATTGATGAAATCGCCAACGGTGTCGAAAAAAAGATCAAAGTTAAGCGACATGTTCTCGCTGATGGCGTATCCTTTAAGAACTGTCCAACCTGTAATGGAACAGGGCAAATAAGAAAGGTAGTAAATACCATGTTGGGACAAATGGTCTCATCAAGTACCTGTCATAGTTGTCATGGAAGTGGTAAAACCATAGATAAAAAACCAGCTGGGGTTGACAATACAGGATTGGCCCAGAAAGAAGAAATTATTTCTATCCAAATTCCTGCCGGAGTAGCCGACGGAATGCAGTTATCCATGTCTGGAAAAGGGAATATGGGTCCAGGAGGTGGACATCCTGGTGATCTGTTGATCATTATAGAGGAGGTAGAGAATGATCTGCTTAAAAGAGATGGTAATAATATAATTTATGACCTTCATATTAGTTTTATAGACGCAGCACTTGGTTCTTCTCATGAAGTACCCACCCTTGATGGAAAAGTAAAAATTAAGGTTGAATCCGGAACACAGAGTGGAAAGATCTTAAGATTAAGGGGTAAGGGTATTAAAGATATTGATGGGTTTGGTAGAGGTGATCAATTGATATATGTAAATGTTTGGACACCCAAAGTCCTTAGCAGTGAAGAAAAAAAGACATTAGAATCTCTTCAGGATTCAATAAACTTTAAACCAGCTCCCGGTAAAAATGAAAAAGGATTTTTTGAAAGAATGAAAGAATTTTTTTAATATAAAACCAGAATATTTGAAGCTTCTATTAAGATAGGATTTTTTTGATGAAACCTAAATGCGATTTTTAACGTAAGTGTGCGTATGTTGAGGGTGATTTTGTTGCTTCTGGTTAATCTTATAACTTTTTCGAGTTTAATAGGTCAAGTCAAAAAATATTACGCCCTTGAAAATAACCTGGATTTCGACAAAGTTTATATTGTTTTGACAGCTACTTCCAATTCATGCTGCATTAAACCAACCGTTAATCCAAGCCTGGTTAATATTTTTGGCTATGATAACAACTCAAAACCTAATATATATTCTGAAACTGAAATTCTTGATCGAATACAAAACCTTATAATCGACCTTGACAACAACGATAAGAAAGAAGAATCCAGCATAGCAAAGAGTTTTTTTAGTCCTTCCTCAGAATCTGAAAATCACTGGGACTTATATTTATCAAACGAGAAGACAATGCGTCTTTCTTTAAATTATGCAGTCGGTGATGCACAAGTAGACCTATCAGATCTTCCTATTGAGAAACTGGACATCTCATCCGGAAGTGCGGAGGTCAACGTGGAATACATGGAAAATAAACCCAATATAGTTGAGATGGATAGTTTCATTGTTAAGGTTGAGCTTGGGTCCTTAACAATTAATAAAATGAACTATTCAAGGGCGAGGACAGTGATTGCCGATGTTGGTTTCGGTGCTTTGCTAGTAGATTATTCCAGACCGCTCAGTGAACCCAGTGATGTTTATGCAAGTGTCGGTGCCGGAAATCTTATTATTGGCCTTCCTGATGATGAAACGTTCCCTGTTATTATTAACATTCAAAATTCTCCGCTTTGTAATGTTAATCTACCCAAAGGGTATAAAAAAACGAATAAGCAAGTTTATGTGAGCCGGGGATACAATGAAAATGCCCCGAACATCCTAACTTTTAATCTGGATGTAGTCGTAGGCCAGATCAAATTTGTTGAATATAAGTAAACTCAATTATTGTTTTTTTTTATATTTATACTTTACAATTAATTTTTTTTAATCATCTCCAATTTTATCGTATTGAATATCCTTTACACGAATAACATTTCAAAGAGTTACGGGGATTTTTGGGCTTTGAAGGACATTAATTTAGAAGTCCCCAAACAATCTATTTTTGGCTTGCTCGGTCCAAATGGGGCAGGAAAAACCACATTGATCAGAATAATTACCCAGATTATTTTTGCAGATACAGGTAAAGTTCATTTTGATGGTAGAGAAATAAACTCAGAGGACGTGAGAAAAATGGGATATTTACCTGAAGAGAGAGGCCTGTATAAAAAAATGAAGGTTGGTGAACACCTGATTTATTTGGCACGCTTGAAAGGATTATCGCGTAATGAGGCCCTGACCAAGATCAAATACTGGTTAAATAAATTTCATATAGTAGACTGGTCAGATAAGAAGATCGAAGATCTGTCAAAAGGAATGCAACAAAAAATCCAGTTCATTGCAACCATTATACATGATCCCAGCCTGATAATTCTTGATGAACCATTTTCGGGATTCGATCCTATAAATGTAAATATCATCAAGGATGAGATCCTTGAGTTAAAAAAGAATGGAGCCACAATTATTTTCTCAACTCATAGAATGGAATCAGTTGAAGAACTATGCGATCATATAGCATTGATAAATAAATCAAATGTCATACTCAATGGTTCCAAACATGACATAAAACAAAATCACAGAACCAATACATTTATTGTAGATTATACCGGGGAATTTAGAAATACCAATGAGTACTTTCAGGTTAATGAAGAGTCAGAAACGGATGAAGGATATATTCGCGCAACAATTAAAATAACCAATGACCAGTCTCCAAACGATCTGCTATCACTCCTTATACGCGAAGTGGAAGTGCACTCTTTTCAGGAAAAAATTCCGACGATGAATGATATTTTTATTAGCAAAGTAAACGAAGAATTAAATGCATAATATTTTTCTGATCATACAAAGGGAATACATTACAAGGGTCAGGAAAAAATCTTTCCTAATTATGTCAATAGTAGGACCCTTGCTCATTGCTAGTTTGTGGGTCGTACCAATCTGGCTTTCTACCAGGGATACAGATCAAAAAACCATCGAAATTCTTGATGACTCAGGTTATTTCAATGAAAAATTCACAGAAACCTCATCACTAAAGTTTGAATATATCCAGACCGATCTGGTTGCTGCCAAAACAGAAATTCTTAGTGGTGAAAATTATGGCTTGCTATATATTCCCAGGATAAATCTTGATGATCCTGAAGGAATAACATTTTTTTCCGGTAAAAATCCTAGCATAGAAGTTATCCAGGATCTTGAATGGGCCATGAAATCAGTAGTGGAAAACATCAAACTGGAAAGATCTTCAATTGATCAGGCGACTTTAGACAGCTTAAGAGCTGACATAGATATAGATATGATCAATATGACGGAATCAGGGGAGAAAGCAGGAAGTGCTGGTGTGGCTACCATAATAGGCTATATATCTGCATTGATGATTTACTTTTTCATATTCGTTTATGGAATTCAAATTTTAAGAGGCGTGATTGAAGAGAAATCAAGCCGAATTGTGGAAGTTATCGTCTCTTCTGTGAAGCCTTTTCACCTAATGATGGGGAAAATTCTGGGAGTCGGGGCCGTAGGCTTAACACAGTATGTCATATGGCTCGTTTTAAGTATTATGATAACAACTGGTATTAGCTCTTATTTTAATATTGACAGGAAAGACAGTCTGCCTGCCCAGACGGAACAGGTGGAAGTAATACAGGAAGACCAGGGCAATGAATTTGTAGCTGAAATGTTCAATTCTTTAGAATCAATTGATTTTGGCTTGTTGGCGTTTGCTTTCTTTGTATATTTCATTGGAGCGTATTTGCTGTATGGTTCGTTATTTGCCGCTATAGGTTCAGCAGTGGATAACGATGCAGATGCCCAACAATTCCAGCTTCCCGTTACCATACCTCTCATATTTTCTCTTATCGTATTAACCGCCATATTGAGAGAACCGGATGGAAGTCTGGCATTCTGGCTTTCCATGATACCCTTATTTTCACCGGTCATAATGATGATGAGGATTCCTTTCGGTGTACCTTACTGGGAAATTGCTTTATCTTTGACCTTTCTTATCGCTGGCTTCATATTTACAACCTGGTTGGCCAGCAGGATCTATAGGATTGGGATTCTAATGCATGGTTCAAAAGTTAACTATCGTATTCTTGGAAAATGGTTGTTTATGAAAAATTAGTGTAGCAAATTCGTTTCTATTTAGTTGATTAATACCTCTGTTCAACAATAATGAGTGAAAATACTGTATTCAATACCAAAAGTGATTTGTATACCAACAAATCAAAGTACAAATGGATTATAATCTTCACTGCTATACTAATTGGTATCGCATCTATATATTATACTGATATCCTTGTTTCCCAACTTAAAGAAAGGGAAGAAAGACAAATCACACTGTATGCAAAAACCCTTGAATATACTGCTAACCAACAGGATAATCAGAACCTCGGATTTATTTTCGAAGAAATAATATTACCCAACAATTCCATTCCTGTGATTTTAACTGATGGGTCAGGAGGATTAATTGAATATAGAAATCTGGAAATTGATGAAAAGCTGACAGGTGAAGACTTCGATAAAAAGATTGAAGAGGAGCTTGCCATCATGAAAGATGAGCATGATCCCATAAAAATCAATTTCAGAAATGAGAACAATGAAATATATGGCTATAACCTGGTTTATTATAAAAATTCCAAACTATTATATCAATTAAGGTATTATCCCTATATACAGCTATCTATAATCTCGATCTTCGGCATACTAACTTACCTGGTCTTTAATTATTCTAAAACTGCAGAACAGAACAGAATCTGGGTGGGACTGGCAAAAGAAACTGCGCACCAGTTAGGAACCCCAATTTCATCATTGATGGCTTGGAATGAATATTTTAAATCCGAGAAGAAATTCCAGGATGAAAATTTGATGCAGGAGTTTGAAAAGGATATTGCCAGGTTGGAGATGATCACCTCCAGATTTTCGAATATTGGTTCTACACCCCTTTTAAATTATGAAGACATTCATGCGGCTGTCCGGCATACAATTAATTATATCCAGCATAGGCTCTCAACAAAAGTAACCTTTAATATTACTTCCCTTCCCAACGATATCCGGGCAAAAATAAACAAACCCCTTTTCGACTGGGTAATTGAAAATCTCTGTAAAAATGCTGTTGATGCTATGGGTGGAGTAGGCACTATTGATATTACAATTAAAAAGGCACCTGACGGCAATGTTACAATTGATGTTAAAGATTCGGGAAAAGGGATTCCCAAATCAAAAATAAGGCAAGTTTTTAATCCGGGATACACAACAAAATCAAGGGGATGGGGCCTTGGACTCACGCTGGTTAAACGGATCATCGAAAATTATCACAAGGGTAAGATATTCATAAAACATACTGAGCCCGGACATGGAACGACCTTTAGAATTATTCTACTTGTATGACCCATTTTAGCCGGATTTAGTATATTTTTGCTCTTGAGAATTTTTTCACTAATAAGTACTTTTAGAAACAATTTTAAGCTAAGAATTAATTAATAAATCACACCATGGCGAATATAGGTAGAATAGCACAAATAATTGGGGCAGTGGTCGATGTAAGCTTTGAAGAAGAAGGATCTACTTTACCCAGTATATACGACGCATTAGAAGTATCAAAACCCAATGGAGAAAAGATTGTTCTTGAATGTCAGCAACACTTAGGTGAGGACAGGGTCAGAACTATTGCCATGGACAGTACTGAAGGCCTTGTTCGGGGAACAGAAGTTCGCCATTTGGGAGGACCCATTACAATGCCCGTAGGTCATGATATCAGAGGCAGGTTATTTAATGTGGTTGGTGAATCTATTGATGGTTTGAAGCCTCCAAAAGCAACCGGTACACTTCCTATTCACCGGTCTGCTCCAAAGTTTGAAGATCTTTCAACATCGTCCGAAGTATTATTTACCGGGATTAAAGTGATTGACCTGTTGGAACCTTATCCAAAAGGTGGAAAGATCGGATTATTTGGCGGTGCCGGTGTGGGTAAAACTGTTATTATCATGGAACTGATCAATAATATAGCCAAAGCGTATTCTGGTCTCTCCGTATTCGCCGGCGTTGGAGAAAGAACCAGGGAAGGGAATGATCTCCTCCGGGAAATGATCGAGTCAGGTGTTATTAAATATGGCGATGACTTCCTGAAAAATATGGAAAGTGGTGGCTGGGATCTTTCGAAAGTTGATATGGAGGAAGTTGAAAAATCACAGGCTACCCTTGTATTCGGGCAGATGAATGAACCTCCTGGTGCAAGGGCCCGGGTGGCGCTGTCAGGTCTTACCGTAGCTGAATATTTCAGGGATGGTGATGGCACTGGAAAAGGCAGGGATATCTTATTCTTTATGGACAATATATTCAGGTTTACCCAGGCTGGTTCCGAAGTTTCCGCCCTGCTTGGAAGAATGCCTTCAGCTGTGGGTTATCAACCTACATTAGCTTCAGAGATGGGTGCCATGCAGGAAAGAATAACCTCTACAAAAAGGGGATCCATTACTTCTGTACAAGCTGTATATGTTCCTGCTGATGACCTTACTGACCCGGCACCTGCTACTACATTCAGCCATCTTGATGCCACTACGGTATTATCCAGGAAGATTTCAGAACTTGGTATTTATCCAGCTGTGGATCCACTGGATTCTACCTCAAGAATATTGAATGCAGAAACGCTTGGTGATGACCATTACAATACAGCCCAGCGTGTTAAAGAGATCCTACAAAGGTATAAGGAACTCCAGGATATTATTGCTATTCTTGGTATGGATGAATTATCCGATGAAGACAAGGAGGTAGTCCATAGAGCAAGGAGAGTACAGCGGTTTTTATCTCAACCTTTCCATGTTGCTGAGGCCTTTACTTCTATTCCAGGCGTTCTGGTGGACATCAAGGATACCATCAAAGGATTTAATATGATCATGGATGGAGAACTGGATCATTTGCCTGAAGCAGCCTTTAATATGGTCGGATCGATTGAAAGCGCTATTGAAAAAGGCGAAAAATTGATCAAAGAGGCGAAAGGTGAAAAAGAGACGGCTTAGTTTTTCATCTGGGATGTTGAACTTTTAATTAATCTGTAAACCGGAAAAAGAATAAATATGTTGCTAGAAATTTATACACCAGATCAAAAAGTATTTGAGGGCCAGGTTGATTCAGCAACATTTCCCGGTGCGAAGGGTTCCTTCCAGGTACTGAACAACCATGCTCCTCTTATTTCAACTCTTGAAAGAGGTACCGTAGTGTACAAAACCAATAACAGCAAACAGGAACTTAATATTGGCGGCGGTGTCGTGGAAGTCCTGAATAACAAAGTAGTGCTCCTTGCGGAGACCATTATAACTGAAGAATAGAGAAATAATTTCTAATATATTTAAGACTTCAATACCAGGTATTGAAGTCTTTTTTTTACCTCCATCCTCAATCGGATTTGATAAACAGAAAATAATTATATTAGCATATTGAGGGAAAGTTTCTATGAATAGAAGGCGATTGATCATAAGTTTTGTGTTATATACCATTACTTTTTGCTGGAATACCAGTTTATTCAGTCAGATAGATTCTACCAACCTTCCGCTCGTCATAATTGATACAGGTGGCCAACCGATCATAGATGAACCAAAGATTGAGGCTCATTTAAAGATCATATATAATGAAAATTCTTATTCAAAGAAAACTGATAATCCAAATATTTACGATGGTCATATCGGTATAGAGATCCGTGGTAGATATTCCGCTTCGCTTCCACAAAAACCTTATGGATTCGAAACCAGGGATAGCCTAGGAAATAATCGTAATGTCTCTTTATTCCATATGCCTTCTGAAAATGACTGGATCTTACTGGCAAACTACAACGACAAAGCATTCATACGAAATTCCCTTGCATTTGAACTTTTTCGTCAAATGGGTCACTATGCGCCCCGAACTCAATTTTGTGAAGTTGTGGTAAATGGACATTATCATGGGATATATGTATTATGCGAAAAAATAAAGGTAGATAAAAACCGGATTGATATAGCAAAATTGACAGATCAAGAAAATTTTGGAGATGATGTCACCGGAGGGTACGTTTTCAAAGTAGATTACTATGACGACAATAATAGTTGGGAAAGCCGTTACCCACCATTGGGACAAAATTCAAAAAGTGTTCATTTTGTTTACTATTATCCGGAAGCTGATAAAATTACTTATGAGCAAAAGACCTACCTACAACAATTTACTGATCAAATGGAAAGTGCTCTCTATCAATCCGGATCGCAGGGATTGGTGGATATCATGTCGGATTATATAGACATGAATTCATTTATTGACTATTTTCTTATCAATGAACTTGCGCGAAATGTAGATGGGTACAAAAAGAGCAGTTACTTTTATAAGGATAAGAACGGTAAGGGAGGATTGCTGAATGCCGGCCCGATATGGGATTTCGATTGGGCATGGAAAAATATTGACGAATGTTTTTTTGGAGCTACTGATGGTTCCGGATGGGCTTTTTCTGTTCATCAATGTGATATTTGGCCAACCCCGCCCTCATGGACTGTAAAACTAATGAAGGATGTCAGGTTTGTGCGAATGGTAAAAGACCGATATATTGATTTGAGACAATCCATTTTAAGTGAGACATATCTTTTTAACTACACTGACTCAGTTGCTGCATTATTGGATGAAGCCCAGCAAAGGCATTACCAACGTTGGCCTATTTTAGGTCGAAATGTGGGAGCTCCGGAGGTGGATGCTCAGCCAACCACTTTTGAAGGAGAGATTACCAAGTTCAAAAACTGGATCAGTTCAAGATTAAATTGGCTGGATATACAATTTTCTTCTGAAATTGTTACTGGATTGGAAGATAAGCCTTTAATTATCAGTGAGAATGATACTGATTGTTCAATATATCCCAATCCCGCTTTTACCTGCCTTTCTGTAAAATCTGAAAAATCAATATTTGATTTTTCTTTGTATTCCTCCAATGGAGAACGGCTCAAAATATCTTATATTCCTAATACAAATACATGGGATATCAGTTCACTACCTTCCGGTTTGTACATTGTCAAAAATCTTTTTACTGATGGTTCCCAATGGACAG
>Ga0316191_10004767_pt1 | contig 10158 bp, 5 predicted proteins | sample Eddworburr2cm_MG_FD_204928 | JGI IMG/M metagenome (GOLD analysis project Ga0316191, IMG submission 204928) | Coastal sediment microbial communities from Maine, United States - Eddy worm burrow 2 cm | ecosystem: Environmental > Aquatic > Marine > Coastal > Sediment | place: USA: Maine | collected... | reverse complement strand
CGAGCCGAATGGCGGTAGCTAACTTAATCGATATCAGCCGCTTAGTGAGGTCCGACCCCAGGACCAGTAACTGTTATCGAACACCCGCGCCGATCAGGGAATCGGCTTGAGTGCCAGGGCTTCCGACGACGCATTCACGAAACCATAGGACGCGTAAATGGCCTGAGCCTTGTCCGTGGCCAGGTATTCCAGATAGGCCTTACCGTTATCCTGGTTGCGCCCGGTGTTCAGCACGCCGATCGCATAACCAACTTTATCCGCCTTATTCAGGGGTGCCGGAATCGAAACGCCATCGATCTTGCGGCCATGCTTCTTGGCCTCCACGATCTCCGTGGTCCAGACGATGCCCACGTCAGCCAGGCCGCGCTCTATGCGATCCGGTGTCTCCCTGTGATGCCGTGCAGTAAACCACGTCTTCTCGGGAACGGCCCAGCATTGGCGGCATTCCGCGTTCCCTGTCACTTTCTCATACAAGCCCAAATCTTCGAGCATCTCGGAACCGTAGAACTTGAAAATACCCTCTGTCAGCGGATTCGGATGGGACTGGACGAGATCATCGCGACCCAGATCTTCGGGGCCCTTGATGGCCTTCGGATTGCCCTCCGCCACCATTAGCTCCAGCTTGTTGTGGATATAGATCATGTAATCCTGCATCTGGCCTGCCGCCTTCAACTTCTTCAGATGCCCGAGATTGACGCTCGCATAGACATCCGGATTTTGTGCCGTCTTTTGCCCGTCGATCTCGCCACCATTCATGATCTGTTTCAGAATCTGGCCGGGGGGGATAGTTTCGACGTACACGCTCTTGATGTCTGGATGCGAGGCGAGGAAATCTCCGATGAGTTCCTCCATCACCATGAACTGGTTGCCGGCCAGATACATGACCAGATCAGCCGTATAGGAATCGCCAATCTCACCGTAGTCAATGGTCCCACCCTGATGGAACGTGCGGTAGTCCTTGCCGTGTCCGGCATCCTCGTCTGCAGCATGTGCGCTAAGCGCAGCTCCGAAGAAAACGATACATCCCATCGTCATGCAAGCAGCAGCCTTAGTAATCCGACTCATGCGGGTGTCTCCTCTCGTGATTATGTTTTTGTACGGTCGGCGGACCCTGGTCCGCGTCCGGTCAGTCTCCGCAATTGCAGTGCCCGGTTGCCCTGCAGATGTCGCAGTCTAGCTCATGCTCAGCCAGTTGTCGGCATTCACTTGGCCACTTGGTTCTGAAGAACGCAGAACGAAATGAGGGGGCAGTTTGTTTATCTGCCCGCGTATCGCCCTGCGGGTAGGCTCACCTTCTAGATGAACTGTCGCCAAAACTCCCGCAGCCAGCGAATCCACTGCTGATGTTTTTTGCGGAACTTGAGAAGGATTTGCCGCCGGTGGCAGCGATGCGTGATATGCCAAACGAGGCCGGCGAGGAAGTGGCGATTGACCCTTGGCATGCTGTCCGCCCTCAGAGTCACGTTTTCGAACCCGAAAACCCGACTCCAGGCACGGTCCGGCCCGAATGGCGGCAGCTCATTTGAACAAATTCCGTCGCTTATTGAGGTCCGACCCCGGCAATCCCAGCAATCTCAACCAGGGACCCGCTAGACTGTCCACCGAATCACAGTGTTGCCCGAGGTTTCGTCATGAAGGAACACATCATCCAGGTTGCGGACGGATTCTGGAATATCCGCGGGTCCTTCAAAGTCGCGGGGCTGATCGATATCGGCACCCACGCCTCGCTGGTGCGGCGATCCGATGGCCGGTTCCTGCTGCTCGATTCGTACACGCTGAAGGACAGTTTCGCAGCCCAAGTCGACGAGTTGACCGGCGGGCAAGGGAATGTCGCGGCGGTCCTCAATCTCCACCCGTTTCACACCATCCACGTCGCGGCCATCCATGAGCGATACCCCAAGGCGAAACACTACGGCACGGCGCGACACCTGTCGCGTCTCCCCGAGTTGAACTGGCAGCCCGCCTGCACCGAGGACTCTGCTCTACACGATTTGTTCGCCGACGACCTCGAATTCTCGGTGCCCGACGGCGTCGACTTCATCTCAACCAACGAGCATGTCCACTTTTCATCTGTACTGGCGATGCACCGCCTGACGAAGACGATTCATGTGGACGACACCATCATGTACACAAAACTGCCGCGGGTGCTGGGTCTCCTCGGGCTGTCCGAGTCGATGAGCTTTCACCCGACCCTGACCAAGGTCCTGGAGAAGCGAGAAGGCGCGGCGCAGGACTTCCGGCAGTGGGCCAAGACCCTGGCCGAACGCTGGCCGGATACCGAGAATCTGTGTGCGGCCCATACATCGACGCTACTGGGTAAGAAAAACAGGGGTGATTCAATCCGCGACCGGATTCTCGGATGCCTCGACAAGGTGGAAGGAAAGCTCGCCGCCCACGAGCGAGTCTATGGCTAGACTGGGCCAATCCGGGAACAGTGCCCCCGATTGCCCACGGTATCCGGTACAACTTGCGAGAGAATCAGACGCCCTGCCCGGGTCTCGGCTCAAAAGACGAGATTCAACATGATCAGGGAAACGGCCAGGAAAAGGATCGTCATGATTCCGCCTGCTCTCATGAAATCTGCGACGCGGTAGCCGCCCGGCCCCATGATCAGGGCATTGACCTGATGGGTCGGAATCAGGAACGAGTTGGACGTCGAGACGGCGACGGTCAAAGCGAACATTGCCGGATCGGCACCGATCGTCGCGGCGAGATTGACCGCGATCGGAACCAGCAGCACGGTGGCGCCGACGTTCGACATCACCAGCGTGAACACAGTCGCCAGCACGGCGATGGCGAGCTGCAGAGCCCAGATCGAGACGTCCCCCAACAGGTAGAGGACATATTGCGAGATCCAGTTTGCGGTGCCGGAGGTCTGCACGGCGATGCCGAGCGGCAGAAGCCCTGCGAGTATGAATACCGTCTTCCAGCTGACTGCGTCATAGGCCTCGTCCATTGTCAGCACGCCGGTGACGACCATCCCGACCGCGCCCGTAAGTAACGCCACCGGCAGCAGAATGTCGGTAAACATCACCAGGGCGATGGCGAGGGCGAAGAAGCCCAGTGCCGCGGTGACCTTGTTCGGGCGCTGCTCCTCGCGGGGATACTCGGATGTGACGACGACGAAATGACGATTGCGCTCTATAGACGCGAGGTTATCCCAGCGCGTGTGGCAGACCAGGGTGTCGCCGGCCTGGAACGGCACCGCAGGTAAGTGGGCCTGGATACTCTCGCCGCCCCGAAAGATCGAGAGAAGACTCAAGCCGTAGGTCATCCGGAACCGCAGGTCGCGTACCGTTTTACCGATCAATTCGGAGTCCGGCGGCACGACGAGTTCGGCGATGCCCGCCTCCGTGCTCGCCAGTGCCTGCTCGAATTCGCGGATTTTCAGTCGTCGGCGCACGCGTCCTTTTGAGAGGAAATTCTCGAGTTGCTCTGGCTGAGCGATAACAGCCAGCACCGCCGGTGCGGCGATGGGCGCCTCAACGGGCGTGGACACCAGTGTCTTGCCGGCATAGCGAGTGGCGATGATCTTTATTTCGAACTCCTCCTGGATCTCGGTGATGGTGCGACCCACCAGCGGGCTTCTGGGCAGCACGATGATCTCGTGCACCGCGGCATTGAGTCCGTAGATACGCTGCAGGTAGTCCAGTGTTCCCGCGCCGCGAGTCTCGCTGGCCTGTCGATCATCGGGCAGCACCATCCACCCGCAAACAACGAAATAGACCAATCCGGTAATCAACAGGACGATACCTATTGGAGCCACCGCAAAGAGACCGAACGTCTCCATTTGCTGCGCCTCGGGCAGCGAACGGTTCGCATTGATGATGAGGTCGTTCAACATGATCAGCGGGCTGGAACCGACCATCGTGAGCGTGCCGCCGAGGATGGCGCAGAAACCCATCGGCATGAGCAGCCGGGAGAGCGGCAGGTTGGTGCGGGCGGAGATTCGCGAAACAACCGGCAGGAACAGAGCCGTCGCCCCAACGTTCTGCATGAACGAAGAAGTCACGCCGACGACGCTCGAAACCAGGGTCATGATCCGCTTCTCCGCGCGGCCGCCGATGCGCAGGATGAGCCCTGCCAGCTCGGTCATGACACCGGTCTTGTCGAGGCCGCCGCCAAGGATCATCACGGCGATGATCGAGACCACGGCGTTGCTGGAGAATCCGGAGAACAGCACCGAGGGGCTCAGTAACTCGGTCAGACCGGGAACATAGATCGCCAGGCCGAGCAGCGTCATCACCAGGACCGCCGCCACATCCACTCGCAGGATCTCGCTCGCGAACAGGAAAATCGCGAGCGCCAGCAACGCGAGAACCAGCATGATCTCCACTGTCGGCGGCGGTGGCGCCATCTGAACCTCCCTTACGACCCCGACCGAATTTAGCACGATGACGGACAAAGAAGTCTTCACCAGCCACACCATCCATGCCATTACCGGCGAAGACAATGATGACGGCAATGCCCTGTTCGGCATCTGCAAGGCGGATGACGACATCTTCTCGCTCGGCTTCCGCTGGCAGTTCCGCAAGGACCAGGCGTTTGGGAAACCTGCCTTGGCGACGGCCACCAGGTCAGTTACTGGACATGACCTCTTCTATGGTGGGCGCCAGGCTGACCGCCTCGTCGACCCAGCCGCCGCCCATCGACTTGTAGATGTCGATCAGGTTGTTGAACGTGTCGGTCTGCGCCTGCACGGCGAACAGCTCGGCGTCGAACAGCAGGTTGTTCGCGTACAGGACCTCCAGGTAGCTGGCGGCGCCGTTCTCGAACCTCAGGAATGACAGCCGCGAGTACTCCCGCAGGGCCTCCACCCGTCGGGCCAACGCCTCGAAGGACTCCACCGACTTCTCGGTCGCTATCAACGCGTCGTTGACCTCACGCAGTGCATTGAGGACGGTGAACTCGTAGTTCTGCAAGGCGGCCTCGCGGACCGCTTCGGCCGACTGCACCTGCCCGGCGATCCTGCCGGCGGTGAAAATCGGTCCGAAGATGTTGCCGGCGATGCTCCACTGGCGAGCCGACGAGTCCACGATGCTGCTCAGGTCGTCACTGGCGCCGCCGTAGTTGCCGGTGATCGAGATATCTGGGTAGTAGAGGGATTGGGCGACACCGACGTCGGCGTTGGCCGCGATCAGGTTCTGTTCTGCCTGGAGCACGTCCGGTCGGCGTTCCAGCAGCGACGATGGCAGCGCGGACGGCACACCCGGGCGTGACAGATCATCGATGCTACGTCCCCTCAGGATCGGCGCCGGATTACGGCCGATCAGGATCGACAGCAGATTTTCCTGGGCCTGCACCTGGGTCTGGAAATTTGGCACCTGGGCCCGGGCCCGCTCGTATTCCGACTGTACCTGGGCCAGCTCGACCTTGGACACCACGCCACCGCTGTAGCGCAGTTCGAAAATCCTCAGCGTGCCTGCGTAGTTCTCCAGTGTCGCCTCGGCGATCGCCAGCTGCGCGTCGAGCCCGAGCAATGCGACGTAGCTGGACGCGACGCCGGTCACCAGGGACAGGATCACGCCGCGTCGTGCCTGTTCGGTCGCGTAGACGTCGGCCTGGGCCGCTTCGGCCTGGCGCCGCACTCTTCCAAAGAGATCCACCTGCCAGGCGACGCCACCGGCGGCCTCGAACTGGGTGAAATAGGGATCTCCGCCGCCGACGCCGAAGGCGTCCTCGGACACACGGTTCCTGCTGGCGCTACCGCCATAGTCGGCCTGCGGATAGAACTGCGAGCGGGTCGATCGGAGGGCACCGAGGAACTGCTCGACGCGGGCCGCGGCGATACGGACGTCCTGGTTCTCCTGCAGCGCCGTCAGGATCAGGTCATCCAGTACCGGATCACCGAAGCCATGCCACCAACGGGCGTTGATGAGTTCCGCCGCGGACTCGGATTCCACCCGCCAGACATCGGGCATCTGCACCTCGGGCCGCTCGTAGTCCGGCCCGACCAGACAGCCGCTGATGATGGCCGCACCGACGAGGACGGATATCCTTATCAACCGCTGCACGTCAGTGCTCTCCGCCGCTGGTCGTGGTCATCGTGGTCGCGCTGCCATCCGCGGTCTTGTGCTTCGCCTCGCGTCGCTCCGAGAACGACTCGATGATGACGAAAAACATGGGCACGAAAAAGGACGCGATCAGGGTCGAGGCCAGCATGCCGCCGATGACCCCGGTGCCGATGGCGTGCAGGCTGTTGGCGCCGGGCCCGCTGGCGATGGCCATGGGCACGCAGCCGAGGATGAACGCCATCGAGGTCATGACGATCGGCCGCAAGCGCACCCTTGCACCCTCTGCCGCCGCCTCTTCGATAGGCATGCCTTTGCGGTAGTTCTCCACCGCGAACTCGGTGATCAGGATGGCGTTCTTCGCAGATAGCCCGATCAGGGTCACCATGCCCACCTGGAAATAGACATCGTTTTCAAGACCGCGGAACCAGGTCATCAGCAATGCGCCCAGCAATGCGAAAGGGACTGCGAGCAGCACGCCGAACGGCAACGTCCACTTCTCGTACTGGGCCGCCAGGATAAGGAATACCATGATGATGCCAAAGATGAACGCGGTGGTGGACGTGCCGCCCGCCTTCTTCTCCTCGTAGGCCTGACCGGACCACTCGAACGCGTAACCGTCGGGCAGCACATCGCCCGCCACTGCTTCCATCGCGGCGAGAGCCTGGCCCGAGCTGTAACCCGGCGCCGGCGCCCCGGTGATCTTGGCGGCCGGGAAGGCATTGAACCTGGGCAGCACGTTGGGCCCGGAGGTATAACGCCCGGTGGCGACGGCCGACAGCGGGACAGACTCGCCGGTGGTCGAATTGAGGTAGATCTTGGAAAAATCTTCCGGGTCATCGCGATAGTCGCCTTCCGCCTGGATGATCACCTGCCAGATCCGGCCGAATTCCGTGAACTGGGAGACATACAGCGAACCGAAATAGGCCTGCAACGTCTGATAGACATCCTGGACCGGGACATTCAGCAACTCCGCCCGGGGACGGTCGACGTCCAGGTAGTACTGCTGTTCAGACGCGGAGAAAGTCGTCGCAACCCCGGCCAACTCGGGTCGATTGCGAGTCTCCCCGATGAACTTGCCGACAACTTCCTGCAGGGCCTGCGGGCTGCCGCCGGCCCGGTCCTGGAGGTAGAACTCGAATCCCCCCGTGGTACCGAGCCCCGGGATCGATGGCGGGTTGATGGCGAATATGATGCCGTCCTTGATCTTGCCCAACAGGGCCCGGGAGTCCTCGAGGAACGCAAACGAGGTCAGGGTCGGGTCATCCCGCTCCTCGAAGGGCTTGAGTGAAATGAACAACAGGCCGGCGTTGGTCTTGTACTGGCCGTCGATCAGGCTGTAGCCGTCGATCTGGGCGTTGGCGAGCACCGCCGGATGGGACAGCAGTGCGTCGGTCGCCTTGTCGTTGGCCTGGCTGGTACGCTCAAGACTGGCCGCGTCCGGCATCAGGTTGACGCCGAACAGGTAACCCTGATCCTCCTCGGGGATAAAACTGCCCGGCAGGATGCGGAACATGAGCACCACACCGACCACGACAGCCGCGAACAGTCCCACGCCGATGACGCGATGATGGATCAGCCACTTCACCCCGACGATGTAAGCATCGGTGATGCGGGTGAAGGTGTTTTCGAACCACAGGAAGAAGCCCTTCTTCTCGTGACTGCCGGGTTTGAGAATGATGGCGGCCAGCGCAGGCGACAGCGTCAGCGCCACGATTCCGGAGATGGCCATGGCGATGGCGATGGTGACGGCAAACTGCTTGTACAGCGTCCCGGTCATCCCGCCGAGGAAAGCGACAGGCAGGAACACCGACGAGAGTACCAGGACAATAGACACCAGCGCCCCGGTCAGCTCCGACATGGCCTCCTTGGCGGCCTCCCTGGGCGAAAGGCCCTTGGTCGCCATTTTATGCTCGACCGCCTCCACCACGATGATCGCATCGTCCACGACCAGCCCGATGGCGAGGATCATGCCGAACAGCGTCAACATGTTGGTGGTGAATCCCAAGGCGTAAATACCCACATAGGTGCCGATGATGGCCACCGGGACCGCGATCGTGGGGATGATCGTCGCGCGGAAACTCTGCAGGAACAGGAACACCACCGCGACCACCAGCAACACCGCCTCAAAGAAAGTGTGCACGACCTTCTCGATGGACGCCTCGGTGAATTTGCTGGTATCCACCGCCACCTGGTACTCCAGGTCGTCGGGGAACCCAGTCTCGAGTTCCTTGATCAGTGCCCGCACCCGCTCCGACGTCGCGATGGCATTCGCACCCGGCTGTTGATAGACCACCAGGTGGGCCGCCGTTTTGCCGTTGACCTTGCTGCTGACCGCGTAGTTCTGGGCGCCGAGCTCCGCGTATCCCACGTCGCCGACTCTGACGATCGCCGCCTCGCCGGTCGCACCGGTGCGCACGATAATCTGTTCGAATTCCTCCGGCTGGACCAGCATGCCCTGACTGGTGACCGGGAAGTTGAGCTGCGTACCCTCTGGCGCCGGCGCCTGGCCGAGCTGACCGATGCCGAAGGCCTGGTTCTGCCCACTGATCGCGTCGGTCAGCTCCGGCACGGTGATGCCCATCTGGGCAAGCCGGTCGGGTTGAAGCCAGATCCGCATCGCCACGTCGGGGATCGGGAACATGACCGACAGGTTGGCCCCCGGTAGCCGCTTGACCGCTTCGAGGATATAGAGGTTGACGTAGTTGTTCAGATAGACGGAGTCGATGGTGTCGTTGGGCGAAAAGAAACTCACGACCATCATGAAGGCTTGAGACTTCTTCTCCGTGGTGATGCCCTGATCTCTGACCACCTGGGGCAGTTCGGCGAGGGCCTGGCTGACCCGGTTCTGGGTGTTGACCTGGGCGATATCAGGATCGGTCCCCGGTTCGAAGGTCACGATCAGCGTCATATCGCCGGACGAAGAACTGGTGGACGTCATGTAGATCATGTCGTCCACGCCGTTGACCTGCTGCTCGATGGGGGCGGCAACGGTATTGGAAACGACTTCGGCGGTCGCACCCGGATAACGGGCCGTGACCGTGACGGTCGGCGGCGCAACGTCGGGGTACTGCGCGATAGGCGTTACCCCGAGGGAGACGTAACCAGCCAGCACGATAACGATCGATATGACCGCGGCGAAGACGGGCCGGTCGATGAAAAAACTGGGCCCCATGAATCCGCCTTAACCCGCACCTGCCTTGGCGGGGGCAGGCTTCTGAACCGTACCCGGCGCCACGGGCTTGACCGGTATGCCCGGCCGCACGCGCTGGAAACCGCCGACGATGACCTTTTCACCACCGGACAGGCCACTTTTCACGACCCAGTCCGTATCAACCCAATCGCCCATGACCACCGGTCGCCGCTCGGCCTTACCCTCGTCGTTGACCAGCCAGACCACTTGGCCATTCGACGTCTGCTGGACCGCCTCCTTCGGCACGACCACGGCATCCGGCCGCTGCATGCCGCGGGCCCGCGCCGTTACGAACATGCCGGGGCGCAGCTCGGCGTCCGGATTCTTGACGACGGCCCTGGCGGAAAAGGTGCCGGTGCGATCATCGAAAGTGGGCGCCGTGAAATCGAGCGTACCGGTGTAAGGAAACACGCTGCCGTCGGACATCACGATCTCGAACTCATATTGGTGACCCTCCGGAAATGTGACTTCACCACTGTCCCGCTGCGCTCCCCAGCGCTCGAGTTCGTTCTGTGAAATGCTGAAATTGACCCAGATCGGATCGACCCGGGACACGTAGCTGAGATTCGCCGAATCGCTGAACGCGTTGAGGTAAGCGCCCTCGCGTTGCTTGGCCTTGCCGCTCATCCCGGTGACGGGCGCGTGGATTACCGTGTAACTCAGATCGAGATTGGCCTGGGTCAGGCGTGCCTGGGCCGCGAAGACGGCAGCCTCGGCGGCCTTCTGCTCGCCGATCGCCGTATCCAGGTCGCTCTGGCTCAGTGCGTCGGCCTCGGCGAGAGGCCGGGTGCGGTTCAGGTTGGCGTTAGCGGTCCACAACCTCGCCTTGGATGCCTCGAGCTCGCCCTGGGCCGCCTCGACCTCGGCCAGGAACGGCTTGCGGTCCATCTCGAACATCACGTCGCCTTCCTGTAGCAACGCGCCTTCCTGATAGGTGATCGAGTCCAGGAAACC
>Ga0316191_10004766_pt1 | contig 10159 bp, 9 predicted proteins | sample Eddworburr2cm_MG_FD_204928 | JGI IMG/M metagenome (GOLD analysis project Ga0316191, IMG submission 204928) | Coastal sediment microbial communities from Maine, United States - Eddy worm burrow 2 cm | ecosystem: Environmental > Aquatic > Marine > Coastal > Sediment | place: USA: Maine | collected... | reverse complement strand
GGCTGAAACAGCTGCCAGGTCTTCTTGCCGGCGAGTTGCACCACGAGCACGTCGTCCGCGTCGCAGTGACCCTCGTAGGCTTCACTATCCTGCTGTGAGAAAAAGACTTCGCTGTTCGACAGCACGCAGGGTAAGGATTCATCGAGCCTGGCGACGAATTCATTAATACCCGGCTCGAGGATATCGATACCTTCGAGCACGACTGCGGCACCCTTGTTGATGGCATTGCCTAAAACCTCCTTGTCCATGAAATGTAATTTCCGGGCCTGCACGGTTTTGTAGAAGCAGGTCTTCTCCAGTTCGACCCGATTACCATCGAGTTTTACGTGCACCCACTCGGGCTGTAGCAACGGATTGTTGAGGTGACGCTGCAGGTCGGCCATTTTAAAAAAACTGGGATTGTTGATGATTCCAGCGGCATAGGTGAAAGCTTCAGGCAGGTTTTGCCGTTGCTTGTGGTAAAAATCGAGTAGTGCCTGTAGCTCTTTATGTAGTTTTTGTTTCATATCAGAAATCTCATAGATTAGCGGTCTATATTCAGGTGCCTGTTACTGATAGCAGTCGGGTCAACGGGCTTCGCTAGGGCTGGAAATGGAAGCTGGCGTGCTCGGGTGCCAGGGGGGTGTTACCCAGAATAAAATCGGCGGCACGCGCGGCGATCATTTGCGTCGGCGCGTTGAGGTTGCCACTGACGATTTCGGGCATGACCGAGGCATCGACCACGCGTAGCCCTTCAATGCCATGTACTTTCATTTGCGCGTCGACCACCGAGTCGTCATCATTGCCCATGCGGCAGGTGCAGCTGGGATGATAGTCGGTGGATGCAGTCTGGCGAATCCAGTTTTCTACTTCGCTATCGGACTTGATTTCCGGTACCGGGTCGGTGCGCTCACCGCGAAACGCGATAAACGCGGGTTGCATGACCAGTTCGTTGATTTTTCTGTAACCCTCGAGTAGCTCCTGTAAATCATGAGCTTCGCTCAGGTAATTGAAATGCGCGGCGGGCTTGTCGAGCGGGTTGGCCGAGTTGAGTGCGATATGCCCCTTGCTTGCCGGCCTGAGTTGATCGACCTGTAGTGTAAACCCTTGCGACAGAATAATTTTGCTGCCCTGGTATTTAGCCGAAACTGGCGCGAAGTGATACTGCAGGTTGGGGTAGTCCACGCTTTCATTGCCACGGATCAAACCCCCGGCTTCCCAGATATTCGAAGCACCGAATCCAGTTTTGGAGGTCAGCCAGCGCATACCTATCTTGAGCTTGTTCCAGGGTCGATCAACCCGATGGTAGGTGATTGACTGGGTGCATCTCCAGGCACAATGAATCTTCAAATGGTCCTGCAGGTTCTGCCCGACTGCAGGCAGTTCGTGCCGTATCGGGATGCCATGCTTGTCAAGCTCGGCGGCTGGACCGATACCGGATAGCATCAACACCTGGGGTGATTTGATTGCGCCACAGGAGACAATGACTTCACGGCTGGCGCGAATCACCTGGATTTTCCCCTTATGCTGGAATTTGACCCCGATCGCGCGCTTGTTATCGAGCAGTACCTGCTCCACCAGCGCATGGGTCACCAGGTCGAGATTAGGACGTGATAGTGCCGGTTTCAAATGTGCCACCGCGGCGCTGCAGCGGCGTCCATCGCGGATCGTGCTGTCGAAACGGGCGAGACCCTCGGGTTTGTAGCCGTTGAGGTCGTCCGAGCGGCCCTGTCCCGAGGTTTCGCCTGCGGTCAGAAATGCATCGAACATGGGATTAACAAGTTTCGCTTTGGCCACGCCCAGTGGTCCGCTGCCGCCACGCCATTCATTCTCGCCGCGCTCGGAAGTTTCGCCGCTCCTGAAATAGGGCAGGCAGTCGGCGTAACTCCAGCCCTTGAGTCCCAGTTTATCGTTCCAGCGGTCGTAATCCTTCGGATGGCCGCGCATGTACACCATCGCGTTAATCGATGATGAGCCACCGACCACCTTGCCGCGCGGCAGCTCGATATTGCGCTGCTCCAGTTCGGCTTCGGCTTCGGATTCGTAGTTCCAGTTGATGCTCGGGTCCTTGTAAACGCTATGCACCCCTGCGGGGATGTGAATTAGCAGTTTCTTGTCCATCGGACCGGCTTCAACAATCAATACCGAATGTTCGCCACTTTCACTCAGGCGGTTGGCAAGCACGCATCCAGCCGAACCGGCGCCGAGGATGATGTAGTCGTATTCGTTGTTCATGCGCGGAGCATCGCAACTGACTTTTTAAAGGTCAAGCGCTAATCATCGAAATCACTTGGACGCTCAATCGGCTTGGCATATGATCGCCGCAACGAAATACAGTACCTGGCGCAGATGACCGAGACTTTTGACTTCGATCAGATAATTGATCGCAGTAACACCAGTAGCTTGAAGTGGGACAAGTATCGTGACAGCGATATCCTGCCGATGTGGGTGGCGGAATCCGATTTTGCGATCGCTCCGGCAATCCAGCAAGCCCTGCTTAAACGGGCCCAGCACCCGGTTTTCGGCTATACAGGTCCGTCTCTACACCTGACCGAACTTGTGGTTGCACGCATGCAGCAGCTTTATGGCTGGGAGATTGATCCCGACTGGCTGTTATTTCTGCCGGGCGTAGTCGGCGCGATGAATTGTGCCTGTCGCGGTAATGGCGAGGTCGGTGATTCGGTATATACGCCGGGGATTATTTATTTCAATATCAGCAAGGCGCCGGGGCTGAGCTCGCGCGTAAATCAGCCGATGCCGATGTGCATGCAGGATGAGCGCATGATTATCGACCTCGACTGGCTCGAACAACAGCCGGCCAGACCCGGGCAGGTCATGTTGTTCTGCAACCCGCAGAATCCGGGCGGCGCGGTTTACCGTGAGTCTGAATTGCGCCGCCTGGCGGAAATAGCCGAGCGACAGGAGTTGATCATTTGCTCGGATGAAATTCATTGTGACCTGATTCTGGACCCGGATAAACGCCATATTCCGATCGCATCCCTGAACCCGCAGATCGAGCAGCGCAGTATCACGCTGATGGCGCCGAGCAAGACTTTTAGCCTGGCCGGGTTGGGATTTTCTTTCGCCATAGTGCCCAACCGCGAGCTCTACGCCGGCATGTTGCGTGCCCGCACCGGCATTATTCCTCACGTGGGTGTAATGGGTTATACCGCGGCCGAGGCGGCATACGAGTTCGGTGATGAATGGAACCGCCAGCAATGTGAATATCTCGCCGCCAACCGGGATTACCTGATTAAAGAAATCAATTCGATCCAGGGGCTTCACCTGGGGCCGGTTGAATCGACCTACCTGGCCTGGATCGACGCTTCCGCCCTGAAGCTCGAAGACCCACCCAAATTTTTCGAGGATGCCGGGGTCGGCATGTCACCCGGCCACGCATTTGGCAGCCCGGGCTGGATGCGCTTCAACTTTGCCTGTCCGCGCAGCAGGGTCGAGCAGGCGGTTGAACGGATCCGCAAGGCTGTCGAAAACCTCGACCAGGTTTCTTTGTCTGATTAGAACGACATTTTGCCATGTCGTTATTTTCTTTTGTTTAGTCGTTCTAGTTCAGCGTGGCCGTAACTATTTCAGATATTCTTTTTCGACTGAAAAACTCGGGCGCCGTATTTGCGGCTACCTGGTTTAAACAACGATAAACACGGCAGGTCAAAAAATGGCAATACCTTCACATGTGAAATATCTGATCATCGGCGCGGGCATCCACGGTCTCAGCACCGCCTATCACCTGGCGCAGCAGTTAAAAGCCCAGGGCAAAGGCGATGGCAAGGATATACTGGTCGTCGACAAGAGCGGAATTGCCGCGGGTGCGTCGGGCATTGCCTGTGGAGTGGTACGCAATAACTACTTCCAGCCGGCGATGCGCGAGTTGATGGCGCATAGCGTCAGCGTCTGGGAGACCGACCCGGAAGGTTACAGTTATCACCCGGTTGGATACATGCAGATCAGCCCGGAAAGCATGCATGCCGATGTGGCTACTATCGCGCAGCAACAAAAGGATATCGGCTACGAATCAACCTTCATCGAAGGTGAAAAGGAATCCTCGGATTACATGAAGACCCTGTTCCATGACTGGCAGGCGACCGGAATCACCTCGGTGCTGCACGAAAAGCGCGGCGGCTACGCCAACAATACCAAGGCGATTTACGCGCTCGCGACCAAGGCCGAGAACGAGGGTGTGCGTATCCTGACCGGTTGTACCGTGACTGGATTCAAGAGTGACTCAGCCGGTGGGGCAATCCAGGCCGTCGAAACCGACAAGGGTGAAATCGGTTGCGACCAGGTTGTGATCGGCGCCGGCCCCTGGGCCAAGACTGTGTGGGACATGCTCGAACTGCCGAAAACCATCAGCATCAAGGGTGCCGACGGTCAGATGCACAGCAATATACCGATGTGGATTTACTGGTCGCTGCAGGAAGGCACCCTCGGTGTCGATCCCGAATTACAGAAAACCAACGATGGTCAATTCCCCCCGGTTATCCATGTCGACAGCAACGAGCCACTTTACTCGACTTACGATGGCAGCCTGATTACTGATGAAATGTGGGGCATTTACTACAAGCCCGATTTCCACTTCGGTGGTATCCAGGGCGGTGCCGCACCCTATGCGATCGATACCGATCCTGACGATGTCGCGGTCGATCCCTACGGTGTCGATTCGCCTGATTTCGTGGTCGGCGAAGATTTCGCCCACATGTGGGTCTCGGCGCTGGCGCATTGCCAGAAGCGTTTCGAGGGCCAGTTCGAACACTACAAGAACGAACCTTCCGGTGGCATCGGTTCGTTTACCCCGGACAGTTTTCCGGTGTTCGACGTATTCCGTGAAAACTGCTACCTGATTGCCGATTCGAATCACGGCTACAAGATGCTGGGCGTTGGCAAGCTGGTGGCCGAAGAGCTGTGCGGCCAGACCAGTTCGCTGCTCGAGCCCTTCCGCTTCTCGCGTTATGAGCAGGGTAAGTTGCATCCGGTTTCGAGTAGCCCGTTTCCCTGGAGCTAGACGCTTTCCTCCGTTACTGGCCTGCGCTTGCGCAGGCTTTTTTTATATACGGGGATAGTTTACCTAATTCGAGCAGGCGGATTAATGAGATGTCCTCTCCGGGGCTATCTAAGTCTCGGCCTGGTGAATGGTCAGCTGCGTAAACGGAATAACCCAGCCTTCCTGATTGCAGATGCTCACGCAGGTTTGCTGGATCAGGCGCCCTATTTTGAAGTAAGAGGCTGCGCTCTCGCCGCCCATCGTGGCGTAGACCAGGTAGTCCAGTGAACTGGTATTCGCTGCCTTGAAATCTACTACCAGATCTTTCAGGTCGTTGCCAAATTCGGCCTGCTCGAAGGCTGCGTTGAGGCCTGATCTGAAACGCTCAGGCACCCGGTCGAGAGAAATTTCCTGATGCTGATAGTCGATCCCGAAAACGACGATAATGCCGAAGCCCTCGCGCGAAAGATTACGCACATTGAGTTGTAAAAAGTCCGCGGCACTATATTGCACTATGCTGCTGAGCACTTTCAGTCGCACCAGTTCGACGGTCTGCTGGAGAACCTGAGCGAAAGCGCCGTCAGGCAGCAACACGTAATCGCCGGCATGACAGGGAAACCAGGCTTCGTAGCTGTGGGGGCGCGATGTCAGTTGAGCAAGTGCTGACAGTGGCAGACGGATGGCGCCCTCCAGTTCGGGATTGCGCAGCTCCGAGTACATATTAAGAGCAGCGATACGAAAAGGGAGCCCGTTATAAATCACTCGTTCTCCCGCACGCGCGGCACCGACGTTAAGCAGAAGACGCGCCTCCCGGATGTAGCCCGGCAGGAGACGCCAGGCACCGAGGGCGAGCATGACCAGAATAATGATAGACAGGGATAACAGCAACAAATCGCCGCGGAGATAGAACACCGACAGCACTGCTAGTGACACCAGTATTATCGTCATCAGGTGGTAGCCGTAAAGGACCAGGCGGATTCTCGCAGCGTGAACCGTATCCTGCGCCGGGCCCCTCCAGGCCTTGATCAGCCGTCGCAGCGCATACATTGCAAACCACAGGGCAATGCCGGTAAGTAGCGCAAGCAGCAAAGTCAGTCCACGTCCCTGGATAAACTCGCGCAGGGCACTACCTACGGTCTCGAAGACATCGAATTCTTCTGTCTCGAGATTGCTCAACTCGTAGCGAGAGATTTCGAGCGAGCGTTGAATATCCATGCTGCGTTCGTGCCAGGCAGCAGCGACTTCATCCAGTCCAGCGGCGACCACCGATGGCATCTCATATTGTTTGAACAGGGCAATGGACTCGGTTGCTTTCCCGGATACTTCGAGTTGTTGCTCGTATAGCCTGATTTCCCTGCGCAGTTCTTCAATCTTGCGAGGCTTATCGGTCGCTCCTTTCAGGCTGTCGAGAATCGGCCGGGCGATCTGCATCAGTTCGTCGCGCCAGGCTAGTTTCTGATCCTCGGTATCTGCCAGATTTCGCAAATTAGCGCCGCTGACTGCAATATTCTCGAAAGATTCCGTTAGTGTGCCGATGGTCTCGCGCAGAGTGTCAATCTGTTCATTGATCTTCGCTTTTTCAGTTTCATCGGCGGCTGCCCGTTGCTCGACCAAATTCCTGATCCGCTCACGTTTTTCCTCTAGCGCTTCCTTTATCGCCAGCAGCCTGCGAATTGCCTCAGCGCGCTGGGTCAGGGCTATTTGCGAGGATTCTGCTACCTCGTCAGAAGAATCTGTCACCGCTGTGTTCGTCTGCGCCACGGCCACCGTCATGACCAGAAAGGCAGCTGAAATAATTGCTACTACCTGCGCGATAGTTTTTCTACTCATGAATATGTCTCGCCATTGGTTATGCGCTACTCGCACAAGCATGTTATCGAATTACCGGAGATCTTTACACCGCGGCAGCCCGCATCAAACCAACCTGATTTGCGGGTAATAGTTGGCTGCGCCGACCTTTGATAGTGTGTCAAAACTACGAGTCTGAGACAGGTAACCTGCCCGGCCTCTTATATCACGTCTGCGTTAAATGAAAACGCTTTATCGAGCGCGCGCGGATTGGGCGTTGGCCGCGATCAGCATCCGCAGCACCACGTAGGTTGCGACCGCCGCCGCCAGGTGTTTCAGGCTGTGGCCGCTGACCAGGTTACCGGTCAGCTCGAAGATACCCCGGTCGAAGAACTCCAGCACCTTGGAGAGCCCGTACCAGGCGATCGTCCAGCCGAGGAAGCGGCCGATGGTGTAGTGGTGGTCTTTAAATGCCCAGATGATGATGGGCAGAGCGAGCATCGGGTAGAATTGCACCAGCCCGTAGAAACGCAGGTCGCCGCGGCCCAATGACTCCGTCCAGTCCCAGTAGAACAGGCTCGCGAGGCCGAGCACGAGCAGTATGGCGAGGACCCAGCCATTACCCGCCGGGTTATTGATGCGGTCGGCCACCACCGCCGCGCTGATCGCCATGAAGGCGATGGACATGGGCAGGCGGTCCCACAGCAGGCTGGCGTTGGAAGGTGCCCAGTGGTAGTAGCCCGAGCCGAGGCTGACCAGGGTGACACCGACGAAGAAGATCAGGTACGGTCGCGCGTCAGCAGAGCTGCGAAATAATTCCTTGTGTCGAAAGATCAGGGCAACCAGCGCAATTACCCCGACCACCAGGAAGCCCAGGTTGGAAGTAACGTCGCCGAAATTGGGGATGCCGAGCCAGCCACGCTTGTCGGCGAAATCGTGATAGGCGAGGTCCTGGGGCACCGGATCGACGAACAAAACGATTCCGATGCTCACTGCCAGCAGAGCGATCAGCAACTGGATGCGTCGTGCCTGGGACATCATGAGCCCGGAGATACCACCGACGGCTCAACGTCGCTGCCGATGAGTTGGTTGCCGGAGTGATCATCGATAGCGACGCGGGTACGCCCCTCGAGACTTATTGAAATAGGGGAAATATAAACACCGTTATTAATCGCAAGCATGGGAAATATAAACACCTTTTTATAACCAGGTCAAACCAGGGAACCCTAAATCCCCAGGATGACTGCGGCATTGATATGGATCGGCACTTCTTCGACGCAAAGACGAGCAAGGAGTTTAAAACTCATGTGAGAACGAGTGGTTGTTGCTGCGATTTCAAAGCAGGTCAGGCGAAGTACGCGCGGGTACGGTTGGCTAGTGACACCAGCGAAAGCATCACGGGCACCTCAACCAGTACACCGACGACGGTGGCCAGCGCGGCTCCTGAATTCAAACCAAACAGGCTGATGGCGACGGCCACCGCAAGTTCGAAAAAGTTAGAAGTGCCAATTAAAGCTGCCGGCGCAGCGGTGTTGAACGGAACCCGCCACAGATAAGCCCAGCCGTAGGCGATGGCAAAAATCCCGTAACTTTGAATCATCAATGGAATTGCAATCAGCGCGATCACCATCGGTTTGTCGATGATGGTTTGCGCCTGGAAACCGAACAGCAAAATTACCGTTGCCAGCAGTCCCATGACCGAGAAGGGTTTGATTTTTGCGGTGAAACTGCCGATGCGTGCGTGATTGCCGGAGCCGTCCAGCAGTTTACGCGTGGCGTAACCTGCCGCCAGGGGAATAACGACATAGAGCACGACCGACAATAACAGTGTTTCCCAGGGCACCACGATATCGGTAACCCCGAGTAGCAAGGCCGCGATCGGTGCAAACGCGAATACCATGATGATGTCATTGATGGAAACCTGCACCAGCGTATAGTTCGCGTCGCCACGCACCAGCTGGCTCCAGACGAAGACCATCGCGGTGCAGGGTGCAACCCCCAGTAGGATCATACCGGCGATATATTCCCTGGCCGTTTGCGGGTCGACCAGTCCGGCAAAGATATGCTCGAAGAACAGGATGCCGAGTGCGGCCATGGTGAAGGGCTTGATCAACCAGTTGACCACCAGAGTAATGCACAGGCCTTTGGGTTTTTTGCCGACATCTTTCAGTGATGCGAAATCGACGTTTACCATCATCGGGTAAATCATGATCCAGATGAGTACCGCCACCACGAGGTTGACGCTGGCATACTCGATGCTGGCAACGAGCTGAAAAATGCCGGGCTGCAGAACGCCAAGTACCACGCCGGTGAGGATGCACAGCGCCACCCAGACCGACAGGTAACGCTCGAAAACTCCCATCGGCGAGGTCGAATCAGAAGACATGCTGGTTTCTGTCATTGGTTTAGCAACAGCCGGAATCGGCAGGCGCCTTTTGCCTGGGGGTGCAACAGGCCGAGTCCTGCGCCGCCGTTGCGATGAAATCGCTGCCATAAACCGGGCTTTCGCCCCGGGTCAGGAAAGTTTCCCAGGCGATGCCTTGCGGATCGAAAATCCAGCTCTTTTCGGAATTGGCATAGCAGCAGGTCGTTTCGCCCTCTTCGATGACCGGCGCAGCGGCGCTCTGCAGACGCGCATAGACCTCGCCGAGCTCGGCTTCGTTCTCGACCTGTATGCCCAGATGATCGATACCCTTGCGCTGGCCGCGCGTGGTGATTGCGAAATTGACGCGCGGGTCGTCCAGCATCCATTTGGCGTAGTCTTCCTTTTGCACTGTGGGTTCGCTAGCGAACAGTGAGGTATAGAATCCGATCGAGGTGTCGAGGTCACTGACTGCAACGTTGACGTGTAGTCTTTTCATTGGTTATCTCCGCTTGAGGTATTAACAGCGCAGCAACCCGACAAAACACTGTCGAGTACCGGTGCGCATAGTTCGGGACGTCCGCGGCAGCAATCTTCCATCAGGAAGGCAAGCAGGTCGCGGGTACCGACGAAATCGATACTGTAGATAATCGAACGACCTTCGCGGCGTGAGTCGATAAGCCCGGCGTTGACCAGGATCGAAAGATGCGAGGACATCGTGTTGTGAGGAATATGCAGCGCGCGTGCGATTTCGCCCGCCGCCATGCCTTCGGCGCCGCTGCGTACGAGCAAGCGGAAAGCTTCGAGTCGTGATGCCTGCGCAAGGGCGCCAAGCGCCTTTACCGTGATCGATACGTCCATATGTCGACGATAATCGACACAATGTATTAGGTCAATACAAACTTACAAAAGTTGGGGTCAGGTCTAACATTCCAACATAACCCATTTCCAGAATCCTCCGCTGCAAGTGCCTGCACTCGAAAGTGGCTGATCCAGGAAGCCCGGGTCGCACATTTCACTGTCTGCTATGGAGA
>Ga0316191_10004763_pt1 | contig 10161 bp, 9 predicted proteins | sample Eddworburr2cm_MG_FD_204928 | JGI IMG/M metagenome (GOLD analysis project Ga0316191, IMG submission 204928) | Coastal sediment microbial communities from Maine, United States - Eddy worm burrow 2 cm | ecosystem: Environmental > Aquatic > Marine > Coastal > Sediment | place: USA: Maine | collected... | reverse complement strand
GACCCCACTCCGAGAGTCCGGCGGCCACTTGGTCTGATGTCTGCCAGATCAGCTCGTAACTGGACTCGGTCCAGACACCCGCCACTTTGTAGCGCAGTGCCGTCTTTTTGGCATATTTTCGACAGCTTTCCTGTAACATCTCTACGATCAATGACATTGTGACCAGGCTCCCAAGCTTATTCTGCTGTCATGCGTTAAACTGCAAATACTCGTCGGACTTGTCGATTACTGCATTTCTTCCCACGCTACCGGTACATATTAATCAGGCAGAAGCGAGGATGGCAAGAACAAAGCCCCGCTCATGTTGATACTGTGCTTCAAAAAGGTGAAACACGTTTGTTTCTTTACAAAACAGCGAGATTCCTATATTTTTCATTGTTGTTCTTAATTCAGCCAGTCCGTAAATCATTTGCAGGTGTTAGCTGCAGGGGCAATATCTCTTAAAGTATATGAAACAGTCACAAATCCGTAATTTTTCCATCATTGCTCATATCGATCACGGCAAATCAACCCTTGCTGATCGTTTGCTCGAAAGGACCGGAGCGCTCTCCGATCGTGAAAAGACCGACCAGTTTCTCGACAAGATGGACCTGGAGCGTGAACGCGGCATCACGATCAAGGCACAGGCCGTGCGCCTGCACTATACCGCTGCTGACGGTCAGGAATACACCCTCAACCTGATTGATACACCGGGGCACGTTGACTTTACTTACGAGGTCAGTCGCTCGCTGTCCGCTTGTGAAGGGGCTTTACTGGTTGTCGATGCGTCACAAGGTGTGGAAGCCCAAACGCTGGCCAATGTCTACCTGGCAATCGATCAGAACCTTGAAGTCTTCCCAGTCCTGAATAAAATCGATCTGCCCAGTGCTGATCCCGAGCGGGTGCGTTCAGAAATCGAGGAAATCATCGGTCTCGACGCCAGCGATGCAGTGGTCGCAAGTGCTAAAGCCGGCATCGGCATCGATGAGATTCTAGAGGCAATCGTCAAAAAAATTCCGCCGCCCCATGGTGATCCAGACGCACCCTTGAAGGCATTGATCTTTGATTCGTGGTATGACCCGTATCAAGGCGTCATTGTCCTGGTGCGCGTTATCGATGGTGCTCTGAAAAAGGGCGACAAGATCCGCTTGATGGCCAGCCGCACGGAACATGAGATTCTTAAGGTTGGGGTGTTCTCACCACATACGGTCGCTGTGAACGAACTGACGGCAGGAGAGGTCGGCTTCATAACTGCCAGTATCAAGGTGGTCGCGGACGCCAAGGTCGGGGACACGATTACGCATGTCCGCAGGCCTACCGAACAGGCTCTGCCGGGCTTCAAAGTCGTCAAGCCGATGGTTTTTTCCGGACTTTATCCGATTGACTCCGGCGATTACGAGGATTTGCGCGATGCCATGGAAAAGCTGCGCCTCAATGACAGCTCCTTCTCCTTCGAACCGGAGAATTCCATGGCGCTCGGTTTCGGTTTTCGCTGCGGCTTCCTTGGTTTGCTGCATATGGAAATTATCCAGGAACGTCTGGAGCGGGAATTCGGCGTCGACCTGATTACCACCGCTCCGACCGTAGTTTACCGGGTCACCACCGTCAAAGGTGAAGTGATCAACGTCGACAGTGCCAACAAGCTGCCCGATGTCCAATTTATCGACCATGTTGAAGAACCGTTCATCCTTGCTTCGGTACACGTGCCCAATGAGTTCGTCGGCGCTGTGCTGGCCCTTTGCGAGGAGAAACGCGGCAGGCAACGTGAGATCAAGTATCTCACTGCAAATCGCGTTATGGTTATTTACGAGCTGCCGCTTAACGAGATCGTCCTTGATTTTTTTGACCGCCTCAAAAGCCTTTCACGTGGCTACGCTTCCCTCGATTATGAGCATCTCGATTATCGTCCAAGTGAACTGGTACGCCTCAACATTCTCATCAATGGCGACCTCGTCGACGCTCTCTCTTTAATTGTCCATCGTGACAAGGCTCAGTACCGTGGTCGTGACCTGGTTTCAAAAATGAAGGAGTTCATCCCGCGCCAGCAATTCGAGGTGGCCATACAGGCGGCAATCGGCAACAAGGTCATTGCCCGTGAATCGGTCAAGGCTTTACGTAAAGACGTAACCGCGAAATGCTATGGCGGTGACATAACCCGTAAACGCAAACTCTTGGAAAAGCAGAAGGAAGGCAAGAAGCGCATGAAACAGGTCGGCAACGTCGAGCTGCCTCAGGAAGCTTTTCTGGCCATATTAAAAGTCAAGGAAGGCAAGTAATGAAGTTTTTTTCAAAGGACAGGGCGTCTCACGGCAAATCCCGGAAGAAAAAGTCGCAGATTCGCGATTGGAGCGAAGCACTTATCGTTGCTGCTGTTCTTGCACTGATTATCCGCACCTTTTTTGTTCAGGCCTTCAAAATTCCGTCCTCCTCAATGGAGGATACTCTGCTGATCGGCGACCACCTGCTGGTAAGCAAGTTTATTTATGGTCTTCAGGTGCCGTTCATTGATGAGCCTGTCCTGTCGGTGCGTGACCCCGAGCGAGGGGATGTCATTGTCTTTGAATTCCCTGAAGACAAGGATAAATCCTATTTTCAGCGCCGCGATTTCATCAAGCGGGTGATCGGCCTGCCCGGTGACAAGATCGAGATTCGAAGCAAGAGCGTCTACGTCAACGGCGAGCGTTACCTGACACCCGAGGCTGTTTACAAAGACGGGAACCTGACTGCGGGACCGCGTGACAACATGCCCTTGGTCACCGTGCCGGAGCATGAATACTTTGTAATGGGCGACAATCGCGACCGATCCTATGACAGCCGTTTCTGGGGGTTTGTTGACCGTTCAGTAATCAAGGGGCGAGCATTCATCAAGTACTGGTCATGGAACAGTGAAACATTCAGACCGCGTTGGGATCGTATCGGCCGCATGATCGAGTAACTTCACCTGACGCATGACCTGTTGTGCAAGTCATCACTGAAAAGGGCCTTCCGGAATACCGGGGCTCTTTTTCTCTTGTTACGGCAGAAATGATCCTTTGTCTGCATCTTCCTGGCAATGTTGAACAGAAAACCTGATATCCTGTCGATAGCACAGAAAAAAGTTTCTTCTCAATTTTCGAACCAATCACCGAGGCAGGCACTATTCTCGCGCCCGTATGCTTGGCTCAATCAGGCTCACAAAGACAGGATCACTCTCTATGATATGGCTTAAAGCAACGTGTAATCTCGATTTTCAAGTGGAGGTCTGTACGCCTTTAGTTTTGATGCTACGCCCGCGCAGCGGCGCGCAACAATGGGTGGCACGCGAATCTTACACTTTGTCGCCCCATGTCCCTGCGGTGGAATACACCGATATCTACGGCAATCTCTGCCAGCGCCTGGTTGCTCCCCACGGCAAGTTTTCCATCCATACCTCGGCGGAAGTCATGGCTGCAGATGACATGGACACTGCTCAAGGGGCTTGCTTCGTTGAAATTCAGAATTTACCGGAATCCGTCCTAATGTATTTGCTGCCGAGCCGGTATTGCGAATCTGACAGGTTCGGCGATCAAGCCCGGGAGATAGTGGCATGGGTGCAGCCAGGCTACGACCAAGTGGCGAGCATTGACCAATGGATTCGAAACTGCATACGCTACACTCCCGGATCGAGCAACTTTCCGATCTCCGCCATCGAAGTTAATACACGTTGTGAAGGCGTGTGCCGTGACCTGGCGCACCTCGGAGTGGCCCTTTGCCGTAGCATCAGCATTCCCGCACGTTTGGTCGTGGGCTATCTTTACGGGCTGGAGCCGATGGATATGCACGCATGGTTTGAAGCCTATGTCGGCGGTCGTTGGTATACATTTGATCCGACACAGGGCCAAAGTGGAGGCGGCCGGATAGCCATCGCGTACGGACGCGATGCCGCAGATGTCTCGATATTCCATCAGTTCGGAGCCGGAGATATTTTAACTGACATGACCGTTCGCGTTGATCTGCTGCAAGGGGCATCAGGCTGAGAAATGGCCGATATATCGGGACGTTTCAAACGTTGCCAATACTTAGAGGAGGGAAAGACTGTTCGGTCGTTAGCCATGAGATATTCGTTGATTAGAAAATTGTGGCCTCGCACTTTTAATCTGCCCGCCCTGTGAGCTACAATGTACGTGACACCTTTTGCTAATCGCGAAGCAGACCTTTATGAAAATACTGAAAATATTGCCAGCATTTGTTTTGATCGGATTGATTTTGACGAACTGTTCCTCCAATAAGGACTGGCGTACAGCCAGCCGTGAATCTGCAGGCATTGCACCCGACCCATCCTTAATCACTGAAGCCGTCCTGCAAGTTTACGGAGCCAGTGCCTGGAGCTGGCGCGGCTGGTTTGCTATCCATACCTGGATTGCTGCGAAGCGAACCGATGAAACCTTTTACACGGTTTACGATGTGGTCGGCTGGCGTGCAGGTCGGGGCCAACCTGTGTTGAAAATTGCCAAAGACATCCCCGACCGTTACTGGTTCGGTGAAAAGCCTCGAATTCTCATTGAACACAGGGGAACGGGTGTCGACGAGCTTATTGATGAGATAAACTCGGCGGCCTTATCTTATCCATGGAAAACCACCTACAAGGTCTTCCCAGGCCCGAACAGCAACACCTTTACCGCCTGGATCGCCAAGCAAGTGCCGGCGCTGCAACTTGATCTGCCTTTCTCTGCGATCGGCAGTGGCTATGTCAACTAGGAGACTGTCGGACTATACGGGCCGAAGCGAAAACTCGGATGTTTGAGAACAGATTCCAGCTCGTTTGAAGGTTCATAGCCGTAACTATGGACCGAAAAGGAGCTGGAATCTGGGCCAAACACTCGGATTTGCAGCCGGCTCATGGATAGTCCGGCAGTCTCCTTGATGACTGTTGAGAAACGATCCCTTGGTCGCCGCTATTGGCTTCAGGAAGAGCTTCTTCCCTGGGACGGAGCCTCCTTTGCCTTTGCGATGTCGTGCACGTTGAAAACTTCTCCTGATGCTGCCTGTTTTTGTTGACTCATCATTTTGACCTTGCTATATTGCCCAAGATTTGACTGAAACATGTCTCCTTTTAAGCTGATCCAGAGAGGTCGGCAAGGGTGGCCCAAATGCTCAAACAAAACCTAAAAAGACAATCTGTACCTTTCCGTAATTTACGGAGAGGTCTTTTTTTGCCCTAATTACGACGGGAGGAAGACCATGGCCCAGGCTGAAACTGCGATTCTGGACAAAGCCGGCATCGACCGTGCCATCACCAGGATTGCCCATGAAATTCTGGAACACAACAAGGGGAGTAAAAATCTCGCGCTGATCGGCATTCGCACCGGCGGTGATCATCTGGCTCGTCTGCTTCAATCGCGCATCTGTGTGATTGAAGGCGTTGAAGTGCCGCTCGGCTCAGTTGACATCACCATGTATCGCGACGACCTGGCTGCACGTGGCAATCTGCCGATCGGCAAGACCGACATCCCTTTCCCGCTTGATGACAAGCATGTTGTTCTGGTCGATGATGTTCTTTATACCGGCCGGACGATTCGCTCGGCAATGGATGCCCTGATGGATTTCGGTCGACCGAGCACGATTCAACTCGCCGTGCTGATCGACCGCGGCCATCGCGAACTACCGATTCGTTCGGATTATGTCGGACGCAACGTGCCGACGGCCCGTGAAGAGGATGTGGCTGTTGTTTTTGATGAACGCAAGAATCCTTTTGAAGTTCGGCTGATCAAGCCATAATTGCCAGGGAGGAAAAAAATGTCATTCACACACAAGCACATTCTCGGCATAGAACAGTTGGCCAAAGAAGATATCCAGCTGATCCTGGACACGGCAGAAGCTTTTAAGGAAATCAATTCCAGGGACATCAAAAAAGTCCCAACCCTGCGCGGCAAGACGATTATCAATGCATTTTTCGAAGCCAGCACCCGCACCCGACTCTCATTTGAGATCGCCGGAAAGCGCCTCTCGGCAGACACTGTGAATATCTCGGGCTCGACCTCGTCGGTTGTCAAAGGAGAGACGCTTGAAGACACGGCGAAAAACATTGAAGCTATGGCTCCTGACATAATCGTTATTCGGCATGGTCACTCTGGAGCACCTCACTACCTGGCAGAGCGAGTCGCCTGCTCAGTTGTCAATGCCGGCGATGGTGCCCACGAGCACCCCAGCCAGGCATTGCTTGACCTGTTGACCATGCGCGATCACAAGGGCAGCATAGAGGGTCTCGAGGTGGCGATTGTCGGTGATATCACCCATAGCCGCGTGGCCCGTTCAGACATCTATGCTCTATCGAAGATGGGCGCCAGGGTGCGAGTGTGCGGACCTGGGACGATGCTGCCGATCGGTATTGAGCGCCTCGGCAATGTCGAGGTCTTTACCGATATGCGCGAGGCAATCAAGGACGCCGACGTCGTCATGATGCTGCGCATTCAAATGGAACGGCAAAGTAATATCATGATTCCTAGTCTGCGCGAATATGCCCGGTTTTATGGTCTCAACCCGACCAACCTGCAACTGGCTAAAGCGGATGCCATTGTTATGCATCCTGGGCCGATGAATCGCGGCGTGGAGATATCTTCAGCTGTCGCTGACGGTACGCAAAACGTCATTCTCGACCAGGTCGAGAACGGTGTAGCCGTGCGCATGGCGCTGCTTTATCTCGTCAGCGGTGTTGAGTCGATGCAAACCAAATAATTCTTTTGCTAAAAGGATAGGTGAAAAATATGGCGAGAATTCTGATCAAAGGCGGACGGGTTATCAGCCCCGCACAAAAGCTTGACGATACCTGTGATATCCTGATCGAGAAAGGCATAATTGCTGCGATCGGCAAAGGGCTCGAAGCCAAGGGCGCAGAGGTGATCGATGCCTCCGGCAAGGTGGTGACTCCAGGCCTGGTTGATATTCATGTCCATCTGCGCGACCCTGGTCTCGAGTACAAAGAAGATATCGTCTCTGGGACGCTCTCGGCAGTAACAGGCGGATTTACCTCGATCGCCTGCATGCCGAACACCAAGCCGGTCAATGATAACCAGACAGTCACCAGTTATATTCTGAAAAAGGCTGCGGAAGTCGGTTACTGCCGGGTCTTTCCAATTGCCAGCATTACCAAGGGGCTAGACGGTGAATCGTTAACGGAAATGGGTGAACTCAAGGATCTCGGTGTCTGTGCGGTTTCTGATGATGGCAAGCCGGTAAGCAACCCCCAGCTGATGCGTCGGGCAATGGAGTATGCCAGGCCTTTTGGCTTGACGATTATCTCCCACGCAGAGGATCTCGACCTGGTCGGTTCGGGTGTCATGAATGAGGGGCCCGTATCCACTGAACTTGGTCTCAAAGGGATTCCCTGGGTTGCCGAGGACGCTGCGACGTCCAGGGAGGTGATGCTCGCAGAATTTACCGGCGCTCACCTGCATGTGGCCCATGTCTCCACTAAAGGGTCGATCGAGATTGTTCGCCAGGCGAAAAAACGTGGCGTGAACGTAACCTGCGAAGCGGCTCCCCATCACTTCACCCTGACCGACGAAGCAGTCCGCGGCTACAATACTAACGCAAAAATGAATCCGCCGCTGCGCAGTGCTGAAGACATGGCTGCTGTTCGACTGGGTATTGCCGACGGGACCGTTGATGCCATCGCCACTGATCATGCTCCACACCATATTGATGAGAAGAACGTTGAATTCAATATTGCCATGAACGGGATTGTCGGCCTGGAAACGGCATTGCCATTGACGCTCAAATTGGTGGAAGAGGGCGTGATCGATCTGCCGAAAGCCATAGATCTATTGACCAGTGGTCCTGCCAGGGCTCTGAATCTGCCCGTGGGGCAGCTGCAAGAAGGTGGCGTTGCCGACGTCACGGTACTCGATCCGAATCTCGTATGGACTGTAGAAGCCCAGAGGCTTAAGAGTAAAAGCAAAAACACCCCATTTGATGGTTGGGAAATGAAGGGTGCAGCAGTCTGCACCATCGTGGCCGGTAAAATCGTCTACAGGAGAGGTTGAATATGAAAGCAGCATTGGCCCTAGCCGATGGCAGGGTCTTTTACGGCCATGCCTTCGGTGCTTCTGGAGAAATCTCTGGTGAGGTGGTTTTTAATACCAGTATGTCCGGTTACCAGGAAATTCTCACCGATCCGTCCTACCGAGGCGAAATTGTGACGATGACCTATCCGCTGATCGGCAACTGCGGCATCAATCACGAAGATGTAGAGTCTTCACGGCCGCACCTGGCAGGCTTTGTCGTCAAGGAAGCCTGCGACATCCCCAGCAACTGGCGTTCTGAAATGTCTCTTGATGCGTACCTGAAAAAAAACAACATAATTGGCCTTGCCGGGATCGACACCCGTGCTCTGGTTCGACACATCCGGGACAAAGGTGCTCAAACCGGCGTCCTTTCGACCGTCGATATGGATTCTGACAGCCTGGTTGCTAAAGCCAATGCGGCTCCGTCTATCGTCGGTCAGGACCTGGTCCAACAAGTTACCTGCGAAAAATGCTACGACTGGAAAGAAGGAACCTGGAGCCTGGAAAACGGCTACGAGGGTGACCATGGCCCGGTCCGGTTCAAAGTGGTTGCGTATGATTTTGGCATCAAGCGCAACATCCTGCGCAACCTGGTTAACAGGGGCTGTGCAGTCACGGTTGTGCCGGCAACCGCTTCGGCTGAAGAAGTTCTGGCGATGCAGCCGGACGGTGTCTTCCTCAGTAATGGACCAGGCGACCCCGAGCCGATTTCCTATGCCCAGGAGAATATTCGCAAACTACTCGGCAAGGTGCCTGTTTTTGGTATCTGCCTCGGCCATCAGCTGCTCGCAATCGCCTTGGGTGGCAAGACCTTCAAGCTGAAGTTCGGCCACCGCGGCGGCAACCAGCCGGTCAGGCGTGGAGACGGGCATAATGTCGAGATCACGTCGCAAAACCACGGGTTCGCCGTTGATGCCAGTTCACTGCAGGACGATGCGCTGGTTACCCATATCAACCTCAACGACAATACTGTGGAAGGCCTGCACCACAAAACCTTGCCAGCCTTTTCTGTGCAGTATCACCCTGAAGCTTCTCCCGGCCCCCACGATGCAAACTACCTGTTCGATGACTTCATCACGTTGATGGACGACTTTAAAAACCGGTAATAGCCACAGAGGCACTGAGACACAGAGAAAACATAGGCATATAGGCGTTTAACTTTTAACCTTTAACATTTTAGCTTGAGGCTTTGCTTGAACGTTTAGATTCTTCTGTATCTCTGTGTCTCTATGGCGAAGTCTATTAATAAGAATGGAAAACCATGCCAAAAAGAACTGATATCAAAAAAATTCTGATCGTCGGTGCCGGCCCGATCGTCATCGGTCAGGCTTGCGAGTTCGACTATTCCGGCACTCAGGCTTGCAAGGCTCTGAAGGAGGAAGGGTTCGAGGTTGTCCTGCTCAACTCCAATCCTGCCACGATCATGACCGACCCTGACTTTGCCCACCGCACCTATATTGAACCCGTGAACCCGGAGACTCTGGCGCGCATCATCGCCAAGGAGCGGCCTGATGCACTCTTGCCGACTCTCGGCGGCCAGACAGCCTTGAACTGTGCCGTGGCTGTCGCCAAGGACGGCACGCTTGAGAAGTATGGTGTCGAGCTGATCGGCGCAAAACTTCCTGCGATTGAAAAGGCCGAAGATCGCACGCTGTTTAAAGCGGCAATGAAAAAAATCAACATTGCCGTGCCGGAATCAGGCCTCGCTCACAGTCGCCAGGAAGCTCTTGAAATAATTCAGAAAATTGGTTTTCCCGTCATCATCCGCCCTTCGTTTACTCTCGGCGGTACCGGCGGCGGGATTGCCTACAACATGGAGGAATATGAGCAGATCGCCATGGCCGGAATCGATGCTTCACCGACCAACGAAGTCCTGGTAGAGGAATCGGTTATCGGTTGGAAAGAGTTCGAACTCGAGGTTATGCGCGACACCGCCGACAACGTGGTGATCATCTGTTCCATCGAGAACCTCGACCCGATGGGCATTCATACCGGCGACTCGATTACCGTGGCCCCTGCGCAGACTCTTACTGACAAGGAATATCAACTGCTGCGCGATGCTTCAATACGCATTATCCGCGAAATCGGTGTAGAAACCGGGGGCTCGAACATTCAGTTCGGCATCAACCCTGATGATGGCCGCATGGTGGTCATCGAAATG
>Ga0316191_10004762_pt1 | contig 10162 bp, 6 predicted proteins | sample Eddworburr2cm_MG_FD_204928 | JGI IMG/M metagenome (GOLD analysis project Ga0316191, IMG submission 204928) | Coastal sediment microbial communities from Maine, United States - Eddy worm burrow 2 cm | ecosystem: Environmental > Aquatic > Marine > Coastal > Sediment | place: USA: Maine | collected... | reverse complement strand
GTCCGATGATCTGGCCATCCTCCACGTCCATGCGCTGAACCCGCACGGATTTGCGTGGCTGCGACGGGTGAACGAGGACGGTGTCGATCTGAACCGCAATTTCGTCGACTTTTCGCGGGCATTGCCGGTGAATCCCGACTACGACAGGGTCCGGGCGGCGCTGCTGCCGCCGGATCCGGCAGCCTGGCCGGATGCCGGCCGCGAGCTGGCGGCATTGCGCGAAGCGCTTGGCCCGGACCGCTTTGAGCGGGCGGTTTCCGGCGGCCAGTACCAGGATCGCGCCGGGATGTTCTATGGCGGCACCGGCGCGACCTGGTCGCGGCGCGCGCTCGAGTCTTTGTTCGACGAATGCAAACTCGGCGCCCGGGAACGAATCGTGGTCGTAGACTTTCACACCGGGCTGGGGCCGTTCGGCTATGGCGAACTCATCTGCGACCATCCGCCAGGCAGTACGGGCGCGACATCAGCGCGGCGGTGGTTCGGTGACAGCGTAACGGAGCCTGCGCTGGGCACATCGAGTTCGGTGCCGAAGGAGGGGCTGGTCGACTATGCATGGCAACGCGCCTTCGGCGACCAGGTCTGCTTCGTAACGCTGGAGTTTGGTACCTATCCTTTCCAGAGTATGCTCGATGCCTTGCGCGCCGATCACTGGTGGCACGCATACGGTACGGATCGATGCGCGACGGTGTCCGCAAGCGAGGCCAGCGCGTCCATGCGCCGACACTTCGACCCGGACTCCCAAGCGTGGCGGGAGGCGGTGGTCTTTCGTGGCAGGCAGGTGCTGCGCCAGGCGAAAGCAGGACTAATGGAGGACAGGGAGCGATGAGCGGCACGACGGCCAGTTCGGTACGCGCTGCAGCGGTGCATTATCGCCCTGCCGGGGAATCCGACCTCGATGCGCTCGTCGCGCTCGAGAACGCGTGCTTCGATACCGACCGGCTGACCCGTCGCAATTTCGCCTGGATGATCCGCAAGGCGCATGCGTGGTTCGAGGTTGCGGAGTGCGGGGGCGAGCTGATTGCGTATGTACTCGTGCTGTTTCATCGCGGCACCTCGCTGGCAAGGCTGTATTCGATCGCGGTATCGAACGGGCATCGCGGAATGGGGCTAGCGAGGTCGCTATTGGGCCGGGCGGAGTCCGAGGCCGTCAAGCACGATTGCGTCTATATGCGGCTGGAAGTGCACCCGAAAAACGAACGCGCCATCGCGATGTATGAGCAAGCTGGCTATTACCGGTTCGGGCTGTTGCAGAGGTACTACGACGACCAGAGTGACGCGCTGCGTTACGAGAAGCGCATCCTCTACCCACGGTCCCGGCAGATCAGCCGCAAGATACCGTTCTATTCGCAGACGACGCCGTTCACATGCGGCCCCGCGTGCCTGATGATGGCGATGAAAGCGCTGCGATCGTCGATGGGGTTAAGCCGCAGCCTTGAGCTGCAACTGTGGCGTGAAGCGACGACGATATTCATGATGGCCGGTCACGGAGGTTGTGGCCCGCACGGGCTTGCGCTCGCCGCTCAGCGCCGCAGATTTGCCGCCGAGATATATCTGAGTCACAAGGGCCCGCTGTTTGTCGAGGGTGTACGAAGTGCCGAAAAGAAAGCCGTGATCGAACTGGTTCACAAGGATTTCATGCGTCAGACGCGCGAGATCGGCATCCCGTTACGTCATCGGCCGGTATCACTCGACGAAATGGCCCAGGCAATCGACGGCGGCGCAATTCCGATCACGCTGGTTAGCACGTACAGGTTTGCCAACAGCAAGGTGCCGCACTGGGTCGTCGTCGTCGGCATCGACGAACGCTTCGTTTACATCAACGATCCCGACACCGATCCGAAACATCTGCGCACGCCGACCGATAACACCAACCTGCCGGTTGCGCGCAAACAATTCGAACGCATGTCGAGCTTTGGCGGACGAAGATTGCGGGCGACGCTGATCCTGCGCAGGCATGCCTGACGCTGTCGGCGTCTGGCGCAAACCGGGGACCATGCGCGAGTTTCGCCGGATTGATGCAGATCCGGCAATAAAATGCCTGCGCGATCGCGCAGATCTCAGGGTTGCTCCAGATGGATCTTGAAAGCCCCGGTTGCGGCTGCCGGAAATAAGCGCGGCGAATTGCAAAAACGATTCAGGTTCGCGAACGGTTTGCATATGCCGAACCGGACTCTCGTTTGCATCCGGGCATTAACGTCATGGTCGTTGCAGGTAGCTTGTCAGCAACCGGTCCAGATGGTTGGCAAACGCCTGCCGGTCTGCCTGGCTCAATGCCGGTGGGCCGCCGGTGTCGATCCCGCTGGCGCGCATCGTATCGAGAAAGTCGCGCATATTGAGCCGCCCGCCGATATTTTCCGTGGTGAATAACTCGCCGCGCGGACTCAGTGCGTGACCGCCTTTGGCGATGACCTCGGCGGCGAGCGGGATGTCGTTGGTGATGACGAGATCGCCGGCATCGAGACGCCTGACGATTTCGTTATCCGCGACATCGAATCCTGACGGCACCTGGAGCAGTTTCATCTGCCGCATCGGCGGGATACGCATCGGGTGATTGGCGACCAGGGTCAGCGTCAGGCCGGTGCGCTCGGACGCTTTGAACAAAATGTTTTTGATGACGCCAGGACAGGCGTCGGCATCGACCCAGATTTGCATTTTCCCGATTCCGCTGTGTGTCATGCCGGGAATACCCGGTCCCGCATGATACCCAATGCCCGGAATTGCCGGGCAGGGCGCAAAAAATCCAGGACGAAAAGTCATCCGCTGCCACTTCGTCGTGGCGGCGCGGGAGTGGTGCCTAGCGGAATGTTCTTATGGAATTGTCGGTGGGAGCCGACTATACCTTGTACGAATGAGAGCGCAGGAACGTGACTCTCTGATTCCAAAGAGGAAAATATTATGTTTAATCGATTGGGGGTAGGACTCCTCGCCACTGCCGTGTGCGTCGCCGGGATGTGGTGCGGTACGGCTTCGGCAGAACAGCTGATGCTGCCCGGCCTTTCGAAGAAAGCGACAATCGTCCGCGACGCAGAGGGCATCGCCCACATCCGCGCCGGCAACAGGGACGATCTCTATTACCTGCAGGGCTGGGTCCATGCCGAGGATCGCCTGTTCCAGATGGATCTGACGCGGCGCCAGCCGAGCGGTACGCTGGCAGAATTATTCGGACCTTCGTCACTTGCAGGCGACGTTCAAACGCGCACGATAGGTTTGCGCCGCGCCGCCGAACGCTCCGCGACCGTGCTGTCGGACGAGACCCTTGCCGCGCTGGAGGCTTATACGCGCGGGGTCAACGACTGGGTCATGTACGGTCCCGGCCTGCCACCGGAATACGCTGCGCTCGGATTTACCGACCGCGCGGATTTCCGCCCCTGGAACATCATCGACAGCATCGTGATTGGCAAGGCGGTAGCGTTCAGCCTGTCGTTCGACCTGGATATTGGCAATACCTTCGATTTCCAGGCGTATCTGGCAACCCTTGGGCCGGCCGGAGCCGTGGTCTTCTCGCAGGACGTGTTCCGCTCGCAACCGTTCGATTGCGCCTCGACCGTGCCGGATGCGACCGGCGAGTTCCCGTTCGAACCGGTTCCCGGCAGTCCGGATCCCGAAGCCTGTCCGGAACCGGGCGTTGACCCGGTCGGGAATGGCAAAGGCAAGGGTAAAGGCAAAGGAAAAGGCAAAGGTAAGGGTCACAGCATGAATTCCGCTGCCGCTGCCGCTGCAGCCACAGGCAGCGGTGCGAAGCCGTCGCCGCAGATGCGCGCGCTTGCGGACAAGGCTGTAAAGAAACTTCGGCAGTCGGAATTCATTCGCAACGTGCTCGACGCCGACGGTACGATCGGGTCGAACGAGTGGGGCGTGACTCGCGCCCTCGGCGCGAATGGCCGGCCCGTTATTGCCAACGATCCGCACCTGGCGCTCAACCAACCGTCGACGTTTTACCCGATCGGTCTGGAAGCACCGGGTCTGAGAGTATTTGGCAGCAGCTTCCCGGGCATCTCCAACGTCGTGCTCGGTCACAATCAGCATCTCCAGTGGGGTGCGACCACCAACCCGATGGATGTCACCGACACCTTTGTCGAGTTGCTCGTCTTTGACGCTAACGGCGTACCGGTCGCGACGCTGTTTCAGGGGAACCCGGAGCCGGTAGAACTGGTGCCGGAGGAGTTCTTCTTCAACGCTGGCGGTTTCCTGGTGCAGGCGCCCCCGGGCGGTGGTATTCCGGCATTTACGATCATCGTTCCGCGGCGTAACAACGGCCCGATTATCGATACGCTGGTCGCTCCTGCGCCCGGCGCCATCGTGCCGGCGCTGAGTGTCCAGTACACCGGTTACAGCGCGACTCGCGAACTCGACACGTTCCGCTTGTGGAACGAGGCACGCAACCTGAGGGACTTCCGCGATGCGCTGAAGTATTTCGACGTCGGTTCGCAGAACTGGGTCTACGCGGACAACGCAGGAAACGTCGCGTATTTCACGAGCGCCGAGATGCCGATCCGCAGCGATCTCCACCAGGGCACGGTAGCGCCCGGCACGGTTCCCGGCCTGTTCCCGCCGGGTGTCCCGATTCCGCCGTGGTTCATCCGAGACGGTACCAGCGGCGACCACGAGTGGCTGCCAGTGCAGAATCCGCAGGACGGCCAGGCGATCGCGTGGGAAATCCTGACGCCGGAAGAGATGCCGCAAACGATCAACCCGAAGGCCGGCTGGTTCGTCAATGCGAACAACGATCCGGCGGGCACGGTGCTGGACAACGATCCGTTGAACCAGTTGCGCAAGGGCGGGCCCGGCATTTACTACCTCAACCCGGGTTATGCGGGCGGCTTTCGCGCCGGCACCATTACCGCGCGGGTACGCGACTATGTCGACACGCAGGGTGAGCTGAGCAAGGAGGACCTGCAGTCGATCCAGGCCGATGTATCGTTGCTCGATGCGAAGTTCTTCGTGCCCTACATCCTCGCGGCCTTCGACAATGCCGGCCAGCCCGGAAAGCCGGCCGGGCTGGCGGCATTCGCCGCGGATCAGGAAGTCTCGGAGGCGATCGGCCGATTGTCGGGCTGGGACTTCACCACGCCAACGGGTATCCAGGCGGGGTACGACGCCGGTGACCCGGTCGTTGACGACTGGACAATGTTGCCGCCACCGGATCAGGACGAGATCGACATGAGCGTCGCAGCGACGATATACGGCGTCTGGCGCGGCCAGGCGGTCCGCCGCTTCGTCGACTGGCCGCTTGCCGGTCTGCCGACGCCTGGCAGCACCCAGGCAATGACCGCCATGCAGCACTTGCTGCGCACCAACGGCGGAACCGGCATCATCGATTTCTTCGATGTGCCGGGAATTGCCGATCCGCTCGACCAGCGCGATTACAAGTTGCTCGATGCGCTGCGCGCTGCGCTCGATTTGCTGGCCGGGGCCGAATTCGCCGACGCCTTCGCCAACTCGACCAACCAGGACGATTATCGCTGGGGCAAGCTCCATCGAATCGTCTTCGATCATCCGTTTATCGAGGCGTTCAGCGTGCCGCCGCAGCCGCCGGGTGTGTTCCCGCAGCCGGTGCCCGGATTGCGGGGTTTCCCGACCGACGGCGGGTTCAACGTCGTCGATGCGTCCTCGCACAGTGCGCGCGCCGACAGCGTCAACGAGTTCCAGTTCGGCGGTGGCCCTGTCCGCCGCTTCACCGGCGAGCCGCAGGGCGGATTCCGCACGGGTGCGGAGTCGATCTGGGCTGGCGGGGTCAGTGGAGTGCCGTTCCCGGGCAATCCGTTTTACTCCAACCTGCTCAATTACTGGCTGGTCAACGAAACTTTGCCACTGGTGTTGCGGGCCAAGGACGCGAGCAACGGGGAGACCATCAAGGCCGTTCCAATTAAGTAGCAATCGTTACCGGGGCCCGCAGGTGCGGGCCCCTTTTTTTCGTTTCGGTTTTAGCGAGCAGCGATGTTTGAAATCAAGGGCATCGATCACGTCGTTATTCGCGTCAGCGATCTCGGACCGATGCTCGAGTTTTATATCGATGTACTCGGTTGCACGCTGGAACGACAAAACGAAGAGATTGGCCTGTACCAGTTGCGGGCTGGTTCCTCGCTGATCGACCTGGTGCCGGTGGACGGTGTGCTGGGCCGTGCCGGTGGCGCGGGTCCGGGTGCTGAGGGCCGCAATGTCGATCACGTATGCCTGCGGGTCGAACCCTTCGACGGCGACCGGCTGATAGCGTTGCTGGAAAGCCGTGGTGCGTCGCCCGGGCAGGTCGAGTCGCGTTATGGGGCCGAAGGTGCCGGTCCGTCGCTTTACCTCGCGGATCCCGAGGGCAATGTTATAGAACTCAAGGGCCCGCCATGGCGATCGGAGAGCGGCTGACAAAAAATCGGCCGCGCGTCGGGTTGCCTTAGTATTTACGCGGCTGATCCGGATGCCGGTCTGCCTCGAGCGGGTTATCGCCCCCGACTCGCTCGCCCGCCATCGATCCGGGCCGCTGGCGCGCCGTGTGTCTGAGGCTTTGGCCGCCACTGGTCAGAGAGCTGGCCGAGAGAGCGAGTCCCGTCGGCCGGCTGCGGTCGGCATTGGCGAGCGAAGAGCTTAATTGCCGGTTTGGTCGCTGCGCGTGCGGCTATCGGGGTTTTCCCCAATACCGCGTGCCGTCTGAAAGCACTATTTTCGCGATCGTGGCAGCAGCCTGACGCGCGCTGCCGGCTTGCCGTCCGGTTGGCTACGGCAACGTGGATTCGAGCCACGCCTGTCTCCCGGTCGGACTCTCTCTTCCCGAAAGGAACAAGGGGAACGACATGACAAGGAAAGCCCTCATCTCCTCCGCAGTAGCGCTTTGCCTGGCCGCCGTTGCAGGCGTTTCCAGCGCCGGCGAACCGGTAGATCCGATTAGCCCGGCAAAGGAAATCAATCTGGCCCAGGCCGAGCTCGGCAAGAAACTGTATTTCGACCCGCGTTTGTCCCGGTCGGGTTTTATCTCCTGCAACAGCTGCCACAACCTGAGCATGGGTGGTACCGACAACCTGAAAACTTCAATCGGTCACAATTGGCAGCAAGGGCCGATCAATGCGCCCACCGTGTTGAATTCGTCGTTAAACGTCGCGCAGTTCTGGGACGGCCGTGCGGCCGACCTGAAAGAACAGGCGGGCGGTCCTATCGCCAATCCGGGCGAGATGGCATTTACCCATACGCTTGCCGTCGACGTCCTGCAGTCGATCCCGGGATACGTGATCGAATTCAAACAGGTCTTCGACACCGATGAGATCGATATCGACAAGGTCACCGCGGCGATCGCCGAGTTCGAGAAAACGCTGGTGACGCCAAACTCGCGGTTCGACCTCTGGCTGCTCGGCGATACCACGGCGATCAGCGAGCAAGAGAGATCCGGCTACCAGCTGTTCAAGGACTCCGGCTGCGTCGCGTGCCACAACGGATCGGCATTGGGCGGTACCTCGTTCCAGAAAATGGGCGTTGTGAAGCCCTACGTTACGGATAATCCAGCCGAGGGACTCAGCGCGGTAACCGGCAAGGACGCGGACCGGTTCAAATTCAAGGTGCCCACGCTGCGTAATGTCACGCTGACCTATCCCTATTTTCACGACGGCGAAGCGCAGACCCTGACAGAGGCCGTCGAGATCATGGGGCGCCTGCAACTCGGGCGCGAATTCAGTGACGTGGAGAACGCGAAAATTGTCGCGTTCCTGAAAACCCTCACTGGCGACCAGCCGGCTTTTGCGCTGCCGATCCTGCCGCCGTCTTCGGACAAGACCGTGCCGCCGACCCCGTTCGAGTAGAGCTACGGCCGATTTAATCTGCGCTCACCAACGTGGCGCAGCATGACGCTGGATTTTACCGGGCGGTCTGCGTCTTTGCGGCGCGGGCAGGGTGACGGCATGGTGTGTTTTTGGGGCCGATACCGGCTATGGTTCGGCGGCGCTGTGTATCTGCTTTGTTTGCAATCCCGAATCGACTGCTGACGATTCGAGGTATTATCGGGCGCATATCACCACGAAAATGGCAGGAACCGTTATGGCCGGCGGCGACCAAGATTCCAGAATGGCGGCGTTGTAACTGCTGTGCCTAGCGACGCCTTGCCGGGGCTTGAGTTTCAGTGAATGCCGAGGCGGCAACCGCGGCGCTGCGACAGGCGGTGGAGCATCAGCGCGCGGGGCGACTCGAGGCCGCCTGTGCCGCCTACCTCCACGCCCAGCAGTCGGATCCGAAAAATCCTCAAATACCGGCAGCGCGTGGTCTGCTCCTGTTGCAAATGGGGCAGGCGGGCGACGCGGCCCGCAGCCTGCAACGCGCGGTGGAGCTGGCACCCGATAGTGCGGAGCTGTGGCTTACCCTCGGCAACGCCCGCATCCGGAATGACGAACTCGAGGGCGCCGGGCGGGCCTTTTCCCGGGCCGCCGAATTACGCCCTGATCTGGCTGTGGCGCACAACAATCTCGGCAATGTTCTGCGCCGCCAGGGCCGGCCGGACGAGGCAATCGCCTGTTATCAGAAAGCGATAGCGCTCGAGCCGGATACCGCGTTGAGCCGTTTCAATCTCGGTAGCGTTTTGAGCGATACCGGCGCATTGGCCGAGGCCGTCGCCGCCTTTCGCGAAGCCCTGCGCCTGGATCCGTCGTACCTGCCGGCACTCAGCAATCTCGGTGGCGTTTTGCTACGCCAGCAACGTTTTCGCGATGCGCTCGCCTGTTTCGAACGAGTGGTCGCCATGCGTCCGGATTTCAAACGCGGTTTCTACAATGTCGGTCTGGCATGCCAGGGTCTTGGCAAACTCGGCGCGGCGGCGGCTGCCTACCGCCGTGCGTTGGAACACGACCCCGGGGACGAATGGGCGCTCAACAATCTCTGTATCACGTTGATGAAAAGTGCCGAACCGGCACAGGCGCTTGCGGTATGCGATGCCTATCTCGCCATGTCGCCGGCTAACCGCAAGCCGCTGGCTTACAAGGCTGCTGCGCTGATCGAACTCGGGCGACGCGAAGAGGCGGCGGTTCTGCTGGATTTCGACCGGTTGCTGTTTCCATATCCTGTGGCACTGCCGGACGGGTTTGCCTCCATGGCGGAGTTCAATGCGGCGTTGGCCGAGCATATCCGCGCCCACCCGACGTTGCAGCCGGAGCCGCATGACAAGACCACGATAGGTGGCAGCCAGACCGGTGAGCTGATGACCGAACCCGAGGGCGCTGCAGCGGTGCTGGAGGGCGCGATCCGGGAGGCGGTTGGCGCTTACATTTCTGGATTGACGGCAAACCTGGATACGCACCCGTATGTGAGCGGCCTGCCCGCAAAATGGCACCTCGATACCTGGGGTGTCATCCTGCGCGCGCAAGGGCACCAGGGTCCCCACTTTCACCCCGAGGGCTATATCAGCGGTGTCTATTACGTCAGTGTTCCGGACGAAGTGAGCAACGCTGAGAGCGATGAGGGGCATATCGAGTTCGGGCGAACGGCCGAGGCAATTGGCGGCATGGCCGAACCGTTGCTTCGGGTGGTAAAACCCGAGGCCGGGACTATGTTGTTATTTCCGTCTTATTTCTATCACCGCACGATACCGTTCGACAGCGATACGCCACGGATCTGTGTCGCCTTCGATGTGATTCCCGAGTCCTGACCGACGTGATGAGCGTGGCGGCCTAGCCGAGCACCGGAAACTTGCGCCGTTTCGCCAGTTTGTCCATGCCTTTTTGCAACGCGCGTTCGATCTGCGCGTATTTGCGGTCGACATATTTCTGGTCATTGAGTCGCTCCGGGTCGGAATCGAGCTCGATCGCAGGCAGGAATTCGGTGCGTATCTTGGCGGGAAGCGGAATGTGCTGAAACGGGGTAAGGTGCAGGCTGACCCCGAACGGAATGCTAAAGGTTATCGGCGCGACATCGCTGCGCAGACGTTTCTTCAGGCCCAGGGCCCGGGCAATGCCGCGCCCCTCCGACAGCACGAACAACGTGTCGTGCCCTCCGACAGTGGCGACCGGCACGATCGGGACGCCTTCGCGCATGGCCAGCCGGATAAAGCCCTTGCGACCGCCCAGTACCGCGGTGTCGCGTTTGCTCCAGGCGCGAAATGCATCGACCTCGCCGCCCGGCCAGAGGATGACATCGTCGCCTTTTGCGAATGCCGCCGCGATATTTTCTTTGGTTGGAGAGATGACTCCCAGCCTGCGAA
>Ga0316191_10004761_pt1 | contig 10163 bp, 7 predicted proteins | sample Eddworburr2cm_MG_FD_204928 | JGI IMG/M metagenome (GOLD analysis project Ga0316191, IMG submission 204928) | Coastal sediment microbial communities from Maine, United States - Eddy worm burrow 2 cm | ecosystem: Environmental > Aquatic > Marine > Coastal > Sediment | place: USA: Maine | collected... | reverse complement strand
TCTGCATTTTTCTAAGTATCGTTGTCAAAGCCGTTTTGGCCTTTGCAAATAAGAGCCTTCTTCACTGGCTGAATGCGCAAACAATCCATCGCCTGCGTTCAACGATTGTAGGCCAGTTACTCCGTGTAGATTACCGATATATTGAAAAGGCACAGACAGGTAGTCTGATCAACACCCTGGGAAATGAAACCTGGCGCAGCAGCGAAGCGATCGCGGAAATAGTTCATTTCGTCAACAAGGCCAGCACTCTCGCAGTGTATGTATTGATTCTCGTGCTGATTTCGTGGCAGTTCACTTTCTTGGTGCTAGTCGTAATGATGGCGATTTCAATAATAATGCGTCGGATCACCGGCCATGCCGACGCCCTGGGAAAGGAGGCGACCCGAACAAGCGACGAGGCGATGGTTGGTGAAATTGCCGTCATCGCTGGAATGAAGACAATTCGCAATAACAATCGCGAGTTGTACCAGCAGGAACAATTCGAGGAGATTTCGCAAAGCGCTGCGGAGGCCATACGACGTGTCAGCGTTACTCGTGAGCTGGCAACGCCGGTTTATGAGATTCTTGCGGGCGCCTTTTTAGTTGCTCTTCTTTACATAAGTCTGGGAAGCGGGGGACCGTTAGCGGTTCTGCTCGTGTTTCTATTCATATTGTATCGCCTGCAACCACTGGTGAAGGCACTGGACGAGTCCCGAGTCCATATCCAATCTCTCGGCGGAGCAGTTGATGCAGTTACCAAATTGCTTAACGATACAAATATTTCTGCAGGCGAAGCCGGGCAAAGAGATTTTCACGGCCTGAAAAAGGAACTCCGATTTGATGGGGTTACTTTTCGTTATGATCGCGACGAACCGCCAGCATTGGAAGATATCTCTGTGGTATTGCCGGCCGGCCAGACCATCGCACTCGTGGGGCATTCGGGAGCAGGCAAGACGACATTTGCCAACCTCATCGCACGACTATATGACGCTGAACTCGGTGAACTGAGTGTCGACGATGTGCCTTTGAAAACGATAAATCTTGCGTCATGGCGCAAGCACATTGCGGCAGTCAGTCAGGAGACTTATCTTTTCAATGCATCCGTACGCGAAAACATTGCGTATGGTCGTCTCGGCGCAACTTTTGAAGAGATCGTCGAGGCGGCAAGTGACGCCGAGGCAGATAGCTTCATCCGCAATCTGCCAGATGGATACGACACGATTCTGGGAGAGGATGGAGTACGCTTGTCAGGAGGGCAGAAACAACGCATTGCGCTGGCGAGAGCACTGATTCGGAAACCTGACATACTGATTCTCGATGAGGCAACGAATGCGCTCGACAACATTTCGGAGCAGGCGATTCAAAATGCTTTGCAGCGAATTCGTGTCGGTCGAACCGTACTTATTATCGCACACCGGCTGACCACCATCACGCATGCCGACCTGATCATCGTGCTGAAGAATGGCCATATCGTCGAACAGGGCACGTATGAGTACCTTATCGAGCAGCAAGGAGTTTTCGCGGGTCTATATCGGGCAGAGCTTCTGCCATGAGCGCGACGCTAATCTCGGTCGTGATTCCGTGTTTCAATCAGGCACATTTTCTAAAGGACGCCATCGAAAGCGTTAGGGCTCAGACGCATAGCTCAAAAGAAATTATTGTCGTTGACGATGGATCGACAGACAATACCGCCGAGGTGGTGTCTCAATATTCGGACGTCACATTAGTACGCCAGTCTAATTTGGGTCTGGCTGCGGCGCGCAACAGCGGGATTACGGCAAGCAGTGGCGATTACCTCGTATTTCTGGATGCCGACGATTGTCTGGAGCCAATTGCCTTGGTGGCTGGTTTGGACTGTCTCATTAAACATCCCGAATGTGCCTTTACATGGGGCCGTTACAGAATTCGCACAGGGCTCGGCAAACTTCTGACTCCGGGAACCAACCCGGATCAGCACGGCGACGCCTATGCAAGGCTGTTATGCGGCAATCACATCGCGATGCACGCAACTGTAATGTACAAACGCGAAATGTTGGGGCTCGTCAGTGGTTTCGATGATCATTTGCCGGCTTGTGAAGATTATGACCTGTATCTGCGCGTCGCCCGCCGTTTCCCAATAGTGGAGCATGAAACGGTAGTTGCAGAATACCGCCGGCATGAAGGTAACATGTCGCTGGACAGCCCAATGATGTTAGCCGCAGTGCTCCGCGTTCTCGAAGCGCAGCTACCGTACATTGACGAGAACCCGAACTACAGGGCGGCATGCGAAAGTGGCATACGATTCTGGAAATCCTTCTACGGAGCGCGCTGTCTCGGCAAGATTGCTCGCGAGTTATATGCACTTCGATTCGCTGACGCGATCGACGACGCTGCCGCCCTGTTTCGAACCGCAGGCGCCTCAACGACTCTGCTCAATGCACCGGCATGGATAGTGCGACAATTGATGTCTGATCGCGACCAAGAAAGGAATCTATGAAACAGTTTGGGCCAGCCGCATTTTACCGTTGGTGGCTTAAGCGCTGGCACGCGGCGACCGTGCGGCCTCCGGTTGGTACAGTCGATTTCGGAGACCTTCGGGTTCTTGCACCCGTAAGTCGGGAGTTCGGCTACGACCGAGGCATACCGATCGACCGTTACTACATTGAAAGATTTTTGGAGGCGAACCAAACCGTTATCCGCGGCCACGTTCTTGAAATCGGTGATGATCAATACACGCGACGATTTGGCGGACGATCTGTTGACGCAAGCGACGTGTTGCATGTTTCTGAGGGAAATCCAAAAGCAACACTGGTTGCGGATCTGGCTAGCGCAGATCATGTCGCGTCCGATTCCTACGATTGCATCATTTTTACTCAAACACTGCAGTTCATATTCGAACACAAAACTGCCCTGGCTACGCTATTCAGGATCCTCAAACCGGGGGGCACACTACTTGCGACCGTCCCGGGCATAACAAAGATTCCCCAGGACCAGTGGGGTGAGGTGTGCGCTTGGTCGTATACAAAGCTTTCGGCGAAACGGCTCTTTGCAGAGGTGTTCCCGGAATCATCGTTGTTCGTTGAGTCAAAGGGTAATGTACTTGTCGCGACTGCCTTTCTTCATGGGCTTGCAACCCGTGAACTTTCTGCCGACGAACTTGAGTATGTTGATCCTCTGTATCAGGTTCTTATTTCGATAAGAGCGTCTAAATTTGGGGAGAGCAATGGAGATCGCTAGGCGGGCAAAAGTCGCCGGTGGCAAAGTCGCAAGACGCTTCGCAAGCAACGGCCTGATTCTTATGTATCATCGTGTCGCCCACCCGGATACTGACCCCTGGGGACTCTGTGTTACGGCAGAACATTTTGCAGAACAGCTGCAGGTATTGAAAGACAATTTCAACATTGTGGCGCTACGTGATCTTGGGCGTGCGCTTCGTAATCGTCGTATCGCCGATCGTACAATCGCGATAAGTTTCGATGATGGTTATGCGGATAATTTCCATAATGCTTTGCCGCAACTCGATGCAAATGGTCTGCCGGCGACGATCTTCATTAGCACCGGTAACCTGGCTCGAGAGCGGGAATTCTGGTGGGATGAGCTGGAGCAAATTTTGCTCAATGACAGACTTTTGCCGGAGAGATTGACGCTTGTGACGAGGGACGGCGAGCGTACTTGGCACGTGACCCCAGGCGACTATAGCGAAAGCTTAAAATCCAAGCGGGCCTGGGAGGGCGAGCCTGGCACACGCGTGGCGCTTTTTCACGATATCTGGAAAACGATGCTTTGCATGCCGAGTGACGAACAAGACTCAGTCATCGATCAGTTGGTCGATTTATCGGAGTCGCCGCCGACCTTGCGACCGAGCCACCGTTCCTTAACGGAGCAAGAGATCCATACACTAGCCCAACACAGACTAATCGATATTGGGGCGCATACTGTAAGCCATCCGCTGCTCACGGCACATTCGGAAACGTTTCAGAGACGGGAGATCGAGGATAGCAAGGCACAACTGGAAGACCTCACTGGCACAAAGATTAGCTGTTTTGCGTATCCATTCGGCGACCACAGCGAGAGCTCCGTAAGACTTACGCACAAGGCTGGCTTCGAATGTGCTTGCACGACCGTCGAGAATACGGTCTGGCGTTTTTCTGATCCGTATCGCATGCCGAGATTGGCAGTCGAGGACTGGGATGGTGACCAGTTCGCGAAGCAGCTTCACCGACTGCTCGGCAGACGATAGTCAATGAAGATTGCGTTCATCAGCTATGAGTATCCACCCGACGCCGCATACGGTGGCATCGCGACATACGTGAATCAAGCTGTACGAATGCTGTACACAAGAGGTCACGCGGTGGAGGTGTTCACAAGCAGCCCCATTCGCTCGGGCACTGTCGACGAGGCGGGCGTATTGGTACACCGGGTTCGAGAACCAGACCATTTCAATTTTTCCGCCGCAATCGGGCCGAAGTTCGCTGAGAGGCATGAGCAGGTCGGATTCGATGTCGTGGAAGGCCCGGAATACGGAGCTGACGCAATGCACGCTGTCCGTCGCGTTCCCGACATTCCGCTGGTCGTCAAATTACACACACCGAGCTTTTTAATAAGTGCTGCGACTTATGGCGGACTCAGACTCAAAGACCCGCTGCGTTGGCGGCTGCTTAGGGGCCGGATTCGCGAATTCATTGTTCGTTCGATGCGGGGGGCTCACCCAATCTGGCGCTATACGCACAAATACGCTCTTGACGAGGAGCGTGACCATGCCCTGCAGGCCGATGAAATTGCGTCGCCTTCGAAAGCACTTGCTGAAATCGTAACGGACGCATGGCAACTTGATTCGATAAAAATATCGCACGTTCCTTACCCGTTTGTTCCCAATGATGCGTTGATCCAGATATCGGCCGGCGGCAGCCAAGGTAACGTCCTGTACCTTGGGCGTCTTGAGGTGCGGAAAGGTGTTCTCGACCTTGCCACGGCGATACCGATGGTTCTCAAGGAGCGCCCGGAGGTTCATTTCAATTTTATTGGCCCGGACGACGAGTCTCCCTGGCGTAGTATCGGCATGCGTGACTACCTAAAACAAAAGTTGCGCAATCACGCATCGTCCGTTGAACTGTTGTCGTCCATACCGAACGATAAACTTGCCGACGTTTTTGCCGCGGCCGATGTTGTTGTAATACCCAGTATTTGGGAAAATTTTGCGAATGTTTGCCTTGAATCGATGTCTGCAGCAAGGGCCGTGATTGCAAGTGAAAGTGGCGGCATGGCCGAAATGTTGGACTTTGGAAACGTCGGCCGAATTATTCCGCCGCGCGATCCCGGCACGCTTGCGAAAACAATTATAGAGTTGCTAAGCAAGCCCGACCTTCGCCATCGCCTCGGTACACTGGCACGCGAGCGTCTGCTCGATGAGTACAAAATTGATCGTATTGGCACGATGCAAGAGCAAAGCTACCGACGCGCCATACAGCGCCGCGCGCTGGCAGGCAGGCGTGCGATTTAGCGTCATCATACCTACTTTCCAACGTAGAGAGTTGGTTCTCGCGTGTGTCCAATCATTGACGCGACAAGAGCTTGCTAGAGAATACGAAATCATTGTCGTTGTTGATGGATCGACCGACGGCTCGGCTGAAGCCTTGCGGAGCCTGAAGCTTGACGTTCCACTCAATGTTGTCGAACAGGAGAACCTGGGGCTATCTGCTGCACGCAACGCGGGCGCCAAGATTGCACGTGGAGAATTGCTGCTTTTTCTGGATGACGACATGGTGGCGGATCCCAGTCTATTGGCTGAACACGATCGTTCGCAAACAGAAAAAAGGGCGCTGGTTTTGGGGCATATTCCTATTCACCCGGGCTCGCCAAGAAACTTCCTTAGCGATGCTGTCGGCGCCTGGGCGCACGAACGACTCGAAAGATTGCGCCGCTCACATATCTCAGACCAGCTGAACGATTGGGTTATGGGACAGTCGTCCATATCCCGGTTGTTGTTTATTGAACTTGGGCGTTTCGACAATACTTTCACCCGAGATGGATCCTATGGCAACGAGGACCTTGAGTTTTGTTACCGCGTCCGCCAGGCGGGAGTGCCGATAATCTTTAACGCAAAAGCGATTAGTCGACAGCAATATGTTGTCTCGCCGCGTACTCATCTTCAGCAGTGGTTTGAGTCCGGCTCCGCAGACGTGCTGTTTGTTCGAAAACACCCAGAGCTTTTGCACCAGATCTTCCCAAAAAGACTCGGTCACCAACGGATTCCGTCGTTTGCCAACAAGCCATTGAAGTGGTTGAGCCTTGCCGCAGTCAGGTATTCTAGCGGCAGCAGATTTGCCCAGAAATTATTCTTCTCAGTACGCGCACGTTGCTACTTGGACGGCGTAGAGGCGGCAGGAGGCGTGCCTCGACGGCGGCCGGTGCAGATTCTGTGTTATCACGCAATCGCTGATCTTAGCGGCACTGTGTCGGAGCCTTACGGGGTTCCACCAGAACGCTTTTCTGCGCAGATCAGAGCATTACAGAATAGTGGGTACCAATTCATATCGGGCAAAGAGTTTATTCGCTTTCTGAACGGTGAATCAGGGCTACCGAAGCAGGCGTTGTTGCTCACGTTTGACGACTGTTATCAGAGTCTTAATGATTCTGCTTTACCGGTGCTAAGAGAACTCGGCGTGCCGGCGGTGGCCTTTGCAGTGAGCGAGAAAGTCGGAACTCGAAATGACTGGGACGATCATCTCGGTGCGCCAACATTGGCGCTTGCTGATGAGGCTTCGCTCAGGGAACTCGAAAGATCACGAATCGCTGTTGCCAGCCATTCATGTAGTCATCCAAATTTGACGGCCCTGTCGGACGAGGAGCTTCGTACTGAGGTCAACGAAGCACCCGAAGTGCTTCGAAAAAAAGGACTCGAGCCGATCGCGCTATTTGCGTATCCGTACGGCGAACACGATCAAAGGGTACGCAACGCTGTGCAGATAGCGGGATTTGCCGCAGCGATGACGACTGAAAGCGGCATTGTGGTTCCTAATTCGAACCGGTACCGACTGCCGCGATACGAGATCATGGCTGGAGACTCCATACCAAAACTGCGTTTTCGGCTTTTTCGCGATCGACTACTATCGTCGATAGCCGGAAGGTTGAGAAGAAGGGTACAGCCGCTTCCGGTCGTTACGATCGTTATTCCTGCGTACAACGCAGCACACACTTTGGCGGCAACTCTGGCAAGTGTCGGTGCTCAGACTGCTGCGGACTGGCAGGCTGTAATCGTCGATGATGGTTCTACCGATGCAACCGAGCAAATCGCACAGGAATGGTGCCGAAATGATTCACGAATTCGCGTGATTCAGCGCGAAAATGGAGGCGAGGCGGCGGCGCGCAACACCGGCATGGCGGCGGCGACCAGTCCCTGGCTGGTTTTTCTGGATTCCGATGATTGGATTGCGGCTGAATACCTCGAGCGCATGATTAACAAGGCCACCGAAAATGATCAGCTCGACGGAATTGTTTGTGGATGCACGCGTGTAACACCGAACGGCATCTTTACAGCGCAAGCCGTTTACCGATCTAAGGATTTAAGCGACCCGTTTCCGAAATTTGTCCGTGACTGCCCGCTCGCGATTCATAATTGCATGATCAGGCGATCGGTGGCGCTTGAAGTCGGGGGCTTTGATGAAACGCTTGAAACCTGCGCAGATTGGGATTTCTGGCAACGTGTTGCGAGGGTCGGAGCGCGTCTGGGCACGATTCCTGATGTTCTCGCACTGTATCGAATCCGGCTGGACTCATCGTCAACTAATTCCGCAAAGGTTCTGGCGGATGGACACAGGGTAATCCAACGCGGATACAAGAAGGACCCCAGATTACCCGAAGCATCTTCGACGAAATACAGTAATGGATTGGACAGCGACGACATTGGCGAGACACTTTTTAGGCACGCCTTGTGGCCGGCCAGCATGCAAATCGTCGGTGGAGAAAACGCCGCCCTGTTGTTGGGCTCTCTTGCCGGTGTGCGCGCACCCGGATTGAGTCCCTCATTGGTTGGCGAGGATCTGTTTCACAATATCCCGCTTGCGGCAGGAGAATGTCCCGAAGTCTGGGCCAAACGATTCGCGGCCCTTGAAGATAACTTGACCAATTTTCTAAAGGAACTGGAATTGATATCGGGAGCCATAGGACTCGCGGAACTAGCGGGTCGGGACCTGGAACGTCGCGTCCTTGAGTGCTCGGATTTTGAAGAGCACCTTATTATTGGAGCCAGTTACGGCGTACGAATAGATTTGGCGCAACCAATCGAAGAGATAGGTCCTGACCCTGAGATTCGCCAAGCCGTTTTGGTCGTAACAGCTGGAAAGAATCGGATCGGCACTGCCGCAATTCCCACTTCATCGCTAGCGTTGCAACCCGCCACGATCGCGGAGACTGTGGTCGAGCAGCTTGCCTGGCCGATCTTGAGAAATCATTTGGGCTTGCAGCTTCCTCCGGGGTCCCCGCCAGCAATGAAGGTACATACGCTCGCTCAGAAATCAAAGCCTGTAACATTACCGGGAGAGCTCATCGGCGTCGGCTATGCGCTGCTAAAGTGGCAGACGAAGAACGGAGCGTTCAGGAATCCTGCGGTATTTGCCGACATGATTAGATTCTTTATGGCGTTGAATCCGCCATTGCTAGGTTGGCGCCTTTGGAGGGCCGACCCTGACGCGCGTAGCACGATCCTTGCAACTGCGCTAAAGCGTGTTTCCAAAGAGCGAGTGCAGCAGCAAGTCCGTGCGCTCGCCATGCGCTCATGATCAAGACACCTCTAGTATCTGTTCTGGTCGGCTTCTTCAACGCCGAGCAGTTTATCGAGGAAACAATTGCAAGTGTCTTTTCTCAGACGCTAGATGACTGGGAACTAATTCTTGTTGACGACGGTTCGTCGGATGGGAGTAGCGCGATTGCACAGCGTTATGCCAGGGAGCATCCCGACAGAGTTCATTACTGCACCCATGAAGGTCAACTCAACCGGGGCGTTTGCGCATCTCGGAATCTGGCCATTGGTCGGGCGCAGGGACGTTTCATTGCGATTCTGGACGCCGATGATGTCTGGCTACCGGAGAAACTCGCAGAACAAGTCGATGTTCTGGAAGAACATCCGCACGTAGGTATGACATTCGGTGCGGCCCGCTATTGGCGGCAATGGAACGCTTCTGGCGCGCCGACGGGTAACGACTATACGCCCTCACCAGGCATCGAAATTGACACCGTTCATGAGCCGCCAAGCTTATTGCGACGCTGCCATCCGCTCGGGCGCGCAGTGGCGCCCTGTCCTTCTGATCTTCTATTACGCAGAGAGGCTCTGCTCGCTGTGAACGGTTTCGAAGAGGAATTCAGCGGAATCTATCAAATGTATGAAGACCAGGCGTTCCTTGCGAAGATTTATATCGCTGTGCCGGTATTTGCGTCCGCCAAAACCTGGACACTGTATAGGCTGCATGACGGCTCCTGCTGCTATCGAGTGGAGTCGTCTGGCCAAGAGCGAATTGTTCGCTTGTATTATCTGAATTGGCTTGATCAATACCTAAAAAATCGTCAGTTTCAGGACAAAGAAATTAAACGAGCGCTCAACCGCGCGACGGCCCTGGTGCGCTATCGCTGGCTCTACACGCTAACTAACGTGCCGAGCAAAATAAAACAGATCGTGAAAAATATTATCAAGCCGCAATAGCAATGGACCCACCGATTCGTAGTTCAGGCGGCGGCCGTAACGCTTGTCAGAAGAAATGTTAGTCATGTAGCGTAACAGAAAGATCTATCTCTATAATGTCTACTGATAATGACAGCCTACGCAGGACAGGGTAACTCCATGCAGCACAGACTGGGTTCTAAAAAAATAATGGTGACAGGCGGAGCGGGCTTTCTTGGCTCCCATCTTTGCGAGCGTCTGATCGACAATGGCAATGACGTGCTTTGTGTTGATAATCTTTACACAGGCACTAAAGACAATATTCGACACTTGTTGCCTCATGCCAGGTTTGAGTTCATGCGTCACGATGTCACATTCCCTTTATACGTCGAGGTAGATTCCATCTACAATCTTGCTTGTCCTGCGTCACCGATGAGCTACCAGTTTGATCCGGTGCAAACGACAAAAACCAGTGTGCATGGTGCAATTAATATGTTGGGGCTTGCCAAGAGAGTCAAGGCGACAATTTTTCAGGCATCGACGAGTGAAGTTT
>Ga0316191_10004759_pt1 | contig 10164 bp, 8 predicted proteins | sample Eddworburr2cm_MG_FD_204928 | JGI IMG/M metagenome (GOLD analysis project Ga0316191, IMG submission 204928) | Coastal sediment microbial communities from Maine, United States - Eddy worm burrow 2 cm | ecosystem: Environmental > Aquatic > Marine > Coastal > Sediment | place: USA: Maine | collected... | reverse complement strand
AAGGTGCTGTGGTAGTTCGGCGGCGGCGATCGCGTCTTGTTCGGAGGTGGGAATCAGTACCGCCCGGTCAATACCACAGCTGCTCAGGTCTGCGGAGAGATGCTCGCCCCGCCAGGGGCCCGGTACCCGGCGGTACCAACGGCTGGACGTCTCGATACCACGATTGGCAGACGCCACCCACACCGGAACGCCCTTCCTCCCGAAGACCCGGACGGCCCCCAGCGCGAGGTTCCCCGAACCCAGGACCAGCGCCGGAATCCTGTCCGAGTGGGGAGACCCGTCCATCCCTTCTTCCTACAGCTCTTCGATCCGCTGGAAAATGTGTACCCCACGGGCTTCGAGGTGTGAGATCACGGCATCGAAGCACTCCGCGTTCCGGCCTACGGTCTCCGGCGGAGCCAGGCCCGGCTGTGTCCAGAGACCCCGAGCCACGAGGTTGGCCATGGCTGTGCACGTGTACCCGGTCGTGCGGGCCATCGACATGGTCTCGGTATCGGGGTTGTAGTAGTCGAGCAGGTTGTACGTGTGGCGGACACGACTACCGTCCTTCTCTCCCTCGACGATGATCCGCATGACGGTGAGATCCGGCTCGCCTTCGTCGAACTTCCACGCGTCGAAGAGGAGCGATTCGGTCACGTCGAGGGGCACCACGACACCCGAGGCTGCCTGGACTTCGTCCGAAGAGAAGAAGCCGGCCTCGCGAAGGATGCGCATACGCACGGCGTGACCGGGATAGCGCATGGTCTTCTCGACCATGTTCGGTGTCTTCGACGTCGTGTGGAGCGACCGAAGCCCGTCGGTATTGAAGGCTTCCAGTGAGCCCAGTCCGGCGAAGTCCACGAGCTCGACGTCCGAGAGCGCGGGCCGTGTGACCTCGACGCCGTCCCGGCGACTACGGGCCGGCCGGACGTACTCCTGGATGATGTCACCAGGCGAGAACGGGGCCTTGTACTCCCACGGCCATCTGCGCTCGACGGGTAGCCCGCCGACGAAGCATTGGAACGAAGTCGTGCTGTCGAGATGCTCTTCCATACGGCCGAGCACGAGGTTGCTCAGCCCGGGAGCCACGCCGCAGTCGAACAGGCAGGGCACGCCCATCGCGGCGGCCAATCTCTCCAGCCCGAAGGCATCCTCGGGAAAGAAGGAGATGTCGACGATCGGCTTCTCCTCCCTCAGCACCCGTTCCACAGTGCGGTATCCCAGAAAGCCGGGCACCGCGCCCACCACGAGGTCGGCGTCCTTCACGGCCTTGGCCACCGTCTCGGACTTCGAGAGGTCCGCAACGACGCCGTCGGCGCCGAACTCGGTCATGCGTTCGACAGCGACGGGGTCGAGATCGACGACCAGCACGTCGTAGTCGTCTTCCGCAGCCAGGTCTCGCACGATCGCGCTCCCGACGCGACCTCCGCCCAGTACCACGATGTTCACGACTGTCCTCCGGTGGGTGACTCCTGTGCGCCCGAAAAATCAGTCCACACTCGCGACGCTGTGCAAGGGGGGCGGGGCCGACCGTCATATGGGGCGAGCAGGGATCATGTGGCTGGACGTGGAGGTGACTCCGATGAAGACATGGAAATGCTGGAAACGAGCCGCGAGCGCGGCCCTCGTCATAACGGCCCTCGGCGCGGCGGAGAGCGCCGCTCAGGGATGGATCGAACCGGGTGTGAACCGCGGTGGCTTTGCGGTTGACCGTGTGCGCAGCGAGGTGGTGGTTCGGGTGCAGGGAAGAGTCGCACAGGTCGAGGTCTCCGAGTGGTTCGTCAACGCCGGTACCCGCCTGGCGGAGGGCGAATACCTCTATCCGCTCGCGGGAGAGGCGGTCTTCCAGGGCTTCTCCCTCTTCCAGGGCGAGACCGAGCTGCGTGGCGAGATCATGGACGCTGATCGAGCCCGTACGATCTACGAGGCGATCGTTCGTCGGCGGGCCGACCCGGCCCTGATCGAGCTTGCTGGTCAGGGGCTCGTTCGGGCTCGCGTCTTTCCGATCCAGCCGGGTGAGACTCGGAAGGTGTCGCTTCGATACACCCAGGTACTCGAACGGGCGGGCAACGCGCTGCAGCTGGCGTACGCAGGCGGAGTACCGGCTGCTCAGCTCGGGGCGGGCGACGTACTGCGGCACACGCCACAAGGAATCGAAACGAGCTTCCGCGTCATCGTTGACGAGTGCGAGGGCTTCCTCGACCCGTTCAGCCCGACCCATGCACTCGACGTGCAGCGTATCGGCTCTCGCATGACCGTCCGGATCGAAGAAGAAGTGTCTGGCCGGTTGGCGATGTTCTTCCCACTCGCGGGTGAGGCGGTAGGTCTTTCCGTCGCGACGCATCGCCCGGTGGGTGAGGACGGGTACTTCATGCTGACCCTTTCTCCCGATCGAGTCACGGGTGACGTACAGCCCCGTGACGTGACGGTGGTGATGGACGTCTCCGGTTCGATGTCGGGTGAGAAGATCGAGCAGGGAAGGGCGGCGCTCCACCAGCTGCTCGCAACGCTCTCCAGGGAGGACCGCTTCCGGCTGCTCTCCTTCTCGAGCGCGGTCCAGTCGTACGACCGAGAGTGGACGGCGGCCCGGGGGGCCGGTCTCGATCGTGCCCGCGGCTGGGTCGACCGCCTCGTTGCCGACGGTGGCACGAATATCGAGGCGGCACTCGAGGAGGCGTTCCGTCTCGAGAGCCCACGCGACCGGCTGCCGGTCGTCGTCTTTCTCACCGATGGATTGCCGTCGGTCGGGACCGAGTCGCCGGATGAACTCGCCCGCCTCGCGGAGCGGCACGCCGGCAGGGCCCGTGTGTTCGCGTTCGGGGTCGGCCACGATGTGAACACACAACTCCTGGATCGACTCGGCGAAGCCGGTCGCGGTGACACCGATTACGTCCAGCCGGGAGAGAATGTCGAGCGTGCGCTCTCGCTTCTCGCGGCGAAGATCCAGCATCCGGTGCTGACCGACCTTCGACTGGAAGGTGGACCCGTCGAGATCGACGAGATCTACCCTGTGCGGATCCCCGACGTGTTTACGGGAGAGGAGCTGGTTCTCTTCGGCCGCTTCTCGGGTGACGGTCAGAGTCAGGTGACCGTGCGCGGTGAGCGTCAGGGCGACGACCTCGACTTCTCGACCGAGGTGCTCTTCCCGGAGAACTCCGACGCCAACGAATACATCCCGAGACTCTGGGCCTCCCGGAAACTCGGCCACCTCGAACGGCAGGTGTGGACGGAGGGCATGACCGAGGATCTCGCGGAGGAAATCCGCTCCGTGGCGCTTCGCTACGGACTCCCGAGCCGCTTTACCGCCTACCTGGTGCAGGAACCGGAAGTCGTCGTGAACGGGCGCACGCCCTTCGATCCGGCTCTGGGTGGCGCCAACGGTTCGCGGGGTGGCAGCGGCAAGGGTGGAGTCGTTGGCCACTCTGCCGGCTCCTCGGTGGCGTCCCCGCCGCCCACGACCGGTGCGGATGCCGTGTCGGCTGCGACGTCCGCCCGCCGGATGCGGTCGATGACCTCGATGCAGGAGCTCACGGCGGCCGAGGATGAACTCATGAACGATGTGATCTCCAGGAGCCGTGCGACCCTGCCCCGTGACGCGGTCGGCGGGCGCCAGTTCGAACTCCGGGACGAGATCTGGACCGATGTGTCTCATCGTTCGGAGGCACGATTGGTCCAGATACGGATCTACAGCAGCGCCTGGTTCGCCCTTCTCGAGGCGTTGCCGGAACTCGAGGCCGTTCTGCGGAAGCACGAGAGCGTTGTAATCGCAGGAGCGGGCCTTAGTGTGCAGGTGGGCGCCGAGGGCACCGAGGTGTTCGAGGACGACGAGCTTGCACGTCTCGCGGACGACTTCCGTCAGGGACGTGCGGGCTGAGGCCCGGGCGCCAGGAGAGAGTGGAGCGACCATGAGTGGCATCGACTGGAACGACCTCTACCGGACGACATTCCCGGAGCTTGTCCGCTTCCTGCACCGAAAGGTGTGGGACGCGGAGCGAGCGCGGGATCTGGCCCAGGAGGCCTTCGTGCGCGCCCTGCAGCACGAGCCGCGAAAGCCGAGAGCGTGGCTCTTTCAGGTGGCTGCGAATCTGGCGCGGGACGAAGCGCGGACGGTGATTCGCCGCAAGAAGCACCTGGTTCTGCTCAAGACCGAAGCCGAGGTGAAGGAAGAATCGTCCAACGACGCCTCGGCCGAACTGACCGAACAGGAGCGCTGGGCGGCAGTCCGTGAAGCGCTCGACTCGCTTTCGGAGAAGGATCGGGAGGCGCTGCTCCTCTGGGATGCAGGGCAGAGCTACACGGAAATCGCAAATCAACTGGGACTGGCCGTAGGCGCGGTGGGCACAACGCTCTCGCGAGCACGGAAGCGGTTGGCCAAGGCATATGAAGAAAGGGAGACGGTCGATGTCGCACGTCGATGAAGGCGCGCTGCACGCTTATCTGGATGGGGCGCTCGAGGAATATCCGGCGGCCGAGGCCGTTCGGATTCGCGAGCACCTGGACAGCTGCGCCGAGTGCGCGGAGCGGTTGGAGGCCGAGCGAAAGATCCGGACCGACGCGCACGCGATCCTCGGACTCGCCGCACCCGAGGTCGAGCTTCCGAGTTTCGAGGACCTCCGGGCGTACGTGGAGCGCACGCGTCCGAAAGGCGGTGCGATCTCCGTGCACGCCTACAGGATGCGTCTCGCGGCGTCGGTGGTGCTGGCGCTCGGGACGGGGTGGATGCTGCGCGGGGGGCTGCCCGGGCCGCAGGGGCCCGTGGCGGACACGGCTGCGGAATCGGGTGCGACGAACGCGGTCGCCAGCGGTGCACGAGTCCGGGCGGAGCCTGTGGCCGCGGCTGCGACTTCGGGTGGTGGAGCTTCCGCGGATGCCCTCGCCGAGCGAGCAGACCTGCCGGCTCAGACGGTGGTGACGCGACAGGAAGTCGGGTCGGCCCGAGCGGCCGGCGCCGAGATCCGGTCGCTACCGGAGGCGGAGATGCGTTCGGCACCGGAGGCCGAGATGCGTTCGGCGCCCGAGGCCGAGGTGCTCGCGGCTCTTGATGCGACACGGGTGCCGGCTCAGAAGCAGGCTGCACCCGCGGTTGCCGCAGTCTCTTCGGATGTCATGGCCTCCGCGGAGGCTGGCGCCGGCGTTGTGGCCGACGAGTTGGAATTGCCCGAGGACGATGCCCTGGAAGAGGGTGTGCCACTCGACTTCGATCAGTTCGTCGACGAGGCGACGACGACCGCGGCGATCGACGAGGCGATCGTGACGGCGGGGAGCGCTACGCCGGTGCCGGCGTCGGGCGAGTCGATGCCCGACAGTGCGGATCGTGACGAGACGTCACGGAGTCGAGAACGATCGGCCGGTCCCCCTGTGACGTCCGCGCTCGAGCAAAACAGCTTCGCCGCGCGCAGGGCGGTGGCCCCCGACGAAGCGCCGAGCTCCGAGGAGCCGTCGATGGCGGTACCGGGGCTGGAGGTTGTGACCGTGACCAGTCTCGGTGAGGGGACCGCCCCCAGCGGCACACATGTGGTGCAGCGCATGGAGGACGGCTCGACGCTCGACATCTATCACCTTCTGCCCGAGGTGAGGCCCGATATCGTGCCGGCGGCACCCACGGGATCCAACGAGGTGAGTCGTCTCACCGAGAGCGGGTGGATCGTGCTGCAGGGGCAGCGCTCCGTTGCGGAGCTCGACGAACTTCTTCAGTCCCTCTTCCCGGAGGGCTGACGAATCGGCCGGCACGGTCGAACTTGGAGGCCCCGCATCCTGTATGAGGTTGCGGGGCCTCTTTCGTTGATGAACGGCCCGACGATCCCGGGAGATTCGATGAACAAGATCGCGCCCCCCTCGTGCACGAGGGGTCTTCTTGCCGCCAGCCTCGTGGTCGCACTCGTCCCGACTTCCGCGTGCGCGCAGAGCGAGGCGATCGAGAGCGGCGCCCGCTCCATCACGCAGGAAGACTTCGCCTGGCGCGTCGGCGTGATGGCACACGACTCGATGCAGGGGCGAGACACCCCGAGTCCCGGCCTCGACAAGACGGCGGATTGGATCGCTTCGGAGTTCCGGCGATTCGGGCTGCAGGGCGGTGCGAACGACGGACGCTTCCTGCAGCGCTATCCACTCCGATCCGTGGTCGTGGATACGGAACGTTCGTCGGTCGTCGCCGGGGCGCACCGGCTACGCTTCGGAGACGACGTGCTCCCCCTCTTCGGAGAGATCGTGAACGGAGACGCCGGTGCCGACCTGGTGCTGGTGTCCGGTTCCGGGTCGATCGGGCGAGGTGTTCGACGAGCGGTCAGAGGACGCCACGTGGCACTGGTCCTGGCGCCGGACGCGCAGGGCGTGGATGGGGCGGCCTTCCAGCTCGTGGCCGGCCTGCGCGCGGCGGGCGCCGCATCCGTCATGGTCACCAACGGGACCGATGACCGGCGCTGGACGACCAATGTGGACCGCTCGCTGAGAGGCGCTACCTCCAAGGCATGGGAAGCCGCGAACGCCTCCACCTCGAACTTTGCTCCCCTCCTCCAGGTCAGGACCGCCGCGCTCGAGCGCATGATCGAGGAAGCGAATGTCGACCTGCGCGCGCTCGGTGCGCGCTCGAGAGAGGATGTGCGAGCAGACGAGACCGAGGTGCGCGTGACGCTCATCCAGCGCACACGTGAGGTCGAAGCCTCCGCGCCGAATGTGATCGGCATCCTGGAGGGCAGCGATCCAGACTTACGGGATGAGTATGTCGTCTTCTCCGGTCACATGGATCATGTCGGAGTCGGCACACCCGATGAGGCCGGCGACTCGATCTTCAATGGCGCGGACGACGACGCTTCGGGAACTGCGGCAGTGATGGAAGTGGCGGAGGCGATGGCGTCTCTTCCGATCACTCCCCGGCGCTCGATGGTCTTTCTCGTGGTCAGCGGCGAGGAGAAGGGGCTATGGGGCAGCGAGTGGTACGCAGACCATCCCTCGGTTCCTCTGGAAGCCACGGTTGCCAACCTGAACGCCGACATGGTGGGTCGAAACTGGACGGACACGATTGTCGCGATCGGAAAGGAGCATTCCGATCTCGGAAGCACGCTCGAGCGGGTGAACGGAGAGCACCCCGAACTACGTATGACCGCCATCGATGATCTGTGGCCCGAGGAGCGTTTCTACTTCCGTTCGGACCACTTCAACTTCGCGCGAAAGGGTGTGCCGGTCCTCTTCTTCTTCAACGGGACCCACGAGGACTACCACGGCCGTAACGACGAACCCGAGCGCATCGATGCCGAGAAGGCGTCACGGATCGCCAGGCTCCTCTATTATCTCGGCATCGAAATCGGAAACGCAGAGGAACGACCCCAATGGAATCCCGAGAGCTACGCCCGCATCGTTTCGGGCGGTCGATGATCGACCAGGACACGGATGGCCAGGAATGGACGGGGAGATGAGCGAGACGGGTTTTCTCGAGCTCCTCGAGAGTTGGGACGGAATCGGCGTCGTTGTTCGGCGAGACCAGCCGACCGGCACCTGGATCTTCGTCGCGCTCCACGACGACACTTTGGGGCCGGCTACAGGCGGCTGCCGGATGAAGGTGTACGACCGGCCTGAAGATGGACTGGTCGATGCGCTGAGGCTGGCTGAGGGCATGACGCACAAGTGGGCCGCGATGGACTTCCCCTTCGGGGGAGGCAAGACCGTGCTGGCGATTCCGCATGAGCTCGACGGAGACGACCGCCGTGGGCTCCTCCACCGTTTCGGAGAACTGCTGAACTCCCTTGGTGGGAGCTACGGTACGGGAGCGGACCTGGGGACCACGACCGAGGACATGCAGACGATCGCCGAGGTCTCCGAGTATGTGATTGGTGTGCACGGCCGCACGGAGGGGCCGATGGACCCCAGCCCCTACACGGCGCTCGGCGTCTTCGAGGGCATTCGAGCGGCGCTCAGGAATCGATTCGGTTCGGACGACTTTACGGGCAGGACCATCCTCGTGGAGGGGGTCGGAGCCGTCGGGGAGCCGCTCGCCGAACGGATCGCCGAGGCGGGAGGAACGCTCGTGCTCGCTGACCTCGATGCGGCTCGGGCCGACTCGGTCGCGGCTCGACTCGGCGCGACCACGGTTCCGCTGCGGGTGGTCGCGTCCACCGAGTGCGACGTCTATGCGCCGTGTGCCGTGGGAGCGACGCTCGACGAAGACACGATCCCGAGGCTCCGCTGTTCCATTGTCGCTGGTGCCGCGAACAATCAACTCGCGACACCCGACGCTGCGAGGGCGCTTCACGAGCGCGACATCCTCTACGCCCCGGACTACGTGATCAATGGCGGCGGAGCGATGGCCTTCACCTCCATCTATCTGGGCGTCGACGATCTCGAAGAGGTCGATCGGCGAGTTCGTTCGATCGGTGCGAATCTCGACGGAATCTTCGAAGAGGCGGCCACGCGCGGATCTTCACCGGTCGTGGCGGCACAGGCGCACGTCGCCCGAATTCTCCAGCGCGGACCTGCAGAATAAGCGGAATGAAGAGAGCCCGGACTGTCCCTCTCAGAGGACAGTCCGGGCTCGATTCCGGGGCGGTGTGTGCCAGCGCCGCCGGGCCGTCAGTTCGGCTGACCCTCGTCCTCCGGATAGTGCAGGAAGAGGTGATCGAGGCGCAGGTACTCGAGAATGCGCGCAGTACGCTGGGGCAGGGAACGCACCCAGACGTTGTCATCCGGGGCGGAATGAAGGCGTGCCGTCAGAATCAGGGCGAGATCGCCGACGTTTGCCTGCTCGACTCCGGTGAAGTCGAAGACCACATGGCCTTCTTCCAGGTACTTCTTGTCACTGGCTCTCATGGCTGCCTCCCTCGGTTCACAGTCCCGTCCCATCCAGGCGTGCCCCCCAAACATCTCAAGAGTCGTGCCAGACCGTTCGGTACGACTTCTGCCATGTTGACACGAATTGTGTGCCCTCCTGGGGGGACCCATACTGTGAGAGGAATCCTCGAACGGAGACTCGAGTCACGATGAAGCGCGCGGTCTGGCTGCTGCTGGCGTCCCTGTTGGTGGCGCCCGGTGTTACGGCACAAGATGCCGCGCACTCCGACTATTTCGGCGCGGTGGCTCGATACTTCTCTCTGCCCGCGGAGGAAGTGATGATCTTCGCGGACTGGGCGATCCGGGCCGATGAAGTTCCCGTCGTTCTCTTCGTGGCCCGTCGTTCCGGTGTCTCGCCGGAGGCGGTCGTGGCGCTCCGCGATTCGGGACAAAGCTGGGCCACGCTTACGGCTCGCTACCGTGTCTCGCCGTCCGCGCTCCACGTCCCTATCCGCGACGACGCTCCGACCGGGGCGCTGTCCGGAGCCTACGAACGCTTCCGCTCCACGCCGGTCGGTTCGTGGAATACCGTCGCGCTCAATGACGACGAGATCGTGGGGCTCGTGAATGTTCGGGTGATCGCCCAGGTTCTTGGCCTCTCCGTCGAGTCTGTGGTCGCGGCTTCAGGCTCGACCCCCACGTATGTCCAGCTCCACGCGCGGCTGCGCCGTTAGGCCGCGACAAACCGAAAGGACTGCATGCCCGTCGCCGACTTCGTTCCGCTTGCCGGGTGGCGAGAGAAATCAATCGACGAGATGCGCGCCGCCGCGAGATCGTTTCTCGCGACCATGCAGGCGCGACGGACCGTGCGCGACTTTTCGGACCGGCCCGTCCCCCGCGACGTGATCGAGGACTGTCTCCTGGCCGCGGGCACGGCGCCCAACGGAGCGAATCGCCAGCCGTGGAAGTTCGTGGTCATCGGTGCGGCGGATATCAAGCGCCGGATCCGTGAGGAAGCCGAGGTCGAGGAGGAGGCGTTCTACAAGGGTGGTAAGGCACCGCGAGAGTGGCTCGATGCGCTGGCGCACCTCGGTACGGACGAGCACAAACCATTCCTCGAAACTGCTCCCTGGCTGATCGTCATCTTTGCCGAGAGTTACGAAGTCATGGCCGACGGGACGAAGGCGAAGAACTACTACGTTACGGAGTCGGTCGGAATCGCCACGGGAATGCTCATCACCGCACTGCACCACGCGGGCCTGGTGACGCTCACGCACACACCCTCCCCGATGAAGTTTCTGAACGGTCTGTTGGGTCGTCCGGAGAACGAGCGGCCCTTCCTGATCCTGGTGGCGGGCTATCCCGATGAGGATGCGCTCGTGCCGGCGATCACGAAGAAGCCGATCGAAGATATTTCGGTCTTCG
>Ga0316191_10004757_pt1 | contig 10164 bp, 8 predicted proteins | sample Eddworburr2cm_MG_FD_204928 | JGI IMG/M metagenome (GOLD analysis project Ga0316191, IMG submission 204928) | Coastal sediment microbial communities from Maine, United States - Eddy worm burrow 2 cm | ecosystem: Environmental > Aquatic > Marine > Coastal > Sediment | place: USA: Maine | collected... | reverse complement strand
ATCGCAGAAACTCTCGGAATCGCCGAGAAGACGGTGAAGGTTCATCGCGCCCGTGTCATGAGCAAGCTCGATGTGGCGTCCGTCGCAGAGCTGCTGCAGATCTGCCAGCAGGCTGGCATCGAGCCGGTCACTCAGGTGCAACGGTGAGATTGCGGTCGAGTGTTCAGCGGCGCTGTAGGTCTTTGGTCCAATGTTCGACCCGCCTCTGGTCTTCTAGAATTCTCGCAAATGCATAGGGCTTGCTGATGATACAGACTGATGCAACGCCACTGGTATGCATTGTCGATGACGACGCGTCCGTCCGACGCGCCGTTGCGCGAGTGATGAAATCGGCCGGGATCGATGCCCGAGAGTTCGGGTCCGTGGACGAATTTATGGACAGCGACATTGGTTCACGACCCGCGTGTGTCGTTGCTGACGCGCTGATGTCGGGCGGGACTGGCATCGATCTCACCCGGCGGCTACTCGAGTCCGGGCGGGACCTGCCCGTGATACTCGTAACCGCGGAAGGCAACGGTCGTTTGCGTACTCAGGCCAGAGCGGCCGGCGCCGTGGGTTGTTTTCGAAAACCGGTGGATGCCCAAGCGTTGGTCGATGCCATCGAGTGGGCCTTGGCTGATCCGGGCCTAAGCGCTCATCCAGTCCGGTCCGCACAAAAGGAGATGCCATGAAAGGCTTGCCGAAGCACGGGCGGGTTGCCGCCGTTGTTTTCTTGAGCTTCGTATTGCTCGTCGGTACAGGAATCGTGCAAGCCGAGCAGGCAGGAGGCGGCGACCTGCGTGCGGCCACCCAGAACCCGATCAGTGCCATGTACAGTCTGCCGTTCAAGTTTAGCTTCGATAACGGTGCGGACAACGGCGACGCCAACATGCTGAATATCCAGCCGGTACTGCCGGTGACGGTCGGTGACTGGAACCTCGTGAGCCGAATCATCATCCCGCTGGCCGATGCGCCCGGCGGTATACCCGGACTGCCCAGCAACCCGGGTGTCGGTGATCCCAGCGAGAGCGGCCGGACCAGCGGTCTGGGCGACATCAACTACTCGATATTCTTCAATCCGCTCGAAACCAAGGGCAGCCTTATCTGGGGCATCGGCGGCTCCGTCACCGCACCCACTGCAAGCGACGACCGGCTGGGCTCGGGCAAGTGGAGTGCGGGCCCGACGGCGGTCGGCCTGGTCCAGCCTGGCTGGGGCACCTATGGGCTGCTGCTGCGCCACCTTTGGTCCTTTGCCGGAGACGACGACCGGCGCGGCGTGAGTCAGTCGCTGCTGGAGCCGTTCGTGAACTACAACCTGGACAACGGCTGGTACCTGATCAGTGACTCGGTCGTCACGGTGGACTGGAAGATCGACTCGGGCGACAAGGTGACGCTGCCGCTGGGTGGCGGTGTCGGCAAGATATTCAAGATCGGCAAGCAGGCGATGAATGCGCGTGTGGAGGCCTATTCCAATGTGGTCAAACCGGATGGCGCACCCGACTGGACTATTGGCGGCACCATCCAGTTCCTGTTTCCTCGATAGTACGCCCGGATTGCCAAGCGGTTGCGTCGCGGGCCGTGAACGCGCCGCGGTTCAGCAGTGGGCGCCTGCACCAGCGGCCATGACGGGCACCGCTCAGCCGGCGCACGGCGTATCTGCTCATGGGTTGTCACCAACGGCACCCATGCGACCGGCGATCGCGGCGTGACCGTGGTGACTCTCCACACGAACCCGCAGGAAGTTGTCTAGGTTGGCATCGGTCATCTTCACGTCGTGTATCCCGTTGGTGAAATCGGCCGGTCGAAGTGATGGCGATTTAGCTCACGATGGTGGGTCCCGCAGGCTCGATACGCACGGCACAGAATTTGAGTTCCGGTATCTTGCCATCCGGATCGAGGGCCTCGTTGGTCAACAGATTGGCCGCCGCCTCGTGATAGCAGAATGGCAGGAAGACCTGAGTGTCCTTCAGGCCGTTGTCGACCCGGGCATGCGCGACCACGCTGCCACGACGTGAGCGCAGCCGGATCAGGTCGCCGGCCGCCACACCCATCACACTGAGCAGATCCTGGTGCACGCAGGCGACCGGCGATGGTTCGATCGCATCGAGCACACTGGCGCGGCGCGACATCGCGCCGGTATGCCAGTGTTCGAGCTGGCGCCCGGTAATCAGGACCAGCGGGAATTCGTCGTCCGGCAGCTCATCGGCGTTACGGAATCCGGCGGGCACGAGGAGTGCCTTGCCGCCGGCTCGCGGAAAACGCTCCGTGAAGATCACCTCGTCGCCCGGATCACCCTCCTGCTCGCAGGGATAGGTGACGGCACTCTCCACCTCGAGCCGCTCCCAGGTGATGCCGGCGATGCTCGGCATCGCCTGGCGCATCTCGTTGAAGACATCGCGCGGGCCGCCATAGTCCCAGTCCAGACCGAGCCGCCGTGCCATGTCCATGATGATGACCAGGTCCTGGCGCGCCTCGCCGGGGGGATCGATCGCCTGACGGCCCATTTGCACGCGCCGGTCGGTATTGGTGAAGGTGCCGGTCTTCTCCGGAAAGGCGGAGGCGGGCAGTATCACGTCGGCGTAGTGAGCGGTCTCGGTCAAGAAGATGTCCTGAACCACCAGGTGATCCAGCTCGGCCAGCGCGGCCCGCGCATCGTTGAGATTGGGGTCTGACATCGCCGGGTTCTCACCCATGATATACATGCCACGGATCCTGCCCTGGTGTATCGCGTGCATGATCTCTACGACGGTCAGGCCCGGGGTCGGGTCCAAGGCCTTGCCCCACAGCGCCTCGAAGCGCGACCGGACCTGAGGGTCGTCGACGCGCTGGTAGTCGGGGAAGACCATCGGAATCAGACCTACGTCCGAGGCGCCCTGGACGTTGTTCTGACCACGCAGCGGATGCAGGCCGGTCCCCGGTCGACCGATCTGGCCGGTGATCAGCGCCAGGTTGATCAGGCAGCGGGCATTGTCGGTGCCGTGGATATGTTGAGAGACACCCATGCCCCAGAAGATCATGGATCCGCGCGAGCTGGCGTAGACCCTTGCCACTTCATGCAGGGTCTCTGCAGGGATGCCGCATATGGCCTCCATCGTCTCTGGCGCGTACGCGGCAAGCTGGGCCTTTAGCGCGGCGAACCCCTCGGTGCGCCGGCGGACGAAATCCTGGTTTACCAGCCCCTGTTCGATGACCGAGTGCATGATGGCGTTGAGCATGGCCACATCGGTATCGGGTTTGAATTGCAGGACATGGTCGGCGTAGCGCGCGATCGCGGTGCGACGCGGGTCCATCACGATCAGCGTCTTGCCCTCGCGCGCCGCGTTCTTGAAGAAGGTCGCGGCGACCGGATGGTTCTCCGTCGGGTTGGAGCCGATCAGGACGATGACCTCGGCCTTGCTGACGTCGGCGACCGGGTTCGACACGGCACCCGATCCGATCATCTGAAGCAGCGCGGCGACGGACGAGGCATGGCACAGACGCGTGCAATGATCGACGTTGTTGCTGCCGAAGCCGATGCGTACCAGCTTCTGAAACAGATAGGCCTCCTCGTTCGATCCTTTCGCGGAACCGAATCCGGCCAGTGCCATCGGGCCACAGCCCTCACGGATGTCGCGCAGCCCCTCCGCGGCCCTCTGCATGGCCTCTTCCCAGCTCGCCTCGCGAAAATCACGCAACGGGTTGTCGAAATCGATATCCAGCTCGGCGCGTTTCGGTGCATGGTCGCGGCGCACCAGGGGCCTTGTCAGGCGCTGGCGGTGACTCACGTAGTCGAATCCGTAGCGCCCCTTGACGCAGAGGCGATTGTTGTTGGCGGGACCGTTTCGACCCTCGATGAACAATATGCGATTGTCTGCGACCTGATAGGTGAGCTGACAGCCCACACCGCAGTAGGGACACACGGAGTCGACGCACCTGTCCGCGCGGCGCAGTCCGACATCGTTTGCCGGCATCAGGGCCCCGGTAGGGCAGACCTGTACGCATTCACCGCAGGCCACGCAACTGGATTCGCCCATCGTGTCATCGAGATCGAACACGATGCGCGCCGATGCGCCGCGTCCGGCAAAGCCGATCACGTCGTTTGCCTGTTCCTCGCGGCACGCGCGGACGCAGCGCAGGCACTGGATACAGGCATCGAGATTTACCGAAATCGCGGGGTGTGTCAGATCCGCGGTGGGTTGCGGGCGGCCGGGAAAGCGCGGCTCGTCGAGACCGAGCCGTTCACACCAATCGTCGAGCTCGTTGCTCCGGGTATAGCTTCCGGCCGCCCCGGCGACCTCCGACTGCAACAACTCCAGGACCAGCTTCCGAGCGTGGTGTGCACGCCCGGAATCGGTCGTAACCCTCATCCCCTCGGTGGGTGAGCGGCAGCACGAGGGTGCCAGCACGCGCTCGCCATCGATCTCGACCATGCAGGCGCGGCAGTTGCCGTCGGCGCGCAGGCCGTCCTTGTAGCAGAGATGCGGCATCTCGATACCCAGACGGCGGGCGGCTTGCAGGATGCTCTCACCCGGGTAGGCTGTGGCGGCGCGGCCGTTGAGGGTGAACGGCACGGCAGCTGGCAGTTCATCAGCTCGGGCAGACATGGTTCAAAACTCTTCCGGGAAGTATGTCATCGCACAGCGTAGCGGGTTCGGTGCAGCCCGTCCGAGGCCGCAGATCGAGGCGTCTTCCATCACCTGGCAAAGCTCGAGGAGCAATGGTTGGTCCCAGTCCGGACGGGCCATCAGCTCGGCCGCCTTCTGGGTCCCGACCCGGCAGGGTGTGCATTGGCCACAGGATTCGTGGGCGAAAAATCGCATCGCATTCAGTGCCTGCTCGCGCACGCTGTCGTGGTCGGACAGCACAATCACCGCGGCCGAGCCGATGAAGCAGCCGTGTGCGCTGAGGGTGTCGAAGTCCAGCGGCAGGTCGCCCAGAGCGGCGGGCAGGATGCCACCGGACGCGCCCCCGGGAAAGTAGGCCTTGAAACGATGGCCGTCCAGCATGCCGCCGCAGTACTCTTCGATCAACTCGCGCACGCTGATACCGGCGGGCGCCAGGTGAACACCGGGCTGCTTGACCCGGCCGCTTACCGAATAGCTGCGAAGCCCGCTGCGACCGCTGCGGCCTTGTGAGGCGAACCAGTCGGCGCCCTTTTCGAGGATCGTCGGCACCCAGTACAGTGTCTCCATATTGTGTACGAGCGTAGGTCGGCCGAACAGGCCATGTTCCGCAATATAGGGGGGGCGCAGGCGCGGCATCCCCCGCTTGCCCTCGATCGATTCGATCATCGCCGACTCTTCGCCGCAGATATAGGCGCCCGCGCCGCGTCGCAGCTCTATCGGAGGCAAGGTGGACGGGGGATGATCCTGCAGCGCCTTGAGCTCGCGCTCCAGCAGCGACCTGATGCCGGCATACTCGTCGCGCAGGTAGATGTAGATCCCCTCGACGCCGACCACATGCGCGGCAATCAACATACCCTCGAAGAAGGCATGAGGATTGCGCTCCAGATAATAACGGTCCTTGAAGGTGCCGGGCTCGCCTTCATCGATATTGACGGCCATCAGGCGGGGTCCCGGATAGTCGCGCACGATGCGCCACTTGCGCCCGGCCGGAAAACCCGAGCCGCCAAGGCCGCGCAGACGGGCATCGTCCAAGGCCTGAATAACAGCTTCGTCGGTTGCAGCGCTGCGCGCCGCCAGCAGTTTCTGCAGGGTGCGGTAGCCGCCCTGGGACCGATAGGTTTCGAGGTCCACGGCCGTCTCCGGGCAGGCGTCATGACAGGCGCCTCGGTCTACCGCGGTGCGGATTGTCTCGACTGTGGCCCGTTCAACCGGACAGCGCCCGACTACGGCGACCGGCGCGGCTTCGCAGCGCCCGACACAAGGGACTTTCTGCACACGTACGCCATCGCCCAGCGCCCGTTGTAATGGTTCGGGCAGGGTATTGGCACCGGCCATGGCGCAAGAGACGGACTCGCAGATGCGCACGGTCAGTGGCGGAGGCGGCGTGTCATTTTCCTTCACCACGTCGAAGTGATGATAGAAGGTGGCTACCTCATAGATCTCCGCTGGGGCCAGGGACAGCTCATGCGCCAGTGCCACCAGCAGGCGCGCGGGCAGGTACCCGATGTCGTCCTGTACCCGATGCAGGTACTCGATCAGGCGGTCGCGCCGACCAGGCCCCTGGTCGAGATAGCCACTGATCTGAAGTATGTCGGTGGGGCTCGCCCGGCGCCCTTTCTGTCGGCCGGCTCTGCGTTTGGCGGTGTCGGTACTCAATGCAAAAGATTCCAGTGATAGGACTCAGCCGACCCGCCAATCGCAAACTGAGTCGGCCGAAGCATTATGCGGTTTTGGTTGAAGTAATCATCTCGGTCAAAATGGCCTGGAAGCCGCCGCGATGATGCAGACAGCTGTTGGCGACCGGCGAACCGGCGGGCGCATCAGCGTGTTACTGATCGGCGGCAATCCGAGTCGTCGGCTGAGACCGCTGAACTTCGCGAACTGTAGTCTCGTCCGTGGTGCCGAGTCCACACCTGTCCCCGACCCACAGTAGCTGGCGCGGGTTGTTCGAGCAATGTGCTCAACCCGGTTCGAGCGCCGATTCAAGGCCGAGGCGGACCGCGGGACTATGCTTCTTGGCTCGCGGTCCGTAGCATCGGTGAATCGGCGACCCTCACGGATTCGGCCGATCCGCCGATGCCGCGCAATTATCCGGGAAATGACCGTTAAAAGGAGATGACTGGCATGCAATTCACCGATCTGGACGGCCATCAGGTGGTGGCCAATGTGCTGCTCGACCGGCTGCGCCGGGCGGTCCAGTACACACCGGATAGCAGGTGTTTCGTGGTGTCGTCGGGAATCGATGGCAGCGTCAGTGTCATCTACCTGTCGACCAGGGCGATCATCGATAAGCTCCTTTTCGAGCCTGGCGTTCGTGACGAGTCAATTCAGCCGGCCGGGTGCCTGCCGTGGGGCGTGGTGGTAGCGCCTTGAGCCCGTTGCCTGAGACAGACCCGACGCCGGCCCTGGAGATCCAAGGTATCGCGTTTTCCTATGCGAGTCGGGCAGTGCTGCAGGACGTCTCGATCCGGGTGCCCGTCGGCGCATTCTGCGTGCTGCTCGGGGTCAACGGTGCCGGCAAGACCACGCTGTTTTCACTGCTGACGCGCCTGTTCCTGTGTCGTCAGGGCAGCATCCGCATCCTGGGGCGCAACTTGAACAGTGACGGCCGCAGGGCACTGGCGGAACTCGGCGTGGTGTTCCAGCAGCCGACCTTGGACCTCGACCTGAGCGTGCGCCAGAACCTGCGCTATTTCTGCGTGCTGCAGGGGCTCGACCCGGCCCTGGCGCAGACGCGTATCGAGCAGGCCCTGCGGGAGATCGGTCTGATAGACCGGGGCGGGGACAAGGTGCGCCAGCTCAGCGGTGGTCAGCGCCGCCGGCTGGAGCTGGCCCGGGCACTGCTGCACCAGCCGCGGCTACTGCTGGCCGACGAACCCACCGTCGGGCTGGATATCCACAGCCGCCAGGCGATCCTTCAACAGGTGCGGGCTGAGTGTCACCAGCGCGGCATCGGAGTGCTTTGGGCGACGCACCTGGTGGATGAGGTGCAGCCCGACGACGAGGTCGTGGTGCTGCACGAAGGGCGCGTGCTGATGCAGGGTACCGCGCAGGCGATGATGCACAGCACCTCCACCGAGACGGTCGGGGACGCCTTCAACCGGCTGACCCGGGGCGAGCCTGCATGAGCCCTGGTCAGTACCTGCGGTGCATGGTCGGTATCTTCAAGCGCGAGTGGCTGCGTTTCGTGCACCAGCGGGAGCGCTTTTTCGGTGCGCTGGTGCGACCGCTGGTGTGGCTGTTCATCTTCGCCGCCGGCTTCCGCTCGGTGCTCGGGGTGTCGATCATCCCGCCGTACGAGACCTATATCCTCTACGAGGAGTACATCGTCCCCGGGCTGGCGGCGATGGTATTGCTGTTCAGCGGTATGCAGGGTTCACTGTCGATGGTCTACGATCGAGAGATGGGCAGTATGCGTCTGCTGATGGTCAGCCCCTTTCCGCGCTGGTATCTGTTGGTGTGCAAGCTGACCGCCGGCACCCTCGTGGCCGTCCTGCAGGTTTATCTGTTTCTGGCCATTGCCTGGTTCTGGGATATTCGCCCGCCGTCCTGGGGCTACCTCCTGGTGTTTCCGGCACTGTTGCTGTCGGGCCTGATGCTGGGCGCGCTGGGGCTGCTGTTGTCGTCGCTGATCCGCCAGCTGGAGAACTTCGCCGGGGTAATGAACTTCGTGATCTTTCCTATGTTCTTCGCCTCGTCGGCGTTGTATCCGCTGTGGCGCATCCGTGACTCCAGCGTCCCGCTCTACCAGATCTGTCTCTACAACCCGTTCACCTCCGCGGTGGAACTGATCCGCTTCGCGCTGTACGGGCAGGTCGACCCCACGGCGCTGGCCTGGGTCGTCGGCACCCTGGCGGTTTTTCTCGGCGCCGCCATCTATGGCTACGATCCGGCACGCGAACTGATGCGGCGCAAATGACTGCGCGGCAACGTCGATTAAAAAGACCAGCGTAGCGAAGTCGGTGAACTCAGCTGAACCATCGCCCGCTGCACTGCAACAGGCCGCACTGCCGGCCCGTATCAACCGGCCGTCCGGTATCCGTGACTTTCAGAGATCGCCGGCGATGATGCGCTTCGAGTTCCGCATGTTGCGAAACACGATCGGTACTGCGGTCGCGTGGCCCTGGGCGGCGTGAATCGCACCTACCCGCTGTTGCAGATCTGCGTGATGGGGTGACTTGCTGCATACCGGGTCGGTATTGGCGGCGTCGCCGGTCATCAGATAGGCCTGGCAGCGACAGCCGCCAAAGTCCTTGGCTCGTTCCGGGCAGGTGCGGCAGGGCTCCTTCATCCAGCTGTCGCCGCGAAACTTGTTGAAATCCGGCGAATCGCGCCAGATCCATTCGATCGAGCGGTCACGTATATTTGGAAATTCCAGTCCCGGCAAGATGCCGGCCGCATGGCAGGGCATTGCGGTGCCGTTCGGCGATACGGCAAGGAAGATTCCGCCCCAGCCGCGCATACAGGCCTTGGGTCTGTCCTCGTAGTAGTCCGGCACGACGTAGAGAATTCGCATCTTGCCCTTGAGCTTCTCCTGATACTCGTGCGCGACCGCCTCCGCACGTTCCACCTGATCGAGGGTCGGCAGTAACTGTTCCCGGTTCTTCAATGCCCAGCCATAGTACTGGGTGGTTGCGAGTTCCAGGTAGTCGGCATCCAGCGAGTGGGCGAACTGTATGATCTCTTCGGTCTGGTCGGTGTTCTGGCGATGCAGCACGAAGCACAACACCATCGGGTAGTCGTACTTCTTGACCAGGCGCGCCATGTCCTGCTTGTGGCGAAACGAGTCATTGCGTGCGATATGGTTGTTGATCTCCTCGCTGCTGGCCTGAAAGCTGATCTGGATGTGGTCGAGGCCGGCGGCCTTGAACGCGCGGATCCTGGCCTCGTCCATGCCGACGCCGGAGGTGATCAGATTGGTATAAAAGCCGAGCGTGTGCGCCTCCGTGATCAGCTCTTCGAGGTCGTCACGGACAAGCGGTTCACCGCCGGAAAAGCCGAGCTGTACGGCGCCCATTTTTCGGGCCTCGCGGAACACGCGCTTCCACTCTTCCGTGCTCAGTTCGTTCTCGTAGCGGGCGATATCCAGTGGATTGGAGCAATAGGGACATTGCAGCGGACACTTGTAGGTCAGCTCTGCCAGCAGCCAGAAGGGATTGGGCAGATTTGTGTCGGATCGACTGGTGCTCATGTGCGATGCTCAAAAAGTTGAGGAGGTCGGTTTGATCGTCTCCTCGGGGTAGAGGATCACGTCGCTGTTCTGTACTTCCTCCCACTGCCGGCGGAAGGCGGAAGCGACGATTGGGATATCTCCGGGAACGAAGTCGTTGCTCATCCGGTCGCCTCGACGTTGTGATAGGGCGGACGCTTCTCAATGTAGGCCATCCACATGCAATCGAGCATAGTCCATAGGATGTCGAGCTTGAACTGCAGCACCTCCAACATATGCTCCTGCTGCTCGCGCGTGCGGTAATAGTCGAGCGTAATGTCCAACCCATGCTTTACGTCGCGGCGTGCCTCGCTCAGACGCTTGCGGAAGTATCGGTAACCACGCTCGTCGATCCAGGGGTAGTGTTTAGGC
>Ga0316191_10004753_pt1 | contig 10166 bp, 10 predicted proteins | sample Eddworburr2cm_MG_FD_204928 | JGI IMG/M metagenome (GOLD analysis project Ga0316191, IMG submission 204928) | Coastal sediment microbial communities from Maine, United States - Eddy worm burrow 2 cm | ecosystem: Environmental > Aquatic > Marine > Coastal > Sediment | place: USA: Maine... | reverse complement strand
GCAACATCTCGCCATTTTACGCGATAAAGGTATACTGTCGTCGCGCAAGGATGCGAACAAGGTTTTTTATCGCGTCGGCGACGAACGCACCCTGAGATTAATCGGGATGATGCAGGAAGTGTTTTGTTCTTCCGACTGAGTTCTCCTTAAACTTACTACTTTAACCATTCATTCTATCCCTCGCTATGTTGAATCAAATCTTTGAATTTGCGGTAAACCACCTTTACCTGGTGGCTGCCTTCGTGGTTTTACTCGCACTGGTTTTTTTCAATGAATTTAAAATTGCCACGCAACGATTTGCCAGTCTGTCGCCGGCCGCTGCGGTACAGTTGATGAATAGCGAGGATGTGGTGGTGCTCGATGTGCGTGAACCATCGGAAACGGCTGCAGGCAAAATAACCAAGGCGATTCAGATTCCGGCAGGCGCGGTCAAGACTCGCCTCAGCGAACTCGATAAACACAAGGATAAAACCATTCTGGTCTACTGCAAGACCGGCGCTCGTGCGGGCGGCGCCTGCAAAGAGTTGAGCCAGAATGGTTTCGCAAAGGTTTATAGTTTAAACGGCGGCCTGCAAGCCTGGCAGGAAGCTCACCTACCCATTAGCAAGAAATAATCACCATGACCGAACCTACAGCACAGCCAAAACAGTTTGCCATTCAGAAGCTATATCTGAAGGACGCCTCGTTTGAATCCCCGGATGCAGTGCAGTCCTTCAGATTCAAGAAGTGGGAACCCAAGATCGAATTGAATTTAACCAATACCCAGGCGCATATTGAAGGCGATATTTTTGAGGCTGTGCTGTGTGCTACCGCGACGATCAAGCTCGAAGAAAAAACCGCTTTTTTGATCGAAGTGCATTTCGCCGGGCTGTTTTCGATCTCCGGTTTCGACGAAACCGAACAGAAATACCTGCTCGGCAGCCAGGCCATGACCGTGTTGTTCCCCTATCTGCGCGAAGTGGTTTCTGACTTGAGTATTCGCGGTGGATTTCCGCCATTGATCCTGTCACCGGTTAATTTCGATGCCCTGTATCAACAGCACCTGCAGCAACAGGAGTCATCGTCCGAAGAGACCGAGGCAAAGCACTAGTCCGCCTGGCGCATCAGTCGGTCTCGGGCCAGGGTATCTAATTCAACGAGCAGAGAAAGCCGATGTATTCACTGGCAGAAATAGAGGTCCCGCCTGCTGCCCGCCCGAGCCCTCTCCGGGCACTGACTGGTGCAGGTACGCCTGAACCGGGTGTTCGCCGCTCGCGGCAAGGCTCAATCCATTGCTTAAGGGATGGATTTCTCTCCAGTCCGGCATTCAGACGTATCTGGCCTGTGTCCGTATGCCGTATCACAGCCTCCGGGTTACTGATGCAAAATGCGGGCTAGGTCATGACCGAATCCGTCGCAGTGCTGGGTGCCGGTTCCTGGGGGACCGCGCTTGCGATACAACTGGCGCGCAACGATTTGCGGGTCAATCTGTGGGGCCACCAGGCCGAGCACATCGAAGCGCTCGTCGAGCAACGTGAAAATTGTGAATACCTGCCTGGATTTCCGCTGGCCGCCAATATCAAGCCCCTGGTATCGTTGCAAGCGGCGATTACGGGATGCAAGTTTGTGCTCGTCGCCATTCCCAGCAAGGGCTTTCGCAGCCTTTTGCAAGCCCTCAAACCCATGCTCGCCGATGACACGGCTTTGTTCTGGGCCAGCAAAGGTTTCGAAATCGATACCGGCTTGCTGCTGCACGAAGTGGTCGAGCAGGAATTACCGGGGTACCGTTACGGCATCATTTCGGGGCCAACCTTTGCCAGCGAGGTGGCGCGCGGCTTGCCGGCGGCCATCGCCTGTGCCGGCAATCACCCGGCGACGACTGCTGCGTTTGCCGAGCTATTGCGTGGCCGCCATTTCCGTGCCTATACCTCGAGTGATATCATCGGGGTTGAACTGGGCGGCGCGCTCAAGAACGTACTCGCAATCGCGGTCGGTGTCGCCGATGGCCTGGGTTTTGGCGCGAATACCCGGGCCGCCCTGATGACACGCGGACTCTCGGAAATCATGCGCCTCGGTACCCGGCTCGGAGCCGAGCAGGAAACCATGATGGGTCTCGCCGGGCTCGGCGATATTATTCTCACCTGTACTGACAACCAGAGCCGCAATCGCCGCTTTGGCATCGCTATCGGGCAGGGTATGAGCGTGGCGCAGGCCGAAGCCGAGGTCGGGCAGACGGTCGAGGGTTTGCGCGCTGCAAAGGCCATTCATAACAAGGCTTTGCAGCTTGAGCTGGAGCTGCCAATTATTCGTGAAGTGTATCGTGTGCTCTATGAGAAAAAGAATCCACAGGATGCGGTGGCTGATCTGGAGAACCGACCGCAGGGTCAGGAATAATTCCGTGAAGTGGCCGATTAGTCTGTCGACAGGGTGAGCGCTTCGCCATGGTTGCCAGAGAGACTGAACTCAAGGACTTTCACGCGCCGCGCTAGGCAGAGCCCGACAGACGTCTAACTTCCCCTGAAGCCCTGTTGTCGCCAGGCTTCATAAACTGCAATGGCCACCGTATTTGACAGATTCAGACTTCGCGATGGCAGCGTCATGGGGATACGTAACTTATTGTCACCGGGCAGTGAGTCGAGGATGGTGGCGGGCAGGCCGCGGCTTTCCGGTCCGAACAGCAAGGCATCGTCCGGGCTGAATTCGACATCGCTGTAGGCGCGCTCGCCCTTGGTGGTAAACGCGTACAAGTTATTGAATTTACAGCTCTTTATAAATTCAGGATAGTTCGCGTAGCGACGCGTATCGGCCCATTCACGGTAGTCGAGACCGGCGCGTCTCAATTGCTTGTCATCGAGCGCAAATCCGAGCGGTTCAATCAGATGTAGCTGACACCCGGTGTTTGCCGCCAAACGCATGATATTTCCGGTATTCGGCGGAATTTCCGGTTCGAAAAGCACAATGTTCAGCATAATGCTATTTATTTTGCCTAATAACTTGAAAAGCAGATTTTATGGGTTAGTATTCCTAGCAATGACAATAAGTTATGTCATTTACCTTAAGAAGACTCTAGGATAGCAGATGATCAGATTGGCGTCTTTAGGAGTCGCGTCACGATGCGATTCGCGAACCGTCGTACCAGTTGCTTGCCGGCAACACCTGCGTCGTGTAGTCCACAAAGTTAGCTGAAACTCCGGAGTAAATGGTGGGCCTGTTTTCAACCGCGAGCAAAGAATTCCGGATCGGCGTCGACTTGCTGCGCGATGGGGTTGCGGTTTCCCAGGCTTTGGCCACAGGGAAAACTCCGGGTAGCCTGGTGCGTGCCGAATTCATCGAGGCCAATGGGCAAGCAGGCCCAGGTCGATGCGCTCAGGCAATGGGTGCGCAGTCACCGGCTGCAAAAGACGCCCTGAGACTGGTGATGTCGACCTTATCAACAGGCAACGAATGGATCGGGATTTAATGGCGCGTATTATCACAACATACCTGATTGTCGTCCTGTTGGTATCGCTGGGATTTTTCGGCGTCGGCGCACTGGCTTCTGCGCAGCAATCGATCGAGCCGATGCCGACGCCGTATGTCTCATTGCAATGAAGTGCAGGATGCGCGCACCCTGCAGGCGGCGCGCAGTGGTCCCGAGTGGGGCATATTCCAGTCGACCGTTAACGGTCTTTGTGCTGGCTCGACTGGGCTGAACAACGCGGCGTTTGCCGGTTTCAGTGTCGAGCTTCAATGTACCTCGACGACACACACTGATGTCGTTTCGACCACTGGTACGATCGTCACCTATCGATTGGTCGCAATCGCCAGCAGCGGGATTTATGGCTCGCTCGACTACGTCCAGCGCAGCCTGTTGGCTATCGTTTCCCTGGACCCTCCCTGATTAGGTCAGCTGCCGTTGCCGGACCGTGAGTGGGGCTAATTACGCCTTGTGCCAGCGCTATTAGAAAATTAAATTTCCTTTATATTTCAAATAGTTTTCATCCAAAATTAAGGTATTATTTGAGTTGTTGAGATTTAGACACTATACTTGTTTGATTAATCCCCGGGTTACTCGGAATGCCGCTGAGCGATGACCATAAACCGACACTATTACTGGTCGACGATGATGCTATTATCGCCGATAGCCTGGAGTATGTGCTCAGCGACGAATACCATATCGAACGCGCCTGTGATCGTCCTTCGAGCTTCAAGCTGATCGACGAGATGGTTGTCTCACCGACCCTGGCGCTGGTCGACCTCGGCTTGCCGCCCAATACTCACCGGCCCGATGAAGGGCTTGCCGTGATCCGCAAAATTTCACAGAAGCACCCGTCCACACGGGTACTGGTACTGTCTGGTCAGGACAACAAGAAGCACGTATTACAGGCCAAGGAAGACGGTGCGGTCGACTTTATTGCCAAACCCTGCGACATAGCCGAGATCAAGGTGCGCCTGAAGAAACAGCTTATCGCCGGGGGTGGCGTGGATGGGGGCAATGGCGATATCGAGGGTATCGTCGGCTCCAGCGAAGAGATCGAACTGTTGCGTATGCAAATACGCCAGCTCGCCGATTCACCTTACCCGGTTTTGATCGAAGGCGAATCTGGCAGTGGTAAAGAAGTGGCGGCGCGTAACCTGCATCGCTGCAGTTCGCGCAAACTACAGCCCTTCCTGACCTTGAACTGCGCCGCATTCAATGGCGAACTGCTCGAGTCGCAACTGTTTGGTCACGTCAAGGGTGCGTTTACCGGCGCTACCGAAACCAAGAAAGGATTTTTCGAGGAAGCAGGCTCAGGTAGCCTGCTACTCGATGAGATAGCTGATTTACCGCTGGACCTGCAGGCAAAGTTGTTGCGCGTGCTCGAAAATGGGGAATATTATCGGCTCGGTGAGTCTCAGCCGCGGCATGCCACTGCGCGCGTACTTGCCGCGACCAACAAGGATATTTTCGCGGCGATAAAGGAGGGGCAGTTCCGCGAAGACCTTTACCATCGCTTGAGCGTGCTTACCCTGCGCGTGCCATCGCTCGACGAGCGCAATGGTGATAAGCGCGAACTACTGGATTACTTCATGCAGCAGGTGGCGGAACAACTGGCTGGCTTCCAGCTCGATGACGATGCGCTAACGCTTTGGAATAACTACACTTTTCCAGGAAATGTGCGAGAATTGCGCAACATAATTATCAGGCTTTCCGCGAAGTATCCCGGTCAGACCATAAAATCCGATGTACTGAAGAGAGAAATGTCAGGACTGCGACAACAAATCGGCACCTCAGGTCGCGACGGCTGGCTCAATAATGCGATGCACGGCGCCAGCTTCCATCTCGACCAACTGCTCAAGTCGGTTGAGAAAGAAGCCATCGAACTGGCGCTGCGCGAGCACGACGGTAATGTCAGCAAGGCCGCGGAAATGCTCGGTATCAACCGTACCACGCTGTACGGTCGTATGGATCGCTCCGAGGACGGGTATTAAGCCATGTACGAAGAATATTTCGGCCTGGAACGACCTCCGTTCAAGATTACCCCGGACACCAGCCTGTTTTATGAGGGTGGCAAGCGTGGCGATATCCTGGCGGCACTGGTGTATGCCATTCATCGTGGTGAAGGCATCATCAAGGTGGTGGGTGAAGTGGGTAGTGGAAAAACCATGCTGTGTCGCATGTTGCAGCTCAAGCTACCGGCCACGGTAGAGATTGTTTACATTGCCAATCCCAGCGTATCCGCGCAGGACATCCTGTTCGTCATCGCCCACGAATTGTCGCTGGGCGTCGGCCGGGATGCGTCCAAGCACCAGGTGATGCGAATGCTGCAGGATTACCTGTTACAGCGGCATATGGAAAACATGCAGGTAGTTTTATTTGTCGAAGAAGCCCAGGGCATGCCGCTGGACACACTCGAGGAGATACGCCTGTTATCGAATCTCGAAACTGACGAGAACAAGCTGTTGCAAATTATCCTGTTTGGTCAGCCTGAACTGGATCAGAATCTTGCCGAGCGCTCGATTCGGCAACTGCGTGAACGCATTACCCACAACTTTGAACTGGAGCCGCTGACCCAGGATGAAATTCACAGCTACCTGAATTTCCGCATGCGCCAGGTGGGCTATACCGGCCCGGAACTGATCAGTAATAATGTGGCGAAAAAAGTCGAACAGCACTCCGAGGGGCTGTTGCGCCGCATCAACATTATCGCGGACAAGATACTGTTGTCGGCATTCGCCGAAGGCACACATAATTTAAGTTCCAAGCACGTCACCGCGGCCGTCAACGACAGTTCCTTTGCCCAGGGTGCGCCACGCAGGTCCATCAATCTCTGGTGGTGGTTAATGCCGCTGCTAGCGGTTCTGCTGGCGTTCGCAATCTATCAGACCCGCGCGCAGTGGCAGGCTTTTGCCTCGCTTGACGCGATACTGCAACCGGATTCAGCGCTGCCGACCGGTTCCGCCACACCGGCTGGACCGACCAAAAAGCCGGAATCGGCTGTTAAAAATGACAATACCGTCACAGATATTGACAGCGAGTCATTAGAAACTGACAGGCTTACAAATCCGATGCCCGCCGCTGGCGACCTCCCGGCGGCAGAGGCCCGAATAGAAATCGAGGAACCTGCTCAGATCGAGCCGCCTGTGCAGGCTGTCGAAGCTGGCGTCGATGTGGCTCAAGACGAAGAGTTGGCGGTTGATGAAAGGCAACAAATCGAATCTTTGGCGGAACAGGTCGACGACCTGGTCAGTTCAGTCGAGCGTGTCGTGCAACAGGCGCAAGTAACCGCGCAGGCCATGTCGGCCCCCGAACCGTCTGATGTGCAATCCGATTTGCAGGTGTCGTCACAGCAGACGTTGTCGGAAATGCCGCAAGACAGCGGAACTGCCAGCCTCCCCGATTACGTTCTCTGGCTCAACGAAAAGCTTGTACAGAGTCAGCAGTGGCTGGGCCAGGTAGAGAGCAACAAAATGTCGATTCAGGTTATGATGCGGAATAAGTCCGCAGCGCGAGAACTGGTCTATTATCTACGTAACGAATGGCCGCTTGATTTGTCACAGACCTATTTATACGAAGTGATTATCGATGGTCGTTCAATTTACCGGGTTTTTTATAGCGAATTTGATTCGCTGAAACAGGCCAGGGCGCAAATTGATACGCTGCCGCAATCGATCAAAGTCAATTTGCCCTATGTGCATTCGGTTTACCGTATGCGCAATGCTTTGCTATAGCAGTCTGGATACTAACTGGAATATCGCAATGAAGAAAATTGTATTGTTACTCATACTCGCCAGCATTTCCGCCTGCGCCAGTCTTATGGAGGACAGGGATGAGCGCCTGACCACTGCCTCCGACGGGCATCTGGACGAGGCAGCGGCGCCCGCCGTGGAAATGGATATACCCCCGGTGGTGCAGCAGGCCCCTATTATTGCGGCGCCGGAACCGGCAGAGCCGCTGCAGACATTCACCGTCGTCGCAACCGATTTACCGGCCAGCGAACTGTTGTTCGCGCTGGCTCGCGATGCGCGCCTGAATCTCGATATCGATCCGGCGATTGACGGGCGTGTCAGTATCAATGCGATCGATCAGACTCTGCCGCAAATTCTGAAACGTATCTCGCGCCAGGTTGCATTGCATTATTACCTTGATGGCCCGAATCTGGTGGTCGAAGTGGACAGGCCGTTTACCCGCGTTTATCGAATCGATTATCTCAACATGTCGCGCAGCACCACCTCCAGCGTGGGTATCGAAACCGCACTGGCTAGCGGCGACGAGGGTTCCAGCGGCGATTCCTCAACCACGGTGACAAACGCATCCAGCAACGATTTCTGGGAGTCGCTGGAAGCCAACCTGCAGTTGCTTGCCAATCGCAATGGTGAAACGGGTGTTATCATTTCGAACCGTGAGTCCGGCACCATATCGATAAACGCGAGCTCGGCGGCGCATCAAGACATTCAACGCTTTGTTGACCAGGTAACCCGAAGTGCGCGGCAACAGGTTCTGATCGAGGCGACGGTTGTCGAGGTCACCTTGAACGATGATTTTCAGGCCGGCGTCGACTGGTCGCGCATTGCCAATGGCGATGGCTGGAGTCTGGGACAGGACTTGCTGAGCTCCACCACGACGCTGCCGGCGCTGGCAACCGGGGGGCCGGTGGTCGAAGCCAGTTACCTGAACACCAACTCTGAGCGTGACATCACTGGCGCGATACGGGCACTCGACGCTTTTGGTGATGTGTCGGTGATGTCCAGCCCGAAAATCATGGCGCTGAATAATCAGACATCCGTACTTAAAGTGGCCGATAATCGGGTCTATTTCGAAATCGACGCCACCAGTAACACCACCACTGGTACCAACTCGGTCGTCACCCAGACCTTCAATACCACGCTCAAGACGGTACCGGTCGGATTCGTCATGAACGTGACTCCTTTTATCACCGAGAACAATGAAGTCATTCTCAACATACGCCCAACCATTACGCGGATTCTGCGCTTTGTGAACGATCCTAATCCCACCCTGGCCGCTGCCGGCGTGGTTTCGCAAATACCCGAGATCCAGGTGCGCGAGATGGAGTCTGTATTGCGCGTGTCCAGTGGCAACACCGCGGTAATTGGTGGCTTGATGCAGGATACCTCGGACTCATCGGATGCCGGGGTGCCGGGTTTGCACGACGTCAAGGGTGTCGGCGTCCTGTTCGGCACCAAGACGCGGAGTTTTAGCAAGACCGAACTGGTCATTTTCCTGCGTCCACGAGTGCTCGACAATGCGAGCCTCGATACCGGGCTACAGGATTTCAAACGGTATCTGAAACCCGAGAAATTTAACGGGGAATAGAGAAGACCCATGAGTTTACTGCTAGACGCGCTCAAGAAGGCCGCGGAGCAAAAAGCGCAAAAAAGAAAGTCGGAGGCGTCCCCGGAGCATACCCCTGACGAAACTTTGCTGGATGGTGCTGCCGATGATGCCGCGCGCCAGGCCGTGAGCGGCGATAACAGTGCGCGCCCGGCCGACGATGACGAAACCGTGTTCGATCAGTCCGAACTCGGTGCTCGCCTCGCTCGCAGCAGTGGCGAGTACGGTAGCGGTGACGAAACCAGCCTGGAGGCGCCGGATACCATCGTAACCCGGGTCAGCCACAGCCGGCCTGGCGCTAGTGCCGATGATGAAACCGGTCTCGAATTGCCGGACGCTACCAAAACGAGCCTCCCGCAAGATTTACCCGCACGTAGCGTGGGCGACGAAACGAGCCTTGATATCCCCGGGTCGGAGGAGACCGAGAGTTCAGCTGGAGACGATTTAAGGGCGCACAGACAGGCTGAAGAAGATGAAACCATCATTTTCACACCTGCAGACGCGACAGAACTCGAGATCGGATCGAGGCCGGTTATAGAAGACCAGTCGGCGCGTGAAGACGAAACCGATCTGAGCCAACTGGTCGCCGAGGATGGTTCAATCGAGGATCGCGCGTCGTCCGTCGACAATGCGGCCGCCGCGGATGAGACTGACCTCGGTCAGCCGCCGCAGGGCAGTGATACGGCGGATGGCAAGGTGGCAGCCGATGACGATGCGCTGGTCGACGAAGACCTGTCGTTGTTATTGATTGAACGCGAATCGATCAATCCCGGGTTGGCTGAGAGCACGTCATTTACCGATCCACAGACCCCGCAGGACCGGGCCCTTGCACTCGAGGCTATGGATCCTGGGGCGGAGCAAGAACTCAGCCTGGTGGACAGCACGCAAACCAGGGTTCCCGAGGACGAGGAGCAGACGGATACCGAGTCGCCAACCTTGACCAATCCCACGGCCGCGGCCCTGTATGCTGACGACACTCGCAGCGGTCAGGCTACGTCCACTACATCGCGTGCCGATTCCACCTCGACTCGTACTTATGCACCGGATAATTACGATCGCACACTGATGCGTTTGCCGAGCGATGATGCATCAAAGATTTTTGCCGGGATGAAATCGGATTCCGACGTCGTGATGACGCCGGATTACGCCAAAAAAGTGTTCCGCAGCAAGACTTCGGCACAGCGTGTGCAGCATTACCGGCTTTATACCCTGGTCGCGGTTGTGCTCGTGCTTTCGGTCGTTTTCTATGGTTTTTTCGAGTACCAGGATCAATCCGAACAGATCGATAGCAGCCTGCGCTCGCTGAAGCGCGATCCCATGCCAGGCGTCATCAAGACCCCCCAGGCAGAGAAATCTGATTTATTTGCCGAAACCA
>Ga0316191_10004750_pt1 | contig 10167 bp, 8 predicted proteins | sample Eddworburr2cm_MG_FD_204928 | JGI IMG/M metagenome (GOLD analysis project Ga0316191, IMG submission 204928) | Coastal sediment microbial communities from Maine, United States - Eddy worm burrow 2 cm | ecosystem: Environmental > Aquatic > Marine > Coastal > Sediment | place: USA: Maine | collected... | reverse complement strand
TTGCAGGCAACTAACAAAAAGGCACCGGTCACAACCCGGTGCCTTTTTGAGGCATGCGATTGTTGCAGATATCAGTTGGAACGTAAGTCGCCGTAAAAAAGTTCTTCCTGCGTGTAGTTTTGCGACTCAGTCAGCGTGGTGCCATCTTCATAGATGTCGAGCTGGATGGCATCGCCGTTGGCAATGCCATCAACATAGCCAGCGCCTTCGATAAACATACGGATCGTGCCGTCATAAGTGATCTTGAGGTCATCGGACTCGAGCGGATCATCAGGGTCATCCTGTACCGGCCGCGTGTCTGTCACCGTTAGAACCCAAGGATCTATAGACTGTATACCGACAACTCCCGCAAAACCGAAGTCGGTATGGCTGATATCACCGTCAAACCCGAATTCGGTGTTCTGAGTTACGGGCCACACAGGCAGTGATGAAAAATCATTTTTAGTGCTTACAACGATATCGGTGAAGACGATCGTGCGGCCATCAGATATTTCCCGGGTGCCGTTTAAGGTGCTTAAACTTTCGCTAACGCTGTCCATTGAACTGAATGTCGAAATTTGCACTCCGTTAAGGGTCAAGGTCAGGCTGCGATCCGGGTCCCAACTCAATGAAAGCCAGGTTATTGAATTGTCTGTACTAGTGGTTTTGTCTGTTTGTGAGAACTCGCCGAGCGAGGGGCCAGTCGTATAACTCAGAATCTCTGACTCGGTGGTGCCATTTGAAATAAGACCCCCGCCGTTGTTGCATTGATACGCGGTGAAACGGTAAATGTCGCCCGCTTTTGTTTCAGGTGGCGGGTCGAAAATGGTGAAGTCGTCCGTCGTAGAGGTGAAGTTTTCAACGTAGCCGTCGTCCGGATCGTGGGGCGTGTCCGGGTTTCTGTCGGCATCGCACTCCGTCGTTTGGGTGTCTTCGAATGCACTGGCTTGCGCCAGTAAAGGCCCTGGCTCGGCAGCTGAAGCTGCAGGGGCCGCGCCGCCGCTGCAAGCAGGGTCCGTGCTGAATACATCGCAGTAAGGCGGGATCGGTTCGCCGACGAGGATGGCGCCGAGAATTGCCCGCGAAACGCGCAGCGAGTTACTCGTGGTAATTACTGCCGGACCCGCCATGAAAACCGTCACCGAGATGTCCTGGCTGTCTGTACCGCCATTACCGTCATCGACCATGACGGTCACCTCATAGGTGCCATCGGCATCGTCGTCAGTCGGGTTTTCGAAATCGGGTGGGTTGACGAAAGTCAGTACGCCGCTGCTGGTTATCGCAAACTCAGTCGCATCGTTACCTGCCAGGTCATAGGTGATGGTGTCTGCCGGAATATCGGTATCGGTGTAGGTAACGGTGGTGGCAAAGCTCTGGTCTTCACTGGCGTTTATTTGTGCGGCGTTGCCGCCGCCGTTGGAAGTGATGGCGGGTGCGGTGTTGCCGCTATCGCTATTGGGAATATCACGGTCGCTATTCAATGGATCGCAACCGCCGGTAAAAATTGCGGCCAGTATGAAAACAGAGTTCCGACAAAATTTGCGTGACATGATCAATTCCCCAGATCGAATGTGCGTTTTCTATTGCTGAACTTTTCGGTGCAGCATTAAAACCAATCCGTGGCGTTCACGACGAGCTTCCTTTCTGGCTCGTTTCTTTTAGCTTCTGTTGATAAAAGCTACCACAAAGTCACGTGGGCGGCATCTGGCATGAAATAGGCTGCATTGCATTCGTTGGAGCAAAAGGTGCTGTCACGACCAATGGTTAGCAGGGTGATTTTTGCCTGTATTAGCGAGTCAACATAATATTTGCCCAACCTGCCCGGCGTTCAGCTAATCTAACTCAATGCATGTGGTACATCTTGAGACGGGCAGAAACCTATACGGGGGGGCGCAGCAGGTTCTATACCTGCTGGCCGGGCTGGATGCTGCCGGTGTGCGCAACACGCTCGTGTGTCCGCCGGACAGTGCGATCCGCAGGGCGGCCGACAATGCCGGCGTTAATGTTCATACGATACCCATGGCGGGCGATCTGGATGTGGGCTTCAGTAGGCGCTTTGGTCAGTGGCTGGCGGTGCATAAGCCTGACCTGTTGCACGTACATAGTCGCCGCGGCGCGGATATGTGGGGCGGGCTGGCGGCCCGGCGTGCGGGTGTGCCGGCGATGCTGAGTCGTCGTGTTGATAACCCGGAGGTGCCGTTGCTGGGTCGTATCAAGTACCGGATGTATCAACGCGTCGTTGCGATCTCAAACGACATAGAAATGCAATTACGCACAGCGGGTGTGCCGGATAGTAAATTGCGGCTGGTGCACAGCGCTGTCGATGCGGCTGCATGTCAGCCTGACTGGACGCGTGAGCAGTTCCGAACGGCGTTTGATCTGCAGGGTGATGAGCTGGCGATAATTTGCGTCGCGCAGTTGATCACCCGCAAGGGACAGCAATTTTTGCTGGATGCCTGGCCGAGCGTGCTTGGCACATGCCCGCAGGCCCGGCTGATCTTGTTCGGGCAGGGAGCCGAAGAAGCTCGCTTGCTCGATCAGGTGCGGCAGGCCGGCTTAAGCGAAAGCGTTCGCTTTGCTGGTTTTAGAGCCGATATTCGGAGTTTTCTGGGCCATGCTGATTTGCTGGTGCACCCGGCGCTGCGCGAAGGTCTGGGCATATGTCTGCTGGAAGCACAGGCTGCGGGTTTACCGGTGGTGGCGACCCGGGCGGGTGGCATTCCGGAAGCGGTAGCCGAAGGTGTGTCGGGTGTATTGGTGCCACCGCAGGATAGCCCCGCGCTGGCTGCGGCGATTACGGCTGTGCTGAGCGACCCGGACGAACGTGCCCGGCTGGGTGCGGGCGGGCGCGCCCATGTGGCTCAAGATTTTTCGGTGCCAAGCATGGTGTCAGGTAATCTAAAGGTCTACGAAGCGTTATTGAGTCAGGTGCATCATTAGGCATCTGAAGGTGATCAGGGAATTCGGCGCCGGCATTCAGGTCGCAGAATTTCTGGTTCTGGAAATTAGATATATAGAGAGTCTGAAACAATGAGTCTGGCAACAAAAGGTAGAGGAAAGCCCCCGGAATGAACGTCTACCAGGTGCTGGTCGAACGGCTGGCCAGTGAGTTGAGCAAACGCAATGCACGTATCGCGACGGCCGAGTCGTGTACCGGCGGCTGGATCGCCAAGGTGCTCACCGATATGCCGGGCAGTTCTGCTTGGTTTGAATACGGTTTCGTCAGCTACGGCAACAACGCCAAGACGACCATGCTGGGTGTCCACCCGACACTCATCGAAAAATACGGGGCAGTCAGCGCGGAGGTGGCCGAGGCAATGGTTGCTGGCGCCCTGGCAGCCTCCGGGGCACAACTGGCACTGGCGGTGACCGGCATCGCCGGCCCCGAGGGCGGCACGCCGGATAAACCCTTAGGCACGGTCTGGTTCGCATTTGCCGGCGCTGGCAGGGGCGTGGTCAGCGCTTGCCAGCAGTTTGAAGGAGACCGGGATACGGTTAGGCGGCAGACGGTGAGTACGGCCCTGACCGGCGTGCTGAAATATCTGGAGAAGTCGGGTGGGTGAACTAACCGTTGGCAAGCTGCGCCCTAAGACAAAGAAACGGTTGTTCTTCGCGCTTTGGCCCGATGATGAGGTTAGGGAGCAGATTGCAGCCGATGCCGGGCGCACAATTGAGCGTTCTGATGGACGAACGGTGCCACCGAGCAATTACCACATTACGCTGACCTTCCTCGGCGCTGTGACCGCCTCGAGCCTGCCGGATATCGTGGCGGCGGCGCGTAATGTGCGCTTCCTGCCCTGCGAAATCGTTCTGGACCATACAGGCTACTGGCCGCGCTCACGGGTGGCCTGGCTGGCTCCGGCTGATTACCCGCTGGTGCTCAATGCGCTGGTTGATGATCTGTGGAATAAACTTGCGGATCTCGGTTTTCGGGCAGAGTCCCGGCGCTATCGGCCACATGTCAGTCTGTGTCGTGATGTCAGTGGCGGGTTAAAGATGCGCCTGAAGACGCCCGTTGTCTGGCCGGTTTCAGCCTTTGCGTTGGTTGAATCGAATTTGTCTGACAAGGGGCCGGTTTACACCGTGCTGGAACAGTTCTCTGCAGGCGAATGACTTCTATATGAAAAGTCTGCAATTGCGTGAAAATCAGGCCCAGATTTAATTGCAATTCTTTGCGTCTCAGCCTGTTTGTGATGCTGTCACGCCACCTGATCTGTGGAATAATCGAGCGCGACTTTAGCCCTCTCAATTCCCTCTCAACTAATCAAAACCGAAGCCAAATATTATGGATGACAACAGAAAGAAAGCCCTCGCCGCTGCCCTTGGTCAGATAGAAAAACAGTTTGGTAAAGGTTCGGTCATGCGCCTGGGCGATGCCGGCGCGATGCATGATATTGATGTGATATCGACCGGTTGTCTGGGGCTGGATGTAGCACTGGGGATCGGTGGTCTGCCCAAAGGGCGGGTGGTCGAGATATACGGCCCGGAAGCATCGGGTAAAACGACCATGACGCTGCAGGTGGTGGCCGAGTGTCAGAAAAACGGTGGTACTGCAGCATTTGTCGATGCCGAGCACGCTCTTGATCCTATTTATGCCGAAAAGGTCGGGGTCAACGTCGAAGACCTGCTGATTTCGCAGCCTGATACGGGCGAGCAGGCACTGGAAATTACCGACATGCTGGTGCGTTCCGGCGCTGTCGATCTCGTGGTGATTGACTCGGTGGCCGCGTTGACACCCAAGGCTGAAATCGAGGGTGAGATGGGTGATACCCACGTCGGTTTGCAGGCCAGGCTGATGTCGCAGGCTTTGCGTAAGCTGACAGGTAACATCAAGCGCTCAAATTGCATGGTCATCTTTATTAACCAGATCCGCATGAAGATCGGCGTCATGTTTGGCAGCCCTGAAACCACCTCGGGCGGTAATGCGCTGAAATTCTACTCGTCGGTGCGCCTGGATATACGGCGTATCGGTGCTATCAAGAAAGGCGACGAGGTGGTCGGCAACCAGACCCGTGTCAAAGTGGTTAAAAACAAGGTGTCGCCACCGTTCAAGATGGCTGAGTTCGAGATCCTCTACGGTCACGGTGTTTCCCGTGAAGGCGAGCTGATCGACATGGGCGTAGACCACAATCTCGTTGAGAAATCGGGTTCCTGGTATAGCTACAACGGTGATCGTATCGGCCAGGGTAAAGAGAACGTGCGTCAATTCCTGCTCGACAACCCTGAGGCTGCTAATGATATAGACCGTAAACTGCGCGAAATATTGTTGCCCAAGGGTGATGCAGTCGCCCCTGAGGATATTGATCAGGATGCCGCAGTCGGCGAAGCCTGATTGGTCGGCGGGATTGCCCGGAGCATTGGCTGACGATCTGGACGACCTCGATGACGTAGATGAGTCGCCGCGCGACTCCGGCCCGACACCCCGTCATCAGGCCATGAACTGGCTGGCGCGTCGCGAGTATTCCCTCGCGGAACTAAGCGCCAGGCTTGCCGAGCGTGATTATCCTCCCGACGTGGTTGAGGCTACCGTGGCCGCGCTAGCCGCTGATGGCCTGGTGAGCGATGAGCGCTTTGCTGCGGCGCTGGTGGCCGTCCGGGTGCGCAAGGGGCAGGGTCCGGTACGTATACGCACAGAATTGAAGCGTCGTGGTGTCAGCCGTGACCTTATTCGCCTGAACGTGGATGATGCCGGGCTGGAATGGCATGAGCTTGCGTGCGAGGTTCGCCGCAAGAAGTTTGGGGCTATGATGCCGGTTGATTTTAAGGAGAAAGCGCGACAGATGCGTTTTCTGGAATATCGCGGGTTCTCCGGGGAGCATATCCGGTCCGCGCTGGGCGATGATTTCGAATAGAGCTTATGGACGCTGCACGTTTAAGAAAAACCTTTCTGGATTATTATGCCGGTAAAGACCACAAGGTCGTTGCCAGTTCTCCACTGGTGCCCGGTAATGATCCTACCCTGCTGTTTACCAATGCTGGCATGGTGCAGTTCAAAGATACTTTTCTGGGCAATGAACCGCGCAGTTACGTTCGCGCCGCAAGTTCGCAGCGCTGCGTGCGAGCAGGCGGCAAACATAATGACCTTGAGAATGTTGGCTACACGGCCCGGCACCACACTTTTTTCGAAATGCTGGGTAACTTCAGTTTTGGTGACTATTTCAAGCCTGATGCCATTGCCTATGCCTGGGAGTTCCTGACCAAAGAGCTGGGTCTGCCCCCAGAACGTCTGTGGGTGACGGTTTTTAACGACGATGACGAAGCCGCCGATATCTGGCTAAACCAGATAGGTGTCAGTCCGGAGCGTTTCAGCCGCCTTGGCGAGAAAGATAATTTCTGGTCGATGGGTGACACGGGTCCGTGTGGCCCCTGCAGTGAAATTTTTTACGATCACGGTCCGGATGTGCCCGGCGGGCCGCCCGGTTCGCTCGATGAAGACGGTGACCGTTACGTCGAGGTCTGGAACCTCGTATTCATGCAATACGATCGCTCCAGCGACGGCACGCTGACCGATCTGCCGAAGCCCTCCGTTGATACAGGCATGGGTCTGGAGCGCATCGCGGCCGTTATGCAGGGTGTGCACAGCAATTATGAAATCGACCTGTTTCAGGGGCTGATTCGTGCGGCGGGCCTGTTCACCAGCACGGAAGATCTCAGTAATAACTCGCTTAAAGTCATTGCGGATCATATACGGGCCTGTTCATTCCTGATCGTCGATGGCGTGTTGCCGGGCAATGAAGGTCGCGGTTACGTATTGCGGCGAATCATCAGGCGCGCGTTGCGGCATGGCTACAAGCTGGGTCAGACCGAGGCCTTTTTCTTTCGCCTGGTTGAGCCATTGATCGGTGAGATGGGTGTCGCCTATCCCGAACTGGCTGCATCGCAGGCGCATATCGAGAAAGTCCTGCGCGCCGAGGAAGAAAAGTTTTCTGTGACGCTGGCCGGCGGTATGAAGTTGCTGGGCAGCGAAACCTCGATGGCCTTGCCGGCGCTGCGAAAATTGCAGGCCGAGATGGGTGGTGAGGTGGGTATAGGCTGGCAAAGTGGCGATGGCACCGGTCTGGATGGGACACTGATATTCCCGCATCAGCGCATTGCTGTCGAAGTAGTGCGGCCTGCCGATGTATCGCGAGAGTTTCTGCTGGAAAAAATGCGTGCGTTTCAGAGTGCCCAGGAAGGCGAGAATGACTACGACAAGCTAATCGTCGTGGGCATCGATTTTCCGGCGGACTATCAGCTGGATGCGGAACTGGCTGCATTACTGGATGCTGCCGATATCAATATCGAGTCGCGTTTTTATGATACGGAAGGGCTAAAGCCGTATCGTTTCGTGCTGGGTGAAACGGCCTTCAAACTGTTCGATACCTATGGCTTCCCGGTTGACCTGACCATCGATGCTGCACGCGAGATCGGGTTCGACGTTGATACCGCGGGTTTCAAGAAATCAATGGAACAACAGCGTAAGCGATCACGCGCTGCTTCGCAGTTCACCACGGCCACTGGTGGCTTGCAGGTGGATGAGAATACGAAGTTTATCGGCTATGAAAAGCTGGCGGACGCCTGCCGAATCGTTGCACTTTATAAAGATGGCCAGGCCGTTGCGAGCTTAAACGCCGGCGATGCAGGTCAGGTCGTCCTGCTGCGCACACCTTTTTACGCTGAAAGCGGCGGTCAGGTGGGCGACACGGGTGTTTTGAGCGGTGAAGGCGCGCAGTTCGCGGTAGCCGATACGCAGAAGAGCGGTAATGCGCATCTGCACATTGGCGCACTAGAGTCGGGCTCGCTGGCTGTCGATGACATGGTCACGGCGGTTGTTGCTCATGACAAGCGCCTGGCGATAATGCGTAACCATTCCGCGACACACTTGTTGCACGCGGCGCTTCGTGAGGTCCTGGGCACGCATGTTGCTCAGAAAGGCTCGCTGGTCGATGCCGAGCGCCTGCGTTTCGATTTTTCGCATTATGAAGGCCTGACGGCTGTAGAGCTTCAGCGAATCGAACTGCTGGTCAATCACGAAATCCGTGCGAATGCCCGCGCGGAAACGAACGTGATGAGCTACGACGAAGCACTTGAGTCGGGTGCAGTTGCCTTGTTCGGTGAAAAGTACGGCGATGAGGTTCGCGTGTTGAAGCTGGGCGATTTTTCTGTCGAGTTATGCGGCGGCACGCATATAAAGCGGGCCGGCGATATTGGTCTGTTTAAAATTGTCTCGGAATCGGGCATTGCCTCCGGCGTACGTCGTATCGAAGCTGTTACCGGTGAGCGAGCGCTGCAGAAAATCAGTGACGACGAGCAGATCATTGACTCAATCGCGGGCCTGCTGAAAGCCAGTCGCATTGATGTGGCCGACAAAGTCGCTCAGGCGGTTGAGAAAAATAAAGTGCTGGAAAAAGAGATAAAGGCCTTGCGCGGCAAACTGGCGGGTGCTGCAGGACAGGATCTTGCGAGTGGTGCGAAAGAAATCAGTGGCATCAATGTACTGGCGGCGCGGCTTGAAGACGACACGGACGCGGGCGCCTTGCGCGATACTGTGGATCGGATGAAGGACAAGCTGGGCACGGCGGTCGTCGTGCTGGGCGCTGCGACGGCCGATGGCAAGGTTCGGCTCGCTGCGGGTGTGACGAAGAATGCCACTGACCGGATTCGGGCAGGCGACCTGATCAAGGATATTGCGGGGCAGGTAGGGGGCAAAGGCGGCGGCAGGCCTGACTTTGCCCAGGCGGGCGGCACGGACCCCGGTGGCCTGGATCGGGCGCTGGCCGGTGTGAATTCCTGGGTTGAGTCGCAGATTGGCTGAATGATGCCGAATTTGGCTTTTATGTGCCTTTTTTTCTCACTTTTTGGCCTTTTCAGCACCTTTAACGCTCGCCGATTGGACGTTTGCGTCCTGATATGCGAAAGTTAGGGCTGGAACGCGTAAGCTGATAACCTTAAACAATAAAAAGTCACAGTTCCGATCCCGTCCGACTTACCCTGCGTCGGGCAAGCTCAGGGACTTTACTGCGACAATAATGGTTCGGCACCGGTTCTTACATGGACGATAACAATAATAAGGACAGGGAAGGGAGACAGCAATGCTGATCTTGACCAGACGAGTTGGTGAAACGGTAGTCATCGGTGATGACGTGGATGTAACGGTTCTCGGTGTTAAGGGGAATCAGGTCAGAATTGGCGTTAAGGCTCCGCGCACCGTGAGTGTTCATCGCGAAGAAATATACAAGCGTATTCAGGACGAGTCGCCGGATTCGACCGAGAGCCATATTAATGGCAATAGCAACGGCAACGGCGGCAGCCACAGCCACAATGGCCTTAATGGTCACCAGCCAGCAGTCAACGACTAAGTAATCTCGATATTCGGCCGCGGCTTTTCGCTCGCGACCGTTTTTTATACCCTCATTATGATGTATGGTACGCCCCTCGCGGGGGCTGCACCTGTGTCTTTATTCCTCAGACTAAAGATCCGCAGCAAACGACAGATGAAAAAGATTGCGTCAAATAAGGTGCGGTGAGAGCGAACGCCCTGGAATTCAAAAGCGCTCGTTACAATCAGGTTTGTGGAGAAGTGGCTGAGTGGTCGCACCCCAAGGGCACTCGATTTCCCCGTCTTCGACGTGGAAACCAGCGAAATCGCTAAGCGCTTAGAGGTTTTTCAACGCGTAAATAGTTTGAGATATATACAATAAAAGTTTCGGAGAAGTGGCTGAGTGGTCGAAAGCGCTCCCCTGCTAAGGGAGTATAGGTTAAAAGCCTATCGAGGGTTCGAATCCCTCCTTCTCCGCCAAATACAAAGGCCCCTTTTTGGGGCCTTTTTATTTGCTGAAGATGGCTGGAGATTCTAGAAGCCTAGGTTCGACCGATTGCGTTTAAGCAATCAGGACGGAGGAGCGTAGCGACGACGGGGCGCAGCCCCGAATATCGCCCCTAGGCGATATGAGTCAATCCCTCCTTCTCCGCCATCCATAAAAATGGCCCCGCAAGGGGCCTTTTTTTATGGGTGGCGGAGAAAGAGCCCGGTAAGAGCACTTCGTTCGACTCTCATCCGATTGGCTGCCGCAGTGCGCTAGGCGGAAGAGAGGACGAGCGACCGAAGGGACTGCGCCCCGCAGGGGTGACTGAGCGTTAGCGAAGGAATCAATCCCGATCGGCACGCACTGGCGCTCCCAATAAGGGTGCCCTTTTTTGTGGGTGGCT
>Ga0316191_10004749_pt1 | contig 10167 bp, 11 predicted proteins | sample Eddworburr2cm_MG_FD_204928 | JGI IMG/M metagenome (GOLD analysis project Ga0316191, IMG submission 204928) | Coastal sediment microbial communities from Maine, United States - Eddy worm burrow 2 cm | ecosystem: Environmental > Aquatic > Marine > Coastal > Sediment | place: USA: Maine... | reverse complement strand
AGGGGCTTGCCGTGCAGGGTGGCAAGTTTATCTTCACTGGGCATTTGAGGACGGGTTTCGCCCCCTCGGGCGAGATACTTTTCTTTGCTCCGCCAAAGAAAAGTATCCAAAAGAAAGGCGATCCCGGAGGCTTGTCCCGCACTTTCAGTGCGGGATTCCCTGCGCTTCTCGTAAAGCCCGGCGCTCGCGCAACTCGCTACGCTCAAACAGGGCGCGAGCGTCCTCCGGCCTTTACTGCGATGCTCGGCTGCGCCAGACGGGGGGAATTCAAAACCAAAACCCAAAACAACACCCGAAGCCTGCCAGTCGCTACCCGTTTGCACTCACCGAGTACCGCAGCCACTCCGGGATGAAGGCACGCACCCTGTCTGAGGCAGGTTTACCTGCCGAGTTGTGCGTGCTCCGGAGGGGCGAGGAACGCATGGGCAAGGCTGCAAAGCGGCCTTGTAGTTCGGGCTGATGAGTGCACCGGGATGCCCTTCTCTTTGGGTACTTTCTCTTGGGCACTGAAGAGAAAGTACCTCGCCCGAATGGGCGAAACCTGCAGCAACGTCAGAAATCCAGGTATCCGAAATCTATGCAAACCGTCCGCTTGCACTGTGTTCCCGCGCACTACTATGGCACCATTCCCGCAACCACCCCAATTCGAGCCCCGAGGACCCCAAGTGACCGTCCGTACCCTGAAACCCGAAGAATTTTTTATCGAGGAAGAGCCCTACTACGAACCGGTCGGTGATGAACTGATGGTGTTCGAGGCCGCCTACAAGAACCAACTGCCCGTCTTGTTGAAAGGCCCGACCGGCTGCGGCAAGACGCGCTTCATGGAACACATGGCCTGGCGCCTGAAACTGCCGCTGATCACCGTCTCCTGTCACGACGATCTGACCGCCTCCGACCTCGTTGGCCGTTACCTCGTCACCGGCGGTGAAACCGTCTGGGTCGATGGCCCGCTGGCACGCGCCGTGCGCAACGGCGCCATCTGCTACCTTGACGAGATCGTCGAGGCGCGCAAGGACACCACCGTGGTGATCCACCCGCTCGCTGACGACCGTCGCGTGCTGCCGATGGAAAAACTCGGCGAGGTCATCGAGGCCGGCCCCGAGTTTTGCATGGCAATCTCCTATAACCCCGGCTACCAGAGCGTGCTGAAAGATCTGAAGCAGTCCACGCGCCAGCGCTTCGTGGCACTGGAGTTCGATTACCCCTCCGCACAGCTCGAAGCGAAAATCCTCATGAATGAAACCGGTATCAACGAGGCCACTGCCAACCAGTTGATTCAGTTCGCACAGATGACCCGCAACCTGAAAGGCAGCGGCCTGGAAGAGGGTGCGAGTACGCGCCTGCTGGTGCATGCAGCGAAATTGATCGCCGATGGTGTGAACCCGGTGGTGGCGTGTCGGAGTTGTATTGCCGAGGCGTTAACCGATGATGCGGAGATGCTGACGGCGGTCCATGAGTTGAGTGCGTCGGTTTTTTAGAATAAAGGGGTCAGTACCCTTTTTCTGTCGAGGCCGGAACGCCTTCAGACAATGATCGCTAATAAAAAGGGTACTGACCCCTTTGATCACTGCCTGGTCCGGCCGTCTGCCTCCAGCATTTGTCTCAGCTCGCGCAGCTCATTGTGCAGATCTTTCAGAGTCGGCTCTCCAGCAGCCTCTGCATCTTCAGCGGCCTGCACCCGGTGTTCCTCCTCCAGGACGTTTACCACAATACCGATCACCATATTCAGAAAGGCGAAAGCGGTGAAGAAAATAAAAGACAGGAAATAAAGCCAGCTGATTGGATACACCTCCATGGCCTCGTACATTACGTCGGTCCAGTCCTCAAAGGTCATCACCCTGAACAGAGTCAGCATGCTCAGGGCTATGTCGTCCCACAGCTTCGGATTGATTTCGGCATAGAAGGTGCTGCCAACCGCGGCGTAGATATAGAAGATAATAAACATCATCAGCATGATGTAGCCCAGTTGCGGCAAGGCACGCATCAGCGAGGTCAACAGCATGCGCAATTCTGGAATAATCGAGATCATGCGCAGCACACGGAAGATGCGCACCAGACGGCCCACCAGCGCCATATCCGAGTTTTCGACAGGAATTACACTCACCAGCACAATCAGCGTATCGAACACATTCCAGGCATTGTGAAAAAACCGTTTCTTCTCCGGCTCACCCAGAAAGCGAATGGTGATTTCAGTAATAAAAAAGAAAGTGATCGCCCAGTCCATCGCCACCAGTGCGGTCATGAAGGTCTCGGGCAGATCATAGGTTTTGGCGCCGATCATCAGCGCCGAGAATACGATGACGAAAATCACCAGCAGTTCAAACGCTTTGTTTGACCGAATCCGGTAGAACATCTGGTACAGCCTGAAATCAGTAACGTCAGACATCGCTCGCAAGCTCATATAAAAACGGAGCCTAAGGATATTCCCGGTGCCGCGTTTTAGCTATAGACCTGGTCTCGGAAAAAAGGGTGTCAGAGCACATTTTCTGCTTATTTTTAAAAATAAAAGCATAAATGTCTCCGTCCCCTTTTACGCGTGGGGTATGGTTTTCAACGTCTGATTATCATATAACTTCATACCTTGAGTCAGGTTAACGCCTGTTGATAATCCAGTAAATACGCAGGGAAAATATGTCAGAGAGTGAAGATAAGCAATACGCCGGCTATTGCAAGAAGGTGTGGATACTGTATGCACTTCTGGTGGTCGTCTTGACCATTATCCTGGTGACCCTGGTCGCCAGCGATACTGAAGAAAGGTTCTTCTTTACATTGATGCCGGTGGCTGCAGCTTACGTGTTTCGCCCAACGGATAGATTCATCGGCAAGATGGTGTTGCGACTGTTTGGGGTTGAGCCTCCGGCAGCGTCAGGTGAAGAATGATTGTTATGCCTGTCAGTGTGGTAACCCGTTGCAACAATAAAGGGGGCGGATACATTTATCTGTAATATGTATCCGACCCCCTTTTTCGCTTGATTCGTGTCGGCCTGCCCCGGGCAGTCACTCTCCCAGGTTCGTGCCAACCCGGCGCGCGCTTACTACCCAGGGATGATCAGGGGGAACCAGTTTCTTGCGACCTGCGACCTCTTCCAGCGTCATGGCCTCGGTACCTTCGCCACGGGCGGCCACCATCACGCCGCTGACTTCTTCATTGATCAGGTCGGCACAGGCGGTGCCCAGGCGGGTGGCCAGCAGCCGGTCAGCCGCCGACGGTGTGCCGCCACGCTGCAGATGACCGAGTATGGTCGGACGGCTTTCCAGCCCGGTGCGTTCCTCAAGCTGGTGGGCCAGTTTCAGGGTGTGATCGCCACGTCCGGCCTCCATTATGCGGATCGCCTCCTTGGCCTTCTTGCGCGCCTTTTTGTCCTCGCTGTCGATAGCCTCCTGCAGCTTCTGCCGGGCTGCTCGCGCTTCCCCGGCCTCCTCCAGTGACATCGCGCCCTCTGCAACGGCGACGATGCTGAAGTTCTTGCCGCCCTTCATGCGGTGCAGGATTGCCTCGGCGATGCTGTCGATGTTGTACGGAATCTCGGGCAGCAGGATTACGTCGGCGCCGCCGGCAATGCCCGCGCCCAGTGCCAGCCAGCCTGCGCGATGGCCCATGATCTCGACCACGATGATGCGATGATGGCTGTGCGCGGTACTGTGCAGGCGGTCGATGGCATCGGTAGCGATGCCCAGCGCGGTATCGAAACCGAAGGTGACATCGGTGCCGAAAACATCATTGTCGATCGTCTTGGGCAGGGTAATGACGTTGAGGCCTTTCTGCGTCAACTGCAACGCGTTCTTTTGCGTACCGCCACCGCCGAGACAGACCAGTGCATCCAGGTGGTTGGCATGGTAGTTCTCGACGATGACATCGGTCATGTCCTGGATCTTGCCGCCTACCTTCATCTTGTGTGGCTTGTCGCGGCTGGTGCCGAGAATGGTGCCGCCGACCGTGAGGATACCGGACAGGGAGTTGCTTTCCAGCCGCACGCTGCGGTTCTCCACCAGTCCGCGGAAACCGTCACGGAAGCCGATCACCTGCATGCCGTACTCATTCAGCGCCGCCTTGGCGACGCCCCGAATGGCGGCGTTGAGACCGGGGCTATCACCGCCTGCCGTGAGGATTCCGATGTGTTTGCTCATATTCTGTTTCCGTTCCATGTCCGGGGAACAGCTATTCTAACGCGTTAAGAATCAATAGGTCAGACTCACTGCTAATCAATAGGAATCAAAATCAATAGAAATCAATAGGGTCAGACTCGATTGATTTTCTGAAAATGTATCCGGCCTTTTTTTCGGTTTGAATGCACCCGAGCCGGAATACATCAATCCGGTCAGACTCCATTGATTCTTTTTCGCTACACTTGCGCCAGGCATATCCGCGCGGAGGCATGATCAATGCAGTATCGCAAACTCGGCAACACCAATATCGAGCTCAGCGTTATCTGCCTGGGTACCATGACCTGGGGGGAGCAGAACACCCGGGCCGAGGCCTTCGAGCAGATGGACTACGCGTTCGCGCAGGGCGTGAATTTCTTCGACACCGCGGAGTTGTACCCGATACCGCCGCGCTCGGATACCTACGGACAGACCGAGGTGATCATCGGCGACTGGTTGAAAAGGACCGGCAACCGCGAACGGGTCGTGCTCGCCAGCAAGATCGCGGGTCCCGGCGTGGGCTGGATCGACCACATCCGCGAGGGCCGGACGCGTTTCAACCGTGAGCACCTGCTGGCGGCGCTGGATGGCAGCCTGCGGCGCCTGCAGGTCGACTGCATCGACCTGTATCAGCTGCACTGGCCGGAGCGAAATACGAATTTCTTCGGCAAGTTGGGGTTCAACCCCGGGGACGAGGATGAATTAACCTCCGTTACCGAGACGCTGGCTGTGTTGCAGGAATGCGTGCAGGCCGGCAAAATCCGCCACGTCGGCCTTTCCAACGAGACTCCCTGGGGCATCATGCGTTTTCTGCTGGTCGCCGAACAACTGGACCTGCCGCGCGTGGTCACGGTGCAGAACCCCTACAGCCTGCTGAACCGTTCCTATGAAGTCGGTGCGGCCGAGGTGTCATGGCGCGAACACTGCGGCCTGCTGGCCTATTCTCCACTGGGTTTTGGTGTTCTGTCCGGCAAATACCTGAACGGTGCCCGCCCGCAGGGTGCGCGACTGACCCTGTTCCCGGACTATACGCGCTACAGCAGTCCGGCCGCTGAAAAAGCAACGGCAGATTATGTCGAACTGGCTCACGCCCACGGCCTTGACTGCGCGCAGATGGCGCTGGCCTTTGCGAACAGCCGTCCATTTCTCACCAGTACTATCAGCGGGGCAACAACCATGGAACAGCTGCGCAGCAACATCGCCAGCATCGATCTGGAATTGTCCGCCGAGGTGCTGCAGGGAATAGAAGCTATCCACGAGGCGCATCCCAATCCCAGTCCATGAACTAAATAAAGGAGAAATAGGGGACTGACCCCGTTTTTCTCATCCTGTTTAACATTACGTCCCGCAAAATGTCTGCTGAACGACTTCATCCGGTTCAGGGGGCAGCATGTAGGCGTCCTTCCCCGACTGCTGCTGCCAGGGTTTTTGCAGTACCGCGTGCAACTCATGGAACACGGAAAAATCACCGTGATCTTCCGCTGCCCGGATGGCGGCCTCGATCCGGTGGTTCCTGGGAATGTACACGGGATTGAGCGCTTGCATCCGTGTCTGGCGGGTTGCATCAATGCTGCCTTCCTGACGCAGGCGGTCGCGCAATTGCCGGGCCCAGTGATCGAAGGCTTCCGGGTCACTGAACAGGGCGCGCACATTGCCGTCCTGCTGCGGTGAGTCGAGCTGCAATGTCGATAAATAATGGAACGTGAGGGTGAAGTCTGCCCGGTTGGCAGCCATGATCTCGAACAGTTCGTCGATCAGTGTCTTGTCATGGTCGTCGCAAGTTACCAGACCCATTTTCCCGCGCATTCCCGCCAGCCAGTCACGCTCGTAGTGCCCGGCATAGGCTTGCAATGCCGTTTGCGCGGCCTCGACGGCGGCCTCGGGCGAATCTGCCAGCAAGGGCAGCAGTGTTTCTGCCAGGCGCGTCAGGTTCCACAGCCCGATGGACGGCTGGTTGTTGTAGGCATAGCGCCCGTGGCGATCGATCGAACTGTACACCTGGTCACGGGCATAATGATCCATGAAGGCACAGGGGCCGTAGTCGATGGTCTCGCCCGCAATCGACATGTTGTCGGTGTTCATCACGCCGTGGATAAAGCCGACCTGCATCCACTGCGCGATCAGCGCGGCCTGCCGCTGGATGATCTCCTCAAGCAGGGCAAGGTAGGGATTCGCTGCATCGCGACACCCGGGATAATGCTGCTCGATGACGTAATCGGCCAGCCGGGTGACGGCGTCCAGGTCGCTTCTCGAAGAGAAGTACTCGAAGGTGCCGACACGCACAAAGCTCCTGGCGGTGCGGGTGATGACGCCGCCGGGCAGGAGTTCCTGCCTGGCGACCTGTTCACCGGTCGTCACGGCGGCCAGTGCACGCGTGGTCGGCACGCCGAGTGTTGCCATGGCTTCGCTGACCAGGTATTCACGCAGTACCGGCCCCAGCGCGGCGCGCCCGTCACCGCCGCGCGAATAGACCGTGCGCCCGGACCCTTTCAGCTGTATGTCATGGTGAACCCCGTCCGGTCCGGCAACCTGGCCCAGCAGCAGGGCCCGGCCATCCCCCAGTTGTGGAACGAAGTTTCCAAATTGATGGCCGGCATAGGCCATGGCCAGGGGCTCAGCGCCCTCGGGGATGCGATTGCCGGCGAAGATGGCAGTGCCCTCCGATGAGTTCAGGCAGGTGTCCGACAGCCCGAGCGCATCGCTCAGCGCATGATTGAAAACAATCAGTGCCGGATTTGCAACGGGTGAGGGCGCGGTCCTGTCGTAAAAGTCCGTGCCCAGGTTAACGTAGGTGTTGTTGAAGTGTGTCGTTTTCAATGCTTGCAGATGGCTGGCTTGAATGAATTGGTATCAACAGAGTGTGACATGATCACTGCGTCAAACGTTCAATTCTTTCACAATCGATAAGCATTACTAAATCAATGGGGTCGAACGCGATTGATTGATAAAATGCTCCTTGATTATGTTATCCATAAAGTCATGCTCGATTCCTGACGGTGCCCTGTTAACGAACTATATCAGGGAAGGAACCTACACTGATTGTTACATGACGGACATCCGCGGGTCAGTGTCTCTCGAGCAGTACGTGCTGGCCTTCTATACAACCCGCGTGTTCAAGCTGGAACGCTTGATACTGAAAATGGCGGCATTGAGGCCTTCTACGGACGACCAGGCAAAGCAATTGGCGGCCGGCTCAATCGACACATTTGCTGCCTGGTACGAGGAGGCACGCAATGAAAACCAGTTGCTGATGTCTGACTTTCGCCACCGCACCCGATTCTGGTTGATGGTTGTTCCCCTGGCAGGCAACAGCACTCTGCGCACACGATTGTACTTCGGGTCGGCAGTCGTTCCGGTGGAGAATCCCGCAACGGGCCGGCTTGAACTCGGGTTAGGTTTTCGAGCCCTGCTCGGATTTCACCGACGATACTCGAAGGTACTTTTGTACACGGCCAGCTCCAGTCTGGAAACACATGACGAATAAAGGCGTAATCAAGGGGGAAGATCGTTTGAATTTTGATGAGCTGAACACCGGGCCAAACTGCCCGGTATTGGACTATCTCTCAGGTCGATCCGCCCATTCGGACATAGCGGAAGTTCTTGAGGACGTCATAGCACCGTTAGGTGCCGCAGATACTTTTTGCCCTGAGCCTCGCAACTACCAATACCTGGTTGCATATGCTAACGGTACTGTTTTTTCTTATGCCGTGGGTATGAATACGATTGCATTCCGCTTGTCACCCGATTTCAGACGCACGGCAATCAAGACCGGCGGAGAATCCGTGGATTCCATTGGCGATGAGTGGGTCGCCTTCGACCTGTTCCAGAGTGACTGGCCCGAAGTGGATGTGCGTTTCTGGGCTAGAAAAGCATACTTGTTCGCAATGGGAGCGGATGATTCCTGACAATTCATAAAGGGGCTAATGGGCGGCCCCTTTTCGTCGCCTTTTCGTCGTACAATCGTGTTCAAGGAGGGGGGACACCATGCCGCATTATGCGCTACATGAAATCAAGACCACTTCGCAGGACGCAGTGTCTACCGAGGCGCAGCGCACCCGTGCCCTGGGTCTGCTGGTATTGTGCTGGCTGCTGGCGAGTGGCGTATTCGTCGCGGTCAAATGGGCCGGCCCTTTCACTCCGCCCTGGACCATGGTGTTTTTCCGCATGTCGCTTGCGGCGTTGTGCCTGCTGCCCTTCGCAACCGCCCATTACAAAGCCATGGCGACCCAGCTGCGGGCACATTTCGTGGCGATTATTTCGATTGCTGTCGCACTGGCGTTCACCCAGGGCTTCATGTTTACCGGGTTGGGTTATACAACGGCCATCACAGCGAGCATCGTGTTTTCCATCTGGCCGATCGCCGCGATTATCCTTGCCGCATTTGTCCTGGGCGAGCGCTTCACACCCTGGCAGGCCGCCGGTGTTATCCTCTGTTTCAGCGGGGTCCTGTTGATCGTCGCACAGGGTGATCTCGAGCGGATTTCTAAACTGGATGTCAATGTCGGCGATCTCTGGCTCCTCGGCGCGGTGATCAGCATGTCGGTGTATACCGTACTGCTGAAAAAGATGAAGATCGACCTGCCCCCGCTGCCGTTGCTGATACTGCTGCTCGCGGCCGCTGCGATCACGTCGGTGCCGTTCTTTGTCTGGGAGATTCTCCATGACGCGCGTATTAGCGTGGACTGGCGCGACATCGTCGTGCTCGCCTACATCGGCATCATTGGCGGTGGCGTGATGTTTCTGCTCTACAATAACGGTGTCGCGTGCCTGGGTGCCGCAAAGGCAAGCGTGACTTTCTATCTCCAGGCGTTCTTCACGACCATTCTGGCCTACTTTTTTCTCGGTGAGCAGCTTCACCTTTACCACGTGGCAGGTATTGCCATCATCGCTTCGGGTATTGCGATCGTAATCCTGGTTAAGAAAAAGGGTAATTAAGGGGCCGGCAGCTTTTCTACAGCATGGGTATTGATATGTTTCTTGTGAGCCTGACCTACACCAGCGAAATGACTGTTAGTACCGACTTCGTGGATATACTTGAGGTCTCACGTATCAATAATGATAGAGACGACATTACAGGCATGCTGTTGTTCTGTAACAATAACATTGTTCAATGCCTGGAAGGGTCGCGTGAATCTGTCAATAAAACCTATGCGAGAATTGTCAATGACAAGCGCCACCAGAGTCCCCTTATTATTGATTATCGCGTTATTACAACGCGATTATTTTCCAAATGGTCAATGGGGTATGTGCCGGAATCATCGGTCACAAAGCCGACGCTGTTGAAGTATTCCGTCTCGCAGGATTTTGAGCCAAGGCTTTTAAGTGGAGAAAGTTGCCTGAGAATGCTGACGGAACTCAGTCAGAAAGTTGTTACGGTCTGAATTGTTATCGGGGTCAGATTCGTATCCGGCCCTTTTTTGAGTGGTACTGAAAACAGAAAAATCCGTCGTTGAATTGGAGGAGTTATCGAATGAGCAAAGAAAACACCAAGAAGGCCATTAAGCTGCTAAACAAGATTATGGAGCTGGAGTTGGCAGGCGTTGTGCGTTACACGCATTATTCCCTGATGATTTTCGGCTATAACAGAATTCCCATTGTGGGCTGGATGAAAGGTAATGCCGAGGAAGGGTTGATTCATGCGCATCGGGCAGGCGAGATGGTGACGCTTCTGGGCGGGCATCCCTCGCTGAAGATTGGTGCTCTGCTGGAAACAGAGAAGCATGACATTGGCGATATCCTTCGGGAAAGTCTGGAGCATGAGCAAGCGGCACTGGATGCCTATTACGACCTGCTGAAACTGGCGGAAGCAGGAAAAATGGTGCTTCTTGAGGAGTATGCAAGAGAGATGATTGTAGAAGAGGAACTGCACCTTGACGAGGTCAATAAGATGCTGAGAAAACCGGGGGATGTCGAGGCATTCAAGCCCTGACACTCGTGCAGTTAATGGGGCAGTGTCGATCGATTCATTGATTGAGTCAGCGGACACCGATAGCCGCCAGGCTGCGTCGGTGTCCGGCGTTGCAA
>Ga0316191_10004747_pt1 | contig 10170 bp, 7 predicted proteins | sample Eddworburr2cm_MG_FD_204928 | JGI IMG/M metagenome (GOLD analysis project Ga0316191, IMG submission 204928) | Coastal sediment microbial communities from Maine, United States - Eddy worm burrow 2 cm | ecosystem: Environmental > Aquatic > Marine > Coastal > Sediment | place: USA: Maine | collected... | reverse complement strand
GGCTCTTGCGCAAACCCCCAATGGTCTTGGCCCAGCCAAAGTATTCTTCGATCCGTTTGCGGATCGTTTGACTGGTCGCGTAACCTGGGTGGCGAGTGGTGCGCCCATCGATCGCCGATGCGTGGTTGGTGTCATTCCGGGCAACGTGGGGCGTGACCGTCATCTCATGCATGTCCTCCATAAAGCCCTTGGTGTCGTAGTTTTTGTCCGCGCCCAGCGTGATCCGTTGGCTCCCGCCGAGCGCCTCCACAGGATCAACGGCGGCCTCCCGTTCGGCCTTATCCGCGTCAATCGCTCCGGATTGTCACCCCATCAGGGGGTGGCAGGATTCACCGGAATCGGTGGCAGCTTTCGATTGGAATGGGTGGCAGCTTTGCCGTGGAATCAGTGGCAGGTTTGGTCTGGAATACGCAGATAAGCAAGCACATCTCTACTGCTTCCAGCAGTAATTTCTGTTCCTGTGCCTGCCGCCGTCTACCTCTTCGGTTCCGGCCTGCTGGGTCTTATCGGCATGGCACGACGCAAGAAAGTGTGAATAGTTGAAACAGCGACAACAGAGACGGTGGCTTCGGTCGCCGTTATTTTTGTGATAAATTTCGTGTTGTGGTCGGAAGTACGCATTGACCATTCCAGCCCTTTCCATGATGGCTAATCAACCTTTCAGCCGATTTGAATCGACCGGGCTTATGGCGTAGTGTTACCGACAGCAATTTCGACGAACCGCAACGTGTTCTTAACAAAGATTTAATAACGGCTGGCTGCGGTCCATATTGAGTCCAAGCAATGATCATGGCTAAAAACTTCTTTCTGTTCGAAAATCTCGAGTTCCGATATGACCCGTTCCCGATAGGCATCGCAAAACCACTCATGGACGATAGCCTCTATCGTCAGTTTGTGGATCACTTTCCATCCCTGGAACGTTTTGCGTTCTATAGCGAGATGGGGAAATACGGAAACAAGTACACGCTATCCGAGAAGGAACAACCAAAGGTATTCAGACAATACGTGAAGAACGATCCCGTATGGAAAGAATTCTATCAATGGATCAAGAGTAACGAATTCGTTTATGGTGTCATGGACACCCTTGGGGATCACCATATTGATCTGGGCTATAAATATCGCTCACCCTTGAAAAGGTTCGTAAAACGCACCAAGGGATACTTCTCCGGCTCAATTCATCCGTCGACAGCGAAGTTACGGGCTCGTTTTGAGTTTTCTGCACTCCCTGTCGACCAGGGTCATCTGCCGCCGCACACGGACGCACCGACAAAAATTGCAACTATCATCGTTTCCATGCTGGATAACGACGAATGGCCACTCGAATTTGGCGGCGGTACGGATGTCAACAAACCCAAGGATGTCATTCGATACGGCTATAATTACCTGAATGAAATGGCTGAGTTCGATGATATGGATATTATTCACACTTACGATTTCAGCCCCAACCAGGGGATCATTTTCGTCAAGACATTTAATTCATGGCACTCGGTCCGACCCATCAATGGCGCAGGGTCGAAACAGCTGCGCAAGACCCTGACAATCAATATTGAGCGCTTTATTTGAATAAACATTCGCGCAGAGTCCTAAATCAAAGATAGCAACGGCAATAAAACACCCCATGAGCTCACGATAATGTACGATATTGGAGAGGACGAGACTACCTACCTGAAAGGCGATTTATTCTCCAGCGGATACTCCTTTCGTTTCACCGGTACAGACAAGAATGCCGCATCCGACCGTATCAACTGGCTCAAACAACGGATCAAGGGAAAGAGCATTATCCATGTTGGCTGCTGCGATCACTTGCCCATTATCGAAAAGAAACGCAGCAGAGGATACTGGCTTCACGGGCAGCTGGTAGAATCCTCCACGCTTTGCGCTGGGATTGACACAGATGCCGAAGGGGTCAGATTTCTGGTGGAAGAACTGAACCAGAAAAACATCTATTGTGCGGACATACTGAAGGATAAAATACCTCAGATTGACGAAAACCCTTGGGATTATATTCTCCTTGGGGAAGTCCTGGAGCATATCGATAACCCCGTCGCTTTTTTGCATCAATTGAAACAAAAGTACAGCGGACACATCAGGGAGCTGCTGATCACAGTACCGAACGCTTTCAAGTACAAAAACTTTCGCAATGCGTTAAAGCATCGGGAACGTATCAATTCAGATCATCGCTACTGGTTTACACCCTACACGCTCGCCAAGGTGATCAGCCGTGCCGGTTGCAGTCCCCATGAGTTCACCTTCTTAACCAGCTACCCCATTGACGATCCCGCACCCACCGGCTGGGTTAAAAAGTTCTTACTTGGTCGTTACCCCGCATTCCGGGAGACGTTGGTCATGACGGCGACACTGTGACCTGACCCCGTTGGTATACTATCGATAAACGCCCCATGACGAACAATATAGCCGATACAAACTCGTCCGCAGCAAATAATATGCAGACCCACTCCGAATCCATCCATGAATCACGCCGCATAGCGCTGGTATTCGGCAGCTTTCGAGGCGGTGGCGTCGCCCGCTCAATGCTACGCTCCGCCGAGGGCTTGTTAGCCCGCGGTTTCGCGGTCGATCTGGTGGTTGGCCGTGCACAAGGCGACTTGGTCAATGAAGTTCCCGATCAGGCCAAGGTCGTCGAACTCGAGCGTTGTTCCGCGTGGCAGGCCCGAGCCGGCGCCATCGCCGCAGATCCCGGCGGCTTCGGCGTCTTGTTCAGGTCATTGGTCCTGAAACGAAAAATGTCTGGAAAGCTGCGCTATCTACCCAGCCTCATTCGCTACTTCAGAGAACGCCAACCTGACGCTGTGTTCGCCGCGACCGCTCCTTTCAACCTCATCTCCGTGTGGGCCAGGAAACGGGCGCCCATTGAAGCAAACGTCATTGTCACCGAACATAACCAATTGACCTCAGAGACAATCGGTAAACACCGCTGGCGTTACGATTGTCCACCACAATTGCTGAAACAGGGCTATCTGCAGGCCGACACCATTGCCGCCGTATCCGATGGTGTAGCCGATGAACTGGCAGAACATGCCGAGATACCACGAGAGCGCATTATCACCTTATACAACCCGGTTGTCGGAGGGCATGTCCTCGCCAGGGCCGACGAGCCTGTTACCCACCCCTGGTTCGAAGCAGGCGAACCGCCGGTTCTACTTGGCGTTGGCATGCTCAAGCCGCAAAAGGATTTTCCCACCTTGATTCGAGCATTTGCGCGAGTACGCCAGGAACGGCCAGTGCGGCTCTTGATCCTTGGCGATGTGCGCAACCCCGAAAAGGACGGCGCCTACCGCGACGAGCTTCAGGCATTACCCGCGACTCTGGGCGTCGAAGCAGATGTCAGCTTTGCCGGGTTTGCTGACAATCCGTTCGCTTATATGCGTCAGGCCGCCGCATTTGTGCTCTCATCAGCCTGGGAGGGACTTCCAACCGTGCTCATCGAAGCCCTGGCATGCGGTTGCCCCGTCGTAAGCACGCAATGCCCAAGCGGACCGGCTGAGATTCTGGATAACGGCCGCTACGGACCACTGGTGCCAGTAGGCGATGACGCGGCGCTGGCGGCTGCCATCAACAATGTCCTGGATAATCCGCCGCCACGCAAACTACTCCAGGATCGGGCCAATATTTTCTCCGCCGAACAGGTTGCCGAACGGCAAATCGAACTCATGTTCGGCGTTAGGTGATTTACAGAAAAAACCGCCCCCTCTGCCGCTGGCGCAAGGAGGTCGAGGTGGGGGGAGGACGAGCTCAACCGCCTAAAATACGCTCCGCGACCCGTTCGGAGCCCTTGGGTGACAGGTGCACGCTGTCGACGTATAACGACAGACCTGCGAAGATAGATTTTCCGCGCTCGAGTTCCTCACGCCCCAAATCGCCAATATCAACCCAGGTGAAGCCAGCATCGTCCGTTAGCGTTTCCAGCCATTCCTTTTCAACGGAAAAATCGTTATGCTCCCATCCACGAATGCCCTTGATTCGCGCCACCTCCGGGAACACGTTGTAAATGTACGGCGCAAACACGATAACGACCTCAGCGATACCCTGCTCCCGTGCAAACTCCTGCAGCCATTTCACGACTTCGTCGGGCTTCCCAAAGGGGCGATCGGGTTTGAAATCATTCTCGCAGTAGACAAAGATCAGTTTTTCAATGTGCCCCCTATACCGCTCCCCCGCTCGCATCAGATTGCAGATGATATCTGATCCATTGGAACCGTTTACAGCGATGTTCACATACTGCAGGGTGCCGTCCCGTTGCTGAAGTCGAGAGGCTATGGTTTCATCATTGGAGACACCGGCACCATTGGCGACACTATCCCCGGCAATCAGCACCTTCCGCGCCCGGGAAACCTCTGGTAGCGTAAGCCGCTCTCCGAACGGGTTGGTACGGTATGAGATCCGTTGCATACCGTATTTCTCGAGAAATTCCGATACCCCAGGCGTGAGTTCTTCATCGGTATCATAGAACGCGTTCGGGGGATTAAAGGGATCAAACAGTGTCGTTCGCAGAAAATTACTCGTCTTGTCTGCGTTGGGCTTCTGCCTGAGACAGCCGTCTTCATCGTAGTTCATCGCCGCTTTTTCTGTCCTCAGCACTTCATAGGGCGTGTTCCCAAGACCGACTCCATCTTCTTTGAAGTCTTCCAGCAAGGACTTGAATTCCCTCTCATCATTGATGACATCGGCTCTGATTCCGGAAGGCGTATCAGCTGATGTATTCGGTCTCGAACCGATCAAGTCATAGATCTGATAGCTCAGACTCCGACTGGGCCGATCCCCCAGCGCAATGGCGTAAAGCCCCTCACCTGCGAGAAAGGTAACTACTGCGATGACAACTGTTATCAGAACGAGCAATGCTGTTTTCATAGGATACGAACTCCCTGAGCCAGGAGGCAAATCACCTCAGGTTGGGGTGCGAAAAACCACCTGCATCCAGCGGTCACGCCGAATCTGCCCCAGGTCCCGTTGTTCCTCAACCAGAAACCCGCCAAGCTCCTGCACCCGTTCGATGAGTGTGGACGCATCACGCCAGTGGGTCGCCTCGAAGGCACCGGGCACGAAACCCTCTTCGAAACCCGGCAACATATCCACGACGAACAGGCCAGCCGGCCTCAACAGCCGTCGCACCTCTGCAACAACCTTCTCGAGATCGAATACGTGATCCAAGGCATTGGTGTAGATTGCGTCCACGGACCGGTCTGGAAACACCAGCTTATGGAAATCCCCGGGCAATACATAGGGATTGTCCAGCCCCGGATTGAGATCGATACCGATGGCAAAGTAACCCAATGCATGGAGCGCCCGCACTTCGGTGCCGAGTCGGGCGCCGAGGCAAAGGACATAACGAGCCTCTGCCAGCAGGGTACAGCCCTCAAAACGGCGTTTGAAATCGGTAAAATCATCATCCTCGGTCTCCCGAAGCCGATGCGCCACCTTGTCGAGTTTTCCCGCCTGATGGGTGACGTATTCGTCATAGGAGTTGTAATTGCGCTGCACCAGGCTGCCTTGCCGATTCCACCGCTCGGATTCGAAAGCGGACTTACGGGCCTCGCCCTTGGCGGCCCTTTTCTTTGTCCGCGCCTGTTCACCAAGACCGTACTTCATAATGTTGGAAATTCGTTTGAATGATGCCATGGAAGATCTCTCCTCACTACTAATTCGTGAATCTAGTTTCAGCCTGTTAATTTGCATTTAAATTTGACCCGGGTTTTGCATCTAAAAATGACCCGCTCAGGTTGGCCAGATTATGGCCTAGGTTGATTTTCTTTTGCCAGTTCTTCTCTCCTGTTGCTGTGTTGTTGAGTGCTTGAAGCGGTAGCTGTCATTGCCGGTCTCAATGATGTGGCAGTGATGGGTTAACCGATCCAGCAGGGCTGTTGTCATTTTTGGATCACCGAACACAGAAGATTATTCCGAGAAGCTGAGATTGGTGGTGATCACCCTCGAGATACTCCATCGAAATATAATGCCTGTCCTCATAGATACCTATGTTGTTGATTTGCATGCTCGTTTGAACCATATGGGCAGTTATTTGCACTGAATGATTGAACCATCTAAGCATGGTACAAATTCTGTATTTTCAATGCATTGAACAAACCGATGCGGGCCAAGATTAAGTGCAACCACCGGGTCAATTTTCGCTGCAAATTAACAGTCGGCAACTGTGCGGCGACCAGAACCTCAAGTTTGCTTTGGTTGTCAACCGCGCAAAGGTCTTGCTGATGGTGGTATAAGGCATGCCGGTTTTACGATTGATGAAGAGGTGCATGGCCACGAAGGTGGCAAACATGCACGTGCATGATTTTGCGACCACCACGGCTATATCCGCCAGGACTGGCGTAATCGCAACAGGCCATTGCAAGCACCGGGATGGTTCTGGAGACAGAGGGAATTACTGTCGAAGTAATTCAGACGGAGTCGCGAAACTCCTGCGGAGTTAACCCTTTCCAGCGTTTGAATGCACGGGAAAATGCGGGTTGCGCTGAAAAACCGAGCAGGTAGCTGATTTCGGTAAGGGTAAAGCTGCCATCGGCAAGGTATGATTCTGCCAGTTCCTGGCGTACTGCCTCGACGAGATTGCTAAACGTGGTGTTCTCGGCGGCCAGCTTGCGCTGCAGGCTGCGTGGACTCATGTGCAGCGCGTCGGCCACCACCTTACTGGTAAAATTGTCCGATGGCAGATAATCGCTAATGGCCGACTTGGTGCGCGAGACGATATCGTCACGTTGCAGCTTTCCAACGAATTCGCTTAGTACTCGGTCCTGCGCATGCGCCAGTTCACGGTTGGATGCAGGTAGCGGCCGGTCTAGAACCTCTGCGGAGAAGATCATACTGGAGACCGGTTCGCCGAATCGCATCGGACAGCGGAAAAACCCGTAGAATTTTCCCATTGCAGAACCTGGATCGGGATGCAAAAAGGTAACCTCGAGCGGATCGAGATCCGCGCCGTAAGCGTGCCGGCACATATCCAGAATGATGGCCCAGTGGGCATCTTCGAGCGTCGCCGGCTCACCGATATCGATGTGCTCTGTGCTACGGGAAAGTATTACCTGGTCGACGCGCTCAACAACCGAAAAGCTAAGCAGATTGTTCACCATCGCGCTGTAACGCACCAGACGATCCAGCGCATTGCGCAGCGTGGTGCTGGCCAGGAAGGCAATTCCAAGCGCATGAAAATCAGTCGGCTGCCACACCTCTGCGGCGGCCAGGCCGGCGCCGGGGTCGTCCAGCATTTCTGATGCCCGGGTACAGGCAAGACGCATCAGATCGACCGGGTATCGGGACCGGGGATTGTTCAGCATCGCGGGATCTAGGCCCACCTCCTTGAACAACGGGTCCGGATCGATGCCCCGGCGCTCCAGTATTCGCCACAGAAGACGAACAGACGTTGCGATGACAGTTCCAGTCATTATTACCGGTCCTGCCTTCCCGCTGGGGCCGCAGCATACCTGTATTCCTGCGGTACTCTTGTGACGCCTTCCTGCTGTTTAACCATACAGCAATATTTGGACCCGACGGAAATAATGTCAAGAATATTCACAGGATAAGACAGCTGTAATTATTTTATCGCATGTTCCCGGCCCGGAATTGCAGCTATTGACTGGAAATTCAGTGTGCCACTCGGCTTTGATGGTCAATGAGTAGTGATTGATGCTTCCCAGATCTAAAAAACCAGGATATTGAGTTTCAATTCCGGATTAGTTACAGCCGAAAGTCGCCGGAAACTGAAGACCCGATTACAGAGCGCTTCGGAAATTCAAGCCAAAGCTGTGTAGGTCCTGGTTGGAGTCCGTCATTCCACGCTCAGCGGTTGAATCCACCGTACGTTCTCACCGTATAGCTTCTTTTTCTGAACAGCAATAATGGGTCGGCACGGGCCTTTTGCCGATTACTTATATTAGGACTTGGTGAGGTCAGGGCTCAGAATGCGACATTACCGGTCCACAGGCGAACGTCAGGAATGCCGCTCTCCGGTCACTCGTCTCTAACTTCTCGGATAAGATGGCCGTATTAGCGGGGCTGGTCGAGAACACAACATGATTTCGTTTATTCCCAACCGATTCTGATGGACAAATATTTTGTACCTGACCCCAATTATTTCTGCCGTAATCGTGGCCCTGATAGCATGTCAGCGACTTTCTGACGAATACGTTTCGAAGGTTCGCTGCGCATTATTTCCGTCAGCACTGTCTCGTTCTCCGGAAATTTGACAATGTTATTGCCCAGCAATATTGCTATGTTGTAACGTGTGCTTTCGTCCGCTTCTGTTTTCACTGTTTCCCTGAACATTGCCATCGCCGACGCGCTGGGTTGCGACCACGATACCAACGACTCTGCAATCGCACTACGGACCCGGCTGTTGTCCTCTTGCTGGTACTGCGACACCAGTGTGTCAGCGACCTGGTCGACGTCGAGCATGCCCAGCGACAGTGCAGTAGCACGGCGTACGGAAGGCGAGTCATCGTCCAGCAGGTCGACGATTTCAGGCGCCAAAGTACTGTCCTGTGTATTGCCCACAGCAAAGACAAAGTCGCTGCGTTGTTTGTCATTGACACCGCTCAATGCATTGTTCAATAAACTGGTACGTAGCGAGTCATAGTCAGGATTGCTGGAGGCTTTCATTGTATTGCCGAGACTGCCCAGTGCAAAGGTGGCGGCGCTCGTGATTCTCTGGTTCTCATTGTCTGACACGGTATTCAGCGCCGTGTTCCACAGTGCGGCAATGCTGTCCTGATTCGGCTTATCGATACCGCCCATCGCGACGATTGCGCGCATGGAGTCACTTAGCGACCAGCTGCTATTGTCAGTGAACACGGATACCAGCGCCGCCTGCGCGTTGTCGGTACCGGCCTCTTCGAAAACCAGGTAGAGGTCTGCACGTGTTCGGTCGCTGAGCTGTTGTGTTTGCAATAGTTCGAGCAGGTATGCTGGCAATGATTCATCGACCCGCAACAGATCTCGTAAGCGGTGTACCAGCACCATGCGTCCCTGCGTGGCCTTATCAAGCTCAAGAATGGTCGACTGGATTTGCTTGCGCGCCTCAGCTGCCGATATGTCCGGTACCGGGTGCGTGATATGGGTCACTGTATCATCTACGGCGGCAGCCACGGCTTCAAATTGCAATAAGCCTGGCGTTACCGATAGCTGTACACTCGGCTGCAGCTCTAGCGTCGCATGATTGCTGATTGTCATCGATGGGCCACTCGTGTCAGGGGTTTTCAGCTGTTCATCCACGCGCATTGACATGATCCAGTCATAGGCAGGATCGAGGTGCAACTGTTCCTTCGAGGTAATTTCGGCGCCAGCCAGCACCGATGCAGGCGGTGCGCTGAACTTGCGCTTTGCCTTGGCTATCTGTAATGGTCCACTGCGCCTATAAACGGCTTCATAAGAACCGTTGCCATTGGACTCCTGCACGACCCAGTCCTCTGAGCCATTGATGCTGACCTGAAACATACGTACTAGGTTTTCCAGCATCTTGCGAGTTTGGTTATTGGTTCCAGCTGGAAATTCGAAGGCGACAGGCATGCCGTCGGAAGCGAAGCGTACCCTGAGCGGTGCACCGAGTTCATGGCTGGTTTCGGTATTGACAGTACCATTGATCATGAGCTCGACGGCTGACAACCTCATGCCGACCATGGCTTCATCATGACCAACTTCTAGCGTCAGGACGTCGAGCAGGCCATGTAACTGCACATCGATGGACGAACGACTGCTCGTTACCGCTTCCATGTCCATCGAAGATTTGGACATCAACCGGTATTGCTGGGCAACGCCGGTACGCCACTGTATGGCCAACGGAAGGCTATCCTCTGGTGCCGTCGCCGTCGGCGGGTGCTTCGTTGTGACACCCGTGGACCCATAAAACCAAACAACGGCCAATGCAGCTGCACCCAGTGCCAGCATAACCGGCAGTAACCATCGATTAGCCATTCAAATCAGGGGATGAAATAAGCCGTCGGCTTTCCGCTGACCTTGACGACGTCGAGCTGGACAAACGGGTTTTCAAACAACACATCTTCGCGCTGGAACAGTGCTGGTGTGGTATAGAGATTCAATTTTCTCTTCACCTTGTCATACTTGATACACTTGTATTTGACGACGCCCGCTTTGCAGGTAGTCCATTTGAAAGTCGGATACTTGACAAACAGGTTGAGCGCCCCCTTT
>Ga0316191_10004746_pt1 | contig 10171 bp, 10 predicted proteins | sample Eddworburr2cm_MG_FD_204928 | JGI IMG/M metagenome (GOLD analysis project Ga0316191, IMG submission 204928) | Coastal sediment microbial communities from Maine, United States - Eddy worm burrow 2 cm | ecosystem: Environmental > Aquatic > Marine > Coastal > Sediment | place: USA: Maine... | reverse complement strand
TCGGTATGGCCATTTGTGATGGGATCGAAAGTGCCGGGGTAGATCGCGGTGCGCTCGGTGCTCATTCAGGATAATCCGTCCGAAGGTTCACAAGTCGCCCATTGTAACGTCGAAATACTGGAAACAGTAGGACGCCCCGTTAAAGCTATGGGGTGAGTGAAGCTCAAGTCCAGGCGTGCCTGAACAAACTATCGCGCCAGAAAGGGCCGTATTGGCCCAAGGCTCGGCAATGGGGCCCTTTCTGGATGGGGTAACGCCGGGCAGGTGCGTCTGGACGCAGGGCTGGAGCGAACCGCATAGCCCAAGCTATGGGGTGAGTGAAGCTCAAGTCCAGGCGTGCCTGAACAAGTTAGCGCGCCAGAAAGGGCCCCATTGCCGAGCCCAAAAAAAATGGGCGGCTTGCGCCGCCCACAAGGGGGATTGAGGAGTCATAAACCACGGGTATCATCCATACCCGCCAATACATGACCGGACGATGCATGAATTGCTTACGCACTGGGTTGATTTTTTCTCAGCAACAGCATCCGCACTTCGCCGAGCGTCTGTTCCTTGAGGATTTCCCAACCCAGCCCGGGGTGGTATGGCGGCGTATTCCGCGCGGTTTCGATGTAGACCAGACCACCGTCCGACACGAGATCGCGGTCGACCAGCGCGATCATCGCCTTCGTTTCCAGGCGGCTGCCGAAAGGTGGATCGACAAACACGATATCCAGCGAGCCGGGCGCGCGCGCATGCAGCCACTTGAGCGCGTCGGATTCAACCAGGTGTACGCCGACCTTGGCGCCCGGCACTTGCAGCTTGACCAGTGTGGCGCGCAGGGCCTGCACGGCCAGCGGCATGTTTTCGACCAGCGTCACTTCGGCAGCGCCACGCGAATAGGCTTCCAGTCCGAGTACGCCGGTGCCGGCGAAGAGATCGACGCAGCGCGCGCCGCGAATGACCGGCTGCAGCCAGTTGAACAACGTTTCCCGGGCGCGGTCGCCGGACGGCCGCAGTCCCGGCAGCTCGACGACCTGCAATCGGCGCCCACGCCACTCGCCGCCGATGATGCGGACGAAACCCGGTTTCTTTTTGCTGGAAGTACGCGCCACGAGCCGGTTATCTGCTTGAACCCTTGTGCTTTGCCCCCAAAACTAGCATATCTGTGCGCCCGTTATCGAGGAAAGGCCGGGACCATGCTGCGAATTTTCCGCAAGAACAAGAAGAAGCCCGGCGCCGTCCAGGATGTGCAACTGCGGCCCGCCGAGCAATCCGGCGCAGATCCGCTGGAGCAGCGCCTGGAGGATACGCGGCGGCAATTGGGTCAGCGGCTGGGCGCCCTGTTGACCGGTCGCAGCACCATCGACGACAGCTTGCTGGACGAGATCGAAACCACGCTGATCACCTCGGATATCGGTGTCAAGGCAGCGCTGGAGATCGTCGAGAACCTGCGGCTGGGTATCCGCAACAGGGCGATTTCCGAGCCGAGCCAGGTGCTTCCGGCGGTCCAGGCCGAGCTGTACGAGCTGATCGAACCCTGCGAGCAGTTCCTGGCCGTGGACGAAACCCGCAAGCCCTTCGTGATCCTGATGGTCGGGGTCAACGGCGCCGGCAAGACCACCACCATCGGCAAGCTGGCGCAACGCTTCAAGGAAGACGGTCTTAGCGTGATGCTGGCCGCCGGTGACACCTTTCGGGCAGCTGCGGTCGAGCAGCTCAAGTCCTGGGGCGACCGCAACGGCGTGCCGGTCGTGGCGCAAGCGCCCGGGGCCGATTCGGCCGCGGTGATCTTCGACGCCCTGCAGTCGGCCAAGGCCCGCAACATCGATGTATTGATTGCCGATACCGCCGGCCGCCTGCACACGCAGCACAACCTGATGGAAGAGTTGAAGAAAATCCACCGCGTGATGAGCCGTATCGACGAAACGGCGCCGCATGAAACCATGCTGGTGGTTGACGCCGGCACCGGCCAGAACGCGCTCAACCAGGCCCGCGAGTTCAACCAGGCCGTCGGCCTGACCGGCATCACCCTGACCAAGCTGGACGGCACGGCGCGCGGTGGCGTGCTGTTCGGCATTGCCCACGAACTGGGCCTGCCGATCCGCTTCATCGGCGTCGGCGAGGCGGCGAAAGACCTGCGGCCCTTCGACGCCGGCACCTTCATCAACGCGATTTTGCCAATCGACTGATGCCGCGCAAGAGAACCCCGCCCTTCGCCCAGCGCCTGCTGGCCTGGTGGGACCAGCACGGCCGCCACGACCTGCCCTGGCAGCACCCGCGCACGCCCTACCGCGTGTGGGTCTCCGAGATCATGCTGCAGCAGACCCAGGTCGGGACCGTGATCCCGTATTTCGAGCGCTGGATGCGCGACTTCCCTGACGTGCCTTCGCTTGCGGCAGCGCCGCTGGACGACGTCCTGTCGCATTGGTCCGGCCTCGGCTACTACGCGCGGGCCCGCAACCTGCACTCGGCAGCGATCCAGTGCATGGAAGAGCATGGCGGCAACCTGCCTCGCGGCGCCGAGGCGCTCAGCGCCCTGCCCGGCATCGGCCTGAGCACCGCCAACGCCATCGTCTCGCAATCGACGGATCTGCCGGCGGCCGTGCTCGATGGCAATGTGCGGCGCGTGCTGGCCCGTCACGCAGCGGTGGAAGGCTGGACCGGCCAGGCCACGGTGCAGAAACGGCTGTGGATGGAGGCCGAGAACCGACTTCCGGCTGAGCGCGGCGCCGATTACACACAGGCCGCCATGGATCTCGGCGCCATGCTCTGCACCCGCTCGAAGCCGGGCTGCGGCCATTGCCCCGTGCGCGCCGACTGCCAGGCCCGTCTGAGGGGCCTGGTGGGCCAACTGCCGACGCCCAAGCCCGCCACCAAGGTCAGCGACAAAACGGTGCACATGTTGATCCTGCGCGACAGCGAAGGCCGCGTGTTGCTGGAAAGGCGTCCGCCCGCGGGGGTTTGGGGCGGCCTGTGGTGCCTGCCGGACGGCGACAGCATCGAGGCCATCGAGCGCCGCCTGGGCTCGGCGGTTACGCAGGCATCCCCTCTGCCCGGCCTGGAACATCGTCTCAGCCATATCCGCATGACGATCTGCCCGGCGCTGGCTGACGCGGTCAAACCGACACAGGTACAATGCCCCGCATCCCGTGGCTGGTTCGAACGCCGGCAACTGCCACAACTCGGCCTGCCCAAACCGGTCACGGACCTGTTGAACCGCCTGCATGACGGAGAATTCGATTGAGCCGAAAAGTACATTGCCAAATACTGGGCGAAGAACTCGATGGGTTGGCCTTCCAGCCTTATCCCGGTGAACTGGGCAAACGAATCTACGAAAACATCTCGCAACAGGCCTGGCAGAAGTGGCTGGCACTGCAGACCATGCTGATCAACGAGAACCGCCTGTCGCCGATCAACCCCGAGCACCGCAAATATCTCGAGGGCGAAATGGAGAAGTACTTCTTCGGCGAGGGCGCGGCTGCGCCGGAGGGTTATGTCCCGCCTGAAGATAACGGCGACTGACCGTGCGCGCGTTCGAATGGCTGCCCTCGCTGATCGCCACCCTGGCCGCCTTCGGCCTGGGCGGCCTGTGGTACTCACCCTACCTGTTCGGCAAGGCCTGGCAGAGGGAAGCCGGTCTCAGTGACGAGCAGCTGCGCGGGGCGAACAAGCTTCGCATCTTCGGCCTCAGCTTCGTCCTGTGCCTGGTCGCCGCCATCGCCTTCTCGATGGTCATCACGCCCGAAGCCAGCTTCTTCATGGCGTTTCATTCCGGGGTCGGCGTCGGCCTGTTCTGGGTCGCCACCTCGTTTGGCGTGAACTACCTGTTCGAGCTCAAGAGTTTCAAACTGTGGCTGATCAACGCCGGCTACCACACCCTGCAATTCACGCTGTATGGCCTGATCTTCGGCCTGATGTAAGGTCGGCAAAAGATCGCGAACAAGGTTCGCTCCTACAAACCCGCCCCATTCCGGCCGTAGGACCGAATTCATTCGGGATATGTCTGCCGTGAAGGTGTGGCTTGTTTGAGGACCGACAACGCCTTACCGCCGGTTGACTTTGCAGGCCCCAAAAGGTTTAATACCGCGCCTGCTGCGAGCACAAATGCGAGCAGCTGACCCCAAGATCTTTGATCGACTGATTTTGCCGTAGCGAGGCTGATTGATGCCAGTCCGGTTGGTGAAAGACTTGAGGAAGATAGTGCAGGCTATCTGACGAAAGGATTTCGCCGCATGGGCTGGTATCAGCCAGCCACAGCAGGCAAAATCAGTCGATCAGAGATCTCAATGCCCAGGTAGCTCAGTTGGTAGAGCAGAGGACTGAAAATCCTCGTGTCGGTGGTTCGATTCCGCCCCTGGGCACCACTCCCAAACGCCCAAGAAGCCCGGTGCAGCTTTGCTGCGCAGCCCATATGACTGGCCTGTGCCAGCAGCGACGCGATCGGTGCGCGCACTCATTGCCGTCGCCACGGTCGCTTTCGCTGACAATGTGTTCTTTTTGTTCCTCTTTGGTGTCATGCCATTCTCCCCGCCGCCCCCCCGCGGGGATACGCTGGCTTGGCGATGAGAGGAGCTCAATTAGACATAGCAGATGAAGGCAGGTCTGCAAGCCGGTGCCGCATTACGAGCACTCGGCCAAGCCGCGTTCCAAGGACGACACGATGCCATGGACGATGGCAAGACGCTTTATTTCCTCAACGAGGACAGCCTTCTCACCGGCACGCCCGCCCTGAGACCCCAGGTCAAGGAATTTTGAGACTCGACGCCTAACAGCCCGCAACCCGGGTATCTGATAATGCCGGGTTAATCGCCATATTGGAGACCTGCCCGATGCCCCAAGTCGAGTTCCACCGCGACCAGATCTTCTATCGTCTTCCCCAGGCGCTGTGCCAGACGCTGCTCGACAGCGGCGAAACCCGGTCTGTCCCCGCCGGTAGCATCATCCTGAAGGAAGGCGACCAGCTGCACCACCTGTACATCGTGCTCGAGGGGCGCGCGGAAGCCTTCCTGCCGAAGACGGAATCCCGGATAACATCGGTGCGCCTGAGCGAACTCGGCCCCGGCGATTGTTTCGGTGAATACGCCTTCGTCGACCAGCAGCCCGCTTCCGCAAGCATCCGGGTGCTGACGGACGCCGAGGTGTTCTGTATCGGCTACGATGCGCTGCGCGCGCTGCTCGACGGTCACCCCGCCGTCGCTTCCGTCATCTACCAGAACCTGCTGCACATCCTGGTGCGGCGGCTGCGGATGACCAACGCCGAGCTTGACCTGTTCACGCTGCCGTTTGCCGGTGAAACCTCCAGCAGCCGGACTTCACGGCCTGCGGCCGCGCACCCGCTGCGTGACCGCAACGACGTGCCGCAGGATCGCCCGGCGGACGTCGGAAAGTTGCTGGAGCAGTTTTTTGCAGCGATCGAGAATCGCGACATGGGCCAGTTGCCGCTGGGAGACGGGGCCACTTACCGCGGGAACATGCTGCCAGAGGCGGCTGAAGGCGCCGATGCCGTCAGGAAGTACATGTCCGAGACCGCGCCGTTCATCAAGTCCTTTCGCGTTGAAGATGCCGTGGTCGAAAATCGGTCGGCTGCCGTTCTGGTGCGTTACGAAGCGATCAACGACGTGCACTTCGAGGGCTGCTATTTCATGGATTTCGATAGCGATCAGATCGTACGAATTCGGACGGTATTCGATTCACTACCCTTGATGAAGGGCGGCTTCGGGAACTGACGCCAGGACTTGGCGCGTCACGAAACCGGGTTCGAGGCCCGGCTCAGCCAATCGGTATAGGACGAGAAGGCCTCGACCCCGCGAATCATTGCCGCCACCGCGGGTACGTCCTGTCCAAGATCCCTGCCCAGCACTTCCGATGGGCGCAATCCGAACTGCTGGCGGAACTTGCGGCTGAAGGAACTGGGCTCGTTGAAGCGCCAGGACGCCGCGATTTCGGCCACCCCGACCCGGGCCGGGTCGGCGAGGCGGAGGTCGGCGTATACGCGCTCGAGGCGCATGCGGCTGAGATAGGCCTTGACACCGCCGTGCGGTTTGAACAGGCGAAAAACCGTGCTGCGCGAGACGTGAAACTGGCGGCAAAGATCCTCCGTACCCACGTTGCCGCGCAGCCGTGCGGCCAGAAACTGCTCCATCGCGCGCAGTGTCGCGGGACGCTCGTCGCTGTCCAGACCACTCATCAAACCGTCCAGGAAGCCGAGAAAGGCGCCACAGAGCAGCTCCGCCTTGCCCAGCGAGACACTGGAGAAGGATCCGAGCAGTTCCAGCCACAGCTTGAGCAGCATGCCGGCCCCCGGATCGTCCATCGGCCACTCCAGCACGGGGCTTTGCCGGCTCAGCGTGGCACTGGCCGCCAGTCGATGCCGTGGTATGACGATGGTGTGCATGTGCATTTCCGTGGCCTTGGAATCGAAGGGATACGCCCAGTCGCGCAGGTAGATGTGGCCCGGAAGCAGGCGCACGATGCCGTGGTCCATCGTCAGCAGTTCCTCCCCGGCAAGTTGGGCCTGCAGGGTCAGGAAATCCCGGTCCCTTCCGCTTGTGTGCGCGGCGCGGCGCTGGAACCGGGCCGGGCTGAACGCCACCTCGTTGAACACGAGGTCGCCCACCTGGTGGCCAATCGCCTCGGCCCGAAAGTCACTGGCTGCGCCCAGCGCCCAGGTGTCGTACAAGGCCGCGGTCATGTGCCGGAACGCGGGCAGGCGATCATCCGGAGGAAAGTCCCGGTAATTGAACTGTGCGCTGGATACCTGTTGCATCGCTGCTTCGGGAGCCGATTCTGAGGCCTGTGGTCTAGCTGTTTGTTTTCATAAATTACTAATTCAATTTGTTTTTATACCTGATGAGATTACAAGTCAATGAATATTGAGACCTGGAGTCTACCGGCTTGACACGCATTTATGAGAATGTGACTTCCTTGTGAAGGGGTCGAGTGGCCTATTGCACCACATGTAAACGGGGAGAGTATTGAAGTGAAAAACGCCAGAAAAATTATTGCATTGTGTTGGGGCCTTGTTCTGTCGGCGCCCCTGGTCGCGCAGGACCTCATGATTTTCGACAACGGTGAGTATGAAGCGGTCCCGGGCGCCTTTTTGGGTTCCAACGCAACGACCGACCCGGCAACGAGGGCCGCCGACGACTTCGTGCTGGTCGAAGGTGCGAGCACCATCGCGGAAGTGCTCTGGTGGTCCGCGGTAGATGGTGTTTACGGGGCGAACGGACCCGAAGACGTCCATATCACGGCGGTGCCGGACAACGGGGGCCGGCCGGCCGACATCGGTGCGATCACGCTGTATGCAGGGCCGCTCAGCGGAGGAGCCACGCTCGTGGAAAATGCAACGAGCACCTACCGGTTTTCCGTTGGCTTTCCGGCCCAGGAACTCGTGCCGGGCACGTACTGGCTGGTCATTCAGCACGACGCTAGGACAACGGGCAACGTCTGGTCCTGGCGGGCGTCAGATTCGTCGGGCGGCAATGCCCACTAAATCAACAGCGCAGCAGGCTGGACCCAGGTTGATCCCGCGCTTTCCCTGGCCTTTAAACTCTTCGCACCCGCGCCGCCGACTCCGGAAGACTGCACCGCCGCATACGAAGAGTTCTTCGCCATCTACACCGCCGAAGAAGCCAGCAATACTCTGGCCATGTGTTCCCAGGGCGGTGGTGAATTCACGCTGGAGCGCGAGGGCGTGAACAGCGAAGGGGCTGGAATCTACTTCGTCGCGTCCGACCTCGGGAAGCATTGCTCCGTCGAAGTCGGCGTCATTGGGGAGGCCCCCACGGCCAGCTATGAATCGGATTTGACCGCGGCGGAATCGCGCGACTGGAAGAAATTCCTGAGATCACGGTGCTCGGAGGCCACCGAGCCGGCCGGAAAAACCGTGTTCGTCACGAGTGGGCACTACACCGGTGACCTGCTGGCGGAGGTCGATGCGCTCAACGTGAAGGGCAAGCCGTTCAAGGGCAACAGTGGCCTGGAGGCGGCGGACTACATCTGCCAATACCATGCAAAAAACGGAGGGCTCTCGGGCAGGTACAGCGCGTGGCTTTCCGATTCGACCACCGATGCGATTGACCGGATCACGACGGCGTCAGTGCCGTACCTCATGCCCGATGGTACCCAGGTGGCGGCCAGTTTCGAGCCATTCATCGACTCAGGCACTCTCCTGGATCATCCCGTGTGTGTTGACGAGTTACTCAACGCACATTGCGATGAGGACTACAACGCCATGACCGGCACCACGGAGTTCGGCGTGTACCGCAGTGGGTTGGCATGTTCGGACTGGCAGGACGGAACGGGTTTCGGTAATACCGTGGTCGGAACCACCACCGACGAGGTGGTCAATAGCCAGGTGTTGGGCGCGACGTCTCGGTGGACTGATAGGGGAGTCAGAGCCTGCAATGTGCCAAGGCGGATTTACTGTTTCGAGGACTGAACCGCCGAAACTTCGCCCAGCCGGGTGAACGCGGGGCCGTCGTCTGGCGGCCCCGCGTTCGAGAGCAGGGGTTGCTATGGGGTCGGACCTACCTATGTGGTTGATGTTATTCGGGTAATTAGAGTTAAACTCAGCCCGGGCACTGTTAGAAGCACATTTTGAACCGCAAAATCCCGGCGCTAACAGATTTCTGCTTCAAAGAAACCCTCTTCCCACCGCCATCCTTACAACCCCACTTTTGACCAACAAAACATCAAGCTAAGGAGCTCTGGCAAGGTCAACAAGCATTTTTTACCCACAATTTCAGGATGTTGCCCTGGTCCGACCCCACCACCTAGTGAACCCAACTCAAGAGGCCGGATATACGTTCGCAGTCGTGCCAGGTCTGCCATCAACAGATTGCTTGCAATGAGGAGGAGTCCATATACGGAACTCGGGACTGCTTTTCACCCAGAGAGCCCTGGGCCAACAGCAAGCTCCCGCCCACAAGGCTTGCTCAACGCGAACCAGCTGTGGTTTAGTCTTCTTTTCTACTCCGGAGGCTCACGTGTCAATTTATCGTTGTTTGGAACGCACCGTTATCTTGGTGGTGGCCGCAGCATTGATGTCGGCTTTCGCACATGCGAACGAACCTGCTCAGCAAACTCCAGGCGCTGGGCAGGAGATGGGCACGCTGGTGACCGCCGAGTGGTTAAGTCGGCATCTGGGCGACCCCGACCTCGTAGTCATTGATTGCACGGTGACTATCGAACCCGATGAAGCGGGTGGCATTCGCATGGTGAACGGGCGGGCAAGCTTCGAGTCCGGTCACATTCCCACCGCGGGGTTCGCCGATCTCATGGGCGAACTCTCCGATGCTGACAGTACGCTGGAGTTCGCCCCGGTGTCGCCGGAGCAGTTCGTTGAGGCCATGGCCAGACTGGGTGTCAGCGACGACTCGCGGGTCGTCCTCTACGATGCGAACTACTCCGTCTGGGCGGCCCGGGTCTGGTGGATGCTGCGCTGGGTCGGATTCGATCGGGCGGCCCTGCTCGACGGTGGTCTGAACGCCTGGACCGCGGCCGGCCATCCACTATCGACCGAGTCGGCTGACCCACCCCCCGGGCGACTGACCCTGAATCTGCGGCCCGAGCTGATTGCCGACCGGAACGAAGTTCTCGAGTCGCTTGGGAGCGACACGGTTACGCTCGTGGACGCGATGCCCGGGGCCCATTACCGGGGCGAAGTAGCCATGTATGCCCGTCCCGGGCACATTCCCGGTGCTCTCAACATGCCGTCCACCCTGCTGCTGGACGAGAATCGTCGCTTCCGGCCGCTGGATGAACTGGAGATGCTGATCGATGCTGACCAGCATGCCCGTACCATCACTTATTGCGGTGGCGGTATTTCTGCCTCCGCCGACGCCTTTGTCCTCACCCGACTCGGCTTCACCAACGTGGCGGTATATGCCGCCTCGTTGGAGGAGTGGGCCGCCGATCCGGAAAATCCGATGGAAACCGACGGAGAGAGCGCCGGTCAGTAGCAGCGTCAAACAGGACGGGGCCAAGCCAATGTCCAAACACGACGCTCAAAGTGGATCTGGCCTGGCGGTGGCAGCGCCAGGGTGTGCACCAAGCGTTACTTGCAAGCTTCGTTGATCGAGTAAATACGCTGCTCAGAGGTTCTGCTCCTGGCCCAGACTGTGTGAAAATTCAAAAATGGCCTCGTGAAGTCGATCTTGAGCCGCCCGGTTTTTCAGTTGAGGTCAGAGTT